>WNGB01009840.1_pt1 | contig 27244 bp, 24 predicted proteins | sample 5400681 | NCBI WGS metagenome assembly WNGB01 (sample SAMN13153367, study PRJNA577476) | soil metagenome | isolation source: 115 cm soil or saprolite under grassland replicate 2 | place: USA:California | collected 2016-06-15
GCGGGGGGAGGCACGGGCGGGCATCTCTACCCGGGAATAGCCCTCGCGCGAGAGATCAAGCGGCGCGATCCCGAGGCGGACGTCGTCTTCGCGGGGACGGCAAGCGGCGTGGAAGCCACGGTCGTACCACGCGAGGGTTTCCCGCTGGAGTTGATTCGCGTCACAGGGTTGAAGGGCAAGTCGGCACTCGAGCTTGTTCGCGGTTATCTCGTCCTGCCGTTGGCGGCGTTCGACGCGTGGCGGGTCATCTCGCGGCACCGACCCGATGTCGTTGTCGGTGTCGGCGGGTTCGCATCGGGCCCGGTGTTGCTGCTGGCGTCGATGCGCGGCTACCCAACGATGCTGCTGGAGCAGAACGCGCTGCCGGGCATCACGAATCGCCTGCTCGCGCGAGTTGTTCGCGCGGCGGCGGTGACCTTCGAAGAAGCGCTGGCGTTTTTTCCAGGAACAGGCTTCGTCACCGGCAATCCCGTGCGGCCGGAGTTCTTTACTCGTGGAGACCAGGAGGCAGATGCATACACTGAAATGCCGCGGGATGCGGCGAGGGTTTTAGTCTTTGGCGGCTCTCAGGGCGCGCACGCGATCAACCTGGCCATGGTGGAGGCAGCGACGCGGCTGGCTGCCGCCGGCAATCGCCTGGCGATCACACATCAAACCGGGCAACGGGACATGGAACTCGTCCGCGACGCGTATCGGCGGGCCGGGCTCGAAGCCAGAGTGGAGGCCTTCCTGTTCGAGATGGATCGGGAGATGAAGCAGGCGGACATCGTGATCTGCCGTGCGGGCGCGACGACGCTGTCCGAGTTGTCGGCGGCAGGCAAGCCCGCGATTCTCGTGCCGCTGCCCACGGCTGCCGACGATCACCAGCGCAAAAACGCCGAAGTGATCGCGCGCGCCGGCGGCGCCGAAGTGATCAACGAACGGGAGCTCACCGGCGAGCGGCTGGCAAACGCGATCGTTCGCCTCTCGACCGATCGCGGCGGGCGCCTGCAGATGGCGAAGGCAATCAGCACGTTCGCGCGGCCCGACGCCGCATCGCGGATTGCCGACAGGGTGTGGGAACTTGCGAATTCTTCGGCGCCCTCGAGGCCTTCGGCGCCTTCGACGTCGAAGGACGGGCGGAATTGAAGGGCCGAAGGATAAACCGGAGCGTCAGGTGCTTGGAAAAGTTCGATGCCTCCACTTCGTGGGGATCGGCGGAAGCGGCATGAGCGGCCTTGCGGAAATTGTGGCAAGCCTCGGATTCAAGGTGTCTGGCTCCGACATCCGTCGCACGGACGTGACGAATCGCCTCGAGTCGCTCGGCATCATTGTGAAGATCGGGCATGCGGCGGAAAACGTCGGCGATGCCGACGCCGTCGTCTTTACGTCGGCGGCGCGACCGGACAACCCGGAGATCGTCGGCGCGCGCGCGCGCCGAATTCCGGTGATTGCCCGCGCCGAGCTGCTCGCCGAGTTGATGCGGCTGAAATTCGGCATCGCGGTAGCGGGTGCCCACGGCAAGACAACGACGACCTCGATGATTGCGCTGGTCCTCGAGCGCGGCGGTCTCGACCCGACCGCTGTCATCGGAGGACGGCTTGGAGCGTTCGGCAGCAACTCGAGGCTCGGCAAGGGTGACTACATGGTTGCAGAAGCAGATGAGAGCGATCGCTCGTTTCTGATGCTGTGGCCGTCAGTCGCGGTGCTGACCAACATCGATCGGGAGCACATGGACTCGTACGGGAGCTTTGCGGCCCTGCAACAGGCGTTTGTCGACTTCGCGAACAAGGTGCCTTTTTACGGCGCCGTCATCGCATGCGCCGACGATCCTGAGCTTGCCGCGGTGTCCGGCCGCTTCACACGCCGCGTCATCAGCTACGGGGTCACGCGCGACGATGCCGAGGTCGGCGCGCGAGACGTCGTGCTCGAAGGGTTTCAGAGCCGCAGCACCGTCATTCGGCGATCGCGCGACGCGCAAACGGATGCGGAGGTGTTGGCCGCCGTTGCCGTCGGCCTGGAGCTTGGAGTTCCGTTCGCAACGATCGCCGCGGCGCTGGCGGAGTTCTCCGGGGCGGAGCGGCGCTTCGAGTATCGCGGCAAAGTCAACGGCATCACGGTGATCGATGACTACGGCCACCACCCGACGGAGATTGCGGCCGTCCTCGCGGCCGCGCGCGCCGCTCATCCCGCCCGGCTGCTGGTGGCGTTTCAGCCCCACCGCTACACGCGAACGCGCGATCTGATGCGTGAGTTCGGCGTTGCCCTCGCGCCGGCCGACGAGGTGATCCTGGCGGACATTTACGGTGCCAGCGAGGATCCAATTCCGGGCATCACGGTCGAAGCGCTCGCCGCCGCCGTCAACAGCTCTCGGTCAACACCTGTGCGTGTCGTGAAATCGATCGACGACATCGCGGCGACGATTGCGTCACTCGCGGAGCCTGGCGATCTCGTGATTACGCTCGGCGCTGGATCGATTGGCAGCGTTCCCGACCGTATTGTCGACGAGTTGAGGCGCCGCTTTGCGGTCGAGTCGCCAGCGCCGAAAGGAAGCGACTAGTGCACGCGATTGCGGCTCCGGCCGACAAGCGCTTTCGTCGCGTGCACGTCAAGCCGGCGCGCAGACGAGCCGCCGTGCTACGGCAGGCGTGGGTCGTGGCGCGTCTCATTGTCGTATTTGGCCTGATGACGTATGGCGGCTGGCGCGGCATGGCGCTCGTGCTGGGAGCGCCGGGGCTCGAGATCTCACGCGTCACTGTGCGCGGCAACGAGCGACTGGCGACAGGCGAGATTCTCGCCCTTGTCGCCGGAATGAAAGGCCGAAACATTCTGACCGTGAATCTCGCCGAGTGGCGCGACCGGCTGCTGTCGTTGCCGTGGATTGAAGACGCGGCGTTGCGCCGCACGCTGCCGTCGACGGTCGAAATTCAGGTTCGGGAGCGGCGCCCGGTCGGCGTCGGCCGCATGGCGACCGGTTTGTACCTCGTCGACGCACGCGGCGTCATCGTCGACGAGTTCGGTCCGAACTACGCGGATCTCGATTTGCCAATCGTCGACGGGCTCGCGCGGCCCACGCGAATGGGTCCTTCCGCGGTCGACGATGCGCGTGCGCTTCTGGCGTCGCGGGTAATTGCCGCGCTCAACACGCGGCCGGATCTTGCGGCGAAGGTCTCGCAGATCGACGTGTCCGACGATCACGACGCTGTGGTGATTCTCGACGGCGATACGACGATGCTGCGGCTCGGCGACGACGCGTTCGTGGAGCGGCTGCAGCAGTACGTCGATCTCGCGCCCGCCCTGCGGGAACGCGTCGCCGAGATCGACTACGTGGATCTGCGATTCGACGAGCGCTTGTACGTGCGGCCGGTCGCCCGCAAGAAATGAACGAGGAGTACTAGTGGCAAGACACGAACGTTATGTCGTCGGTCTCGACATCGGAACGTCGAAGGTCTGCACGGTTGTCGGCGAACTGGTAGAGGAAACGGGTGTCGACATCATCGGCCTCGGCGTTGCCGAGTCGAAGGGCTTGAAGCGAGGTGTGGTCGTCAATCTCGACGCCGCGGTCGAGTCGATCAAGAAGTCCATCGAAGAAGCCGAGTTGATGGCCGGCGTCGAGATCGGGTCGGTTCACCTCGGCATCAGCGGCCCTCACATCAAGGGATTCAACAGCCGCGGCGTCGTGGCGGTCGCCGGCAAGAACCGCGAGGTCACGCGCGATGATGTGCGGCGGGCCATCGACGCGGCCCGGGCCGTCTCGCTGCCGACCGGCCGCGAAATTCTCCATGTGCTGCCCCAGGATTTCGTCGTCGACGAGCAGGAAGGCATCGGCGCGCCTGTGGGCCTCACGGGAGCGCGTCTCGAAGTCAACGTTCACATCGTCACCGGCAGCACGACGGCGACGCAGAACCTGATCGCGTGTGTCAACCGCGCCGGAGTCGAGGTCGTGGACACGGTTATCGGCCAGCTTTCCGCGGCGGACGCCGTGCTCACGCCCGACGAAAAGGAGCTCGGCGTCGCGCTGGTCGACATCGGCGGAGGCACCGCCGATCTCGCGATCTTCGAACGCGGCAGTCTCTGGCATACCGCCGTCGTTGCGGTCGGCGGCGATCACTTCACCAACGACATCGCGGTGGGACTGAGAACGCCGATTCCCGAAGCGGAAAAGATCAAACGGCGGTCGGGTTGCGCGCTGGCGTCGATGGTCGAAGAAGACGAGACCATCGAGGTGGCGAGCGTCGGCGGCCGCCGTGCGCGCGTGATGGCGCGGCGGATCCTCAGCGACATCCTGCAACCGCGAGCTGAGGAAATTTTTCATCTCGTGTGGGACGAAATCAGCAAAGCGGGCTACGAGAAGTCGCTGAACTCGGGCATCGTGCTCACGGGCGGTGGCGCGGTTCTCGACGGAATGTCGGAGATTGCGGAGCAGATTTTCGATCTGCCGATCCGCCGTGGATGGCCGATGGGCATTGGCGGCCTCGCGGATCACGTCGCCAATCCCGTCTACGCGACGGCTGTGGGGCTCGTGGTGTACGCGGAGCGGCACCGCGGAGATGAGAGCGCGCGAGGCGGCGGCGGCGCGTTGACGCGAATGGTTGGCCGGTTGCGCACCGTGTTCAAGGAATTCTTCTGAGAGGAGGCTCGATGTCAGACCTGCAGAATCAGATCTCTGGTGATACGCGCGAGAAGCTGCGCCTCACAATCGATGAGGAGCGCGCAGGCGCGCGCATCAAGGTCGTCGGCGTCGGCGGGGCCGGCGGCAACGCCGTTGCGCGCATGGTGCAGGTGGGACTTGCCGGTGTCGAGTTCATCGTCGCCAACACGGATGCGCAGGCGCTCAAAAGCAGCCCGGCGCCGCTCAAGATTCAGATTGGCAGCAAGCTCACGAAAGGGCTGGGGGCCGGCGCCGATCCGAATACCGGACGACAAGCAGCGCTCGAGGACACCGATACGTTGATCCAGGCGCTCTCAGGCGCCGACATGGTCTTCGTCACCACGGGCCTGGGCGGCGGCACCGGGACCGGCGGCGCGCCCGTCATCGCGAGCCTGGCGACCGAGCTCGGCGCGCTGACGATCGCAGTCGTCACCAAGCCGTTCAAGTTCGAGGGCAAGAAGCGGCAGAGACAAGCGGAAGCGGGTCTCGACGCGCTTCGTGAATGCGTGGACACCGTGATCACGATTCCCAACGAGCGGCTGCTCGCCGTGATCGATCGAAGCACGTCGATCATCGACGCGTTTTCGACGGCGGACGATGTGCTGCGGCAGGCGATTCAGGGCATTTCGGATCTGATTCTGGTGCCGGGACTCATCAACCTCGATTTTGCGGACGTGAAAACGATCATGTCCGGGATGGGCGTCGCGATGATGGGCACCGCCATTTCAGAGGGCAACTCGCGCGCGATCGACGCCGCGCAAAAAGCCATTTCGAGTCCGCTGCTCGAAGACGCGTCGGTCAACGGCGCGCGTGGAGTGATCGTCAACGTGACCGGTGGTCCCGACATGTCGCTCATGGAAGTGAACGAGGCGTTGACGATCATTCACGGAGTCGCCCATGAGGACGCCAACATCATCTTCGGTGCCGTGGTGGATCCTCACCTGAACGGGCGCGTGAAGATCACCGTCATCGCGACCGGCTTCGAGCACATGGGCGCGGAGCGCAGCGCAGTCGGCGCCCACATGTCGACTCCCGTGGATCTGCAAAGTTACACGAGCCATCCCCACGCAACGCGGCCGACAGCTGCCGCGGCTGCGGCGATCGTCGAGTCGGCCATGCAGCCGCGCCTTACGATCGCACGCCGGCCGCCGCTGGAATTACCGCTCACGCCTCCGCGGCAGGCGGCAACGGCACCGGCAGCTGGAGGGATGGCGCTCGAGGATCGAGCGACGTCGGCCGCGGCAGACGACGAGTTGGACCTCGAGCTCGAAGTGCCCGCGTTCTTGCGGCGGAACGAAGGGTGATTCACTCCGGTTCGAGGGTTCCCTGTGCGAAGGTTCGCTATTCGACCGATCGGGCGCGGGGGTGAGGCGCGCGAACGGCGAACCCTGAACCGTCGAACCTTCGAACCTCGAACGTCGAACCGGCTCCGTGCAGCGGTCGCGATCCCGATGGTAGAGTAGGTAGATCCATCGAACGCGAGCGCGGCGCCTGTGCAGGCTCAGTTCGCGCTCGAGTCCGGCCATGAAATCGATATCTCCGCGCGACGCTGCACGCGACACGCTCTCTCGCGAGGTGGGCTACGTACAAAAGCCGCACGCCGGGCGGCTACGGGTGGCCCTCGCGTTTCCCAATACCTATTTCGTCGGAATGTCCAATCTGGGCTTCCAGACGATTTACCGCCTCTTCAACGAACACCCCGACGTCGTTTGCGAGCGCGTGTTTCTACCGCCGAAGCAGGAGCTTGCGAACCTGCTTGAATCCGGCACGCGAATCGTGTCGATCGAGTCGCAGACGCCGATCCGCGAGTTTGACGTCTTCGCCTTTTCCGTCTCATTCGAGTGGGACTACACCAACGTTCTGAAACTGCTCCGGCTCGCCGACATTCCCATCCGTTCCGCTGACCGTTCGGCGAAGCACCCGCTCGTGCTGATCGGCGGGGCGGTGACGTTTGTGAATCCCGAGCCGCTCGCGCTCTTTGCCGACGTCATTGCCGCCGGCGAAGGTGAAGCGCTGGTGCCGCCATTCGTGGAAGCCATGCGACATTCGAGCTCGCGTGATGAGCTCCTTCGCGCGCTTACACACCAGCGCGGCTTTTACATCCCGTCGTTCTACGACGTCGAGCACGCCGCCGATGGCACCATCGTCCGCTACGTTCCGCAGGCGGGGAGCGGTGCGCCCAACGTTGTGCGAAAGGCCGCGCTCAAGGCCACTGAAGCGGCCGATCCTCCGTGCACGAGCATCTTTACGCCCGATACCGAGTTCGGCGCGCGGTTCCTGGTTGAAGTCGTCCGCGGTTGCGCCAACTTGTGTCGCTTCTGCTGGGCGGGCTACAACTACCTGCCCGTGCGTCCCTTCTCGAGCGATCGCGTTCTCGAGCTCGCGCGTGCCGCACGTCCGTACGCGTCGCGTGCCGGCCTCGTATCGATCGCCCTCTGCGACCATCCGGAAATCGAGCACCTCCTCCGCAGTCTTGGGGAGATGGGCTACTCGATTAGTCCCGCCTCTCTCAGACTCGACGATCTGACGCCGACGATTGTGTCGTTACTCCGGGAGAGCGGTGAGCGAACGCTGACCATCGCGCCCGAAACCGGCTCGGACCGCTTGCGCCGTGTCATCAACAAGACGATTACCAACGACGAGATCCTCGAAAGCGCGGAGCTGATCTTCTCGAGCGGCTTCGAGAACTTGAAGCTCTATTACATGATTGGCCTCCCGACCGAGACCGATGAGGATCTGGTCGCCATCCGAGATCTCACGCTGCAGTTGCGCGACACGATGCTCCTGCACGCGCGCAGTCGCGGTCGCATCGGGCGCATTGTCGCCAGCGTGAATCCACTCGTTCCCAAGCCGGCGACGACTTACCAGTGGCTGCCGATGGAGCGCTCCGAAGTGATCGAGCAGAAAATGAAGCGGCTGCGATCCCTGGTGAGCAATATCGACAACGTGTATTTCAACATCAAGAGCGAACGACACTCCTACTATCAGGCCCTGCTCTCGCTGGGCGACCGTCGTGTCGCACCCGTGATTGAGGCCGCCGAGCGCAATGGTGGCCAATGGCGGCGAGCTGTTGCTGACACCGGTGTCGACGCCGATTTCTACATCTACCGCGACCGTTCGCAGGACGCGGTGCTTCCCTGGGACATCATCGACGGCGGGATGAAGGATCAGTTTTTCCGCGGAGAGCTCGAAAAGAGCCTTCGCGCAGAGTGGACCCTCCCGCCGAAACGCGCACAGGAAAACGCAAGATTGCTGCCGATGCTAAGTTAGCGGGTCGCCAGCCGCCTGTGTTGCACGCGACCGGTTCAACTGGCAACAGCCGCCTGCGCCGCGTGCTCGCTGTACGCCTCCAGAATCAGTTCGCGCACCCGCTCCTGCGCCTGCGTGTCTCCCGCCGCGGGCCGAAGAAGCGCGAAGCTCCGCCTGTCGCCGTTGACGGTGTAGCTTCGAGCGGGGAACGTGACGTTGCGGCCGCTCCCGCTGCGGCGTTCCCATACGCTGAATCCAATGAGCTTGAGCCCTTGCAGAACGCCCTCCGTGAAATGCAACTCTGCATCCGCCAGTTTGCCTGACGGGTTCCCTTTGTCGTTTGGGGTGATCTTGACCACCATGTGCGTGTCCTCGTGTTGTTGGCTGCGACCGAAGCCGCTGCAGACGCTGCAGGACCAACGATCAAGGGGAATGCCAGCTCGAAAGCGCGTGTTTCGCCTTGTCATTGCACCCGAGCGATCGGCGAGGGAAACGGCGGTTGCTCGTCTCACGTCGCGCGTCCGATGACACTGCCTACGCCGAATCGCGCATTTCGTTGGAGCAGCGAGAGTTGGGGGCATGCGCTTCGCTGCGATCCGCTGACGCCGCTCGCGCAACACGCGTTTACGACGAAGCAACTGCAGTTGCGCGGCGGTCCTGCGCGCCAACCGGCAGAGTGGGCATCCGCGCTCGCGTCTGTTGGTGCCGCCGTGACCCAGTTGGTGCGAGTGAAGCAGGTACACGGCCGCCAGGTGCGTGTTCTGCAAAAACGCGACGTCACGCCGCAGGCGTTGGCGGCGCTTCCCGACGCTGACGCGATCGTTTCAGACGCAGATGGCCTCGTCCTGTCGGTCCAGGTCGCCGATTGCGTGCCGATTCTCATCGCCGACCCACACACCGGATCGGCGGCCGCGGTTCACGCGGGTTGGCGTGGCACGTGCTCCGGCGTCGCGCGCGCGGCCGTTGAAACGATGGCCACGACGTTCGGCGTCGTCGCTCGAGACGTCATGGTCGCCGTCGGTCCCAGCATTGGTCCGTGCTGCTACGCGGTGGGCAGAAGCGTCGTGGAAGCGTTCCGCTCGTCAGGCGCCAGCGCCGACGACACGGACCGCTGGTTTGTCGAACGAGACGACGGATCAATTCACCTCGATCTGTGGATGGCGAACCGCGATCAGCTCACGCGGGCCGGTGTTCGCGACGAGAACATCCACATTTGCGGCCTGTGCACACAGACGCATCACGAGATCTTTGAATCCTATCGAGTAGACGGTGAACGCGCAGGGCGCATGGCGGCGCTCATCGTGGTTCCCGGTGAGCCGTAAGAACGAAGCTCCGTGTCTCTATTGTTTCCAACGTGTATCAACGAAGTTCTCCGGAGTTTTGATCCATGCCGAGGTTCGAAAGTCGATCGGCGTCCTTGTTCTGTTCGCGCCGGACGTGCTCCAGCGTGACGTGTCCGATTCGCGCCATCAGGTGGCGCGCCTGCCGGTAGAGCGGCAGCAGACCGGGATTCTTGATGCGGTACACGCCGTTCATTTGCTGCACCAGCAGCAGTGAATCGGACTTGACGTGGAGGCGGGAACGCCCATGCTCGATCGCCCACTCGAGCGCGGCGAGGAGGCCCCGATATTCGGCGACGTTGTTCGTGGCGATGCCGATGCCTTCGTGGAGCTCTGCCAGGAGTGCGCCGTCTTCGTCGACGATATGCACGCCGTACCCTGCGGGACCGGGATTGCCTCGCGCCCCGCCGTCGATGAACGCGGTGATCACTGGTGCTCCTCCGCGTCCCTGTGTTGCTGGCTGGGAGCGGATGCCGCGGCATGCCCGGCGGCAGAGCGTTCGTGGACGCCGGTGAAATAGAGGATTCGCTGGCAGTGATCGCACTGAACGATCTGATCGTTGCGGCGAATCGTGTTGAACACCTGCGGACGCAAGCTGACGTGGCACACCGTGCAGTGCCCGTCCTTGGCCTCGGCCACCGCGATGCCTTGCCGCGCCTTCAGCACTCGTTCGAAGGTGTCGAGATGATGGCGGTCGATCTCGCTCACCACTGCAGCGCGCTCTCCCTCACTCGTCGTCAGCACACGCTCCATCTCGCGTGTTTCGGTCTCCAGCGCTGCACGGTCCTTCGCGACCACTGATTCCGCCGTTTTCAACGCGGCCTCCGCTGATTTCAAGCGGGCGGCGATGTCGTCGGCTTCGACCATCTTCACCAGCATCACTTCTTCGACGCGAGCGACTTCGGTAGTTGCGGCGGCAATCTGGCTCTGCATCGCGTGGTATTCGACGTTGGTCTTCACCTCCATCAGCTGCTCTTTGAACTTGCTGAGGCGCTGCTGGACCGCGATCAGATCCTTGTCGATGGTGCGTCGCTCCGTCTGGTTGGCGGCAAGCGCCTGCTTCGCGGCGGCCACTTCGTCGCCTGCGGCCGTGAGCTTCGCGTCCAGGGCGGCGATGCGCGCCGGCAGGTCGGCAATCCGCTTCCGCGCGTCTGCCGTTCGCGATTCGATGTCCTGCAGTTTGATGAGGCGTTCGAGTTCGGGAATCATGGGGCACGAAAACACGAAAGCACGAAACCACGCGAAGGATCACGAAAACACGAAAGCACGAAAAGGCACTGAAGAACCGGAAACACGAAAGCACGAAGTGCCAGCGAACGGCCGCCCGAGCGGTTGCGCGCGTTCGCGTCCTGTCGTGTGTTCGCGTAAGTGGGCCCACCTGGATTCGAACCAGGGACCAACCGATTATGAGCCGGCCGCTCTAACCACTGAGCTATGGGCCCGGGCAGGGAAACTGTGTCCAGTTTCCAGTGTCCAGTTGCCAGTTCAAAGTCTAGTTTCGAGGTTGCGCCATCCAACTCTGAACTCAACTTTGAACTGGAAACTGACAACTGGAAACTTCCTTCCTCAGCTCCGGCCTTCGAGAAACGCCCGGAGCTTGCGACTTCTCGATGGGTGACGCAGCTTGCGCAGCGCCTTGGCCTCAATCTGTCGGATGCGCTCTCGCGTGACGGCGAAATTCTGACCGACCTCTTCGAGCGTGTGCTCGCTGCCATCGCCGACGCCGAAACGCATCTTGATGACCTTCTCCTCGCGCGGCGTCAGCGTCTTCAGCACCGACTCGGTCTGCTCGCGCAAATCGAGGTTGATGACCGCCTCTGACGGCGAGACGGCGGTACGATCCTCGATGAAGTCGCCCAGGTGCGAATCTTCCTCTTCGCCGATCGGCGTCTCGAGCGAGATGGGCTCCTGCGCGATCTTCAAGACCTTCCGGACCTTCGCCACGGGAATGTCCATCCGCCTCGCGATCTCCTCGGAGGTTGGCTCTCGTCCGAGTTCCTGGACGAGCGCCCGCGACGTGCGAATCAGCTTGTTGATGGTCTCGATCATGTGCACGGGAATACGAATCGTCCGCGCCTGATCCGCAATGGCGCGCGTGATCGCCTGGCGAATCCACCATGTGGCGTAGGTCGAGAATTTATAGCCGCGGCGGTATTCGAACTTGTCGACGGCTTTCATCAACCCGATGTTGCCTTCCTGGATCAGATCGAGAAACTGCAGACCGCGGTTGGTGTACTTCTTCGCGATCGACACCACGAGTCGCAGGTTCGCTTCGACCAGCTCCTTCTTGGCCTGCTCGGCTTTTGCCTCGCCCGTATAGATCGTTTCGAGCGTGTGACGCAGCGTCTCGGCGCTTTCCTCGAGCTCGTCGGTCATCCGCTTGACCTCGGCGCGCAGATCCTTCTGCTTCTTCAGCAGGTTCTTGCGCTCCTCTTCTTTCAGCTTCGGCCGGCGGCTTTTGGCATTCAGGGTTTTGTTGGCCGCTTCGACTTCGCGCTGAACCTTGAGGACGGAATCGACGATTTCCTTCACCTCGTCGATGAGCTTGCGCTTGACGAGCTCGGTGAACTCGATCTTTCGAATGTGCCGCGACAGCTCGACCTGCGCCCGCATCAACTTCCAGCGGGCGCGGCGATACTTCCGTTTGTCCTTCTTCAGGATGGTCGCGAGCTTCTCCGCGAGCTTCTCGACGTTGAAACGCGCCTTGCGCACGGCGTCGACCTGGCGGCCGAACTGCTGCGCCCGCTCTTCGATCCGATCGTCGGTGATCTCCTCGTCATTGAAGATGACGAGCTCGCGAATGGTGCGCTCGCCCGCCTTGAGCTGATCGCCCATCCGAATGACGGCCTTCGTAATGGCCGGCATGCGCGAGATCGACTTGATGACGGAGAGCTTCCCCTGCTCGATGCGCTTGGCAATCGACACTTCGCCTTCGCGGGTGAGCAGCGGAACAGTGCCCATCTCGCGCAGGTACATGCGGACGGGATCGTTCGTCTTGTCGAGTGCACCGGGCGTGAGGTCGAGCTCCGGCCGATCGGTCTCGCCATCTTCGCGCTCGAGCGCATCTCGCTGACTGTAAGACTTGTCGGAATCGACGATATCGATGCCGGCATTCCCGAAGGCGAGAAAGAGCTCTTCGAGATCTTCAGGAGATGCCGTGAGATCCGGGGGCAGAACGTCACTGACCTCGTCGTACAGCAGATAACCCTTTTCCTTGCCAACGATGATTAGCTGGCGAACTTCCTCGAACTTGTCCTCAATCGACAAGATCGTCTCCTCTCTGCGCGGGTATGACAGCGGATGCCGCTCGGTGTGGGCCGATGCGGATGGGCAAGCTAGCCATTATACAGACGCCTCGCAAGCTCGACCCGGCGCGCGGTGAGGGTCCACAGATCCGGGGACGCCGGGTCGGCGCGCTGGACCCGCGCCATTTCCGCTTCGACTTCTCCCAGCTCGCGTGTGAGCTGAAGGTGGTGAAGCGTCTCGATGCACGTCGAAAGGTCCCGAACCGGCGGCTCGCGCTCGGTCGCGGCCCGAGACACGAGTTGCGCCTCCTGATCGCTTAGACGCTCCATCAGGGACGTTGGCAACGCCTCGGCCCCGCCAGATGCGAGCTCTCGCGCTTTCTCGAAAATAGCCTGTGCCCTAAGTCCTTCAAAATCAGCAACTTCGACGTGAAGGAGCACCGAGGCGGCTTCCTCGGGCGCGTGGACGAGCGCCCAAAGCAGGCCCCTTTCTACATCCCGCAGCGGCGCGGAGAGCACGCGCAACCGGTCTGCGGGCAGGTCTGTTTTGCGGGCAACGGCCGCTTTCCGAATCTCACTGCGAATCACGTCCTCGGTCACCCGCGCCTTGTGGGCCAGACGGTCTGCGAATTGGTCCCGCGCCGCCGGGTCGGGAATCCGTGCCGCGACGCCCAGCATTCTCTTCAGAAATTCCCGGCGTGAATCGTCCCGCGCGAGATCGTGCTCCTGGGCCGCGCGATCGAGCAGGAAATCGAGGTATGGGCGCGACTGGCGAAGCGCGCCAACGTACGCCTCGCGGCCGTGCCTCTGAATATACGTATCGGGATCTTCACCGCCTGGCAGGAGCGCAATATTGACATCGAAGCCTTCACTCACCAGAAGTTCACAACTTCGCTCCGCAGCGGCCTGACCCGCGGCGTCCGGGTCGAAGCAAAGAACGGCTTTCGGCGCAAACCGACGCAAGATCTGTGCTTGTGTGGAACCCAGGGCAGTGCCGCAGGTGGCGACGACCGGCAGACCTCCCGCCTGATACACCTGCGCGAAATCGAAGTAGCCTTCCACGATCACGGCAAAGCCGCTCTTGCGCAGATCTCCCTTCGTGAGATTCAGGCCGTAGAGGGTGCGGCTCTTGATGTAGATCGGAGTTTCTGGCGAGTTCAGATACTTGGGACTTTGATCCTTCTCGAGCGCGCGTCCGCCAAAGGCGATCACAGATCCCGTGTCGCGCGCGATGGGAATCATCAACCGGTTCCGAAATCGATCCACCTCGCTGCCATCATCGCGCCGCACCACGAGTCCGCTTTTGAGAAGCGACGCTGGCTGGAAGCCCTGCTTGACGAGCCGCTGCCGCAGGCTGTCGCGACCCGACGGCGCGTAGCCGAGCCCCAATGCGCTAACCGTGTCGCGCGTGAGGCGGCGCTCGGCCAGCAGGTAATCGCGAACACGTGTGCCCGCCGGCGACTCGAGTTGTTCCAGGAAAAACGCCGCGGCTAGTTCGTGGATCTTCAGCAGCGCCTCGCGTTCGGCGGCGGTTTCCCGGCCGGCGTCGCCTTCTTCGAGCTCTGGAATCGGCACGCCAAACCGTTGCGCAAGCTGCCGGATGGCATCGGTGAACCCAACTTTTTCGTGCAGCTCGATGAACTTGAAGACGTCACCGCCCACCCCGCAGCCGAAGCAATGAAAGAATCCGCGGTCGCGATTGACGTGAAATGAGGGGGTCTTCTCGGCGTGAAACGGACAGAGGCCTTTGTAGCTGCTTCCAGCCTTCCTCAGTGAAACGTAGTCGGAGATGACGGTGACGATGTCGGCGGCGTGCCGGACTTCGTCGATGAAGGTTTGAGGTAACTTCATTCGCGAATGTGACGTGCTGATGTCACATCGTGACATCCGCACATCACCACACTACACCTCCGCATCATCAACTCGCCACCTCGCCACATCTCCCGCCACTCTTTCAGCTCCACAATCGTCGCGCCACCCCCGCCCTGCTCCTGCGGCGCCGCGTAGAACTTCGCGACGAGGGGATGCTCTTTCAGGTACGCCGCCAGACCCTTCCTGAGCTGGCCGGTGCCGTGGCCGTGGACGATGCGGACCTGTTGAACGTCCGTGACGAGCGTGTCATCGAGAAACCTCGCCACGCGATCGACGGCTTCATCGACTGTGCAGCCAATCACGTTCAGCTCGCTGAGCAGCCCCTCGCGCGGCTTCAGGTCGACGTTCACGCGCACTTTCGCGGCCGGAGCGGCCGTCAGATGTGGCGCCCCTGCGACGACACGGAGGTCGCGCACTGGCGCGCGAAGCCGCTTGCCGCGGACGTCGATCTCAGCGTGCCGGCCGTGGATTGAGACGAGCGTGCCTTCCATTCCGAGCGCACCGACTGCGACCCGCGCTCCGGTCTGTAGTGGCGGGGCTTTAGCCCCGCCGGCTGCCGCGGGGACAGAGTATTCAGCCGCGCTGCCCGATGCCGGCGGGCCTAACCCCGGCGGCGCTAAAGCCCCGCCACTACGTACGGATTCGACGATGCGATCGATCGCTTGTCGCGCCTCGGCGCGCGCCGCACCCGCGTCGCCGGTGGTGATTCCGCTGGTCCGTGCTCGAAGAGATGCCTGTTCGACGAGCGCCTCCGATCGTTCCTTCAACTGCTCGATCACGGCATCGATATCTCGCCGTGCCTGTCTGACACGCTCGTCGATTTTCTCGCTCAGGCGTTTTGCCACGCGCTGTTCGCGCTCGGCCACCGAGCGCTCGCGTTCGGCGAGTCTGGCCGCGGCGTCATCGACGGCGCGCTTGTCGCGCTGGAGCCTGGTTCCGCCAGACGCTTTTGATCGTCGCTCAAGAACGCGCGCGCTGCCGCGACGACCGTCAACGGCATGCCGAGGCGCTGCGCAATCTCAATCGCCAGGCTGCGGCCAGGCGCGCCGTAAATCAGCTTGTAAGTCGGCGCGAAGTTCTGCGGATCGAATGCAAACGCCGCGGTGATCACGCCGTCGGCAGCCATGCCCCACGATTTCAGCGCGTCGAAGTGGGTCGTGGCGATGAGCAACGCCCCGCGCTGTTTGAAGTGATTGACGATAGCGGTCGCCAGCGCACCCCCTTCGTTGGGGTCGGTGCCGGTGCCGACTTCATCGAGCAGCACGAGCGCAGGCATGGCCAACTCGCGATCCATCGCGACGATATTGGTGATGTGCGCGGAGAACGTGCTGAGACTCGCAGCAATCGATTGCTCGTCTCCGATGTCGGCGAAGATCGACTTGAAAACGGGCAGCCGGGCCGAGTCGGCCGGCACGAAGAGACCCGCCTGCGCCATCAGCGCCAGGAGTCCGGCTGTTTTGATCGCGACGGTTTTCCCTCCGGTATTCGGTCCGGTGATGAGCAGCACGCGAGTGGGCGGCTGCAGCAGGATGTCGACAGGCACCGGATCTTTGCTGAGGAGGGGGTGACGCGCGCCTCTGAGCTCGAGCCGATCGTCGGTGACGAGTTCGGGTCGTACGGCGTTGATGCGCGACGCAAATCGCGCCTTGGCCTGCAGCACGTCGAGCTCGATCGCGACGTCCACCGATGCCTCGAGCTCGCCTGGACGGGCACGAAAGCTGTCCGTCAGTGCGAGCAGGATCCGATGAATCTCCTCGCGCTCCTCATCCTCGAGCTGCACGATGTCGTTGTTGATTTCGACGGTGGCTGCTGGCTCGAGAAAGAGCGAGGCGCCGCTGGCCGAGCTCCCGTGCACGATTCCCGGAACATTCGATCGGTGCTCGGCGCGAACGATCAGGACGAAGCGGCCGTTGCGTTCCGTGACGACCTCTTCCTGTAAATACTTCGCGGTGTCCTTGCTCCGCACGAACTGCTCGAGCGTCGTCCGCAGCCGATTCCGCTTCTGACGCAAGCGATCTCGGATCGCTCTCAGCTCGGAGCTCGCATCGTCCAAGACTTCTCCGGAGACGTCGATCGCTCGCCGCACGTCGGCCACCTCGCGCTTGAACGTGGCGACGCGCGAGACGATCGAAACGAGGATCTGGAAATTACCCGCGGCCTGACGCACGGCGCCGCGCGCCTGCTCTACGGAGTCGAGAAAATCCGCGAGGCTGCGAAGCGCGAGCGGTTCGAGCGGCCGGCCTTCGACATCGAGAGCGGCGAGCGTATCGGCGAGATCGCCAGCGGCCCGCAGCGGAAAGAGCGAGTTTGTTTCGAGATACGCACTCGTTTCGGCGGTGGCATCGAGCGCACGTGCCACACGGCCGGTGTCAGTCTCTGGTTCGAGCGCCCCGAGCACGCGGGCACCGAGCGGCGTCAAGGCGTGATCGACGACGAGATCGACGATGCGATCGAATTCGAGAGTACGGAGGGCTAGCTGCATACTGCCATCTGGCGATGTGGTGAGTTGATTCGCCACCTCGCGACATCACATCGCCACATCACCAAATCGACAAATCGCCACATGCCAGTGTCACAAATGATTGATCATGCTTGCGACGCAGCCCGCGCCGTAGCCGTTGTCGATATTCACAACGGCGACGCCGTTGGCGCACGAGTTGAGCATCCCGAGCAGCGCCGCGATGCCGCCGAAGCTCGCCCCGTAGCCGATGCTCGTCGGCACGGCGATCACCGGCACGTCCACCATCCCCGATACGACGCTCGGCAGCGCGCCTTCCATCCCGGCGACGACAACGATCACGGTCGCCGCGGAAAGGCGGGCGCGTTCGCTGAGAACGCGGTGAATGCCGGCGACGCCGACATCGTGCAGCCGCTCGACACTGTTGCCCATCAGATCGGCGGTAACGGCGGCCTCCTCAGCCACCGGAAGATCGGACGTGCCCGCCGTCACCACTGCGATCGTTCCTTTGCCGCGTATCACTTCGCCCTTCCGCGTGATCGCGCGCGCGATCGGGTGATATTCCGCGTCTTGAACCTGTTGCCGCACCGCTTCCCAGGCCAGCTCGTCTGCCCGCGTCACGAGCAACGGATGCCCGCGTTGAACGATGCGGTTTGCGATCGTCGCGATCTGATCCGGCGTCTTGCCGAGACCGAGTACCACTTCAGCGAAACCCTGTCGAATGGAACGATGATGATCGACGCGAGCGAAGCCAAGATCCTCGAACGGTCGATCGCGGAGCTCTGTGAGAAGACGATCGTGCGCATGATCGGTCGTGACGCGACCTTCGCTGACCGCATCGAGCAAGCCTCGAAGCTCTGCTGGTGTCATGACGCTATCATTCGGTGCGCGTTGACTTTACCGGACCCGACCATATAATCACTCCTTGTGCATTTTGCGAGGAAATCGGACTGTTCATGACGCCCGCTGACACATTAATCCTCGCGCTCTATTTTTTTGTTCTCATCATCCTCGCCGTTTACGGGTGGCATCGCTACTACCTTGTGTATCTCTACATGAAGCACAAGGACGAGCGAAAACTCCCCGCCGGACGTTTCGACAGCTTTCCCAGAATCACGATTCAACTTCCTCTCTACAACGAGATGTACGTCGTCGATCGACTGATCGATTCAGTGTGCCGGATCGAGTATCCGCGCGATCGGCTCGAGATTCAGGTGCTGGACGACTCCGTCGACGAGACACGCGAGATCGCGGAGCTTGCGGTCCGCCGGCACGCCGCGCAGGGCATCGACATCAAGTACATACATCGGACGGATCGGAACGGCTACAAGGCTGGTGCTCTGGACGAGGGGATGCGCGTCGCGACAGGAGAGTTCATCGCGATCTTCGACGCTGACTTCAGACCCGATTCCGATTTCCTGCTGCGGACGATCCACTACTTCACCGATCCGAAAGTCGCGCTGGTGCAAACGCGGTGGGGGCACATCAACGAGGACTACTCGCTCCTTACCAAGATTCAGGCCATCCTCCTCGACGCCCACTTCGTGGTGGAGCACGGCGGCCGCAATCGCAGCGGCTGCTTCTTCAATTTCAACGGCACGGCCGGCATCTGGCGGCGCGATGCCATTGTCGACGCCGGCGGCTGGCAGCACGACACGCTGACCGAAGATCTCGATTTGAGCTACCGCGCGCAGCTCGGGGGATGGCAGTTCATTTTCGTACCCGAGCATGTCGCACCGGCGGAACTGCCGGTCGAGATGAACGCGTTCAAGTCGCAACAGCATCGCTGGGCCAAAGGATCGATTCAGACGTTCCTGAAGCTGATGCCGCGCATTCTGCATTCGAACCTGCCGCGGCGAGTGAAGGCAGAGGCGTTTTTTCACCTGTCGGCTAACTTCAACTACCCGCTGATGTGTGTCCTGTCGGTGTTGATGGCGCCGTCAATGGTGATTCGCTACAACATGGGCTGGTACGAGATGCTGCTGATCGACGTCCCGCTGTTCTTCGCGGCGACTGCGTCGGTGGCCAACTTCTACATGGTCTGCCAGCGCGAGCTGTATCCGATCACGTGGACCGAGCGGCTGCGGTATTTGCCGATTCTGATGTCGATAGGCATTGGTCTGGCCGTGAACAACACGAAGGCGGTGCTCGAGGCGCTGTTTCACAAGCCGAGCGAGTTTGCGCGCACGCCCAAGTACCACATCGAAGGCAAACTCGATGACTGGATCGGCAAGAAGTACCGCCAGTCCGTTGCCTGGCAACCGATCATCGAGGTCGCTCTCGGCCTCTATTTCACGGCGACACTCTTCTACGCGCTGGCGAACGGCATCTACGCCACGGTGCCGTTCTTGATGCTCTTCCAGGTCGGCTTCCTCTACACGGGACTGCTGTCGATCTTCCAGCAATACGCAGACGACGCGGTCGTGCAGATCGCGCAAAAAGAGGCATGAACATGTGGCGATTTGTTGATGTGGCGATGTGATCTGTCGATGTCGTGATGCTGTGATGTTGTGGTGTTGATGTGGGCGGCGCCGAGCCGCCTTTTTCACGTACGGCACACGCGTCGCGCATGGCTCGTACGTAGCGGGGATCCCGGGGTCGGCAAATCGGAATAAAATCAGCAGTATGAGCGTAGATACGAAGCCCAAAGCGGGTCTCGAGGATGTCGTCGCGACGACGTCCGGCATCTGCTTTCTCGACGGCGACCGGGGCGTTCTGGCGTATCGAGGCTACGACATTCACGATCTCGCCCGATTCGCGTCCTTCGAAGAGACCTGTTATCTCCTGTGGCACGGACGGCTGCCAAATCGCGCGGAGCTTGGCGATCTGCAGTCGCAGCTCGCGGCGGCTCGTCCGCTTCCCGAACCGGTGCTGCGGATCATGCGCATGCTTCCGCCGGCGAACGGCATGGACGCCCTCCGCACGTTGACCAGTGTGCTCGGACACCACGATCCGGATGCCGATGACAACAGCCAGCAGGCGTCGTACCGCAAGTCCGTGCGACTGACCGCGCAGCTCGCCAGCCTGGTGGCCACATGGGGCCGGATGCAGAACGGTGCTGGAGTCGTTCAGCCCGATCCCGCGATGGGCCACGCGGCCAGCTTCCTCTACATGCTGACGGGACAGCGGCCGGCTCCAACGGCGGTCCGCGCGATGGACATTGCGTTGACGCTGCATGCCGATCACGAGCTCAACGCATCGACGTTTGCCGCGCGCGTCACGGCCGCCACGCTGAGCGATGTCCACTCGGCTGTCGTATCCGGTGTCGGCACGCTGAAAGGTCCCCTGCACGGCGGCGCCAATGCTGACGTCATGAAGATGCTGATCGACATCGGCCAGGATGCGGCGCCCGAGAGAGTCGATCAATACGTGCGCGCCAAGCTCGCGCGCAAAGAGAAGATTCCAGGCTTCGGTCATCGTGTGTATCGAACCGAAGACCCGCGCGCGACGCACCTTCGGCGCATGTCGAAGGAGTTGGGCGAGAAAGGCCGCGACACCAGGTGGTTCGACATGTCCGAGCGGATCGAATCGATTGTTCGCGGTGAAAAGAAACTCTATGCGAACGTCGATTTCTATTCGGCGTCGACGTACTACACGATGGGCATTCCAATCGACTTGTACACACCGATCTTCGCGGTCAGTCGCATTTCCGGATGGACCGCGCACGTCCTCGAGCAGTACGCCAACAATCGCCTGATTCGCCCGCGCGCCGATTACACGGGGCCGATCTATCCGCAGACTTGGATTCCGCTGGAGCAGCGATGCAAGCCGGCCCGCCACTCCAGTCAAGCCGGCGGGCCTGAAGTGAGCGACCTGTAGTGGCGGGGCTTTAGCCCCGCCGACGAGAGGCGACCCTGAAGGCTCGTCATGAGCATCAAATTCGAGCTGCGCGGATGCGAGGCACGTCCCACACGCCTGCGGCCTCCGGGCCGTCCTCAACGGCGCGCATCAGCGCAGCGATCATCTGCCGCTCGGTCACGAGGCCGAGTCGCAGCGCCGTCTCGCGCTTCGATGGTATGAGCTCGAACACTCGATAGAGCGGGACCAGCGCGTACGCCCATCGGTGACCCGGACCAAGCACGTACCAGGGCCGGAGAATCGTCGCGGGTATTCCCGACGCGCGCACAAGTGCCTCGCCTTCGCGACGTGCGTCGATGTATGCCTTCATCACTGGCGCCGGATGCGCCACGCTGACATAGACGATGTGACGGATCGCGACACGGGCGGCAGCGGCCGCTGCGGCACGAATGGACGCGAGATCGACATCGAGAAACTGCTGCGCCTTGGCGGGACTTGGACGCGGCGTGCCGACCAGATGCACCAGCGTATCTCGCGGCGAGAGCACCGCTGCAATTTCGTCGGCTGACAACAGATTTCCCACCACGATCGACGCCCCGGGCGCAACACGCGACTCGGATCCTCGCCTGATGAAGACACGGACCTCGTGTCTGCGCGCAAGCGCGAGCGCGGTCAGCGGCCGTCCCAGATAACCCGTCGCGCCCGTGATGAGGAGAGAAGCGATGCGGCATAATAAAGTCATCCTTGGACCAGCGCTACATCCGCAATTTCTCGGTGATTGCCCACATCGATCACGGCAAATCGACGCTCGCCGATCGATTTCTGGAAACCACTGGCGCACTGGACTTGCGCGAGATGTCGGCGCAGGTGCTCGACACCATGGATCTCGAGCGCGAACGGGGCATCACCATCAAGGCGCATCCTGTTCGCCTGAACTACAAGGCCGAGGACGGGCAGCAGTACGTGCTGAATCTCATCGACACGCCCGGACACGTGGACTTCAGTTACGAAGTCACACGGTCACTCGCGGCTTGCGAAGGCGCGCTGCTGCTGGTTGACGCCTCGCAGGGTGTCGAGGCGCAGACCCTCGCCAACGCGTACCTCGCGGTCGATCACAACCTCGAAATCATTCCCGTCATCAACAAGATCGATCTGCCAAGCGCCCAGCCGGACGAGGCGCGCAGACAGCTCGAAGAGATCATCGGTCTGGACGGCGACGCAGCGATTCTCGCGAGCGCGAAGGAGGGGCTCGGGGTCAAGGAGATTCTCGAAGCGATTGTGCACCGGCTGCACCCGCCGAAAGGGGACGCGGGCAGCCCGCTCAAAGCGCTGATTTTCGATTCGTGGTACGACGCCTATCGCGGCGTGGTCATCGTCATTCGTGTCATCGACGGCGCCATTCGGCCGGGTATGAAGATTCGCTTGATGGCGATGGGCTGCGATCATGAGGTGGAGCAGCTTGGCGTGTTCACGCCGAAGCCCGTCCTGGTCGAGGAGCTGGGTGCCGGCGAAGTCGGCTTCGTAGCGTGCGGCATCAAGGTGGTCGGCGAGGCGCAAATCGGCGACACCGTGACGGACGCGACCCGGCCGACGGCGGAACCGTATCCCGGCTTCAAGCCGCTCAAGCCGATGGTGTTTGCCGGTCTCTATCCAGTTGAAGGGCATCGGTACTCGGAGCTACGGGAAGCGCTCGAGAAGCTGCGTCTCAACGATTCTGCGTTCTTCTTCGAACCGGAGACGTCGGCCGCGCTTGGATTCGGCTTTCGCTGCGGCTTCCTCGGGCTCTTGCACATGGAAATCGTGCAGGAGCGGCTCGAGCGCGAGTTCGACATGGATCTGGTCACGACGGCGCCCGGCGTGCTCTATCGCGTGACCACGACTGACGGTGAGGTCATCGAAGTCGACAGCCCGGCGAAACTGCCCGAGCCCGGGCACATTGCCAAAATCGGAGAGCCGGTGATCACGGCGATGGTCCTCACGCCGTCGGAGTTCGTGGGCGGCATTCTGCAGCTCTGTCAGGACAAACGAGGCGTGCAGAAGGCGCTCGAGTACAAAGCATCGAATCGCGTGCTCATCACCTACGAGCTGCCGTTCAACGAGGTCGTGCTCGACTTTTACGATCGGCTCAAGACGATTTCGCGCGGCTACGCGTCGCTCGACTACCATGTCACCGGCTACTGGGAGTCTCCGCTCGTCAAACTGGACATCCTCGTGAACGGCGAGCCTGTCGACGCGCTCTCGATCATCGTGCACCGCGATCGCGCCTACGAACGGGGCCGCGCGCTCGCGTCGAAGATGCGGCAGCTGATTCCGCGGCAGATGTTCGAGGTCGCCATTCAGGCGGCAATTGGCGCTCGTGTCATTGCGCGCGAAAGCGTGAAGGCACTGCGCAAAAACGTACTCGCAAAATGTTACGGCGGCGACATTACGCGTAAGCGCAAGCTCCTCGAAAAGCAAAAGGCAGGCAAAAAGCGCATGAAACGCGTGGGACAGGTCGATATTCCGCAGGAAGCGTTTCTTGCAGTGCTGCGGGTTGGGGAAGAGTGATGGCGGAGGCCACGTTTCACAAATCGACCCTGCGCGAGTATTTCGAGTCGATTGTCGTTGCCGTCATCCTCGCGCTCTTCATCCGGACATTTGTCGTGCAGGCGTTCAAGATTCCAACCGGGTCGATGGAGCCCAACCTCCTGGTCGGAGATCACCTGCTCGTCAACAAGTTCATCTTCGCCCCTGCTGCCTCGCGGCTGGAGCGACTGGTGCTCCCGATGCGCGAGATTCGGCGAGGCGACGTGATCGTCTTCAAGTTCCCGGAAGAGCCCGAACGGGACTTCATCAAGCGCGTCATCGGTTTGCCGGGCGACACGATCGAGCTGCGTCAGCGGCAGTTATATGTCAATGGAATCAAGCAGGACGAGGCGTACGCGCATTATCTCTTCCCGCAGGGAGAAGGAGATGAGTCGACGGTCTTTGACGTGCGCGAGCGCTACGGGCCCGTCACGGTGCCTGCGGACCATTTCTTCATGATGGGCGACAATCGCGACAACTCGCAGGACAGCCGCTATTGGGGCTTCCTGCCCGCACATTACGTGAAGGGACGCGCACTGATGATTTACTGGTCGTTCGAGCCTCCTCCCGGCGAGCAGCAGGCTGGCCTTCCGGGGCTTGTCTCGTCACTCGGCAGCATCGTCACGTCCACGCGGTGGACGCGGTTGCTGCACCAAATCCATTGAAGACCATCATCCAGCTTCTGATCGCCGCGCTCCTCATCAACGCCTGCATTCAAGCCGCACGCGCGTACTGGGGCTTCTACGAGTTCAAGGACGAAATTCAGTTCGAAATCATTCACGGTCGAGAAGTCACCACATCTCAGTTGCATCAGCGCGTCCTGGCGTTGGCGGCTGACCGCGATGTGGCGTTGGCGCCAGAGGATGTCACCGTCAAGCAGCGCGGCTACCAAACGCTCGTGGATGTGAGCTACGTAGACGAGATCCCGTTCGTGCCGCGCGTGTACAGCCGCCCGTGGACGTTTGAGGGAACGGTGACGGGCGAGCGCCTGCGAGCGCTCAAGGACGACTCTCAACGGTAAGTCAGCTCCGCTCAAAGTTTCGTCTAATCCGATTCGATTGATCGACGGATCTCTGCGGCATCTCTGTCAACGCGCCGAAGGATCTCTTCGAGCTGAGTCGTGGTCACGGACCTGAACGGCTCGTCCCGTACGCCCTCGAGATTGATCTTGACGTTTGCTGCCGCGCCGTCCGCTGCCGCCTTCAGCAGGCCGACAGCAGCACCCACGTCGCTGCGCGCGCTGCGGTTGCCATCTTCTCCGACCGTTCGTGCAAGGCGCATCGCATCGGCCACTGCGCGAACCGTGTCCAGTGGGACCGTCGTCGCTGCCTTCAGCGCAACCTGGACGGCATCGATGCGTGCGCGCTTTTGATCATCCGTGCTCTTCGGCATGCGATAAGCGCTCATCACCTGGTCGAACGCATCCGCGTCGGTGTCCGCGAGCGCCGCGAGACGCGCTCTGACGCCCGCGAGCGCGGCACGAGCTTCAGACAATCGAACGCGCTCCTGGTCGGTTCCACGGCGGGTCCTGACGAGGCCGGCAACCATCATGAGGAGCGCCGTTCCCATCGCCCCGGCGATAGCCGCGGCCGTTCCTCCGCCGGGTGTCGGTTCAGCACTCGCCAACTGGTCGAGGAAGTCTGAGACGCGGAGGTCTGAGAAAGACATAGTTGCCAGTTGGCGGTTGCCAGTTCAAAGTTTAGTTCTCAGTTTCGCAGTCGTTCTAACTCAGATTTTCACTTTGAACCCTTCGACTCGGGCTCAGGGTTCACCCCGAGCCAAGGTCGAGGGGTGAACTGGTAACTGGACACTGGAAACTTTTGTGTGGGGACCCGCCACGACTTGGCCGCGTTTGATGACCTGGCGAACCATCGGAGCACCAACGCGAACGATGTCGGCAAGGGCGCCGTCGATAATCACCGCATCCATCTGCTTGCCGACCTCGAGGCTGCCGATTCGATCCGCCCGGTCGATCGATGCGGCGGCGTTGATTGTCGCTGCCACGAGCGCCTCTTCGAGTGTCATGTTCATGGCAAAACACGCGAGCGTCATCACGAAGGGCATCGACGGCGTGAACCCGCCACCCGGATTGACATCCGTGCCGAGCGCGACGGCCACGTTCTGCTCGATCAGCATTCGCGCTGGAGCAAACCGCCCGAGCTTCAGGTAGAACGCGGCCGCGGGGAGCAGCGTCGCAACCACGCCCGCGGCTCGAAGACGCGCCGCATGTGCTTCGTCGACGTAGATGAGATGATCCGCGGATCGGGCTCCCAGCTCCGCGGCGACCGCGGATCCGCCGCTCAGTGCGAGCTCGTCGGCGTGCACGCGCGCTTTGAGGCCACATCGGTACGCGGCTTCAAGGATGGCGCGCGTTTCCTCCGGCGTGAACACGCCGCGCTCACAAAACACGTCGCACCACTCTGCGAGTCGTTCTCTCTGAATGGCGGGGAGCATGTCGTCGATGAGCGTGCGGACGTAGTCTTGGCGGCGCTCGCGATACTCCACCGGTATTTCGTGCGCTCCCATGAACGTCGCAGCAAGCTCGATCGGCTGTCGTGAGCCAAGCGTGCGGATCGCGCGCAGCATGCGCAGCTCCGCGTCAGTCGACAGGCCATAGCCGCTCTTCACCTCTGCAGTGGTCGTTCCACACCCGAGCATGGCGGCGAGTCGCGGCAACGCTGCTCGAACGAGATCGTCTTCGCGTGCGTGGCGCGTTGCGTCGACCGTCTTGAGAATGCCGCCGCCGCCGGCGGCAATCTCCGCATAGGTTGCGCCAGCGAGCCTCTGCCGAAGTTCGTCGCCGCGGTCGCCGGCAAAAACGAGATGGGTATGTGCGTCGACGAAGCCTGGGACCACACTGCAGCCAGCCGCATCGATGACCGTTGCGCTGTCGCTGACAGCGACAGCGGCGCGGCAGTCCTGCGCCGCGCCGACGAACACGATCTCGCCCTCTGAGGCCGCGATTGATGCACCTGCCAGCAGACCGGTGTCGCGTTGCGCCTGACCACACTTAGGCGCAGCGCCGGCGCACGTGTAGATGACGTCAGCGTTTTCGATGAGAAGGTCGACGACGATTGGGGAAATATACCGCCGCGGCGCTGGTCACATCAGCTCTGACGAAATAACTTGTCGATAGCTTCTTGTGCAACGCCGCTGATTCGCAGGCGCTTCCGGCGGCTTTTTTCACCCGACACGATGGCGATTTGACGGTTGGGGATGTTTAAGAGACCTGCAAGGAACGTGACGAGCTCGGCGTTGGCCGCTCCGTCGACCGGTGCCGCGGCCAGACGCACCAGAAGCAACCCGCCGCGCATGCCGGCCAGTTGGGTTCGTCCCGCGCGGGGAACGACTTTGACGTCGAGAACGACGCTATCGCTCACCCGAGCGCGCGTCGGTTGGGTGTGCCTGAAGTGGATGCGGCGCCGCCGGCTGCTCCGCCTGACGAGGCCGATGCAGGAGGATTTTCTCCTCGCGGCGGACCGTGTCCTGCTCGCGAACGAAGGCGATCGTGTTGTTGATCGTGGAAATGATCCCTTCGAGGCTCGTTTCCACTTCGCGCCGTTTCATGCGCAGGCCGTCGATTTCGCGCTGCACGTCTTCGAGCCTCGCCTGCGCCTTCTGAAGAATCAGATCGGAGCGCCCCTCGGCTTCGCGCATGATTTGCGCAGCTTCGCGGCCAGCGGTCTCCTTGATGTCATCCGCCAGCTTCTGAGCCGTGAGCAGCGTGTTCCGCAGGTTGACTTCCTGCCCGCGGTGCTCCTTGAGCAGGGCCTCGAGCCGCGCCACCTCCTGCCGCAGGCGGTCGGTTTCTCGGAGCGCTGTCTCGTAGTCGTCCGCGGCTTCCGCGAGAAACGCGTTCACCTCGCCGCGATCGTAGCCGCGCATCACGGTATCGAAACGTTGCTGACGAAGGTCGAGAGGCGTGACTTTCATGGAAAATCCTCGAACTTTCGAAGTGGACCTGTTGAACTTTTGAACTTTTGAACTCTTGAACTCTTGAACTCTTGAACCTTTGAACCTTTGAACCTTTGAACCTTTGAACCTTTACCGTGTGCCAAATATCGCGGTGCCGATCCGAACCATGGTG
>WNGB01005307.1_pt1 | contig 27243 bp, 25 predicted proteins | sample 5400681 | NCBI WGS metagenome assembly WNGB01 (sample SAMN13153367, study PRJNA577476) | soil metagenome | isolation source: 115 cm soil or saprolite under grassland replicate 2 | place: USA:California | collected 2016-06-15
TTCGATCATGCGAATGTGATCGATTCCGCGGCGCAACAGGATTGAGCAAACCATCGTCACGTCGGCGCCGGCCATTAACATTTTTAGTGCGTCGGTGGCGCGGTGGATTCCGCTTGTGGCTGCCAAGTTCGCACCGATACGCCCGTAAAGCATCGCGATCCAGCGCATGGGCAAGCGCATCGCCATCGGTGTGCTCAACAGCACGTTGGGCGAAATCTCCAGAGTCTCCAGTTCAATGTCTGGTTGATAAAAACGATTGAACAGCACCAATGCATCGGCGCCCTCGCGGTCGGCCCGCCGGGCGAACCGCGCGAAGTTCGTGAAGAACGGGCTGAGCTTGACCGCCACCGGTATCTTCAACTGCGCTTTGATCGCTGCGAGAATGCTTAGGTAATGGGCTTCGATGTCTTCCCCTCGAACGTCCGGATCGCTCGGAATGGAATAAATGTTCAGCTCAAGCGCATCAGCGCCCGCTTCCTCGATCTGCCGGGCATAGGCCAGCCAACCGCCAAACGTTGAGCCGTTAAGGCTACCAATGATTGGGATATCCACCGCCGCCTTCGCCTGGGCAATGTGCTCCAGATACGCTTCCGGGCCAATCTTGAACTCAGCCGGCTCTGGAAAATATGTCAGCGATTCCGCGAAACTTTCCGTCCCCTGTTCAAGATAATAATGCAGGTCATGATGATCGCGGCGAATCTGCTCTTCAAAAAGTGAATGGAATACGACCGCCGCAGCGCCGGCGTCCTCCATTCGTTTGATGTTGTCGATTTTTTCCGAAAGCGGCGATGCCGACGGCACGAGCGGCGTGCGCAACTTAAAGCCCAGGTATCGGGTCGTTAGGTTCATGGGGTTGGCGTGGGGTTGAATTTTCTCGCAGCGAGAAATTCGTAGAATGCGCGGCGATCGCTCACGTCCGCCTGCGCCTGTGCGAGCAATTCCTTCGCGGCGCGCGGTTCGCTTTTTTCGAGCATCTTGAACCGATTCTCCAGTTTGAAGTAATCCGCGACTTTCATGCGCGGCCCAGCGGAATCGAGCTGGAGCGGATTCTCTCCGAGCCGGAGTCGCTCAGGATTGTAACGATACAGGAGCCATTGCCCGGAGTTGACTGCCGCTTTTTGATTTTGATTGGCCGTGGTCATGTTGATGCCGTGCGCAATGCAGTGGCTGTAGGCGATGATGAGCGCGGGCCCGTCGTACGCTTCCGCTTCGAGGAACGCTTTCAACGTATGCTCGTCCTTGGCTCCCATTGCGACAGAGGCGACGTAAATCGTGCCGTAAGTCATTGCCATTAGTCCGAGATCTTTCTTCGGACAGCGTTTCCCACCGGACGCGAACTTTGCGACCGCAGCGCGGGGCGTCGATTTGGAACATTGCCCGCCCGTGTTGGAATAAACCTCCGTATCGAGCAGTAGGACCTTCACGTTACGGCCGCTGGCGAGGACGTGGTCGAGTCCACCGTAACCGATGTCGTAACCCCAGCCATCACCGCCGACAATCCAGACGCTTTTGCGCACAAGCGTGTCGGCCAGCGCGAGCAGGCGTTTTCCAAGTGGATCACGTAGCGATTCCAGTCTGCGCTTCAGCTCGGCGACGCGCTCGCGTTGATCGAAGATATCCGCTTCATCACGCTGACGCGCGTTTAAGATTTCGGTGGTGAGCCTGCGCCCGATTTGCGGGGAGAGCTGCTGGAGCAGTTCGCCGGCGAACTCTTGCTGTTTATCGAGTGAAACACGGAAGCCAAGACCGAATTCCGCGTTGTCTTCAAATAACGAATTCGACCATGCCGGGCCGCGTCCGTTTCGATCCTTCGTGTAAGGCGTGGTTGGCAAATTGCCGCCGTAAATGGAAGAGCAACCGGTCGCGTTCGCGATGATTAAGCGATCGCCAAAGAGCTGGGTGAGCAATTTGATATAAGGCGTCTCGCCGCAACCGGCGCATGCTCCCGAGAACTCAAAGAGCGGCTGTTGAATCTGCATTTTGCGCACATGATCAGTTGACACCCGGCGGCGATCCGTGTCGGGAATCGAAGCGAAGAAATTCCAGTTCTCGCGCTCCGGCTCGCGCAACGGAAGCTGCGGCTCCATGTTAATTGCCTTCAACCGCGCTTCAGACTTATTCCGCGCGGGGCAAACATCCACGCAGATCCCGCAGCCGGTGCAATCTTCCATCGCCACTTGCAGCGTGTATTTCAACCCTTTCCACTCCGGCAGCCGTGCCTCCGCCGACTTGAACGACGAAGGTGCGCCTTGGAGAACAACCGCCTCATACACTTTGCTTCGGATGACAGCATGTGGACAGACCATCACGCATTTGCCGCACTGGATACAAACTTGCGGATCCCAAACCGGGACATCGCTCGCGAGATTTCGTTTTTCCCACTGAGTTGTGCCGGTCGGATATGTGCCATCGTTAGGCAACGCGCTCACCGGCACTCGATCGCCGCGTCCCGCCATGATTTCGCCCAGAACGTTGCGCACGAACTCCGGCGCGCGCTTGAGCTCCCCGTTGCTCCCGGAGGGAACCGGAACAACTGCGTCCGGAACTTCCACTTCATACAAATGTGCGAGCGATTCATCAACCGCCCGCAGATTCATCTGCACGATCTCATCGCCTTTCTTCGCATACGTTTTGCGAATGGAATTCTTAATCGCCTCGATCGCGTCCTGCGCCGGCAGGACGCCGGAGATGGCGAAGAAACAGGTCTGCATCACGGTGTTGATGCGGCCGCCCATTCCCGCGTCGCGGGCCACCTTGTTGCCATCGATGACAAAGAACTTCGCGCGCTGCTCGATGAGCCGGCGCTGGACAGCTTCTGACAGACGGCCCCACACGCGGTCCGGTCCTAACGGTGAATTCAGCAGGAACATTCCACCAGGTGCGAGTTCCTTGAGCACATCACAGATCTCGAGCAAGACGGGTTGATGGCAGGCAACGAAGTTCGCTTTGGTGATGAGATATGTCGATCTTATCGGGCGCGGGCCAAACCGCAGATGCGAGATCGTCATCGCGCCCGCTTTCTTCGAATCGTAAACAAAGTATCCCTGCGCAAAATGATCCGTGTTTTCGCCAATGATCTTGATCGACTCCTTGTTGGCGCCCACCGTGCCGTCTGCTCCGAGGCCGAAGAACTGCGCGCGCACAACTTCATCCGGTTCGATGGAAAATTCTGGATCGAACGGCAAACTCGTGTGCGAGAGATCGTCGTCGATTCCGACGGTAAAATGGTTTTTCGGCGACGCCTCCGCGAGATTGTCAAAGACCGCCGTGATCATCGCCGGCGTGAATTCCTTCGATGACAAACCGTAGCGGCCGCCGACCACGCGCACGTCGCTGCGGCCCTGCTCGTACAACGCATTGACGCAATCGAGATAGAGCGGCTCGCCTCCCGAACCGGGCTCCTTCGTCCGGTCGAGGACGGCGATGCTGCGCACGGTCAGGGGCAATGTTTTGACGAACGCTACGGCGTCGAACGGCCGGTACAACCGCACCTTGACCACACCGACTTTCTGATTTTGAGCGGCTAGAAAGTCCACTGTCTCATGAACGGCCTCGCAGCCTGAGCCCATCAATACAATCACGCGCTCGGCGTCGGTCGGCCCGTGATATTCGAACGAAGCATACCGCCGCCCCGTGACCTGGGCGAAACGATCCATGGCCTGTTGCACAATCCCAGGACACAAGGCGTAAAACGGGTTCACCGTTTCGCGCGCCTGAAAATAGACGTCCGGATTCTGCGCCGTCCCGCGAATCACCGGATGGTCCGGCGAGAGTGCGCGAGCACGATGCTCGATCACCCGCGCTTCGTCGATCATCGCCCGCAACACGTCATCTGGCAGAATGTCGATCTTCGAGATCTCGTGTGATGTGCGGAATCCATCGAAGAAATGCACAAACGGAATGCGCGATTCGAGTGTGGCTGCGTGTGCGATCAAGGCCAGGTCCTGTGCCTCCTGCACCGACGCCGAACAAAGCATTCCCCACCCGGTGGCGCGTGCCGCCATCACATCGCTGTGATCGCCGAAGATCGATAGCGCCTGCGCGGCGAGCGAGCGCGCGGCCACATGAAATACTGTCGGCGTTAGTTCTCCAGCAATCTTGTACATATTTGGAATCATCAGCAGGAGACCTTGTGACGAAGTGAAAGTGGTGCTGAGCGCGCCGGTTTGAAGAGCGCCATGGATCACGCCCGCTGCGCCGGCTTCGCTTTGCATTTCCACAATTTCGGGAACGGTGTGCCAAAGGTTTTTCACACCACCGGAGGACCAAGAATCCGCCCATTCACCCATCGGCGACGCCGGAGTAATCGGATAAATCGCTATGACCTCATCGAGCGCGTAAGCAATGCGCGCCACCGCTTCGTTCGCATCGAGCATTTTGTAGCCGGCTCGTTTTTTAGTCTTTAAGTTCACGGTTACCCAAACGTAGTGGCTGCCGTTGTCGACCGATGTACGTCTGTTGCGTTTTGCTGTGCAGTTATTGCGCCAGCTAGACCAACGCATTCGTTATTAGCTATAACCCGGTTGCGATTACGTTCTTGTGCTCACGCTCACACAATCACGGCTTCGCATTGTTCATGCTCGCGCGAAGCTGGAATGCAAAATAATGGCTTCGCTCCAGAGCAAATTTTGCAAAGGAAAAGCCAGTCCATGTTGAGTGACGCGTTCATGGCGCAGTTAGCCTCAGTGTGAAAGGAACGGCTATGAGAACAGATCGTGTGCTAACGGTGGAGGAATGTCTTAATGAATGGGGCGCGGTTCCGATGCGTGTGGACCCGCCAGCGTGCGGCGCGCGCCACGTTCCAATCGCGGCGGAGACCAAGCCAGTTCCCCGGACGAACGCGCGCAGCTGCAATTGCGATCGCTGGGGTCATCCGTGTTCAAGCTGTGCCGAGCCCAAAATCCAACCGCGGTTGGAGCTTCCGACTTCGTTACCTGCCAAACAACTAACATAATTGGATGGATATTTAGCGTCGCGGCGATGATGACATCGCATGTCTGGATCCTCGCGCGCTGTCCGCGTCGCGCGTAAACTCGCTTCGCAAGATCGACATTCCGGCGCTAGCCCCTGGAATTGCGCCGTTGATTCAGGTCGACCATTTGCGCAGCGGCGTAAAGCTAAAGACGAGAATCTCGGCATGCCGCGGTTGCCAGCGATGAAAATCGACACGAAAGCGGCCGATCTTCTCTCCGCGAACCTCGTGTCCGGAGTTCATAAGCCCAAAGAGTTTTTGAGTCTCAGATTGGGCGAAGAAACGGCGCGTCGAGGAATTCGGTTACCCAATTCATCTCGTGGGCGTCGGTGACATAAAAGGTGACCTGGATGTCTTGATCGGAGTTTTCAACCATGATTACGCAATAATCGTAGACGTTCGCGTTCTTCCATTTGCCTTCGAAAAAGATGGTGCAACATGGTTGGACTTCAGTTGCCCGAAGGTGAGCTTCCTTAAACGTTCGCGTAAGTAAACAGTTGCGTCGCAGCCGAAGGTGATGCGCTTTTTGCCCGCTCTGCGGCGAGTGCAGCGAAGTGGCTCAGAACGAACAAAGTTATAACACAAAGAACGATTGAAATTAATTTTTTCATCTTGGTTTAGGTGGTATGGCTTTGGAGTTCAGGTGAGCGAGTGGGAACAACCAGAACTGGACAATGCGCATGCCGGACGACGTATTCTGCGACGCTACCGAGCAACAGATGCGTCAAGCCGGTAGATCCATGCGTGGAGATCACGATCAAATCCACATCACTATCTCTCGCATGCTCGCATATTTGCTGGCCCGGATGACCAGTTTGCAGTGACGTTTCCACCTCCAACCCGCTCCAATCAATCTTTTCGAACAGATCGCGGATTTGATCGCGAGCAAAGATCTCAGCGTGCTGGATGAGCCGAGGTAGGTCGTAGCGCTCATACTCATCGCTCGCGACGTAGTATGGGAAGTGAACCGAATTCAGCAACGTAATCTTCGATTTAAAGTGCTTAGCGAAAGCTTTTGCATACGCTAGCCCCTGCATCGAGCACTCGGAAAAATCGACTGGGGCGAGAATTTTACGGAAGCCGGGCACCCCGCCAGACGGTTTGGCACCATGTGTGACCAGCACCGGGCACGAGGAATAACGCACGACGCGTTCGGCTGTGCTTCCAAGGGCAAGGTGTCTCAGACCGGTATTGCCGCGCGTTGCGATGACGATTAGATCGATGCCCGTGTCGCGTCCCAGGCGACAGATCTCTTCGAAGGCCCGGCCTTTCACCACGTGAAGGTTTTCCGGAGGCAGACCGATCGAGTATTTCTGCGCTACATCTTTCAGCTGCTCATGAATTGATCGCCTGATCTCAAGTTCTGGAAGAATAAATGGCATGGCTACGAGGCCGGTAAATGGATGATCCGTGGCAAAAACGTGAACAAGGTGCAGATCGGCGCCGGAATGTTTTATCAAAGGCAATGCAAACTCAAGTGCGCGCAACGACGGCGCGGAAAAGTCCACGGGCACAAGAACGTTGTGGATTTGCAGGGCTTGCCGGGATCGTTCACTAGCCCCGTCGCGTGTTGAGGTTTGTGACCTGGATGTGCTTGTTGAGCTTGTTTCCGCTCTGATGGGGAAGATTGGCTTCATGGCCGGATCGCGACTTTCAGAACGCCATCGCGGCGTGAACCGAACAGATCGTACGCCCCAACAATTTGATCGAGCGAAAATTTGTGCGTAAGCAGCGGCGTGGGATCAAAACGTTTGGTTTGTACCATCGACATCAACCGTCGCATGCGTTCTTTGCCTCCCGGACAAAGTGTCGTTACGATCTTGTAATCGCCGATGCCCGCTGCAAATGCATCGTAGGGAAGTTGCAGTTTGCCGGAATAAACGCCAAGGCTGCTGAGCGTTCCGCCGGCGCGCAAACAACGCAGACAATTCTCAAACGTCTCCTGTAAGCCAAGCGCTTCAATCGCGACGTCCGCGCCACCACCTGTAAGCCGCTTCACTTCTTCGACCACGTTCACTTGCTTCGGGTCGAGTACAACATCGGCGCCCATTCGTTTCGCCATCTTCATACGCACCGGGTCACCTTCCACAGCGACGATGAATGATGCGCCAACCAACTTCGCGCCAGCGGTCGCGCAAAGACCGATCGGTCCCTGGGCAAAGACGACGACGGTGTCACCAGTCCGAATGTTTGCCGATTCGGCTCCGCTGAAACCGGTTGAAGCGATATCGGAAAGCAGGACTACTTGCTCATCGCTCAATTCATTCGGAATCTTCGCGAGATTGGCTTGAGCATAGGGAACCAGAAGATATTCAGCCTGCGCTCCGTTGATCGTGTTACCGAAACGCCAGCCGCCGATCGCTTCGACTCCTTCCCCGTGACCGCACTGCGACCATTGGGCCGACAAACAAGCGCGACATTGCCCGCATGGTGTGATCGCCCCAACCAGGACACGATCACCAATTTTGTAGCCACTCACACCTTCACCGAGTTCTTCGATCACGCCGACCGGCTCGTGTCCGATCACAAGTCCAGGCTTTACCGGATATTCACCTCGGAGAATGTGGAGATCGGTGCCGCAAATGGTGGTCAAGGTTATCCGAATGACCGCTTCACCTGCCCCGGCGCTCGGACGCGGCACTTCTTCGACGCGAATGTCGTTTGGTCCGTGAAATACATTGGCTCTCATTGTTTGCATACTGATCCTCCTGATTAAGTCGGGGTTAGAGTCTTTGCCTCACTCTGCTTTCTCATGACACAGATATTGGCAGTTCGCGGCGATCTCGCTTCTCTTCGATTGCTAAACAGCAATCATTTTTTGTGCTGGCTTTGCGGCACGACGCCAAAAAATGCGGAGCTAATGACAAATGCCGCTGAGATAATATGTGCAATCCCAGGAAACAGTTTCGTATGGAGAAGAATCCGGTGTCGGGTCGGACCGCGGCCAAACCAAACCGCGACACGTGGGCGCGCGTGGCCCAGGTGATCGGGGATCACCCTGTGGTCAAGCAGGTCCGGCTTAATTCGCAGAACCACGGCGTCACCGTGGGATTTTATCAAGCGCCTTCTCAAGAAGCGTTGGACGAGATCAAGTCGGCAGTCCGCCGAGAATTATCCGGAGACTGGGACGTCTCGATCGCAGCGGATGGCGAATTCTCAGCGCTGCATCTGCACAAGATCAGCAGGTACACGACGGAGATTCACCGTGACCATCCGGACAATGAGCCGCCGATAATTTGGAGAAGCATCCCGCTCCCGGCGTGGCGAAATCGCCCATTCCCCCGGCCAGTTCCGCGCGACTACCGCGTCATGCTTGGGCTTGCGGTGCTGTGTGGACTCAGCGTGCTGATTGGATTTGCGCTTGGACGCGCAGGATTCAGCCCGGCGCTCAGCGCGGTTTGCTTTGCAGTTGCGTACGTTGCCGGCGGTTGGTTTGCCACACAGGATCTCTGGCACGCGCTCAAACTTCGCAAGATCGACATTCAGTTTCTGATGGTTGCCGTCGCGCTCGGTGCTTTGTTCGTCAACGCGCGGACGGAAGGCGCAACCTTGCTGTTTCTCTTTTCGCTCAGCAACGGCCTGGAGCAATTCGCAAATTTTCGCACTCGCAAATCAATTGAGTCGTTGCTCAAAGTCGCCCCAAAACACGCCTCGCGACGTGACGATGGTCGCTGGATAGAAGTTTCGATTGAGGAAGTGCAGGTCGGAGACGCGCTGCTCGTCAAACCGGGCGAACTCTTTCCAGTCGATGGCGTCGTCATCGAGGGTGCGACGTCCGCCGACGAATCGGCACTGACTGGTGAAGCGATTCCGGTGGTCAAACAACCTGGCGACACGGTCAGTGGCGGCACACTAAATCTGGACGGTCAGTCGGTTATTCGCGCGACGTCCCGACTCGAGGAGAGCGCGCTCAATCGCATTCTTGCGCTGATCGAAGTGGCGCAACAGCAGAAAGCACCAGCGCAACGGTTCACCGATTCCTTTAGTCGTTACTACACATGGGTCGCGCTCTCTCTGAGCGTTGTTGTCTTCGCCGCGCTGCTTCTGTTCCAACGTCCAATCGCAGATGCGTTCTACCGGGCCATGACCGTCCTCGTGGTCGCATCGCCCTGCGCGCTGGTGCTGTCGATTCCGTCCGCCATTCTCGTCGCAATCGCCGCAGGTGCGCGCCGCGGAATTTTATTTCGTGGCGGGGTTGCCATCGAAAATCTCGCGGGCGCAACCCAGTTCGCCTTCGACAAGACTGGGACGCTGACAAAGGGCTCGCTCATCGTGGCGAGAATCAGTTTATTTGACTCGCAAAACGAAGATGGCGTTCTTCAAATTGCGGCATCGGTGGCACAGTTTTCCACGCATCCGCTGGCAAGAGCGATTGCGGCGGAGGCGGAGAAGCGAAGACTGCCTGTGCTGGCGGCAATAGATTTCTTAAACGTTGCCGGACTGGGAATGGAAGCTTCGATTGCTGATAAGAGAATTTTCGTCGGCAGTCGGCGCCTGTTGCAGGACCGCGGCATCACATTGCCGACTGTTGAATCAACGGACGATGCGGAAGTGTGGGTCGGGAACGGATTGACCCTCGGAGTGATTTACCTGCGCGACGAAATTCGGCCGTCTGCAAAAGGCGTTATCGATTTTCTAAAGCGATCAGGCGTGTCAGTCACGTTACTGACGGGAGATCGCCCGGGTCCCGCAGCGATGGTCGCTGAGCAGGTCGGAATTGACGATGTGCACGCGGAGCTAAGTCCAGAAGCCAAACTGCAATCCATCCATGATTGGCGTGCCGCTGGGAAGAAGGTCGCGATGGTCGGCGATGGGATCAACGACGCGCCCAGTCTCACTGCTGCGGACGTCTCGATTGGAATGGGTGCCCGCGGCTCCGACGCCGCACTGGAGCAGGCCGACGTGGTTTTGATGCACGACAAAATCGAGAATGTCGAAGGCGCATTTCGATTGAGCCGTCGCGCGCGTTCGATCATTCGCCAGAACATCACTATTTCGCTGGGTGTCATTTTCCTGCTGATCGTTTCGGCACTAGCAGAAAAGATTAGTCTCACCGCTGGAGTGATTGGCCACGAAGGCAGCACCGTTGTCGTTATTCTGAATGGTATGCGGTTGCTACGTTCATCCCGTCCGGAGCGGGTCAAATAAGCTGATTTTCGAGGGTCGATCCGTTTTCGAATCTCGTGATGTTGTTTATAGTGGTGGTCGCGATGTTTTCCAAAGCTTCCCGCGTGAAGAAGGCTTGGTGGCCAGTGATGATGCCGTTTGGGAAAGTTAATAGCCGCGCAAACACATCATCGGGAATGATCAGACCGGAGCGATCTTCGAAGAAGATCTGTTCCTCCTCTTCGTAGACATCGAGACCGAGGTAGGCAATCCTGCCTTTTTTTAGCGCGTCGCGCCGATGACAAGCCCAACCTTATTGAGATTAACCACCGCTGTACTTTGTTAACTACGCAGCTTTGCCTGGGCGCTTGTGTGAGGGTAGGCGCGCACGAAATTCGGTAGGCGATTGACCAAAGACACGTTTGAAAGTGCGGTTGAATTGCGTGAGCGATTGAAATCCGACGTCGTAGGCGATTTCACTGATGCGCAGGTTCGGGTTGAGAAGCCGGGTCCGGGCATCTTCCAAGCGCACACGGGCTACGTAATCGGTGAACTTCAAGCCGGTAGCTTTGTGGAAAACTTTGCAGAAATGAAATACACTCGCACCCGCCGCCTTCGCCACATCAGTTAAAGATAATTCTTCGGTCTTATGCTTGTCGATGTAATCGCGCGCCCTTAGAACAAGAGGTGGTTCGGCGTTGTTTTTCTCCATCATCAGTTGGTTGCTCAATCCGGAGAGTTGTTCGGCAAAAAACGAAAGCAGCCGCACAATGGCGTTGTATTTCTCAGGTGGGATAAGCGGAGTTTTCTCCCACGCTTTGCGAATTTCACCGGTAAACCGGACGCCACCTCGCTCCAGCTCGCGGCTCACTTTTGTGCTCTCCGATTTAGCCGGCGTGTGACGTAACACCTGGCCGATGCGCAGATATCCGACGATCTGTCCCCCGAGTTTCACTGGCACTGCCGTTTCGGTTAGCCCGAAGGGACAGGTAACGGTGTGGGGTATTAATCCAGTGTGGTCAATGATATCCTGATGGGCTCGTAAACATACCGCCAGCGTGGCAGGGCGCTCGGCGAGCATGGCGCAGAACGGATTCTGATGCTTCTTCCCTTGATGTTCCAACTGCCAATAGTCAACAGGACGTAGCGTTAAGGGAAGTCCTGTCGCCTCGCTGAAGACCTGCTCGTAATTGCGAAACAACTTGGAACGGCGCAGCGCATCGATGAGTTGCCTGTTTTCCTGGGCACCATCGCTGTCCGAGTTGGGCGTGGTCGTTTTCGCGAGATTCAAGCCGAAAGAATTTATTTATTGCGGTCACGCAAACTCTACCGCAAACCCCAGCCGATGGCATTAACAAAATCGTGATGACTGGGGAAGACGCTGTCAACGCTCAAAAGAGAGCATTCGTTGACGAGCAGCCTGCAAGCGCTTCACCATCACAGCACTCATTCGTTTGAAAAGTTCATAGCCCAGCGAGGGGTCACGCTCGCAGTACTCACGCAGGATCGTGCCGTAGAAAAAGATCACCTCGGTCGGCTCTACGGCGCGCGCGGTGAAATGCCACACGTAAGGCGGAAACATCCACGACCAACCCAGCAAATCACCGGCACCGATCGTGTCAATCACTACCAGATCGCCAAGCCCACCGGTTGATTCGAGAACTACTTTTCCGCTTTCGATCAAGTAAAATCGGTTGGCCATTTCGCCTTCCCGGAAAATTATCTGCCCTTTTTCAAAATGGACAGGTATCGCGCAGTCGGTGAGTAATGCGAGCTGAGTATGATTCATCCCCGCCAGGAACGGATGCAGCGCCACGCGCGTGGCCATTGGTTCGGGTTCAATTTTGTTTCTCTTTTTTGCAGGGGTTTTGCTCCCCGTTTTCATCGATGTCGTCTTTCTTCCTCTTTCGAGGATTTCTTAACGAGCAACGCTAATGGCATGGCGATGCCGCACGAAAATTCGAACGGCGCATGCCGGCGTTGGCAGATCGGATGTGAAAAGCGCCTACGGGTTCCGTTAGTCACCCCTGAAACTGAATGCCTTCCCAAACGCCTCTTGGGTGGCGATTTTGGCTTCATGCTAATCAAATAAAGTCGTGTTCTTTCTCGCGGACGACGAGAACGGGACATGGCGCGGTGCGGACGACGCGCTCAGCCGTGCTGCCGATGCACAGATGCCGCCAACTGGTGTAGCCGTGGGTCGCGATCACGATGAGATCGACATCCAGCTCCTTGGCCGCTTTGGTGATCTCGTTGGGCGCGTGCCCAGTGCGCACCGCTGACATGAAAAAGTTCCGACGACTGCGCGAGCTTGCCGCGAGCAATGCCAACTCTGCTTCTGCTGCGGTCGTGTCCTCCTCAGGCTGCGCAAAAATGTCGACGGCAAGCGGCGTGCCCGCAATGGCCTCCACCGGTTCAATGACGTGCAGCAGAACGATTTCGCAGCCGAACAGTTCGGCGAATCGCAGCGCGTACTGAAACGCTTTTTTTGATGTGGGCGAAAAATCGATTGGCACCAGAATTTTCTTGGGATGCAAAATTCTCGGAGCTAATTCCACGACCGTTTCGGGTTCCATAAATTGAGCTTTCATTTGCATGGATTCTCGACGCCCAAGGAATGGTTGCTCGCCGCCGATTGGCGAATCGTGTGCATTTCTTGCGCTGAGGATCTGCAGCGATATGCCTGGGCGCCCTGAATTCTTACGCGCCGGCAGTGCGACCGCCTCGCAGCCTGAACAATAAATGATTGGAGAATCGCAAGGCGTGCCAAGCAGTTCGCATGTGCTCCGATCAAGCTAAATCGCTGAAATGAGAAACGAAGACGCCGCATTGTTGAAAAAGGCGCCAACAAATACCGGGGGTCTCCGTGACCGTGTGATCGCCGAATACCACGATCTGCTCACAGCCGACAAAACGGTGGAGCCGTCGCTGTTTGAACAACTCCACAACGCCATGCGAACAAACCGATTGGTTTACGGCGATCGACCAATTAGCGTGGCGCTGCGTCCGCACTTCTTGGAACGGTCGCAGTTCGAGGTTCACACGGCGGTGGCGGAGTTGATCGCAAGCGCGCTGGAAAAAGTTGCCGCGGAGGCGGTGCAGTCTCCCGCATTGATGACACAACTTGGTCTAACCGAGACGGAACAGAAGCTCGCAATGGTCGATCCCGGATTTACCGGCGCTGCTGTTACGACTCGACTCGACGGCTTCGTTCACGGAGAAGAGATCAAATTTGTCGAGTACAATGCGGAGAATCCGTCGAGTCTTTCGGACCAGGAAGGCTTAAATCGTGTGCTGTTCGGCCTACCAGCAATGTCGATCCTGGCCCAACGATACTGCCTGCAGCAATTCTCGCCGACGGCAAGACTGCTCGGGAGCTTGCTGGGAACTTACCGCGAGTGGGGCAGCACGGCTGTGCCGAACATCGCGATCGTGGATTGGAAGAACCTGCCGACCTCGAACGAGTTCATTCTTCTACGAAATCACTTCGTGGCACACGGCGTGCGCACAATCATCTGTTCGCCGGACGAATTGGAATACAATCACGGCCGCCTGCGCTGTGGCGATTTTGAAATCGATCTTGTCTACAAACGGGTAATCATCCACGAATTCCTGGCCCGTTACGACGAGACGCACCCACTCATCCGCGCATACGTGAACCACGACGTTTGCGTTGTGAATCCGTTCCGGTGCAAAATCATGCATAAGAAGGCGGTGTTCGAGATGCTCACTGACGACGAGCACCAAAATTGGTTTACCCCGAGCGAAAAGGAAGCAATTCGTCGATCAGTGCCGTGGACTCGGCGCGTTTCCGACCGAAAGACCGCGCGCAAAGGACGCCAGATCAATCTGCTCGAATTCATCCGTAGGAATCGATCGCTTTGTGTTCTCAAACCGAACGATGACTATGGCGGACGCGGCGTTTATTTCGGCGCGCAATTGGATGAACGCGACTGGGACGACGCCGTCGCAACAGCGCTTTCAGGCGACTACATTGTGCAGGACGCGATCGATTTGCATCCAGAAGTGTTTCCAGTCTTCAGCGACACCGACTGGAAGTTGCAGCCGATGTTCGTTGATACCAATCCATTTCTGTTTTCCGGCAAGGTGTGCGGCGCCATGGTTCGTCTATCTAGATCGCCACTCGTTAACGTCACCTCTGGCGGAGGCGAAACGGGATTCTTCGTAATCGGGGATGCAGGGTAACTGTGGTTGGAATTCTGACAAAACCCTTGCGGGTTAACGTCGCAAAAGAATTAAGCCAACGATCGTGATCCCTTCTGATCGACGAATCGGGCATGCACAATTTTTGCAAAGGAAAAGCCAACTGACGTGGAGCGGGCTTCTCCTGGCTGCCCTAGCCTGAAGCGCGAAAGGAGCAGTTATGAAAACAGATACGGTTCTGACAATGAATGAATATTTCGATGCGTGTTGTGGCGTTCCCAAGCATGCGGATCCACCGGCTGACAACGCGCGTCACATTCCGATAACAAGCGAAGGCGATATTGATCCCCGGAGCGAGGAGCACGGTTGCCGGTGCGACCGCTGGGGCCATCCGGCTTGTCTTGAAGAGCGGAAGCCGCGACTCTGCGCCGCGGCCGACGAGCTTCTTTTGTAACACAAACGAAGTGAACAAAATGGAATACGTAATTGCATTCAGCGTGGTCGCGATGATGGGACTCTATGTGCTGATCATCGGGCAATGCTTGAGAGAACCTGAGTGGCAGTAAGCTTTCGACAGCGAATGGCGAATGCAAACTCTTCAAACGCGCGACCGGCCTCACCTTCACCGATTACCTCACCCGGGTACGAATCGAGAAAGCCAAGAGGCTCCTGCTTGACCGCAATCGTCGCATCAGCGAGATCGCTTACGATGTCGGTTTCCAGTCGCTCACTCATTTCAACCGCGTTTTCAGGAAACTCGTCGGCAAATCGCCCAGCAGTTATCGCCGATCAGCTTCCAAACTCGCATAGTCCTAATCAAGAAGGACAATGAGCAGCAAAGATGCTTGTTGGCTATAATCGCAGAGCAACCAGCGATGCGATTCCAGGCAGTTGACAGCGCCTTGCGCCAACGGTGGTCACAACTCGCCCAAGTTTCGTTGCAACACCTTCTGTAGCTCGCGCGGTCTCAAGAGCACAACCGTATTACCTTTCACGCGCAAAAATTTCTGGTCGCGAAATTTTGCTAACGTCCGAGACAACGTCTCACTCGTTGTTCCCATCTCGGCGGCAAGCACGCGTTTGGTTCGGTCAAGTTTGATTTCGACTGGACGTGCGCTAACTGGAAGTGGACATTGTTTCAGCAACCAGTTGGCCAGCCGAGTTTCCATGTCTTTCAAAGTGAGATCATCGAGCAAGCCGACGATTACCCGCAGATGCTGGCTCATGGAGCCGAGCATGCGCAGCGCAAGGTCAGGTCGCCTGCGCAAAAGATCGACAAATTCATTTTTCGGAACGAGCAGAACAGTCGTCGGCTCAGTCGCGCGTGCATCCGCGGGATAACCTCCCTCTGTCGCAAGCGTTGCTTCGGCAAACGATTCGATGTGGCGAAACACATGAATCACCTGCTCTTTTCCCGCGGAGCTGACGCGATGAACATTGATCGCGCCCTTCTGCACGACATAAAAACCTTCGCTGCGATCGCCTTCGCGAAAAAGATAATCGCCCTTGTCGAGATGCTTCGGAACGACGAAAGACGCGATGGCCACAATGTCAGTTGTCGGCAATCCCATGAAAAGCTGGCAACTGCGCAGCGTATTTTCGATGACGGCTTGTCTGAATGTGCTCGCTTCCAGCGTCACGCCCGGAATGCTATCTCTGGCACCGCCATCCGTCGCGCCAAAAGCGCGATTTACTCTTCGCTTAGAAACAATTTTGGCACGAGCGCCCATGCCCACACAATCGCCGCGACAAGCCATATCAGCGCGGCATAGGCGAGGTGACTGTTGCGCGCCGGTAAAATGAAATCAGCAGCAACCCGAGTGATCATGGCGACCAACAACAGCGCAAGAGCGCCAATCAGAAACCGAAGCCTTTTTCGGAACAAATGACTTTCTCCAGCGTGACCGAGGATAACGCGCGTGCTCACGGTAAAAACAATGATGCTGAAGCCGCCGATGAACATGAGGTGGAGATTGGCGAGCCGATAAGCTGGCAGCACCACCGGAAGAAACAAGCCGGAGACCAGCAGCAGCGCGCCGAGCCGAAAACACTGCGCGAGAAACGGTGGACCACTCGGTCTTTTCAGCAAATGACCTTGCGTGATAAAATAAACCAGGGTTGTTAGGCTGCGAACCAGCGCCGCAGTGCGGACCCAGGAGAGCGCCTCCAGAGCAAAAGAACTCCAAATCACCAGACCGGTCAGCGCTGCAATCGCCGCTCGTTTTCTCCACAATGCCACTGCAATTCGCAGATCGGACGGCTCAGGCTTTGCGCCGCCAAGAAGTTTCGGAAAGAAAAATGCGCCAACGCCGAGTATTGGAAACAGTACGAAACCTTCGTTGAGCATCAGCCTGCCGAGCTGATTCAGGAAAAACCCGTTCGTAATCGATTTCGACGCCGTAATCAGAAATATGCCGACGATTGCGTTGAGCAATCCAAAGAGCACCAGCACGAAGTTCGGCGGTGGCAAATCCTGTGCAGCTCGCGCCCGTGTCCCCATCGCACCGAGGAAGAACAGAAGCAGCGCGAGAAACAAGATGTCGCCGCCAGTTTGGTTTTGAACGAGATGGAGGAACGCGCTCAAGATTTGCAACGCGAGCAGGATGGAAGTTTCGGCAGCAGTAAGCGGTGGCGCCTCGAGCAGGCGCGGTCCGGCCGTGCCCAGGAATCCAATGACGAACGAGCCCATCATTCCCTCGATCATCAAATGGAGGTGAGCCTCTCGCGGATAAAAATTAATTGCATGCCAGACAAACAATGGCCACAGGGCAACGCCAATTGCCCCGAGCAACAAACCGAGTGGAAAGAAAATCCGAAATGGCTCCGCGAAACAGAGCGCGAAAAATTTATTCGGCTTCACGATCCCGCTGGTGAGAACGACAACTAATCTTCGTGCCAGAAATGGACAACCCAGCCCCCGACCTGGCGTTCGACGCGTGATTGGAAGCCTTCGCTGCCAAGTTTTTCGATGAGCGGCGATGGGAGAAACGGCGCGATGACGGAAAGTCCCTCGTTAGGGCGAAGTGCATCGACACTTTCTCGAATTTTCGAAAACGGCTCGACGCCGCGCGCGAGAATGGGTCTTACGTCGAGTGTCTTGAATTTGCGCGCCATTGGTTTCATTCCTCCCAACGATTCAAACGGAGACCAGCAAACGCGACGAGCGTCGTGGACCAAAACGCCGCAATCACGCTGAACCAAAGAGCGGCATGCGCGATCCACCAATTCGCCAATGGTGTTTTGTTAGCCGCTTCGGCCGGGACTTGTTCGAGGGCAAAGAGCGCTTCAATTCGGAAGGAGTCGAGCGGGTTCAGCATCAAAAGCGAAAGCCAGAGATCGGGAAATTTCTGAATGAGTTCCCAGCGTGCGGCGAAGAGCGCGATGAGATCGATGCCGAAAAGCAGAAGCAGCCACGCGCTTACACCGGCGATGAGTGCCTGGGCGCGATCGTGTGCGAAAAACCCCGCGGCCAGTCCGAGCGCAAGAAACGCGGCCGCGAGCAATAAAGTCTGCACGTAGAGCATCGCGATTTTTTGTCCACCGGCGCCGGCCATAAAGCCCGGCAGAAAAAGTAGCAGCAGGACCGCGCCGAAGATCGCCAGGTAGGCGATGAATTTGCCGATGACATAAGCGAAACGTGGCACCGGTTGCGCAAACAACATTTGCCATTCTTCTCTCTCGGCTTGCGCGCTGCTCACACCGGCCAACAGCGCGAAGAGTGAAACGAAATAAAGCGAGACCTGTAAAATCAAAAACGCAATGCTGTGCGCGTCTTCGCTCAAAACAAACGCCGCTGCGCCGCCCAGCAGCGACAAAACAGAAAAGACCTGAAAGTAGCGATTAATGAGGGCGTCACGAAACTCGCGCAACAAAACGGCGCGAAGCGGCGCGGCATTAGCGAACAATGGAAAAGTGCGGTTCATCGATTGTCGATCTTGTGGACGCGCCGTGCGCGACCCTTTCCATTTCGTCGAAATTGTGCGGCAGATTTGTTGGATCGAGTTCGCGTTCGATTTTTCCGTCGCGACAAAGGAGGCAGCGGTGCGCAACATTGTTCCATTCCCGGACCAAATGCGTGGTGACAAGCACTGTCTTGCCGCGCGCCGCTTCAAAACGAAGCGTCTCTTGCAGTCGTTTGCGCCAGGCCGGATCAAGACTCAGGCCCGGTTCGTCCAGCAACAACACGGGCGCGTCCGGCAAAAGCAGCAAGGCGAGGCCGAGCCGCTGACGCGTGCCCCCGGAAAGCTCGCTAGTCCGAATCTTTTCGAAATCGCGCAGTCCGGCAAGATCGAGCACGGCTTCGTAACGCAAGGCCGCGACACCGCGCATCCGCGCGTAGAAACGCAAAATTTTCCCACAAGTCATGCGCGGATGAAAACTGGGTCGTTGCGGCAAATACGCCAGCGAACGCTGCGCCTCAATTCGTTGAGCGACAATGTCGATCTTGTTAATCCGCGCATTTCCGCTATTCGGACGAATCAACCCGGCCAGCACTTTCATCGTCGTGCTTTTGCCCGCTCCGTTTGGACCGACGAGCAACGTGATTTCGTCGGCTGCCGCGCAGAAAGTGATGCCGCGCAAGACGAGATTGCGTCTGTAACTTTTGGTGATCTCTTCAGTCGTAATCATCGTTCGTTAGGCGAATCCGCGATCTTTTGTGTGGCACGGGCCGCCCGTCGGGCGCGCACTTTCCAGAAATGCGAATTGAGCGGCGCGGGATCTTCGATGTAACTGATCCCAGGCAAGGCCGCCCGCTCTTCCGCGAAGCGCAGTAGCTTGAGCGCGGGACTGTCGGAAAGAAATGCGACCGCCGGAAAATCACGGCGCAAAACGCCGAACAGATCGAGCTCGCGATGCGGCAGATCGTTCACCCCATCGCGATCCAGATCCAGCTCGAAGCTGCCATCCCAGAAATTGCCAACTCCGTTGACGGCCCAGCGACTGCCGGAAACATCGGAGGCGCCGGTTTCTACCGGGTGCAGATTTTGCATGAAAACATTTTCCGTGAACCGATTGCCGTCGGAGTTCGAGCCGAAACGCAGTCCGATGTAATTTTGCATCACATGATTGAAAAATGAGTCCGTAAGCCCGGTGGCCACGGTTGTTGATGAAGCGATTGCCGCGCACGACCAATTCTTTCGAGAACATGATCGCGGCGCCGGCGGCGTTCTCCGAGAAGGTGTTGTTCTCGAAAATATTTCCGTCCGAATACATGTAGTGCAGGCCGTAGCGGACGTGGTGGACGAGATTGTTTTCGACACGGGAATTGTTCGTGAACGAAAAATAAATTCCGTCGCGCGTATCGCTGATTTCGTTGCCGCGGATCAAATTACCTTCGCAATTCCACTGGTGAATTCCGTTGCCGCGGCGATTGGGCACGAGCATTGTGTCGCAATTTTCCGTGCTGGTTCCAATACCCTTCTCGACCGGCTCGGTGGAGGCGGTCAGAGTCGTTTTACCCTGGATGCGGTTGTTGAGAATCTGCGCGCCGGAAAGTTTTTTGAGGTAAATGCCGTGAAGCGAATCGGCGATGACGCAATTATAGATCTTTGCACGATTGCCGGTTACGAAAACGGCGGCATCATCATCCGACAATTGCAAGCCGGAACCGGTGATGCGGAATCCGCTCACTGTCACATCGTCCGCCGAGATGGTTACCACGTTGCCAGCGCCGTTGCCGCGAATTACCGCGCCTTTTTCACCAATCAGAGCGAGAGGTTTTTTGATGATGATTGGGCCCGCATAGATTTCAGCTTTAAGCACAATCGTCTCGTTAGGCTTGGCCAAGTCAACGCGTTGCTGAAGCGTACCAGCTCTCAGAGGAGTCGGCAGGTAAAGCGCGATCGCGAGAATGTGGAGAGCGAAGATCTTCGCGCTCATGTTGCCCGTTCCTTGCGCGAGAACCAGCCGGCCAACACGATGAGCAGAACCGAAAGACACAGCAGATAAGCGCCGGCTTGCGGGAAACTGTGCTCGCGGAAATTCGCAATCTGCTCCACGCCAATCAGCCGCGGTGTAAACGGCTTGATGTGCATTGGCGCGTGCGGATCGAGATTGTGGCCGTACGTGTAAAGCCGATACCAGAACGAAGCGATCGAAAACGCGCCGAAATAAGAATAAACCGCGAAGAGATCGGCCACGTTGCTCATCTCGCCGAACACGATCGAGCGGAGCGTCATCAAAATAATCAGCCCGAAGACGAACGGCATCCAGCGCATCTCCATGAAGTCGGCTTCCTGGATCGGTTTCATGCCGATGTAATGATTCAGATTGTTGATTTCGTTCAAATGCTGGCCGTTCAATCCGCCGCCATGAATTTTGTACGGGAAGATGTAGAGATCGAGTCCATCGGGATATTGCGGCGCGACCAAATGCATTTTCCAAAGTGGAAAGAAGATCGACGCCGCGATCGTGGCCGCGGCGGTGAGCAGGAGCAAACGCGACCACAAATTGAGTGGTTTGTGCAAAAACCGAAATTCGCGCCGAAGAAATCCTGAAATGTGTTGCACAATGTCGATCTTGAAGTTAGGCGCGGGTGAAGAATTTCCCCAGCCCCACGATTAAAATTCTATTTTTGCGCTGTCGCTCCAGTCGTGCCTGCGCTCGCCGGACCTTCTCCCGGCTTCCAGACGACGAGATAGCCTTGCATTTCCTGATGCAACGCCGAGCAGAAGTTAGTGCAGTAAAAGGGAAACACACCAGGCTTCTGCAACTTGATGTGAAACGTTTTCGTCTCACCCGGGTCTATCACCATGTTGATGTTGTGTTCGATCAAGCCGAAACCGTGAATCATGTCGCGGGTCTGTTCGAGGTTCGTGACGTGCACAGTAAGATCGTCGCCCACCTGCGCGTCGATCCGGTCAGGAGTGTAACGGCTGCGGATCGCGGTCAGCTTGGCAACCACTTGACTTCCATTTCTTGAAACACCGGTTGCATCTTTGTCCCATACCGCGTTCGGGTCTTTATTCTCCTCTTTCGGATAAACTTCCGCCGGTTGCACATCGCTGACTTTGAGAATCTGCGCGAAATGCGGTTCCGGTTCTGTGTACGACTCGGCGATCATTTTCATTTTATCGCCGCTTATGTCGATCAACTGACTCGATTCGGGCTGGGCAGGTCCGACATTGATGTGACGCCCGGCCGAAAGCTTGTTCATGGCCACGAGCCATTTGCCGTAGGGATTTTTCGTGTCACTCCCAGCGACAACGAGGTGACCGGTGCTGAAATGGCAGGGGACCTTGTCGAGCACGGCTTTGTTCAGATCTTTTTTCTCCTCGTCAGTCCACGGCGGCAGCTTCCATTTTACGATGCATGAATCGATGAACATCGACGTATATGCGAAGCCTCTGCCGTCGTACTGCGTGTGCAACGGGCCGAGGCCGACCGGCACTTCGCCTTCCACAACATCGTTGTATTCTAGAACAGGCACTCCCCGGACATCACCACCGTGAACAAAGTCTTTCTTCGCGATTGCCTCTTTCAGTTTCTCAAAACTAATAACGGTGGTTGCTGGCTGGAGTTTGCCGCCAGCAACGATCCACTTGCCGCTTGGATCAACATCCATGCCGTGTGGTGATTTCCCGACCGGGACGAAATACAACACGCCGGGCACCTTCGCAGGATCGATAATCGGCACCCCATCCATCGTCTCTGCCTTGCCTTCAGCGACCGCTTGTTCGGCCGCGCGCCAATTCACCACGGCGCAGAGATCGCGATCCTTCTGGGATGAGTTCACCTCCAGAACGTCGTGCGCCATTTCCGTGTTGTAGCTCGTCCAAAACGCCCAACCGCTGCTCGGGCCCTTGCCGGTGGAACCGAGGTCCCAATCGAACGGCGGCGTCAGGATTTGCCAGCCCACTTTCATCTCGCCCGTTTGCGGATCGACTTTGATCCCGCTGACCATGCCGTTGAATTCCTTTTCGTAATCTTTCGGATCGGCCACGCGTCCTTTTGGAAGCGGCACCGAGAAACGCGTCGCACACAGAATGTATTCCGAGTTCTCCGTGATGAATGACGATCCGTGATTGCCGATAGAGTTTGGAATCGGGCCGAGGATCTGGTGCGTCTTAAAATCGCGCAGATCAATCCGCGCTATTCGGTTATTGGCGTTATCATTTACGAATAGCCACCGGCCATCGTATTTGGAATCGGTCTGTGAAAGCGCCGGGTGATGCATGTCGCCCCAGGTGAAATCGCCGAGCATTTTCTTCGATTCCTCATCGAAGCCGTAACCGGTGCCCGGATACGGGGCGAACACCGGAATGGTGCTGATGTGGCGCAGCGATGGAATGCCCGCGACGAAGACCTGTCCCGAATGACCGCCGGAATAAAAAAGATAGTATTCATCCTTCTCGCCTGGGGCGACGTAACTGGCGAGCGCGTTCGCCGTGCGATCGCCTTTGTTTGTGCTGCTGCTTTTTCCGCAGCCGGTCAGTGTGGCTGCGATTACGATCGCAAACGCGATCAGATACTTGGTTCTTATTTTCATTGTCGATCTTTCGTGTTTTCGGTTTTATTTCACTGCCATGACGCCCTTGGTGCCCTGCGAGTAATGCCCCGGGAACGAACAAAAGAATGGATAATCGCCGGGAATGAACGGTGCGTTGAACGTCACCGTATCGCTTTCGCCAGGCCCGAGCAGTTTCGTATGCGCTATCACGCCTTTCTTTTCGTATTCAGGTGGAACGTAGTCATGGGCTGCGCTCATCGAGGCCGCGTCGAGAAAATTTTGAACGTTTACGTTACGATCGAGAACGACGAAGTTGTGACCCATCGAAAACTTAGGCGTCGTGCCGATGTTCGTCAGCGTGATTGATATTTTCTGGCCGGGCTTCGTATCGAATGCCGTGACGTCGTACTTCATTTTATCATCGGCGTTGATATGGACTTCTTTGGGCGGCACCTGCGGTGCAGGCGAACAACCGCCGAGGAAATAGAAGAGCGCGCTGCAACCAAGCGCGACGACTGAGGCTAGCTGAGTAACTCTTTTTCTCATGCGGCGAAATTAGAGCGGCGTGAAAAATCGCGCCTTGATCCAGATCAAGCCTTTCGCCGGTTTTTTCTGGAATGGAACCGGCCTTCGATTTGAATTGTGCTGATGCAAAAACTCGTGCTGATCGGCTGTCTCGCTCTTGCATTGCTGGGGTGCGGGCGCTCAACCAATCCAGATGAAGGAGGACAGCATTACGATACACGGGGCGTGGTGCGCGGATTTTCGCCGGACCGATCGACGATTGAAATCCAGCATGAAAACATTCCTGGTTTCATGCCATCGATGACGATGCCGTTCGTCGCGCGCGACCGGAAGGAAATTGCCGATCTAAAGACCGGCGATCCGATTTCGTTTCGCATGACGGTGACGCAAAAGGATTTTTGGGTCGATAGTGTAAGAAAAATCCCACGCGACGACGTTAATGTTGCGGAACCGAAACCGACACCTGCGATTTTCTCTGGAAGCAGGACGCGGCTGAAGGAGGGAGACGAGATGCCGGTCTTCAATCTGACGAATCAAAATGGCGACCAGATTTCACTGAATACATTTCGCGGGCAACCTTTTGTCCTCACTTTTATTTTCACCCGCTGTCCGCTGCCTAACTTTTGCCCGCGCATGTCAAACAACTTCCAGGAGCTGCAAACGGCGATCAAAACCGGTAGCGACGCGCTTACCTCGACGCGCTTGCTCAGTATTACGCTCGATCCCGGTTTCGATACGCCGGAAGTGTTGAAGATGTACGCAGGCTATCATCATGCCGACCCGCAGATCTGGTCATTTGCAACTGGTGACGAAAAGGAAATCGACGCGCTCACACGGGCGTTTTCGGTTTATCGGCAGACTGAAGGCGGCACGATCTCTCATGGGCTTGCGACCGCGTTAATCGACAAGGACGGCAAAATCGCGAAATTGTGGCGGGGGAACGCGTGGAAGCCTGACGAAGTGATCGAGGAAATTAACAAGCATGGCCGCTAAGGAGCACGTTTTCACTCTTGGGATCGAGGAAGAATTCCAAATCATTGATCCGGAAACGCGCGAGCTGCGTTCGCATATCCAGCAGCTTCTGGCCGGCGGCAAAATGATCCTGAAGGAGCAGGTCAAGCCCGAGATGCATCAATCGGTCGTGGAGCTTGGCACGGAGATCTGTAATGACGCGCGTTGCGCGCGACAACAAGTTATCAATCTTCGTAGCGAGCTGGCGAAACTGGCGGCGCGCGATGGACTCAAGATCGCCTCCGCTGGCACACATCCGTTCTCGCACTGGATGGATCAACTCATTACGATGGATGAGCGCTACGCCACCATCGTCAAGGATATGCAACAGATTGCGCGGATAAATTTGATCTTCGGACTGCATGTGCACGTGGGAATCCCCGATCGCGAAAAGGGTATCGATATTATGAATCAGGCCCGGTATTTCCTGCCCCATCTGTACGCGCTTTCGGTCAATTCGCCGTTTTGGTTAGGACAAAACACTGGGCTAAAAGCATATCGGCAAATGATCTTTGATCGCTTTCCGCGCACCGGCATTCCTGACGCGTTTGAAAGTCTGAGCGAATATGAAGACTATTTGAAGTTGCTGGTCTCGACTAATTGCATCGACAACGCGAAGAAGATCTGGTGGGACGTCCGCCTCCATCCGTTTTTCGACACCATCGAGTTCCGCATTTGCGATGCGCAGTCGCGGGTGGACGACACCATCGCACTCGCGGCGTTGATGCAAGCGATCGTTTTCAAATTGCAAAAACTACGTCGACAAAATGTGACATTTCGCAGTTACTCGAAGCGGTTGATCGACGAAAATCGCTGGCGAGCGTCACGCTACGGTTTGGATGGCAAGCTAATCGACTTCGGTCGGAAGTGTGAAGTGGACGAGCGCGACTTGCTCCGCGAAATGCTTGAGTTCATTGGCCCGGAAATTGAAGAATTGGGCAATCGGGCTGAGGTGGCGCACATAGAGCGCATCATGTGCGAAGGCACGGGTGCGGATCGGCAACTGGCAGTATGGGAACGCACTCAGGACATGAAAGCCGTGGTCGATCAGATTGTCGCGGAAACAAATGAAGGGCTCGTTCCGGTTAAGCCATCGACCCCGGCCGGTGCGCTTTAGATCGGTTCCTCTGCGGCCGTAATCGGGCGCCAAATCAGCGCCGCATTGGAAATAACGAAGTGTAACTCGAAAGACCGCGCACATATTGCGCGCGTTCGAAGGCGCTGGGATCTGGGCAATTCTTTTGACTCATTCTACCTTTGATTTCGCTTAACGAACCGAAGCGATGGTCCTCCAGCCATGCGGCGGTTTCCATTTCAATTTTTTGAATGTGGGTAATGCCATAGCGCATCAGGGCGCTGCAGAGCATCGTCACATCTGCCCCGGCCATTACCATCTTGATTACGTCGTACGCCTGATAAATGCCGCTGGTCGCGGCGAGGTTGGCGCGAATTTTTCCGTAAAGAATGCCAATCCAATGCAACGCCAAACGCATATCGGCAGGTACACTCAGCGTGAGATTTGGCGTAACTTCCATTTTCGCAAGATCGATATCGGGTTGGTAAAATCGATTGAACAAAACAAGCGCGTCCGCACCGAGCGCATCGAAACGCTGGGCCATATTTGCGAAATTGCTAAAATATGGGCTGAGCTTCACAGCCAGCGGGATTTTGGCAGCCGCTCGCACGGTTCGAACAGTATCGATGTATGTTTCTTCGATTGTACTGCCGGTAACTTCCAGTTGAGTCGGTATCCTATAGATGTTGAGTTCCAGCGCGTCGGCCCCAGCCTCGCTGATCTGACGCGTGAAGCTAATCCAGCCTCCAAGAGTGGTACAGTTCACGCTTGCGATGATCGGAATTTTTACGACGCTCTTTGCCCGCCTGATCTGCTCCAAATAAGCTTTTGGACCGACCAGGAGTTCCCGCTTGGCAGCCGCAGCTGCCTCTGCTTCTTCCTCGAACAATGAATGCAAGACTACGGCGGACGCGCCGGCCTGCTCCATCTGCTTGATCTTGTCGATGTCCTCCGAGAGCGGTGAAGCCGAGGGAACAAGCGGCGTTCGCAGCTTCATTCCCAAATAAGTGGTAGTAAGATCCATAATTACCGTCGTGGCGTACGCGTCGTTGCGACTATATCGCGATCATCCATTCTTTACGATCCATCTTCTACCGAGCAGCATCGCTTAAGTCACCCTGGGACTTGAGTATCAAGTTTCTGTCCACGTTGGAATTTCGTAATGTTGTCGATGGTCGTGGCCGAGATGTTCTCCAGTGCTTCGCGCGTGAAGAAAGCCTGGTGGCCGGTGATGATTACATTGGGGAAAGTAAGCAGCCGCGCAAAGAGATCGTCGGGAATAATAAGGCCGGAGCGGTCCTCGAAAAAGATTTGCTCCTCCTCCTCGTAAACATCGAGACCCAGATAGCCGATTTTGCCGCTTTTTAGCGCCTTGATCACAGCCAACGTGTCAATCAACGCGCCACGGCTGGTGTTGATGAGCATGACGCCACCACGCATTTTCTGCAGCGCTCCGGCATTGATCATATGTTTGTTTTCTGCCGTCAACGGGCAGTGCAAGGTGATAACGTAACGAACGCCGAGCGCGCGGCAGTTTTCATTTTCGACCGGATCGAACGCCAGCACCTCGCATCCGAATCCAATGAGAATTCGCGTGGTCAACGATCCGATTTTCCCAGTGCCGATGACGCCGGCCGTTTTTCCGTGCATATCGAACCCAAGCAGCCCACCAAGTGCAAAGTTGCCCTCGCGCACGCGATTGTAAGCGCGCTGCAGCTTGCGGTTAAGCGCCAGCATCAAGCCAATCGTGTGCTCCGCCACAGCATAGGGCGAGTATCCCGGCACGCGCACAACCGTGAGGTCGTGCTTCCTTACGGCGGCGAGATCGACATTATTGTATCCAGCACACCGCAGCGCGATCAGTCGAACGCCTAAGTCTGCTAGTTTGGCGACGACAAGTGCATCGACTGTGTCATTTACGAAAACACAAACAGCGTCAAA
>WNGB01010147.1_pt1 | contig 27221 bp, 24 predicted proteins | sample 5400681 | NCBI WGS metagenome assembly WNGB01 (sample SAMN13153367, study PRJNA577476) | soil metagenome | isolation source: 115 cm soil or saprolite under grassland replicate 2 | place: USA:California | collected 2016-06-15
CGCATTTTGCCGACTGCGTGCCCGCGGTCAGCACGAGTAGATCGTCGGTCCAATAGTTGAAGGTCGGCGCAGTGATCGTGTCGCTCGTATGGAGCCCCATCCACTGCACGGCGTGGCAAACTTTGCAATCGCTGCCGCAGAGGGTGGCGCGGTTGTCCCACGTCGTGCCCTGGATGCCCGCGTCGGGATCGTTCTTCAAGTCGGCGCAGCCGACCATCGTCACCCCGCTCACCACTCCGACGGTGAAGTCCTGCTCGATCGTTCCGTCGGCGCAGCGACAGTTCGACACCGGCTGCATGTTGCCGGGCCCCGTACAATCCGCATTGCACGTGTCGCAAACGTCCCGATGACCATCGTCGCAGGCCTCGCCTTTCTCTTGGACGTTATTTCCGCAAACAGGTCCCCCACCCTCGAATGATCCATCGGCGAGCACCGATCCACCCGAGCCCGAGGGGAAAAGTCGGTCGGCGTAGGGGCTACAGGCCGTGGGTGTCGCGGCCAACCCCACGGCGACGGCAACAAGAACGGAGCGAGAAATTACCATCCGGCCTTCCGCGTCAAAACGTTCCCGATAACCCCATCGACTGGATGCCGATCCAGGGCGTTAGTTGCTGCCTCGAGCTCGAACGTCGGACGGCCATCGCCCTCGTCGCCGAGCGCTCGCGCCCACCCCCAGCGCTGAGAACGAACATGGTCACACCCGCCGCCACCCCGACACCGCCGGCGATCAGTGCGACGTTGGCGAGCGACCTCGCGTCATTGGCTTCGCTGTCGAGATCACGAATGTCGGTTTGGCTTGCCGTGGTGCAGGTGGCGGCAGCTCCGCAGAACCGATCGAACTGCGAATCGGCTTCGCTGTGTTTGCCGCTCGCCCGTAGCGCGAAGAAGCCCGCGACGCCGAGACCGGCGGCGCCGATACCGAGCGCGACGAACGAAGCCACGCGCAAGCCGTTCGAACCCGACGATTCGTTCGTGCCGGCACCGAATGTCATCGCCCCCGTGCCCGAAGTCGCTTGGCCCGGCCCTCGCGGAGGGCCCTCCTCCGATGTGCCCGCCGTGGGTGGGCCCGACCCGCCCGCAGTGTAGATCGGTGCTGGCGTGCCGGGCTTGAGCGCGAGCGTTACCGTTTCCTTGTTCCCCTCTTTCATCGTCATCGTGATCGTTTCGCTGACCATTCCCTCCGCCATCGCTTGGAACTTGTGCTCACCCGGGTCGATCGGACGCTGCAAGCCGACGAGTGCTCTCGGGATCGGTACGCCGTCGACGGTGACCATCGGGTTCCTGGCGGCGCCGTTGATCACGGTCCTCACATAAGGAATCCGGGGCTCGAGCTCTTTCAGCTCCTTTTGCGCATCGGCCTGCGCGTCGTGGAAAGCCTTCGGCGCGTTCGCCGGCAAGTTCTCCTTGATGACCTTGAGGTACTCCTCCTCTGCTTTGACGAGTTTGCCCAAGTTCACGTGCGCTCGGGCCAAGTAGAGGAGATGTGGGGGCGCATGGACCAACGATTCCGCGCGAGTGAACAGATCGACCGCCTCGGACCATTTCTTGTCCCTCAAAGCTTGCGCCCCTTCGGTCGCCGCGGCCCGCGCGCCCGCTCTCTCATCATCGGTCTGGCCCCGGGCGGTACCAATAGGCGCGCCAGCGACCGCCGTGGTCAACACGAGCGTCACCGCGCGTTTCATCCACGGAGACCGAGTCTTTCCCCCGCCCATGAGCAGCGAGGCTATCACAACGCGGGCCACGCAAAAGATCACTTCCGATGGCCCTCGAGCCGACGTCTCATGCCAGCATGGCGATAGCCGCGCGTCGGACGTGAGCGGGCAACGACTGCTTCGACCTTGACGTTCCCGCACTATTTTAGATGCAGGACCAGCCCTGTATGCCTGGTGTCGAGGGGGCCGATACCAAGCATGTGCAAAAGTGCGCCCCTTTGGCGTCGGCGTAAAAACATTGATCACCGTAACTGGCGCACGGCCCGGAGACCGGCGCGTGATTCGTACACGGTCCGCCATTGAACAGAATCGTGTCGCTTCCAGCCGGCGCGGTGTTCGTCCCCGTGCTCTGCGTTTCGCCCGAGCCGATACCGTTTTCGGTAGCACCCGCTGTCGATGAGGAAAGCTGGGCCGGTGTTCGTCGCCATCCGCTCCAGCTGCGCACCCCGCTTTGATTGGCGATCGCCTCCTCGTTGTCGGCACCGCTTTGCATGCCGGATTCAGCGCCACCACACCCTGCCATGGAGATTGTTCCCAAGAACAGGGCGTGACAGAGAACGGTGCGGTATGAGCTCGGCATTATGGACCAGATCATGACACCTCCAATGCTTGGCCTGTCCGTCGCCGCTGCATCGTCCGCTGAACCATTTCGCCGGAATGCGCGCGCGCGCGGACGGACGTGCAATCGGGATCACTGGCTGCTCAACAGCTTCCGGAACGGTGCAATCGACGTGCCTCGAAGGCGCCGAAGACAGTTCTGTCCATCACCGGTTTGAAACCAGGCGCGGACGATCGCCGCCATCTAGAATCACCCCGATATGGCCGTTGCGACGATTCGATCTGGGGGCGGAAATCTGCTGGTCGAAAGGGCTAGGCGGCGGACCGAAGCCCGGCCCTACCCCACTGACGGCAACGTCGAGGCGGTTCCCAGACGGCTTGTCGAGGAAGACTCATCCCGAGAGAAGCTGCGACAATCGAAGTGGCGAAGCGGGCCGGTCTAGCGTAGTGTGACGTACTGAGCGCGAAGAGCGCGTCGATCGGTTCAGCTCGCCACCTCCCGTGTGCTAGTGTCCGGACGACCTCGAGAGGAGATCACACCGTGGCCCGAGTAACCGTAGAAGACTGCCTCGAACGTGAGGATAACCGTTTTGCGCTCGTCGTCCTCGCGTCCAGACGCGCCCGCCAGATCATGAAGGGCTCGGCTCCGATGGTACGTTGCGGTAATCGCCCGAATGTCGCGAGCCTGCGAGAAATCGCCGCGGGCAAGGTGCACTTCGACAGGCCGAGCTCGGACGCCGTCGAGGAGTGGATCCAGAAGACCCACGAGCAAAGCGAGAAAGAGGAATGAGCGACGCAGGGCTCGTCTTGCGAGAGCCCTGCGACGCCAGAGCCTACCGCACCGCTATCGAATCACCCGAACGTTCGAAGCTTGCAGCCCCTTCGGACCGCGATTGACGTCGAACTCCACCTGCTGTCCTTCCGCGAGGGTGCGGAAACCTTCGGATTGGATCGCGCTCTGATGGCAGAAAACGTCGTCGCCGCCGTCCTGCTTGATGAATCCGAAACCCTTCGAGTCGTTGAACCACTTCACTGTTCCAGTTGCCATTTCTCTTTTCTCTTTTCTGTGGCGATTTGAGGTCGCCTTCTTGGACATTCAAATTGAATTCGATGGATCTATCTGTCGGCCAGTGACGCGCGCATTTTCGCCCGCAGAGGGTGCCGCAGCTTTTGCAACGCTTTGGCCTCGATCTGCCGAATCCGCTCACGGGTGAGCGCGAACTGTTTGCCTATTTCGCCGAGTGTTTGGTCGCTTCGTTCTCCGATGCCGAAGCGCAGCCTCAGGATCTTCGCCTCGCGCGGCGTCAAAGTGTCGAGCAGGCTGCGCGCCTGCTGGTCGCGGTCGTGTTGACAAGCCGCGTCGAAGGGAGAGACGGCGTTGTCATCCCGAAGGAAGTCCCCGATCACCGCACCTCCGTCCTCACCGACCGGGTTTTCGATGCTCATCGGCTCCTTGGCAAGCTTGTACACCTTTCGCAGAGCGGCCAGCGGTACACCCAATTTCTCCGCCAGCTCTTCGGGAGTCGGCTCGCGCCCGTACTCTTGCAGGTACGATTGGCTCGCGTGCATCAGCTTTTTCGCCTGCTCGACCATGTGAACCGGAACGCGAATGGTGCGACCGCGGTCGGCGAGCGCGCGGGATATTGCCTGACGAATCCACCACGTGACGTAGGTGCTGAGCTTGTAGCCGCGCCGGTACTCGAATTTGTCGACGCCCCTCATCAGGCCGATGTTCCCCTCCTGAACGAGGTCGAGGAACTGCAAGCCGCGGTTTCGGTACCGCTTGGCCATCGACACGACCAACCGCAGATTGCCTCGGATGAGGCGCGCGCGCGCAACCGCCGCAAATCGCTCGCCTTTCTGAATCTCGGTACGCATCTCGATGAGGCTTGCCAGCTCGCCAGGCTCGACGGCGTCTTCGCGACTCTCGATTCGCTCGATGCGCGCAAACAGCGCTCGAACGATGCCATCGATGGTTTCTTTGCTGAGGCGCATCTCTTCGACCGTTGCGACCAACTTCGCCCGGATCGCCCCCTCGGATTCTTTCGTAGTCCCGGCCCCGTCCGCTCGCACTCGATCGAAGCGGTTACAAAGGCGCGCCGCCTTCTGGCAGAGCCGTAGCAGCCGTCGCGTGACCGCCTCCTCGTCGAAGAACTCACCTACGGCGACGCCATCGCGAACGACGCTGGCTGCTCGCAGGCTACCGCTCTCGAGAGCCGTACCGATCCGCAGGATCTCCCGCGTTCCTCGGGGCGAGTGCAAAATCGCCGCAAGCACCGCCCGCTCGCCTTCCTCGATTTGCATGCAGAGCGCGACTTCCTCTTCACGGGTCAAAAGCCGCAACGCTCCCATGTCCTTGAGGTACGCGCGAACCGAGTCGGCGCCGAATTCGGGCGCCGCTTGCGTGCGCGGCTCGGCGTCGTTCTGCACGTCTTGGCGATCCGGCTTGCTCATGGACTAAATCGTGTTCCGCCGATGGCGGCGCGGATGGGGAACGAGCGTCGCCTGCGCGGCAGAAGCAGAGTACGGATGCTCCGCCACCACCGGAACCGGCATGCGGATGAGCTTCTCGATTCCACGAAGGTGAGGTCGTTCCGTCGCGTCGCAGAACGACAGCGCCGCGCCGGAAGCGCCCGCCCGAGCCGTCCGCCCGATCCGATGAACGTATGTTTCCGGTATCTCGGGTAGCTCGTAATTCACGACGTGAGAAATCGAGTCGACGTCGATGCCGCGGGCAGCGATGTCGGTCGCAACCAGCACCCGAATCGAGCCCGCCTTGAATTGCCCTAGCGCCCGCTCGCGCGCCGCCTGCGACTTGTTGCCGTGGATGGCTTCGGCTCGGATCGACGCTTTGGCCAGGCGCTGAGCCACCTGGTTGGCGCCGCGCTTGGTTCGTGTGAAAACCAGCGCTCGGCTGACTCCCCGGTCCTTGAGGACGTGCTCCAGGAGAGCGCCCTTCTGACCTCGATCCACGAAGTACAGCGACTGAACGACCGTGTCCGTCGTGGAAGCGACCGGCGTAACCGCGACGCGGACCGGCGCGTTCAATATCGTCTGGGCGAGTTTTTCGATCGGCTCCGGCATCGTCGCCGAAAAAAAGAGCGTCTGGCGCCGGCGGGGCAGCGCGGCGATGATCCGCCGCACATCGGGCAGAAATCCCATGTCCAGCATGCGATCCGCCTCATCCAGAACGAGCACCTCGAGCTCCCCGAATGCAATCAATCGTTGCGACATGAGGTCGAGGAGCCGACCTGGCGTCGCCACCAGAATATCCAGCCCGCGCCGCAGCATCTGCTCCTGTCCGTGCTGGCCGACGCCGCCAAAAATGACCCCCGCCCGAAGCCGGGTGTATCGACCGTATGTCTGGAAAGCGGCGGCGATCTGGGAGGCGAGCTCGCGCGTCGGTGACAGCACGAGGGCCCGGATGGGCGGTCGGCCCGTGGCCTGCGGGTGCGAACCGAGAAGTCTCTCCAGAATCGGAAGGGCAAACGCAGCCGTCTTCCCGGTCCCGGTTTGCGCGCAGCCGAGCAGGTCCTTTCCCTCGAGCACATGCGGAATCGCCCGCGCTTGAATGGGAGTCGGGCGCTGGTAACCCTCGTCGCGAACGGCCCGCAGCAGGATCGAATTGAGCCCGAGCTGTTCGAAGCGATCGAGCGCCGGCACAGTCAGGGTGGAGTGGTGATGGATGTTTTCGATGATCAAGGGAACCTTTCGTCCCCCCGGGTGGATCGGCCGAGTCGCGCAGCTTTCCGCAGTCGTCGGAATGTGGGGGGGGGCGGTGAACAAGTGCTTGGAGGGGGAAACGGTGCGCCGGATGCGCACCGCACGTAACGCCCTCAGCAACGTGCAGGTGATGACTTCAATGTCCTTCGCCAAACAGGCCAAAGGAGGGCAAAAGGTGGCCGGAGCTTACGCGTCTTTTCCGTTCCGCGCCAATCAAAAGCTCATTTCTTGCTTCCCTTGCTTCCGGCTAGTCTCCCGACGCGCTTGACCCGTTGTCTTCCTCGTTCGGGCGCTTACCATTCGAATCATTCCGGGCCCACCCCGCGCCCGTGCCGGAGCCTCCCATGTCGAACACCACCGTCAACAAGCGGCAAAAGGAAAAGAATCGCCAGGACAAGCAGCGCGACAAGAACGCGAAGCGCAAGAACCGTCGCGACGAGCGGGCGAACCGTGCGCCTGGCGAGTCGAGCCTCGACAAGGCGATCGCCGATATCGTGCCCGGCCCGCAGCCGGTGGAAGAGTCGTGAGCTCGATTCTCTGCGACGAAGGGTGCTTCGGCTGCTAGGGTGTCCGGGAATGAACGACCAACGTATCGCCTATTTCCGCAGGGCGCTCGAATCTCTGGTGGAGTCGCTCGACGCGACCGCGCGGCTCTCGCGCTGGGATAGCGCCGAAACCGCCCCCGAACCTCTTCAACAGAGCGCCGCGAAGCTCGGCGAGCGCCTCGGCGCCGCCAACCGGCTCGCTGCAGGAAAGTTCGTGGGAGCGTCGCAAGTGGTGGCATCCCTCACCGGAATGAGCGGAGCCATCCGGCGCCTCGACTCAGCCTACGTCCAGTACCGACATCGTATTGACTCGCGACCCGCCGAGAGGGACGAAGCGGCGGTCGCGCTCGACGCGGAGATCGGAAACGTCAAGGCGGAAGTCGAAGACAGCTGGAGCTGAGATTGACGTTCGCGGCGCCTCGTCACTCGACGATGACGAAGTAGTTGTAGGCGTCGTTGTAGTTTTGAATCGGCAGGTAGATGTCGCCGGTCTGATTGCGCTTCACCCAGATGCTGAGCGGAAATGAACGGGTGGGGGTTTCCCAAATTTTCATGTTGGAATTGGTATCGACCCAGCCGGTCATCGGCGGATTGATGGACGTCGTCGCGCGGTCGTCGATGATTAGGTAGACGTTGGCCGTGCCGTTCAGCGTGATCATGGCTTCGGCGGCTGGACAGGTGCCGACGTACAGCTTCGATTTGCTCAACGTCCGAATCCAATCTTTGCCGAGGAGAGCCGGCGCTCCCACGTCGATCGACTCGACGTAAGAATTGGGCCAGTCGAGCCAGATATCCGGCGCACTCGGACCGATCTGGAAGTTGGTCATCACCGCCCAGGAGGCCGCGTTGGCGGTGTCGTAAACGGTGAGCGCCAAGATCTTTCCGGCGGCGCCATCGTTCGCACTAGCGTCCCGGCCGCAGCTCTGTGCTGCATCAGCTGGTGCGTCACCTGCATCCGGGGATCCCCCCCCGGTCCCCCCCGCCGACCCGCCAGCGGTTCCTCCCGCCCCACTCACATCGCCCGAGCCCCCCGCCCCGTTCGAACCCGCGGAGGTCTCATTTCCGGATCCGCCCATTCCAGTCGGATCGACGTCGGTCCCGCCGTCATCGCGGCTTTGGGTCTTACCCCCATGTAGGCCCGCGAGCTCGCCGAACCCGCATGCCCCAACGGCGAGGGCGCACATGACGAGCATGCCCCCCACCCCTAACGACACCGGAAATGTGACAGGCAAGGCCACGGTGAATCATAGGATATCGCGAATCGAGCGACAGTTGAGTCCCGTTATCGCGCAATCGGCTGAATAAATTCAGGTGCACGCGAAAGCGAATCGACACCCCGAATTTTTTGAGCCGTGGAGCGTCCCGTAAGGAACACTCCTTCATGATTCGCGGCGCGTGCGATGCCCTGATGGAAGTCCTCCAAGAAGAAAAGCAATGAAACCACGTAGACGTTTCTTCGTCGGGGCGGCGATGGCGTGCTGCACGGCGGTGACGGCTGCGTGCTCTGGCGAGATCGGAGATACGTCAGGAAGCAATGGAGCTGGTGGGCGCACCGGAAGTCCCACCGGCACAATGAGCGGTGTATCCGGTGGCACGCCGACCGGAAGCGGCGGGGGCCCGGCGACGACCGCTTCGGGCACCGGCGGCACGGGGGGGCAGGCCGGCAGCACCGATGGGAGCAAGGGCGACGCAGCCCCAGGGGGAGCGGGCGGCGGATCCAACGATGCGGGCCGCTTCGATACACCTCCCCCGACGAACGGCTCGGATGATTGGTCCACCTTCGGGCACGATCCGGGCAGAAGCTTCGTCTCGACGGACCTGCTCGCGCCCCCCTTGTCGAAAACACTGTGGACTTGGTCGATCACCGGCAGTCACCTGTTGTCGCTCACGAATCTCGTGAGCGCGGCAGGCAGGGTCTATCTGCACGGCACGGGCGACGGGCCCCACGATCACGTCGACGGCGCGAACAACCCCAATCTGCACATCCTGAACCTTCAGACGGGCGCGTCGGCCGGCACGTGGTCGACGGAAAATGATTTCCCCGTGGGAGATTGGTACGCCGCCACCGGAGACAGGGTCATCCTCAATGACGACGCTCTGACGTTGATCAATGTCGGGACTCTCACCGACCGAAGCGCAGGCAACCTCAACGGGATCTGTCAGGCGGGCGACAGCGATGGAGAGATCGCCGTCGATGCCGAGCACAACCGCTTTTATGCGTTCAACAGAGCGCAGTACCACAACCTCGCCGACTTCGGCAGCGGCTACTGCATACCAGCCGGCAACGTGGCGGCCTACGACTTGGCGACCGGCAAGGTGCTCTGGAGCAAGAACCTGATCAACTTCCCGGTGACGTCGGAGGGCCACTTGGCCTACGCGGCAGGGTTCGTCTACTACTCCGTCGTGTACGAGGACGACGGCGGGCGTCCCCGTCCCGACGATGGTTTGTACGCGTTCGATGCAGCCTCGGGGGCTCAGGCATGGACCTACAAGCCGCCGGCCGGCACCCAATTCGGCGCGCTTTCGACGGACGGGAAGAGCGTCTATCTCACCGTCGTTGCCGATGGGTCGCTCAAGGTTCAAAGGCTCGATGCCCAGAGCGGCGCGCCTGGATGGACGTCGGATCCGCTCGGATCGCTCACGTTGTTCGGCCGATCCTACGAAGCGGATCCTCCCGCTTACTTCGGAAACGCCATTTTCATCTACACGGGCAAGAGCTTGATCGCGCTCGACCGCTCGAGCGGCAAGCAACTATGGTCGGTGCCGGATCTCACCGGCAGCGTCGCGCGCAACGCGAACCACCTCGTCGTTTCCGGGGGGAGCGGCATCATCTATCTGACGGACGCGAAAGGGGTGCGTGCTTTCAAGGCCGCGGACGGCTCACCCGCTTGGAGCCAAGACATCGCCACCGTCGGTCGGCTCGGTTCGCTCGTTCTGGCGCGCGGCCAGGCTCTCGTCTTCGGCCGCTCGGGAATCGTCGCGCTCGCGCCGTGAGGGAGAAATTCGGCATGTTGGAAAAGCGAAACCGACTCCACCGACAGCCCATCGTCGCCACGAGCCTGCTCGTGATGGCAATCGCCTGCTCGAGGAACGAAGAACCACGTCCGCCGAGTGCCGGAGCCAGCCAATCTCCACCCAGTGGAACGGAGCTGAATGCTGGCGCGATCGCGCCCACCGACGAGAGTCTTCTCGAAGCATTCATCGAAGAGTTCATCCCGAGAGTGCCTCGCGTCGGGCAAACCGGGAGCCATCTGCTCCCCCTCACCTGGACGTGGCAAGGCGAGGCCCGCATGGGCCAGGACGAGAGGAGTCCTTTCGAAAGCACGGTCACGGTGACCTCCGTCCGGATCGAGAAGACCGAGGACGCCGTCGACGGTCCCATCTACTACGGCGTCGTCTCTTGGAACTGCAAAGGCAAGGGCGCGTACCGTTGTTTCGAAAACAGATATTCCCGCGAAGAGACGCGCTACGAATACGATCCCGACGCTCAGACGTGGCATCGGCTACGAACACAGCACCGAAATCAGAGGGACGTGGCTCTACCCCGGTGACATCAGGGTTTCGCCGGCGACCGGCGCTGCACTCACAGCGTGAGCGCGTAGACGAACGTCGCCCGCGGGTTGCGCAGCAAGCGTTCGGTGATGATGCCCTGCGGGACGATCGTGCCGTCGACGTACTTCTTTGCGAGCGCCTCGGCGCCGGCTTTGTCGCCCGTTGCTTTCAGGCCGCCGACCGTCTTCATCATTTTTTCGATGGCACCGGGCAGCTTGTCGAGATGCATGGTGAAGGCGCCGGTGTCCTTTCCGTTCGCAGCTTTGCCACTCGCGTCCCAGGTGAGGGCACCCTCGTCGACCAAGAATCCAATCTGGATGGCCGCGAGCTGGCTATAGGCTTTGCGCTGACCCGTTTCGGTGTACATCCCTCGGGAGATATGTCCGAATGCCCAGACGATGCTGTCGGTGTAGGTTCGCTTCGCCGTCGGCGCGTCGATGACGCCCGACTGTTTCAAGAAGTCGACGAAGTAGAGAGCTCCCGATTGCGCCTTCAACTCTTCCATCATGGAGGCAAGATTTCCCCCGAACCACTGGGCGTCGGTCTTGCCTTTCCACCTGTATTCGTGGGCTGGCCCGAGATTATGCGTGGCTTCGTGCAAGATCGTCGAGAGCAGACCTGGCTGCGCGGAGTCGACGTAATCGGACATCGCCTCTTTGGAGAGGAGCGATTCGGCCCCCTCGCGTCGCGACTTTTGACTGTCGGGATCGGTGTACAGATTGCTCATGGCCACCGTGCGCCCGCGCCCTTGGTTCGCGACCGGACCCCAGTTCGGTAGAGACTGTCCTATCGTCGCGCCGCTCTCTTTGCGATCGTCGCCGGCATTGATGACGATGTCGACGAAGTCGGGCAGGTGAAACGTCACCTTGCGTACGGCGTAAGGCTTGCCGATCAACGTGGCGAGTGTCTGTTCCATCTTCTGCTCGACGGGCGCGAGTTTGTCTTGCCAGGCGAGTGAGTCCTTGTTGATGCGTGCGAACGTCACGTGGAAACCCGCCTTGTGGTTACACGGATCCCAGTAGACCTCATCGGGGGCGACGCGCAGGTACCAGGCGGAGTTGGTCGCATTCATTCTCGCCCATGCCTCGTCGGCAGGTAGCCAATTGTTGTCGAGGAAGCTCTGCGCGGCGGCGACGAGGTAAGCTTTGAGCGGTTTCTCCTTGGGGTCTTTGATGGCTTCGGCGGCCGCGCGAAGTTCCTTCGAGATCGCCTCCATCGGCGCCTTGTAGGCGACGGACAACGGAACGGGCTCGAACGCGGCCCCCTTTTCGCGCACCACCACGAAGGGGGCGAGTAGCGGCTTCGAATTCGGCAGCTTTTCGAGCTTCTGGCAAAACGTCGCCTCGCTCTGGATCGCCGCCGGATAGGCATCGCAGAGCGGCTTGGTCGCGCCGGGGATAGCCGAGCACGCGGGTTTTTGTTCGGTGAGCGGCTGCAAGCACTTGGGCCCCCAGTTGCGGCGGAAGAGGCTCTGGCTGGCGATATCCTCTCGCGGCACGCGATCCTCGAGTGCCTTGGCTCCGATTTGGGTGGCGTAGAGGCTATCGATGAGATTCGACGCACTGAGCACGTGCTCGACGAGCGACTTCTCGTCCGACCCGAGAGCACTCAGATCGTTCGACACCAGCGTCGCACGCCCCTGATCGAGCTCCTGCACGACGAGGCTGCGCCGCGCTTGCTCCTCGGCGGAGAGACCTGGTGGAACACCGCTACCCGCGGCATCCTCGACGATTCGCTTGTAGGCCTCCTCGAAGGCTGGCGTGAACGAACCACCCTCCACCCACTTGGCCGTGCCCGACGTCGGGTAGAAAAGCAAAAGGGCCGTCTCGTCCGGTTCGATCCCACCATTGCCCGTCTTGTCGATCGACCAGAAGAGGGGCAAGTTGAGGCGCTGCGCACTTCGATTGAAGGCCCGCCGATCCACTGCCGCATGCGCAGTCGGCGGCGGCGCGGCCGTGGACCTCGTCCCTCGATCGGTGACCACCGAAGCGGCGGGACCGGAAGGCGTGACGGCGGTCGATTTCGAGCCGCCACACGCAGCAACGACCACAATTGAAAATCCGACGAGGCTCGTGCGTTTCATGGGGTCCTCACCCTAGCATCGCTGAGGGTCACCGCTTGACTGATGGTGCCTGCCCGGCTGCAAAGGCGCCAAAGACACCATGGGGATGGGGGCCGACGTCTCTCCACAAACTTCTCTCAGAATTCCGGATAGCAATTGCTTTTGAAGTCTCCTACCCAGTTTTCACCTTCGTACACCTGTGCCTGCTGGGTAGGCGTCTGGCTCATGGACGAGGCAAAGCAATACAGAGCGGCGCGGTTCACGCGCGTGCCCGTCCGATCGAAATTCGGCTCCCCCATCGTGCCTACCAACTTGATCGACGCCTGCTTGCCCGGCTGCAAGGCCTCAAAGACCTTGGGGATGGGCCGAGGGCCGACGTCGTAGCGCACACCGGCCAGCGTGGCGAGCATTCCGGCGAGCATGCCCTCGCCGCTGACAGGACCGTCGACCCCGGCATGGTACATCGCATACGCCATGTAGTAGATGGGGTCGTAATAATTCTCGGTTCCCTCTCTTGCGTCCGGGTGCAGGGTTCGCAGGTGATTCAGATAGTCATAGTAGAGCGTGGGGTCGTCGGCGGTCGCCACGTCGATGCCGAGAAAACGTCGATGAACGTCTGCGTATTTTTGGCTTACGCTCTTGATCGTCTGCACGATGTCGGGCCAGGCACTGGCGTTGACCGGCGACAACATGAAGAACGGGTACCTCCAGTCCGTCGCCCCACTCTCGATGGTGTCGGCGACGCCATCTTCCTCCGCGATGGGAGCGAAATGCGTGAACGCCGGACCCGTCATCGAGATGACCACATGCGGTTGCCAACGGCGGATCTCATCGCCGATGGCTGCCGGGGACGCCCGCGCCACGTCGTATTCCCGATAATAGTCCGCGTCCAGGTTCGCCGCGAGATTCGTGCTGTTGAACTCGAGCACATTGGGATTGGGACTGCCGTCCGTCGTTCGAGTGAGGGCGTCGATCAGTTCGCCGAGCTGCTCGTGGCGTGGCTCGTTGGGGTCACTGCTTTTCACGAGCGCCACCCGCAACATGCCGACCTCGCGGTCTATCGATCGAATGTACGTTTCGATGCGTTTCAAAAGCGCCTTGTAAGCGGGAGCCAGGTCGACCGGTAAACCCAGCATGCTCCAGACTCGGCCATCGTCCATGAGACCGGCAAGCTCGTTGTTGGCGGGTCCCGGGCTCAGGAAAAAGACGTCCTTGCCCTTGCCCTGCGTCCGTTTGAATGCGCCGATCAGGTCCTTGGGCGGAAGATCGGCGACGATCGCCGCGACGCCGACGACGTCGGTGAGATGATCGAGACTCCTGGAAAGAAACCCCAAATCCGTCGCGGCCAACTTCGCGTCGTTGTTGCAGATCACCATCACCAGCGTGTGGCGCATGCCGTTCGTGTCGGGGAGCCCTCCCTGGTCGTTGAACTCTTTGACCGCAAGCTCGTAGGTCCAAACGAGATCGGAATTTTCCGGCTTGTCTGGCACGAGCGCCGCGTACGCGCCGAGAAAGACGGCATGAGGGTCGTTCCACATGGACGGGTAGACGACGGGACACTCGGCGGTCTGGAGCGCCGGACATGGCTTGTCGCTGGTGCCGCACGCAGGATGGTCGCTGCCGGCCGCTCCGGCCGTGCCCGCCTCCGGCTCCGAATCCACCTTCTCTCCGATCGGGTAGAAGAGCGCGCATCCACCGACCAGCATGGCTCCGGTCATCAGGACCCAGCGACGCAGGGTCCTATCGGCAAAGCGGCTGCCGCGAATCACAGCGAGCCCTGTAAGCAAAGCCCGCCTCCGTCTGCACCGACCCAGGGAGCGAGGCGCAGGTCCGGCACCGCTGCGCGGGAGGGGGTGACTTGCTTCGGTCGCGTCCAGTACAAGTAAGCGGTCACGCCTGCCCCGACGAGGGCCCCCGCGGTGAGACCCAAGTTGGCGGCGCCCCAACTGCGGTTTCGGCTCAACTCGGGTTCGCGCTGCTCGGGTCCCTCGTCCGCGCGACGCTGCATGTACACGTATCCGGTGACTCCTGCTGCCACGGTGAGGGCGAGGGTGACGCCACCGGCGACATAGATCGAGGTTGGGATCCGCACGGCCCGTCGGTCGACCGGAGTGACCGGCGCCTCCTCTCCCGAGGATGGCGGCAGAAGGGGCGCGGCGGGGTCGGTGCTGCGACCAGGGTTTTCGGCCGGGCGCGCGCGCGTGGACCGTGTGATCGCCGGGGTCGATGGGCGTCGAGACGCCTCGCGCCGCACTGCCAACGACGACCCCATCCACACGAACTTCGAGACCAGCAAGCTCGACGGCCGCCGGAACGAGCACCGTGAGATGCGACAACCGAGGTTCAATGAGCGCGAGTCGGTCCTGGGCAAATCGGACTCGGTCGTAGCGACGGTCGCGGCGCGCGAGCGTCACCGCTCCCGAGAATTCGAACCATGCGCTAGCGAGCTTCCCTTCTTGTTCGTGGCATGCCGCCAGATTGAGGAGCGTGCCGGTGGCTGACTCGACCCGGTAGCTCTCCGCGAACTTCGGACATGCATCGGACAGTTTGCCGTCGGCCATGAGCCTTCGCCCCTCACGGTACAAGGCTTCGGCCAGAGCCCCCTCCGCGCCCGATTCTTGAGCCAGAGCGACGTGGGTCGTCAGGGTGATCCCCAACCCGAGCCACGCCAAAGTGAATGGCAAACACGGCCGGCCCTTCATGACGACCCGTCCCCTCCGTCCCACGCGTCGGCGCTCGCCGAATCCGACCCACCGCCCCCGCCAGCTTCCGTATCCACTGCGCCCGCATCGCATTCCGAGAAGAGGCGCTCGTCGGACTGGCGGGTGATGGCGGCCATGCTGAGCTGCACGAGGTCCTGCCGCATATGGGTCACCTCGGGAGGGCTGAGCCGGAGGACCCGGGTCGCTGCCTTGAGGTAATCGTCGATGAGCACCGCAGCGTCGGTCGATGTCAGCTCCGTGACTTGAGAAGGGATCAAGGCAAATCCGCTCCCGGCGGCGGCATCCCATGCGTGGACTTCCGATGCGCCGCCGTCGCGACATCCCCAGAGATCGACGTTGAAAAGATAAAGTTGGTTGCTCCAATCGACCAACGTTCGGGCCGTGAAGAGCCCATGCATCATGCAGTCGGTTGCGACCAAAGTTAGATAGCCTCGGACCATGTCCTGACTGAGCTCGTAGATCTTCACCGGACGGTTGGGATCGTTGAGGCGCAAGCAGAGGGGGATCCGCGCGGCTTCGGTCGGCTCCTCGCCCCCCTCGTCGGCCGCCGTGAACGCGTCTGCCTCCGCGCCCAGCCTCCCAGCTTCGGTTTCACCACCAGGCGCCCCGTCTTGCGGATCGACCACCCTAGGTGCGCCGGAACCGGCGTCCCCGGCATCGGAACAAGCGGTCCCGCCCAGAGCCAGCGCGAAAGCGGCAAGCACCGTGAACCGCGTCATGCGACGTCGGCGGCCTTGCTGGAGTACGGAGTGCACGCACGACGCGTGGTTGGAAGGCATACGGGTGGCTCGCGTGGATAATCGATAGCGCCTAACCCATGCGACCGGGGCGCGTCTACGGTCTCTAGCAGTACTGCATCCGATTCTCGCTAGCAGGACTGTGTCAGATCTTGGCCATGACAGATCACGATCAGCAATTGCCGCATGTCGGCCAGGTAAAGTTACGGCGAGGCCGTCGGAAGTTGGCATCAAACGGCAACGGCCGTCAGGCCTCGCCACTGCAGCTTCGCCGGCAGCCAATTCCGCCTGTCCGGTCGGTACTTTAGTGGGCTTATGGCTACTCCGATGAAACGATCTGGTAGCGAGGATCTGACGCAGTAATGCTAGCAGGCGCCGGCCCGGAGTCGCCGGAAGTCCGATTGCGCGCCGGGCCTTCTCTCATTAGGCAGACGAGAATGATGCGCTTGCGAATTGCCGCTTGGATCCTTGTATTGACGATAGTGGGAACGACCGGATGCGGGGGCGGTGCCGCCGACCGGGATTCGACCGACACGGCGACGGTTTCTCAGGGTTTGCTCGGCTGCAAGGCGTACGACGGCTATACCGCCGCCATCGCCGAGGCCACCATCGACTGCATCGGCACGATCGGGCCCAACACCTTCCTGGTCAACGCCTTGGGGCTCCTGGTGCGAGATTTTTCCGTCTGCACGCTGCCGGGCAGCGTGGATTCACTGCTCCGGGTCGACCGTCTCCTCAGCCTTCAATTGCGGCCCGAGCTGGCGCTGGCCACCGTGTGCATCGCGCAGGCGTGGACCACCTGGATGGTGACGGTCGTCGTCCCCCAGCGTATCTCCGTCTGCCCGGTGTGGACGAAGCTGTCTGCGTCCGGCAGCCCCACGCCGCAAAACGTCGCGCAGAACATCCAAACGCTCCCCCCCTTACCCGACAGCGATCCGTATCGCGAGGTCCCGTATGGCAAGGAGCAATTCCTTTACGCGGTCAGCCTCCCCTCCCCTCCGCCGCTCTTGCAGCAGTGCAAGACGGCCCAGTCCTGCGCGAGGGCCTGTACTGGCGGATTCGCCGGGTTTTTCGTGGGCGAGTCCGGCAGCAACGTCATCGGCGATCCGTATTGGTGGCTCGACCCGAGCGACTACGGCTCCAATAGCCCTTACAGGGCCTCCGGTTACTACCACCCGATGTCGTATGCGCCCGAGGACGTCCCGGGAGCGATCTATGGGGATTGGGCGCGCCGAGGCGACGCCTGTAGCTGGTGGAACGGCATGCAGCATATGGCGGGCACACTCCTGGAAGACAAACTCGTCTCATCCGATCCGTCGACTTGGATGAGCAGGTGCGACTAACCCCGGCCATGCGAGCCAGGATACTGCGCCTTTGGGCGTGTGGGGTGTGCTGCGTTGCACTGGGATGCAGCGGGGACGACGACGTGGCGCCGGCGGCCGGGTCCGGCGGTTCCTCCGGTTCGGCAGCTGGCCGCGCCGGTGAGAGCGGCCGCGGTGGCACGAACTGGGATACCGGCGGCGCAGGCGTCGATCATTGGGACGCGGGCTTGGTCGATATGGCGAGGGGCGAGTCGGCAGACGAGCCTACCGACCCGCAAGACATATCGGTTTCAGACCGGGATTCCCATGCGCAAGATTCCCCCGCCACGGAAGCTCCGCCGGAAGACGGCGACGCGGCGCGCACAGTACCCAAGGTCTGCGCACAGCCATGTGCCGCCGACGAGGACTGCTCGAATGAGACGGGAGTTGAAAGTTTGCGCTGTCATCCGACGACGCACCGTTGCGCAACGTGCCTCGACGACATCCTATGCGTGGCACGTCGCAGCCTGTGGACGGGCAGGACCTGCACCACCGACGCCACCTGCGTCAACGACGGCGGGTTTGCTCCGTTCGGCGACGTCTGCGTCGACATCGACGGCACCGGCTATTGCGCGTTCTTGGCGACGAGTACCGCCAACTGCACCTCGTTCCTCAACACCACGATGTTCAGCACGTTCACCGTGAAAAAATATGGCTCTTCCGAGATGGTCGACGTCTGTGGAAAGTCATCCAGATGCGACGCGGATCGAGGCTCCTGCCAAAACCCGTGCACCTCGAATACGTCGTGCACGCCACTAAGAGGGGGCAAGACCTGCAACACCGGCCTCGGCCGGTGCGAGTGCGCGAGCGACGCGGATTGCGGGCCGGGCGCGCCGACATGCAATCTGACGATTCGACAATGTGAATGCAGCGCCGAGATGGATTGTTCGACCGACACCGGCCGACGCCTCGCCTGCCAGTAGCGTTGCCAGCGACCTACTCGTCGGTAACGAGGGGTAGCGAGAAATAGAACGTACTACCTCGTCCGACGGCGCTCTCGAGCCAAACCCTTCCGCCGTGCGCGGTGATGATACTCCGAACGATCGGAAGGCCGAGTCCCAGCCCATCTCCCGATCGCTGTCCTCGCCAATACTTATCGAAGACGTGGGAGACGTGCTCCTCTGGAATCCCGGGGCCGGTGTCGCGCACGAACACGATGACCTCCTCCGCTGCCATGTCGCAGCCCACCACGATCTGCCCCCCCGGCGACGAAACCTTGATCGCGTTGCCGACGAGATTCGAGAGGACTTGTAGGATCCGATCGCGCTCGCACCGGACCACGCAGCGCGGGGGAACTTCGGTCATTTCCAGCGCGACCCCACGTTCCGCGGCAATGGACGACAGCAGCTCGGCGGCTTGGTGGAGGATATCGGCCAGGGAGCAGGGGGCGACCTCGACCGAGAATTTTCCGCTCTCCAGGCGGGAGATGTCCATGAGGTCGCCCACCATTCGTTCCATGTGGACGAGGGCGCGCTGGATGATCGCGTAGTGGCGACGCATGCGCTCGACTTCGACTTCGCTGGAATTGCGCAGCAAGGCTGCGACGCTCAGGCGGGTCACCGCCAGCGGCTGGCGAAGGTCGTGGGCGACCATCGCGAGCCATTCTTCCCGCGTGCGCAAGCCGGCACGATGTTGGTCGCGCGACCTCCGGAGCGCCTTCGCCTGGTCACGAAGGCGAAACAGCTCGGCAAAGAGTGCGACCTTGGAGCGCAGATCATGGGCTTCGAAAGGTTTGAGCAGAAAATCGACGGCGCCGAGGCCATACGCCTGGTCGAGACGCTTTCGATCGAAGTCTTCGCCGGTAATGAAGATAATGGGGGTCTCGCTCGATTCCACGCGCTGCCGCATGAACGACGCCGTGGCGAAGCCGTCCAGCTCGGGCATGCGAATGTCCATGAGAATCACCGCGTACGCCCGCTCCTGGATGCGCAGCAATGCCTCGCCGCCGGATCGGGCTGCGACCATCGTGCAGTGCAAATCCGAGAGGATTGCCTGAATGGCGACCAGGTTGGGCGCATAGTCGTCGACGACGAGGACCGGCGCCGGGTCGCCTGGCGAGGAACTGCTCGTCGCATCTTCTGTGGTGGCATCACGCATCATCGGCATCCCTCGGACTGGTAAGGTTGTCTGACGAGACAAAAGCAAGCTCGCGCGTGCGCTTGTCCTCCATCCAGAACGGCACACGCGCGCGAGTGGTCCCAGTCTTCGACTACTCGACGCCGAGCATGACTTTCCACCTTCTTTGGTCCGACTCCGAGAAGTGTGCGGTCGGTTGACTGCAAACGTCCCCGATAGCAGTGGAAGCGTGTGGTCGGCATCGGCGACGTCATTGCGGATAAGTACAGGGTGGAGCGGCTGCTCGGCCATGGCACCAGAGGCTATGTCGTAGCAGCCCGCCACGATCGGCTCGACCACCGCGTCGCGATCAAGGTCCTGACGCCCGAGCGATGCGACGCCGAAGATGCGGTCGCGCGTTTTCTTCGCGAAGCGCGCGCCTCGGTCCCCTTTCAGAGCGAACACGTCGCCCGCGTGCTCGACGTCGGCACGCTCGATGACGGCGCTCCCTACATGGTCATGGAGTTTCTGGAAGGACGCGATCTGGCGCGCGAGCTCGACGAGCGCGTCACGCTGTCCACCAGCGAAGCCGTTGATTACGTGCTGCAAGCCTGCGAAGCCCTGGCCGAGGCCCACGCACTCGGCATCGTTCACCGGCACCTCAAGCCGGCCAACCTCTTTCGCACGCGGCGGCCGGATGGAACTCCTCTCATCAAGGTGCTCGACTTCGGCATTTCCGAGGCACTGCCGAGAGACACGCCGAACGGCCGTTCGCTGCTGCACTTGAGCGCGACGGAAGGGTCGGCGAGCTCGCCTTACTACCTATCGCCCGAAGAGCTGCGGGGATCGGAAGCGCCCGATCCGCGGACCGATATTTGGTCGCTCGGCATTGTCCTCTACGAGCTCTTGAACGGCTATCCGCCTCGGGTGTCCGAGACCTCGCCGGCGGTGACCTCTTTCCAGACGTTGCAAGATGTCATCCTGAGGTGTCTCGAAACGGATGCAAATCGCCGCTACGCGAACGTGATCGAGCTCGCGACCGCCCTGCAGACCTACACGCCCAACGGTGCAGCCGCGGTCGCACGGATCCTCGCGATCGTTCGTTCCGCCAAGGATCGAGCGCCGGGAGCCCGAGGCGCGACGCGAGCCGACGCACCGACGCTCGAATCGCCTCAAATACAGCGCGAGATCCTAGGTGGCGTGGGACCTGCCGCCCCGCGGAAAGCCTCTTCACCCAGCGTTCTTCGTTCTCGGGCGGTGGCCGTGTTGGTCGGGGCGGCCATCGCCGTCGGCGCGCTCCTGTTCAAAACGTCGGTGACCCGATCGCGTATCGCTGGCTCGGGGGCTGCATCGCCTTCTGCACCGTCGACCGGAGCCTCGGCAACGTCGAGAGACCAAGATGCGGCGATCGCCTTCGCAGCGTCCGATGCCATACCCGTTGCGACCCGAAACGAAAGTCCCCCGGTCCAGAGACACTCCCCTGCGAGGCCCTCGCAAAGCTTCGCCGCCCCGGCGACGAGCTCTACGCCGGACGCCCCGACCGTCGACGATACGCTCGATCCTCTGGAGGGTCGGTTCTGATCTTTACAGCTGGGCGATTCGCCCTAGCCGTTCGACGTTTTGGTCGGCGAAGGCTTGAATGGCACGAACTTCGGACTCATGCCCCGGCGAGATCGCTGGTTCGCCGCCTACCAGTCGGACCAGGTGCTCGAAGCGCCGCTGCCCGACGAGAAACCGCTCGACCGGAGGTCGCCTGGCTTTCTCCGGAACGTTCTTGATCTCGCCAGGCTGCCCTCTTCCCTTCCGAAAGCATGGAAAGAGACCGGTCTGGCTGGCCAGCTTGCCGAGGTCGACCGTGTGCCCTTCTTCGAACTTCCACCCGGCGATGCAGGGGGAAGGCACGAAGACGACGGCGGTGCCCTCGGCAGCCAGGGCTTCCTCCACGACTTCGGCGAAGAACGGAGCGAAGGCGGGCGATGCCTGCGCGACGAACGCGGCCCCGGCCACCACGGTGAGCCCGATGTGATCGATGGGCTCACCGCCAACCCCGTGCGGCGCCGTCGAGCTGTCCGCGTACGGAATGGCGGTCGGACTGTATTGAAAGCCGGTATTGGCAAATACCTCGTTGATGTTGATGAAGATCGCCACGCGGGCCTGCCGGTGGATCGTGTGCAGGAGGGACCGCAGGCCGATGGAGAGCGCTCCCCCGTCTCCCGACAGCGCCACGACGTTGGGGGCGGGCCCGCGCCACGCGCCCGTGTCGGCCAGCAGATCCGCCGTGTCGCGAACCGCCTCGGCGACGGTCGGCGCGCTCTCGAATACATTGTGAATGATCCCGACGCTCTTTTCGAAATCGTAAGGTTCGTGGTGGTTGCGGCCCCAGGCGATGACGTTCGGATACATCAGCGTGGAGACCTCGCCGCAGAAGGTGCCCATGGTGAACACCGTCTTGCGACCGTTGTCCGTCGCTCGACCTATCGTGTTGAAGGTCATCGACTCCATGCAGCCGGGACAGAGGGTGTGACCTTCGCAGAAGGCATTTTCGCGCAGAGCGATGGCCTTGAATGTCGGTAGCGGCTTGCCCATCGTGGTCAACCTTCCTTCGTGAGTTCCATGCCGTCGTGCAACAGGTGCCAGCGCTTGGCAGCGCGCCCCGCGCTCGCCGCCTCGCAGGTGATCTCGGCCATCTTCTTCCAGGTCGAGACCGACACGTCGGCACCCCCGAGACCACAGAAAAAGGATTCGATCGGAACGCTTCGACGCGCTTGCTGTACGGCATCGGTGACATCGAGCGTGAGATGCCCTCGGCCATGGTGGTGAGCGTTGTTGACGACGCCGACCGCAGCTACCCCCTCCAGAACATCGGCCAACGCGGCGGTGGGAAAGGGGGTGAGGAGCCTCATGACGACGATGCCGATACGAACGCGAAGTTCTTCGCGCAGCGCCGGCAAGAGGTGCACGGCCGTCCCAGCGTCGGGTCCCATGCAGACCAAGACGACTTCCGGTCGATCGTCCATACCGTGGCGCTCGAAGTACGCGAGGCCCGGCCGGCCGAACCGGTCTGCGAATCGATTGCCGATCTTGGGCAGGACTTCGAGCGCCCGCTGGTGACGTTCTTTCTGGCCGGCTTTGAAACCCTGAAAGTAAGCGCTGGTGACGCAGGCCCCCATGGAGGTGTCGCCGTCGAGGAGTCCTGGAGGAACGAGGTGAGACGGACCTTCGGCGTCGAGAAAATCGGAATGTGCCGGATGCTTGGCCATGGTCTCGTCGTCGAGCAGCTCGTCGAGAAAAGCGTTGACCGCGTCATCGGGCTCGACCACGAGCCGGCCGGAGCGGTGGCTGTCCTTGATGCCGTAGAAAACCGGCATCGTCGGCGTGAGCACATCCGGATGCATTCCGAGCGCGGGAAGCTGGAGAATCGTGTCGTAGATCTGTTGCTTGCCTCGGCAGCAGATCTGGATGAAGCCGTCGTCGCGGTGAGCCAGCGTGTCGGACGGATCCCCTTCGATGCAAAGCGGGTAGTTCGCCGTCGCACGACACACGTTGACGATCATCACGTTGCCGAGCCCGGAGGCTCCGAGCGAGCGAACGGTTTCGGTCATGTGATCGAGCCCGACCGAGCTCGTCGCGGTGCCGACGACGATGCCCCGGCAAGCCGCGGCTACGCCGGCCATGTAGTCGGCCACGGTGTGCTCCGCCTCGAGCAGTTTGACGCGCTTGGCCCTGATCTTGCGGCCGCCGATCTCGACGTCGAACTTGCCGGCGGAAACCTCGGCGGCGATGTGCTCGAGCCATTTGGTCGATGGCGTGATGGGAAAGCCCGCCATGATGGGGGCGCGCCACCACTGCAGGAACGGGATGGCTGCCGCGGTATTCCCGTCGACGGTGAGCGTCGTCTGTGCTTCGTAGCGAACGCGGTGCGCGGCGCGAAGAGCGCCGAGATCCACCGCTCCTTCGTACGTGGCGCCGGTATTCCCGACGAACACCTGCTCGGTTTGCGTGGCGGCCATGCTCGTGCCTCAACCTTCGGTGAAGGCCCCTTCGGGCCGTGTGACGGCAGCCACTTCCGAGAACAGGTCGAGAGGGCACGCCGCGATGCACTCTCGACAGACCTTGCAGAAGTCCGCGAACTTGGCGCCATGGACGATGGCTCCGCGCGATCGATCCGCGGTAAATTCGATGATCCCCTCCGGACACTGAACGACGCACAAGCTGCAACCGTTGCAGCGCGACGTGGGATCGGCGAACTCGATTCGAACGCCGGGCCGGCCGTAGCCGGCGGTGTGATTGTGATGCGACGTCCGGAGGGCCGACTGTGCGCCGGCCGGAAGCGCGCCGTAGCCTATGAATCGAGGCCGGCGATGAACGGTGCCAGACCCACTAGGGATTTCGGCGATCCGGACCCGTTCGAGCGCCGCATCGTAGAGGCTCAAATTGCCGGCGATCAACCGGTCGGGAATCCGCCTCTTGGTCATACTCTTGCGTACCGATTCACGCGCGACGGCGACATCCACCAGTTGCGTCGCCCGGGTCAGCGCTGCGACGACGGCAACATTGGCGAGCGGCCGTCCGAGGTATTCGAGACCGAGCGCATCGCCGGCGATCGTCACCACGGTGCCCCCCAAGCGATAGCGCTCCGCTGTCTGCTCCGGTGATGACGTCGTGTTGACGACGTAGACCCCTCTGCTCGTGCCTTCGGCAAAATCGACGTCGGCGGCGGCAGCCTCGTTCATCAAGAGCGCGATGTCCGGCTCGGTGACTTGACAGGTCATCTCCACCTTGCCGGCGGCCATTCGCATATACGCGCAGACGTTGGCCCCTTTTCGGGCCGACGAGAAAAGGGGCCAGTCCTGCACGTCGATGCTCGCGTCCATCGCGACGGCCGCACCGAAAGACTGCATCGCCAAGATCAGTCCGCCCCCCGCCTTGCCGTGACCACGCACGTCGATCGCCAGCCCTGCGGCGAGGCGGGCTCGCAGCTGCCGCGCCGCGGCGGTCATATTGGTCGTGTCGTTGTTTTCCACGCGCCGTCCATCTCACCCGCGTCTGTTCGCGAGTGACTGAGAGGCGGTGCAACTTCCGATCCGACGCGCAAACTGCGGCGGGCCGCCTGTTACGACATGACCTCAACGCAAGGACTGCAGCCGCGACGCAGGCCCTGCGCCGTTGCCTTTTCGGCTACCCGAACAGCTCCGGAAGCGGCCCCTTGTTGTAGGCCGGGTCACCGAATGCCGTCATGGGAACGCCGAACGCGCCGGCCACCGCGGTCCACACATCGCTCGGGGTACGTCCGGTGTAGTGCAGGCAGCGGCCGCCTTTCAGGCCGAGCTTGCTGCCGCCGAAAAGAACCATCGGGATGTTGTTGAACTCGTGGTACTGGGCCACGTCGCTCGACATGACGACGATCGTGTTGTCGAGCACGCTCGAGCCGTCGCTCTCTTTGGCTGTCTGGAGATCCAGCAGGAACTTGGCGACCACGTCGCAGTACCAGGCCGTCGCCTGCGTGAGCGGAGCCGCCGCGTAGTCGTGTGCGACCGGGTGAATACCTTTGGTAAGACCGGTGATGCCGGGGACCACGACTTGGCTGTTGCCCGAGCCGAACATGAAAGTGATGACCCGAGTGAGGTCGAGCTGAAAAGCGAGCTTGGTGATGCCGAAGTACTGATCGACGAGCTTCTTGTGGTTGGCGCTGATGTTCGGTTGCACCACCTCGGGTGGCGGCGGAAGCATGATGCCGGGGCCCGTGCCGGGCGCAACGAGCGTCCGCTCGAATTCGCGGATGGCGTCGAGGTGACTGTCCAATTTCGGCTTCTGATCGGTCGGCAGGCGTTGATAGAGTCGCCCGAGGTCCCCCTTCACGAAGTCGAGGACGCTCCTTTCCTGCTCGAGGGCGCGCAGGGCCGCCGGGTCGGTCGTCCCGCCGGTCATCACGTTCGAGAACAGGCGGGTGAACGTCTTGGTAGGCTCCAGCTCGGGCGGCATCGGATTGAGCTTCAGGTCGTAGCTCATCACCCGCAGGTGGGTGTCGGTGCGCCCGTCGTCGGCGCGCGAGTCACCGGCGATCTGCACCGAGAAAAACGGCGGCCCTTTCAGCAAAGCCGATTTGTCGGCAAGCACTTGATCGATGGACGGCATGAGCGGCAGGTTGCCGGTACCGAGCGTACCCGCACCGGCTCGAGGGTTGCGTTCGCCGTGCCCAGCGTGAACTGCGTGGCATCGCCGCTGACGCCGACCACGCGACCGCCCTTCGGCACCCAGTTCGCTCGGATGCTGCAATTGGGCATGTACAAGACCAGCAGGCGCTTCGGAACGGCCCCCTGACCGAACGCTTGGCGTTCGAACGAACCACCGAGGAACGCTGCCGTTCCCGCTCCGACACCGCTCAGGAAAGAGCGACGAGAAACACGCATGGTCATTGACCTCCGGTCCGATAGCCGAATAGCGGGCTGCGAACGATGGCCGCTATCAAATCGGTCAGGTGCCCACCCGAATCTTGCACCGCCGACGCGATCCGCTCTTGCTCGCATTGGTCGGCGGACGCGAGCTCGCGTCCGAGAGCGTAGGCGAGCATTTTCTGCGACACGCACGTGCGCGCGCTGCCGCTGCGGCTCAGCCGCTCGGCGATATCGAGAGGGCTCGAGATCGGCCCGTCCACGTCGGTGTTGGTGAGATTGCCGGTGGAGTCGACGGCGGTCCCGTCGGCGGCGGTCGGCTTGTAGCGCGCCAGGGCATCGTACTTCTCGAACGAGAGCCCGATCGGATCCATGAACTGATGACATTGCCCGCAGACCGGATCGCTGACCCGTTTGGCGGCCTGCTCTCTTTGGCTGAGACCGAGAGCGTCGAACTGCTGGATGTTGACGGTGGGGGGCGGGGGGGGAATGTCCTGGCAGAAAAGATCCCTTCGCACGAACTTGCCCCGGATGACGATGGGATGGCCGCGCGACTTGCTGACCAATACGCCCGCCTGGGTGAGAATGCCCGCCCGCTCGGTGGCCGGCAACGTCACTTCGACGAACCCGGTCGTTCCGGTGTAGGGAACGCCGTAGAGCGCGGCGAGGCGACTGTCGACGAAGGTGGTGCGCGAGTTCACCAGGTCGGCGAGCGTGCCCCCCTTCGAGACCAGCGCGGCGAGGAACCGCGACGACTCCTGGAACATGCTCTGACGCAGAGCCTCGTCGTATTCGGGATACGCCATCGCCGGCAGTTCGGTGACCACGCCGCCGCCGAGTCCAAGCCACTTCAGGTAGATGCGCGCGATGTTGTCGTGACCGCGCTGGCTGGCGAGCAATCGATCCACCTGCTGCGTGAAAACGTCGGCGTTCGACAGAGATCCATCCTGCGCCGTGCGCCAGAGCTCGTCGTCGGGAATCGAGTCGATCAGCAGAAAAGACACCGCCGTAGCGAGCTCATACGCATTGAGGGCCGTGGCTTGGCCGGCCATGGCGCCCGCGCCGAGCTCGGTGCGATAGAGGAAAGAGGGCGATTGGAGGACGGCTTCCAAGACCAGCCGCACTCCGTCAGCCGGCGTCGTTTTCGCGCCGAGCGCGTAGACGGCCAAGAGAGCCTGTCGCTCGGTCGCATCGATTGGGCGACGGAAAGCACGAGGCGCAAACCGATCGACGAACGCGCCGACGCAGGCGTCCTGCGCCTGACCGGTCTGGCACTTGAGCAGGCCGGCGAGATCTTTCACGCTGGCGGCGGCGACGGTCTTGGCCGACGTGCGCAAGTTGGAAGCGAGCGCGCCGGTCACCGGGTAGCGCTCGGCCATATTGATGAATTCCCCCACGGTCCTGCCCGGCGTCGCCACCGCAGGGACCGTGACGCCGGGGAGCAGATCCGAAACGGCGTTCACGAACTGTTCGTCGGAAAGACGCCAAATTCGTGGAGGGGTGGTCGCCTGACAAGGCCCTCCAGGTCCGCTTCCCGTGCCCGGACCTCCAGAGCCGCCCGGGCCTGACCCCGGGCCGCCGGAACCCGACCCGATCGGATCTCCAATGCTGGCGGTGCAGCCATTCGAAAGGGCGCACAGCCCCAACATGGCACTCGCTAATAGGAAAGTCTTCGCTTTCACCTTGGAAACCCTCCGACTGCCCACGGCGCGAGGATTGAGATTGGATCGCCGCTACCAACTGGCCGGCGGGTGCGAAATTGTTCAAAAAAAGTACTGCACCAGCCCATGATCGTCACGAA
>WNGB01002925.1_pt1 | contig 27213 bp, 32 predicted proteins | sample 5400681 | NCBI WGS metagenome assembly WNGB01 (sample SAMN13153367, study PRJNA577476) | soil metagenome | isolation source: 115 cm soil or saprolite under grassland replicate 2 | place: USA:California | collected 2016-06-15
CGATCGCCATCTCGGAGATGGGCGAGTTCCGCACCCGCTCGGGGCCGAACTCGTCCAGCATCCCCTGCGTGACGCCCATCGAGCCGCCCATCTCGGCGATGTCCTCGCCCATGATGAAGACGTCCTCGTCGCGGCGCATGGCCTCGCTCATGGCGTCGCGCACGGCCTCCCTGTAACTGATCTCAGGCATCAGGCGTAGACGTTTTTCCGGGCGTCCTCAGGCTTCGGATCGGTGCCCTTCTTCGCGAACTCGACGGACTCCGCAGCGATCCTCGTCGCCTCCGCGTCCATTTCGTTCCAGTCCTCCTCCGAGAGCTCGAGCTTCTCGCGGAGGTTGGTGATCGGGTCGTGCTTCTGCCGGGCCTCCCGGATCTCTTCCTTCGGGCGATAGACCTGCGGGTCGCCGACGTAGTGGCCGGTCAAGCGGTAGGTCTCGGCGAGGAGGAAGACCGGGCCTTCCCCGTCGCGAGCGTGCTTGAGGGCCTTGTGCATCGCCTTGTAGACCGCCTCGACGTCCTGGCCGTCGACCTCCATGGTGGCCATTCCGTACGCCTCGGCGCGCTTCGTCAGATCCTCGATCGGCAGCTGCTGCTTGGACGGCGTCGACTCGGCGTAGTGGTTGTTCTCGCAGACGAACACGGCCGGCACCTTCCACAGCTCGGCGAGGTTGAGCGCCTCGTGGAACGTGCCGATGTTCGTAGCGCCATCGCCGAAGAACGCGACCGCGACGCGGGGTTCCTTCCGCATCTTGAACGCGAGGGCGGCGCCGACGATGGCCGGGAGCCCGCCTCCGACGACCGCGTTGGCGCCGAGGTTGCCGCGCTCGAGGTCGTAGAGATGCATCGAGCCGCCGTAGCCGTGGCTACAGCCCTCGACCTTGCCGTAGAGCTCCGCCATGACCTCGTTGGGGGGCGTCCCTTTGGCGATCGTGTGCCCGTGCGCGCGATGCGTGGACGCGATCACGTCGCCGTCCTCGAGCGCACGGCAAACGCCGACGGCCACGCCCTCCTGGCCGATGGCGACGTGGAGGAAGCCGGGGAGCTCCCCAGCGCGAAAACGCTCCTCCACCTTCTCCTCGAAACGGCGGATGAGCAGCATCTCGCGCAGGAAGTCCTTCAAGCGCTCGCCGCCTTGTACCTGCTCCCTTTCCTCCAGCCTGGCCACGCGAAGACAGCGTATCCATAGGCCTCTAGACTTGCGCCCGTGACGCTGGCCGAGCAATGGCGGGAGATCGAAGCCGCTCTCCCCGAGGACTGGGGCTCCGCGCGGCTCGAGTTGACGGTGGCCGAAGACGAACGCGCGGACGAGGCGGCGCTCATGCTCGCCCCGTTCACACCCGGACGAACCGGCAGCACCTTCCGCCTGACCGTGCAGCGTGCTGCCCACCCGGAGCGCGTGCTGCGAAGGCTCGATGCGGCGGGGGTTCGCGGGCGCCTCGACCTCCTCGGCGCCGAGGAGCCGACGTCCCGGCCCGAGCCGGTTGAGCGGTCGCGCCCCCTGACCGAGCAGTGGGACGAGCTCGCAAGCCGCCTTCCCCCGGACTGGTCGGATGTTTATGCGGAGGTCGAGCTCGAGTCGTCGGACTTCCTTCAGCGCGGCGCCCTGCTCCTCTCCCCCGTCAACCCGGCTCGCTACGGAGGGCCGACGACGCTGCGCTTCCGCGTCGCCCGTTCCGTCGGCTACGGCGCAGCTCCGTCAATGGCCAGGCGCTCGCTCGAGAGGCTCGACGCCGGACGCATCACCGGCCGCCTGCGGTTCCTGCGAGTTCTCTCGGCGACGAGCCATGTCGCTACCCAGGGCCCGGTCTGGCGTGTCACCGGGAGGTCCGTGTGAACGAGCCCGAGGTTTCCTGGAAGTCGATCGAAAAGGGCGCGCGAGTCGACGCTTCGGACGGCCAGGAGCTAGGAAAGGTCGTCGAGATCGCAGGCGATTCGGACGCGGACATCTTTTCGGGGCTGGTCGTCTCGTTGAGTCGGCTGCGCTCCAACCGATTCCTGCCCTCCGAGCGGGTCACCCGCATCTGGCCGGACCGGGTGTCTACGAGCATCGCCAGCGACGAGGTTGAGAGCCTGGCGGAGTACGACGAACCGGTCGCTGAGCGGTGGCAGCCCCGGGCACCAGGCTTCCTGAGCCGCCTCTTCGGCCGCCGCTGAATCGCCTAAAGTCGGGGTCAGACCCCGGGGTGGCCCAATACGACAATGGCAGCTGGTCCCTTTCTGCCCTGGCCGCAGGTGGCATGACCTCGCAACCGCCGCTTCGCTAGCGGCGTTGCGACCCGCGTCGACCGCGGCGCACGGCCTTCTGTTTGGAGCAGATTCGGCACGAAGTACATGGCCGCCCGAGCCACCGAGGGGTCAGACCCCGGTGGCTGTTTAGGCCAAGCCCCGGTGGCTGTTTAGGCCCGCAACTCCGCGCCGAAGCGCTCCGCGAGCGCCGCGACTACGCGCTCGCGCAACTCGCGGGCATCCTCGTCCGAGAGTGTCCGCTCCGGAGACTGGAACGCCACTGAGAACGCAATGGACTTCTTGCCCTCGGGAATCTGCCCGCCGCGGTAAACGTCGAAGACCCGCAGCTCGCGCAGCACTGGACCTGCCGCCTCGCGGGCGGCGTCGACGAGGTCGCCAGCGAGCACGTCCTCGCCGACGACGAACGCGAGATCCTGCCGCACGGCCGGGTAGGTGATCACGTCCTCGTAGACGAGGCGCTCGGGCACGGCGGCAAAGAGCGAGTCGAGGTCGAGCTCGAACACGCCCCATTCCCCCTCGAGCAGCGTCGGATGGAGCTCGCCGAGCCAGCCGGCGTCCACGCGCGCGGCCTTCCCCGGGTGGAGGAACTTCCTCTCGGCGGGCTCCGGGCGCAGCTCGACATGGAGGGCGCTGTAGAGCGTCTCTAAGACCCCCTTGGCGCCGAAGAAGCCGCCCTCGGCGATGCCGCCCAGATGCCAGTGCTCGTCCGGCCGCGGTTCCCCGGAAGGGAGATACACACGGGCGATCTCGAACAGGGCGATGCTCTCGTTCCCGGCGTCGACGTTTCGCCGTGCGGACTCCACGAGCCCGTGAAGAAGTGTCGTCCGCAGGATCGCTTGCTCGGCCGACAGCGGAACGGGCAACCGAATGGCATCCGGGGCGGGGTCCTCGGGAACGAGGCTCGACGTGTACGCCTCCGAGCAGCCGGCGCCCGCAAGCACGTCCTCGACGACTCGGCGCAGCCGCTGGTCCCGCGTAAGCAGGGCCGCTCCTCCGTGCGCGACCGTGAACGGGACCTCTGGCAGGTGGAAACGCGCCACCTCCTCGACGAGGTCTGCCTCGCGTGTGACGTCCCGGGCGCGCCAAGTCGGAACCGTGACCGAGCTCCCGGAAAGCTCGAATCCGAGGCGCTCGAGCGTCCGCTTCTGCTCCGCAGGACTGAGCTCGAGCCCGACGAGCTTGCTCGCGCGCTCCGAGCGGAACTCGACGACCGGCCGCTCGGGCAGCTCCCCTTTGACGTCCGCGTCGCCGGTCCAGCGCGCGGCCGCGAGCTCGACCAGCAGCTCGGTGGCGAACGCGGCCGCCTGAGGGGCGAGATAGGGATCCACGCCCTTCTCCCAACGGTTCGAGCCCTCGGTGCGCAGCGCGTGTCGCTCCGAGCTCTGCCCGATTCCGAGCGGCTCGAAGTTGGCCGCCTCCAGCAGGACAGTCGTCGTCTCCGGCCGCACCTCGGTCTCGAGGCCGCCCATGATCCCCGCGAACGCCACTGCGCGCTCGGCGTCTGCGATGACGAGGTCGGCCGGATCGAGCTTGCGGAGCTCGCCGTCGAGGCTCGTGAACTCCTCCCCCCTGCGCGCGCGGCGCACGATGATGCGCCCACCCGCGAGCGTGTCGAAGTCGAAGACGTGGAGCGGGTTCCCGAGCGCGTGCATGACGTAGTTCGTCACGTCGACGACGTTGGAGATCGGACGCATGCCCGCGGAGACGAGCCGCGCCCTCAGCCAGGCTGGGGACGCTTCCATGCGTACGTCGCGGAAGAGACGGCCGATGTAGCGCGGGCAGCCTTCGAAATCCTCGATCGTCACGTCGACCGGCTCGTCGGCGGCGCGCTCGGGCTCGGCGCCCGGCGGCGGCCCGAGCTCGAGGTCGTAGAGCGCGGCCACCTCGCGGGCGACTCCGTAGACCGCGAGCAGATCGGGCCGGTTCGGGGTCGTCTCGAGGTCCAGGACGGTGTCGGAGAGCGGGAGCACGTCGGCCAGCGGCGTCCCGGGCTCCCAAGGCTCGGTGAGGACGAGAATCCCCGAGTGGTCGGTGCCGAGCTCGAGCTCGCGCTCGGACAGGATCATCCCGTCCGAGACCGTCCCGCGGAGCTTCGCCCGCTCGAGCCGACGGCCGTCCGGCAAGACCGCGCCCGGCAATGCGACCGCGACCGTTGCCCCCTCGCCGAAATTCCACGCTCCGCAGACGATCTGGCGCGGCTCGTCGTCTCCCACGTCCACGGTGCAGAGCTGGAGGCGATCGGCGTTCGGATGCTTGCCGGCCTGGAGGACGCGCCCGACCCGGTAGAGGCCCAGGTTGCCGTCCAGGTCGGGGACGCCGCGGCTGATAATCCGCTCGACGCCGGCGACGGAGATGCTCAGGCCCTCGGCCAGCTCGTCCACTGGGACGCCGACCGGAACGTAGTCGCGCAGCCAGTTAAGCGGTACCAACATCTAGAACTGCCTGAGCAGGCGCAAGTCGTTCTGCCAAAGATCCCGCATGTCCGGGATGCCGTGGCGAAGCATGGCGATCCGCTCGAGGCCGAGGCCGAACGCGAAGCCCGACACGTCCTCCGGGTCGTAACCCACGTTGCGGAGGACGTTCGGATCCACGAGGCCCGATCCGCCCATCTCGATCCAGCCCGTCTCCTTGCAGACCGAGCAGCCGGCGCCCTCGCAGAGGAAGCAGGAGACGGCGGCCTGGAGCGAGGGTTCGGTGAAGGGGAAGAAATCGGTCATGAACCGCACCCGCCGGTCTTCGCCGAAGAGCACCTGGGCGAGCTGGAGAAGCGTGCCCTTGAGGTCGGCAAGCGTGATCCCCGAGGCGACGGCGAGTCCTTCGCATTGGTGGAAGATGGGAGTGTGCGTGGCGTCGGCTGTGTCCCGCCGATAGACACGCCCGAGCGAAACGATGAAGACGGGCGGGTCCTGCCCCTCCATCACCCGGATCTGCGACGCGGACGTCTCCGTACGTAGGACGATGTCCCCGTTCAGGAAAAGCGTGTGGAGCGGCGAGCGCGTCACGTGCCCCGGCGGCATGTTCAGTGCGTCGAAAAGGTGCCAGGTGTCCTCGACCTCGTCCCCGTCGACGATCGTGTAGCCGAGGCCGAGGAAGACGTCCTCGACCTCCCGGCGGATCTGGGTGATGAGATGAAGATGCCCCCGCTGTGTTGCCCGTGTAGGCAACGTGACATCGACGCGCTCCTCCGCCAAGCGTTGCTCGAGGTCGGCCCCCCGGAGGGCCGCCTCCTGCTCCTCGATGGCCAGCTCGAGCTCCTCGCGAAGCGTGTTCAGGACGCGGCCCGTCTCAGGATCCCGCACCTCCCTGAGCGCCTGCTTCAGCTCGCTCTTACGACCGAGGTAGCGGACACGGGAATCGTCGAGCTCGGCGAGCGTCTTCGCGCCCGAAATCGCGCTCTTGGCCTCGTTTTCCAGGGCCTGGGCGTCCATGGCGCGAGCGTATCATCGAGTTGTGGCTAGCTCCTATGACTCCATTGCGCGGCTGTACGACCCCTGGAGCCGGAGCGTCACCGAGGACGTGGACTTCTACGTCGCCGCGGCGCGCAAGGCCGGCGGCCCGGTCGTCGAGCTCGGCGTCGGGACTGGGCGGATCGCTGTGCCGACCGCCCAGGCAGGCGTCCAGGTCATCGGGATCGACTCCTCCGAGCGCATGCTGGAGGTCTGCCGCGCACGGGCGGAGGAGGCGGGCGTCGGCGAGCTGGTCGACCTGCGTTCGGGTGACCTGCGCCACCCGCCGGTCAAGGAACGCGTGGCCCTCGTCACGTGTCCCTTTCGCGCGTTGCTCCACCTGGAGTCCGACGAGGAGCGCCTGGAGGCGCTGTATGCGGTCCACGGCCTTCTCCTTCCCGGCGGCCGCTTCGTGTTCGACGTCTTCGCCCCCAGCCGCGCTGACGTCCTCGAAACCCACGGTCGCTGGCTCGAACGCGAGCCGGGCATCTGGGAGCGGGCCGACTGGGACACCGCTCGGCGCGTGCTCACGCTCACCGTGCGCGGCGAGGCCGGGGAGACGCGCATGTACCTCGCCTGGCGCTCGCCGGAGGAGTGGCGGCACCTCCTCGAGCGAACCGGCCTCGAAGTCGTCGCCTGCTACGGGTGGTTCGACCATCGGCCATACGACGGCGGCGAGGACTCGGTCTGGATCGCACGCCGACCGACGGATTAGGCTAGGTGCGTGCTCTGGGTCGTGCTCGGCATCGTCGCCCTCGTCCTGCTGGTGGCGATCCTCCTCGTCGCGCTTTACAACCGGTTGGTCCGCCTCCGCAACCGCGCCGAGAACGCGTGGGCGCAGGTGGACGTCCAGCTTCGTCGCCGGTACGACCTCATTCCCAACCTCGTCGAGACCGTCAAGGGCTACGCGTCCCACGAGCGCACGACCTTCGAGGAAGTCACAAAGGCGCGGACGGCTGCCCAGGAAGCGCAGACGGTGCCAGAGCAGGCGAAGGCCGAGAACATCCTCACTGAGGCGATCGGGCGACTCTTCGCGGTGGCGGAGCAGTACCCCGAGCTGCGCGCGACGGAGAACTTCCAGCAGCTCCAGGGCCAGCTCGAGGAGACCGAGGGCAAGATCGCCGTCTCGCGCCAGGTCTACAACGACGCCGTCCTCACCTACGACACCGCGCTCGAGACGGTGCCGACGAACATCGTCGGGAACATGTTCAGCTTCAAAGCGCGCGAGTACTTCGAGGTCGAGGAGCCTGCCGCGCGGGAGGCGCCACGAGTGCAGTTCTGAGGGGCGCGACGCTCGCAGTCGCGCTTCTGATCGTGAGCCTCGCGGCCGCGGGCGAGGCAGCCGCCAAGTCCTTCTCCCTCCCTCAGGCCAGCGTCGCCGTCGCCGTCGAGCCGGACGGCTCCCTTTCCGTCGAGGAGCACATTACGTTTGCCTTTGACGGCTCCTTCTCGGGCGCGTACAGGGACATTCCGTTGCGCCAGGGAGAGGTGATCCAAGACGTCTTCGTCGCCGAGGAGGGCGCCCGTTACTCGCCGGGGGCATCGGCGGAGCTTGGGAGCTCCGGCTCGCCGGGAACGTTCGGGACGGCGCAGATCGACGGCGGGCTGCGGATCGTCTGGCATTACGGAGCGTTCTCGGAGGTTCGTACGTTCACGGTCGGCTACCGGCTCGCCGGGGTCGCAGTTGCCTACGACGACGTCGTCGACGTCAACCTCAAAGTCTGGGGAGACGAGTGGGAGCAGTCCCTGGGGCAGCTGACGGCGGTGCTGTTCCTCCCGACTTCGGCTACCGGGCCCTCGTATCGCGTCTGGGGCCACCCGGTCTCCGTCCGTGGAGACGTCACCCGTACCGCCCAGCAGGTCGAGCTGCGTGCCGTGCGCGTGCCTTCGCATCGATTCGTCGAGCTCCGCGTCCTCTTCCAGCGCTCCGTGCTCTCCTCGACCGGAGGGACACAGATACGCCACGAGGACGCGCTCGATCGCATTGTCGCGGAGGAGCGCGCCGACGCCGCCTCCTACGAACGCGATCAGGAGAAGATCCGAAACGCCCTCGATCACCTGCCGCTGACGATCCTGGTTCTCCTGGCGGCAGCCCTCCTCCCCGCTCTCTGCGTCCTCGCGGCGACGTACTGGTTCTTCGGCCGTGAGCGGAAGATCGGGTACGACCGCGAGTACGAGCAGGAGCCGCCGTCCGAGCTCGAGCCTGCGCTTGTTCCGCCGCTCCTTCGTCAGAGCCCGGCGGTCGGCTCCTTCGAGTTCACAGCCACCCTCTTCGACCTCATCCGGAAGGGCCGCTACAAGGCGGAGCAGGTCACAACGGAACGCAGCGTCTGGGCCGGGCTTCGCCACGAGGTGATCGCCGACCTCGAGCTGTCGAAGGCAAACGACAACCAGGTCTCCGCAGTCGAAGGTCCCGTGACGAAGGTGATCGACGCGATCCTTGCGACGGGCCCGGAGCGGCTTTCGAACTTCCGTGATCGCATCGAGGAAGACCGAGCTGCGAACAGCACCCGCTTCAAGGCGTTCAAGGCAGCCGTCGCCGATGCGGTCCGCGACCGGCGTTGGTTCGCAAGCGACGGGCTAAAGCTCTTGCTCGGTGCCGGACTCCCGTTCGCGGTTGCAGGGGCTCTGATGCTGTGGACCGGCGTTCAGCGCTTCGAGTCGTTCGCTCCTCGCTGGGGCGACGTGCTCCTGATCGCCTTCGGGATCTGCCTGCTCGTGAATGCAGCAGTCCTGCTGATAGCGGGACGTCAAGTCGCGTTGTGGCGCCGGAGACGGCCGGAGATCGAGCGGGAGGCGGAGCGCTGGGAGGCCTTCCGTTGCTATCTCACCGACTTCCCACGGCTCGACATCGCCCCGCCGGCCTCCCTCGAGCTCTGGGAGCGCCTGCTCATCTACGGGATCGCCTTCGGGATCGCCGAGCGCGTGCTCCAGGGAGCTCATCTGCACATGACCGAAGAGCTGCACAACCAGAGCTCGATCTACTGGATCAGCCCGACCAGCGACCTGGGATCGGGGCCGTCCGCGCTCGGCATCAGCGACCTCAGCTCGGGCTTCGGCAGCGCGCTGGCCCCGCCGTCGAGCGGCTCAGGCGGATCCGGCGGCGGCTTCTCGGGCGGCGGTGGAGGCGGAGGGGGCGGCGGGGGCGGCGGCGCCTGGTAGAGCCACCCGGCCCGTCAAGGACGGATTGTGTTCCACACGCACAAGCCGCATTCTGGCCGGCAAGGCCCGAATGGCCTGGCGAAGTCCGTGGAAGCGGGCCGTTCAGACTTTGTGCGCGTGAAACACAAGCGGCGCTTCTAGGCTGCTGCGGTCACGTCCGGCGGCGGCTGAACTCGTACAGGGCGATCGAGCCGGCGACCGCGACGTTGAGCGACTCGGCGCCCTCGGCCAGCGGAATCGACGCGAGCTCGTCGCAGGAGGCCGCGACGTCCTCGGGCAACCCCTCGCGCTCCGCTCCGAGGACGAACGTCATTCGCTCACCTAGGTCGAGCTCGGGGAGCGGCCGGCCACCCCGTGGAACGAGCCCGATCCGGGGCCCCGGTGCCCCGTCGAAGGTGGCTTGCGGGACGCGGAACACGGCGCCCATGGACGCGCGGAGGGCCTTGGTCGAGCCCGGGTCCGCGCAACCGGGCGAAAGGGCGATGAACGCCGGTCCGAGAGCGTCGGCAGTGCGGACGAGCGTGCCGACGTTTCCGGGGTCGCCTACGTGCCAGAGAGCCAGGCCGACGGGCGGGTCGACTCCGCGAGGCAGATCCGCCCGGCGGAAAACGGCGATCACCCTCGCCGGATGTGCGAGCGTGGAGAGCTCCGCCATCAGCTCGGTCGCTACGAGCTCGGCCCGCGGCAGGCGGTCGACGAGAGCCGGCCGCTCGGCGTCGACGAGCGCTTCCACGGGCTCCAGCCCTGCGTCGAGCCCTGCGGCCACCAGGTCCTCGCCCTCGCAGGCGAAGAGCCCGAGCTTGTCGCGCTGGCGGCGGGCCGAGAGCTTCCGCACGAGCTTCAAGCGTGGATTCGCTGCCGAAGTGATCAAGCGATCCACTCCAAGCTGCTTCCGTGACCGTGCAGCAAAGCTAGGCGGCGCCTCTCCCCGGGCCAAGTCTGAACTTCGAGGGCAAAGCCCAAGGCCTCGGAAGCGACGTACTCGTACGAGACCCAGGCGAGCGAGCCGCGCTGGCCCTCCTGGTGGAGCGTGCTTTCGACCAGCGCCCGATCGTCCTCCCGCAGGTACATGAGCGACGCCGAGTGGAACACGACAGTCAGCGCGTCGAGATCCCGCTCGGCCAGGAGAGGAGGTAGAACCTCTACGAAGTCGCCTTCCATGAGGCGCGGCGGATCCGCTCGCGCGATCTCGATCGCCCGCCGTACTCGCTCGAGCCGGTTCGCCTGGTCGGCCCAGACGAAGGCCTCGAGCAGTCGCGCGCCCTGGTCGGTGGTGACATCCACCGGCCAGCGTTCGATTCCAGTTCGCCGCCTGACGTTCACCCCCACGGCGAGAAGCTCCGGCGGCGGACCGCTCTCCGCCTCGCCTGAAAGCTCGAGCGGCGCGTCCTTCGCTCCCCAGGTTCGATCACCGTAGCGGTAGCGATACCGATCCCAGAAGAGATTGAGCCCGGCGCTCGGGCCGAGCTCGATCAGATCGAGTGGACGGTCGTCTGTCACCGTGAGGAAGCCCGGGAGCAGGCCCCACGACCGTTGCACCTCGTTCGTCTGCACCGGGTGTTCGGCGACGAAGCGTGTAAGCCAGTCGCGGTTGGCCTCGAGAACGCCCCTGAGCTTCGCCCACGGATGCTGGACGACTCCGGCCAGCTCGAGGTAGTGCACGCCGCCGAACAGACGAAGGGGAGCTTCCCAACGGGGCTTGTGGTCGCCGACAATCTCGGCGACGATCGGATCGTCGGCGTACGCCCGCGCGAGCGACGCGTAGAGCTTCGAACCGACGAGCTCGAAATCGTCCGCCATACGGCGGAAGACCTCGGCGACGGATTCGTCGCTCAGGCTACGAGTTCAGAGCCGACTTGGCTTCAGCCGCGATCGCAGAGAAGGCAGCCGGGTCACTGACTGCGAGATCTGCCAGCACCTTGCGGTCGAGCTCGATGTTCGCCTTGCGGCAGCCGGCCACGAACTGGTTGTAGGACAAGCCCTCCTGCCGCGCTGCGGCGTTGATCCGCACGATCCAGAGACGCCGGAAGACGCGCTTCTTCTTCTTGCGGTCGCGGTAGGCGTGGACGTCCGCGTGGAGGATGGCCTCCTTGGCCTTGCGGTACGAGACGTGCGGTTGCCCGACGTATCCCTTCGCCTGCTCGAGCGCCTTGCGGCGCTTCTTGCGGGCGTGAACGGATCTCTTGATGCGCGGCACTCCTACCTCCCCAGCAGGCGCTTCACTTCACGGGCGTCTGCACCCGCGACGGGTTGGTCGCGGCGAAAGGCGCGCTTGCGCTTCTGGCTCTTCTTTTCCAGGTTGTGGCTCTTCATCCCATGGCGACGCAGGACGCGGCCGGTCCCGGTCAGCTTGAAGCGCTTCTTCGCCGCTCTCTTTGTCTTCTGTTTAGGGCTCATTTCGGGATGGACCTTCGTCGTCGGGGTGCGATGGTCGGGGCAAGGCAAGGACGCAGGGAGCATTCGTATCGATCTTTAGATACGGGCGCGACCGAGGACGCCGCCTTGCGTCGACGAGCGCAGCCCGGCGACGCAAGGCTTCATTCCGAAAGGGGCCCTTAAGCACTCTGGGCTGCCTCCACCGGCTGGCCTGCGGCCTTGGTCGGGCCTAGGACCATGACCATGTTGCGGCCGTCCTGGAGCGGCGGCGACTCGATCTGGCCGATGTCCTTGACGTCCTCGGCCAAACGCATGAGCAGGTCGCGTCCACGCTCCGGATGGGTCTGCTCGCGACCGCGGAACATGATCGTCACTTTCACCTTCGCGCGCGATTTCAGGAAGCGCATCACGTGGCCCTTCTTGGTCTCGTAGTCGTGAATTCCGATCTTTGGCCGCATCTTGATTTCCTTGACATGGATCTGAGATTGGTGCTTGCGCGCTGTCTTGGCCTTCTGCTCCTGCTCGTACCTGTACTTGCCGTAATCCATCACCCGGCTGACCGGCGGATCGGCATTCGGCGCGATCTCAACGAGGTCGAGGTTCTTGCTGAACGCGTATTCGAGAGCCTCGTCGCGCCCCTTCACGCCGATCTGGGAGCCGTCCGAGTCCACGAGCCGCACCTGCGGCGCCCGGATCGCCTCGTTGATCCGGACCTGTGGCCCTACCGGCCTCGGAGGCTCAAACCCCCCGCGGCGTGGCCTCACTGAAACGTCACCAAGTTGTGCTGGTTCCTCCTCCTAGACAAACGAAAAGCTGCGCACAGGCAGCTCGTCAACTCCCCTTTTAGGTTGAACCTCCGCGGAGCCGGCGGCTCGGGAGGTGAGGAAAACGTGCTCCTGCTTGCAGGGGTCACACCTTAGCAGCCGACTGCAGCTCACTGAGCAAAGCTTCCCAGCTCACCGTGACCTGCTCGCCCCCGCGCCGGCGAAGGGCCAGCGCATCGAGGGATTCGCGCTCCCCCCAGACGACGACGTAGGGGATCTTGAAGAGCTCGGCGTCCCGAATCCGGCGGCCCAGGGTCTCCTCGCGCTCGTCAACGGACGCGCGGAATCCGTGTACGCGGAGGTCGTCGGCGAGCGACTCCGCGTCCGCACGATGCGTGTCGGCGACCGGCAGCACGCGCACCTGCTCCGGCGCGAGCCACGGTGGGAAGTCGCCGGCGAAATGCTCGATCAGAATGCCCATGAACCGCTCGAGCGAGCCTAACAAGGCCCGGTGGATGACATACGGCGTGTGCTCGCGGTTGTCCTCGCCGGCGTACGCGAGCCCGAACCGTCGCGGCATCTGGGCGTCGAGCTGGATCGTCCCCATCTGCCAGGAGCGCCCAAGCACGTCCTTCATGTGCAAGTCGATTTTCGGCCCGTAGAACGCCCCGTCGCCTTCGTTCAGGTGGTAGTCGATGCCCTGGCGCTCGAGCGCGCTGGCCAACGCGCCCTCGGTGAAGTCCCACTCCTCATCGTCGCCCAGCTTGTTCTCCGGGCGAGTCGAAAGCTCCAGCCGCGCCTCCATGCCAAAGAGGTCGTAGAGGTACGCTACGTAATCAAGGCAGCCCAGGACCTCTTCCTCGATCTGCTCACGCGTGCAGAAGATGTGAGCGTCGTCCTGGGTGACGTGCCGGACCCTGAGGAGTCCGTGGAGCGTTCCGCTCGGCTCGTTGCGGTGCAACGTCGACGCCTCCGCATAACGGATCGGAAGGTCGCGATGGCTGCGGATCTCGCTTCCGAAGAGGAGCATGTGGCCGGGGCAGTTCATCGGCTTGAGGCCGAACGTTTTGCCTTCCTGCTCGATCAGGAACATGTTGTCCCGGTACTTCTCCCAGTGCCCCGATATCTCCCACAGTTCCGTGTCATAGAGCAGCGGAGTCTTCACCTCTAAGTAGCCACGACGGCTGTTCTCGCGTTGTCTCAGCTCCTCGAGCGCGTTCCAGATCACCATGCCCCGTGGGTGCCAGATCGGCGAGCCAGGCGAATGCTCGTCGAAGTGCACGAGGTCGAGCTCGCGCCCCAGCCTGCGGTGGTCGCGGCGCTTCGCCTCCTCGAGGCGGTGCAGGTACTCCTCGAGGTCCTGGGGGTCGTAGAAGGCGGTGCCGTAGACCCGCGTCAGCTGCGGCTTGGCCTCGTCGCCGCGCCAGTAGGCCCCCGCGAGCGAGAGGAGCTTGACCGCCTTGATCGGCTTCGAGTTCTGGAGGTGCGGCCCGCGGCAGAGATCGACGAAATCTCCCTGTTTGTAGAAAGAGATGTCCCCCTCCGCGGAGTCGACCAGCTCGACCTTATAGGGCTCCTTCTCCCGTTCGAAGTAGCGCCGCGCTTCGTCGCGGTCGACTTCCGAGCGCTCCCATTCGCGGCCCTCGGCGATCTCGCGCCGAATCTCCTCCTCGAGGCGCTCGAGCGCTTCCTCGGTGACCGGCTCTGGGAACTCGAAGTCGTAGTAGAAGCCGTTCTCGATCGGCGGCCCAATCGCCACCTTCGTGCCCGGATAGAGGCGGCGCGCGGCCTCCGCCAACAGGTGGGCGGCGGAGTGGCGCAGCACGTAGAGAGCGTCCGGATCGTGCTTGTCCCGCGTCGTCAGGATCTGGATCCGCTGACCGTCCTCAAGCGGCAGACGCAGGTCCCGGACATCGCCGTTCGACCGGACGAGTACCGCCTGCTCGGCGAGCTTCGGGCCGATCGCCCGCGCGGCGTCGAGGCCGGTTGCTCCGTCCGGAAGTTCGAGCTCCGAATTGTCGGGAAGAAGGACCTTCACGATGGAAGAAGAGAATACTCAGGGCCAGAACGGCCAAGATCCCGACGCCACGGAGGAGGGCTCGCCCGTGCCCGATCCCGAGCGCGAGGACGGCGGCGACGCCGAGGACGTTCCCGACGCGGACTAACTGCTTGTAAGGGAAGGCGGGGCCGCGGGCCGATACCGCTTTCATGCGCTGGAGTCTCGTCCCGCTGCTCGCCGCCCTCTTCCTTCTCACCGGCTGCCACGAGCTCTGGGGCGACTCGTCATCTTCGTCGCAGTCGTCCGCGACGGTCACGTACAGCCCGGCTGGTGATTCGTCGGTCGCTCTGACCAATCTGCGGGCGTCGATTCCGGCGGTCGAGGCCTGGTACGCGGATCACGGCACGTACGCGGGCATGACCGTGAACAAGCTCCATACGCAATACGACTACGGAATCTCGCTCGACCTGAAGATCGCGCGAGCGACGACGAAGCCGTACTGCCTCGAAAGCACGCTGCCCGGCGAGACTTGGTCGTATGTCGGTCCAACCCCGCGGCCTCGCTCCGGGGAGCTGCTAAGTGCGCCGGAGCACGATTGTCGCCGCGGTAGCCGTCCTCTGGGCGGCGTTCGTCGTCATTCGAGCCGGCGCGTCAGGGTTCTCGTTCGAGAGCGGTTCGTACGGAGGCGGTCAAAAGTTCGCGGTCGTCCTGGCCGTCGTGGTGGTGATCGTCGGCGTTTGGGAGCTCCTCAACGCTCGTCGGCGCTCCGCGTCCTAAGCGAACGCGGACTCGTTCGCCCTCCAAAGTCGTATGGCGAAGGTGTGGACGTTTGTCGGCGTGATCGCCGAGGGGACGCATTACGCACCGACCGAGCCCTCGATCGCCGAGCCGACAATCGGCCTACTGGCGGCCGCCTGCACGGTCTGGTTGTTCGTTCGGGCGCTCTTGCGCGGTAGCGGTCCACGGGCCGCTAAGCATCGAGGGCCCGCGCGAGCACGTCCCGGCCGCTGCTCAGCACCGGCTCTCCGTGGGAGACGAGCACCATCTCGACCGGCATGTCGAGGAGCGGTCGCAGCGCTTTGCGCAGCTGAGCTTGAGTCATCTTGCTCGGGAGGTAACGGAGCCAGGACTCAGGGCAAAGGCGTAGGCCGCCGCTGTCTCCTTCGAGCAACCGATCGCCGGGAATCAGGGCGGCGTGCTCGGGAAGCCAGACCATCGTCTCGCCCGCCCCGCGGATCTGAACGGTCTCGACACCCTCCGGCAACACCTTTTTCGCGCGCGAGGTCGAGGCGCCGTAGCGAGCAGCTAGTTCCTCGCGGCTCCGCCGGTGGAACTGAAGGGTCGTGAGGATGACGACGGGGCGACTGTGACTGCGCACCAGCTCGTCCAGTTCTTGCGCCAAGTCGGATCGATCCTCGGGCACAAGCGGGTCGACGAGGACGAGCGCGTCGCGCGCGGCGTACGCCACCGACCCGACGTCAGGACCCCAGTCCGCCGGGCTGCCGAGCTGTGGGTCGGCCTCCGCGTCGGGATGCCGGGCTGTCCACCGATAGAGACCCGGCCGGAGCTCGCGGAGCGCGCTCACTCGCCTTCGACCGCGGCGCGTAGCTCCGGCGGGCACTTGAGCCAGTAGCTCTCGCGCAGCCACTCGAGGGCGCAATCGAGGGCCTCCTCGTCGGCGATCTCGGCTGTGACCCACCCGTAGCGGCCGACATAACGCGCGGTGCTCACGAACGGGAACAGATGAGCGACCTCGCGCTCCTCTGCAGTCAGCTTCACGGTCAGGAAGACACGGTCCTCGCCGACCGACATCGAGGCAAACATCTTGTTCTCGGCGACCTTGAAGACCGGGTGGCCCCACGGCTCGTCCTCGTAGGTCTCCGGCAGCGAGAGCGCCAGCTCGCGCAGCCGCTCCGCGAGATCGACCGGTTCGGACACTTCGTCCGAGCCTACCGCACCGGCCCCCCGCCCGCAGTACCGCTGCGAATACCTCGCCCCAGCGTTTCGAGTCGTAGCGTGGAGGGAGACTGACCTGTCTACCAAACAACGAAAGGGGGTCTTGTGGCAACTCGTGACATCACGGAAGAGACGGTCGGCCAAAGGGCCGAGTCGACGGGGACCCGCCTCACCGGTCGTCGAGACGAAACCAAGTGGGCACCGCTCACCACTGAGTTTTGGGCGATGATCGGCGTGATCGGGGCGACCCTGATTGCTTCGGCAGTCGCCGACAACTTCGACGCTCCGCGAGCCTGGCTCATCGTCGGCATCGTGGCGACGGGCTACATCGTCAGCCGCGGCGTGGCGAAGGCTGGTAGCTCCCATCGCGACGAGAGCGCTCGGGACTTCTAGGCGCTCGAGCCAGACCGCAGCGCCCGTCGCGGCAGCGCTGCGGTCCCTTTTCTTGCCGCTTTACAACGGAAGGAACCACTGATGAAGATCGCACTTCTACTGAAGAAGCTCGGCATCAACAGCACGCTGCTACACAGCTTTGGCCTGGCGTCGATCGGTGGGGCGCTCTCGCTCTGGGGCCGGTCTGCTGTCCAATCGGATAAGGAAGCCAGGCAAAGGGCGGAAAGGCTCGCCATCTTCGTGGGCCTCTGGCCGCCGACGTTCTTCCTGCTCGGAAAGGTCTTGCAGGACCTCGAAGCCACGCCGGATGAGCAGGTCGAACAAGCCCGTATGAAGGTCGCCGCTTAGGGACGGCTCTGGTAACGATAGGCCCGGTCTATTGCTACAGCGAGATCTCCGGGTCTAGCACGACCTCACCGGCTGCAATTCGGCGTACCGCGTCGGCAAAGCCGGTGAGGTCGGAGACGCGGTCCTTGAGCAGGTAGCCGACCCTCTCGGGGCTGTCGGCGATCAACTCCCGGGCATAGGCCGGCTCGGCGTACTGCGAGAGGAGGAGGACACCGGTCCCGGGGTGACGTTGCCGGATCGTCTCGGCAGCCCGGAGCCCATCGTCACCGTGGCCGGGCGGCATGCGGATGTCGACCACCGCCACGTCAGGGAGGGTCTCGTCCACCTTCCGCAGAAGATCCACGGCGTCGTCGGACTGGCCAACGATCTCGAAGCCGGCCTGTTCGAGCAGCAGAGCGATTCCTTCCCGCAGGAGGACGGAGTCGTCGGCGAGCACGACGCGCAGTGCGGGCGGGCGATCGTCGTCGTGGTCGACGAAGCGAAGAGCCGGGAAGTCGTCCCCCAGTCCAGGCGCCAAGAGCTGGTAGATCCGTTCGGGTCCCGGAATGCCTCGCAGCCGATAGGAGCCGAGGTCGCGCCTCTCGAGGTCGTCGGGTAGGAGCGTCTGCGTCGCCTCCGACATCAGGATCTGCCCCCCATGCCCGGCGAAGCAGATGCGGGCGGCACGGTGGACGTCGATGCCCAGATAGTCCTGGTCGGCGAAGATCGCCTGCCCGGTATGCATCCCCATGCGAACCCGAAGCTCCGTGTCTTCGGGCCAGGGGTGCTCGGCCATCGAGCGCTGGGCAACCACGGCCGCCTCGGCCGCCGCACTCGCATCGTCGAAGGCGACGAAGAATTCGTCGCCTCGGCAGTCGATCTCCGACCCGTTGGCGTCGTTGACCGCAGCGCGGACGAGATGCCGGTGCTCGACCAGCACGCCGTGCCACTCGTCTTCGAGCCGGTGCGCCAGCTCCGTCGACCCCTCCAGGTCTGTGAAGAGGAAGGTAACCGTCCCGGTAGGAAGCTCGGCCATCAGGCGCGGGCGGCGAGGGTCGAGATCGCCTGGAGTTTGTTCATGGCGTCGAGCGCGGCGACCTTGTAGGACTCGGCCAGCGTCGGGTAGTTGAAGACGGCGTCGACGAGGTAGTCGACGGTGCCACCGTTCCCCATCACCGCTTGGCCGATGTGGACGAGCTCGGTCGCGTTCGTTCCGAGAACGTGAACGCCGAGCAGCGTGCGGTCCTCGAGCGAGACGAGCAGCTTCAGCATCCCGTAGGAGTCGCCGAGGATCTGCCCGCGGGCGAGCTCCCGGTAGCGGGAGATGCCGACCTCGTAGGGACAGGCCGCCTCCGTCAGCTCCTCCTCGTTGCGGCCGACGAAACTGATCTCCGGGATCGTGTAGATGCCGAACGGCAGCAGCTCGCTCATGGAGTGCGTCGGCTGGTCGAGAGCGTGAGCGGCGGCGAGGCGACCCTGCTCCATGGAGGTCGCGGCGAGACTCGGCCAGCCGATGACGTCGCCGGCCGCATAGATGTGGTCGACGGCTGTGCGGAAGTCGGGCCCCACTTCGATATAGCCGCGCTCGTTCGCATCGAGGCCGGCGATCTCCAGATCGAGGTCGCCGGTCTCTCCCTGCCTCCCCGCCGCGTACAGGACGACCTCGGCAGGGATTCGCTTTCCGCTGTCGAGCAGAGTCATGGTCGCGCCGTCATGGCACTCGACGGCCGTCACCGCCTCGCCGAAGCGAAAGACAACCCCGAGGTCGCGAAGGTGGTACTGGAGGCCTTCAGCGATCTGCGAATCGACAAAGTCGAGCAGGCGGTGGCGCTTCTCGACCACCGTGACCTTCGTCCCGAGCGCCGCGAACATCGACGCGTACTCGATACCGATGATCCCGGCGCCGACGACGACGATCGACGCGGGGAGGCGTTCGAGCAGGAGCAGGCCGTCCGAGTCGAGGATCGTCTTGTTGTCGAACTCCACAGTCTTCGGCCGGTGCGGCCGTGTCCCCGTAGCGATCACGATCTTCTCGGCCGAGATGCGCCGCTCCTCGCCGCCCGAGATGGCCAGCGTGTGCGGGTCCACGAAACGTGCGATTCCGTCGATGACGTGGACGTGATTCCGCGCGAGCTGGTTGCGGACGATGTCGACCTCGCGTTCCACCACCTGTCGGGTCCTGAGCCCGAGATCCTCGACGGTGATGTCTTCCTTCAGCCGGTAGCTGTCTCCGTAGACGGCGCGCTGGCTGATGCCGGTGAGGTAGATGACCGCCTCGCGGAGGGTCTTCGAAGGGATCGTCCCGCGGTTGACGGAGATGCCGCCGATCGTCCGCCGCTCGATGATCGCGGCGCGCCGGCCGAGCTTCGCGGCCTGGATGGCCGCCTTCTGCCCGGCAGGGCCCGAGCCGATGGCGAGGAGGTCGTAGTCGTAGCCGTCTTCCATAGCCTCAAACCGTACTACGCGGCCGCTGGTTTTACGCCGCGCGGAGCGGTGTGAACGCCCAGCGGACGCCGTCGACCGTCCAGCCCGCCACGGCGAAGAGGAGGACGCCGAGCGCGAGGGTGCCGATGAACATGCGCTTCTTCATGCCGACAGCCTCCCAGGTCTCGCCTCGGCCGCCGATGAAGCCAGCAGGCGTCTCGCGGTGCGGCCAGCCGTACCTAGCCAAGCCCTCCTAGCCGCGGAGATACGCCAGGACAGCCAGGACCCGCCGGTGATCGGCGGTGGCCGGGGGCAAGCGCAGCTTCGAGAAGATGCTCGTCACGTGCTTCTCGACCGCCCTTTCCGTGACGACGAGCCGCTCGGCGATGCCCTGGTTCGAACGGCCTTCCGCCATGAGCCCGAGCACCTCCCGCTCCCGGGCCGTGAGCTCGTCGAGCGGGCCGTCCCGGCGGCGGCTCCCGACGAGCTGGGAGACGATCGTCGGGTCGAGCGCCGAGCCGCCGTCTCCCACCCTGCGCACCGCGTCCGCGAACTCGTGCATGTCGGAGATCCGGTCCTTCAGTAGGTAGCCGACTCCCTCTGCGCTCTCCGCGAGAAGCTCCATCGCGTACGCCGGCTCGACGTACTGCGAGAGCACGAGCACGCCGACCCCGGGGTGCTTCTCCCGGATCTCCTGCGCGGCTCGCAAGCCCTCATCGGTGTGCGTCGGCGGCATGCGGATGTCCACGATCGCGACGTCCGGGGAGTAGCTCCGCACTTTGAGCAGGAGCTCATCGCCGGTCCCCGCTTGCCCGACGACGTCGAAGCCCGCCTCTGCGAGGATCCGCACCACCCCCTCGCGAAGGAGGACCGAGTCCTCAGCGATGACTACTCGCACGGGATCTCGGCCCGGATGCGAGTCCCGGTTCCCGGCTTGCTGTCGACCTTCAGGACTCCATCAAGCGCCTCGACGCGGTCGACCAGCCCGCTCAAGCCCGACCCTCGCGTCGGATCCGCCCCGCCGACGCCGTCGTCAGCCACCTCGACGACCGCCCGGCCGTTCTGGCGGGTGACCCAGATCTCGACGGCAGAGGCTTCCGCGTACTTGGCAACGTTGGCCAGGGCCTCGGAGATGACGTAGTAGGCGGCCGCCTCAACGGCCGGCGAAAACCGTTCCGGGGGCACCGTTACGCCGACGGGCACCGGCGCCCGCCCCGCCAGCGCCTCGAGAGCCGCGGAGAGGCCGCGCTCCGAGAGAACGGCCGGGTGGATTCCGCGCGCGAGCTCCCGCAGTTCCTCGAGAGCCTGCGCGAGCTCCTCGGAGGCGCCGGCCAGCAGCCGCTCGGCCTCCTCGGGAGCGTCTCGCAACCTCGCGTGGGCGAGCCTCAGGGCCAGCGACAGTGAGACGAGGCGCTGCTGAGCTCCGTCGTGGAGATTCCGCTCCAACCGGCGGCGGGCCTCGTCCCCGGCCCGCACCAGGCGCACGCGAGAGCTGCGGAGCTCGTCTTCCTGCCGTTTTCGCTCGCTGATGTCGCGGACGATCAGGACAGCTTCGTCGCCATCCCTGACGATTCGAGCCTCGAACGTCCGCAGGACACCGTTGAGCGCAAGCTCGTAGTCGCCGGTCGCGACTTCGCCCGTGTCGAGCGCCTGGGCGATGCCCTCGAGTAGCCGCTCGGCGACGTCGGCGGGGAGAATGTCCCGTGCATTCGAGCCAATCATTTCCTCTGGCGGCACGGCAAGATCGTCGGGGTCGCCTTTGAAGTCGAGGTACGTCCCTTCGCGGCTCATACGGAACATGAGATCGGGAATGGCGTTCAGCAGCGCGCGGTAACGGCTTTCGCTCTGCCGGACGACCTGGATGCTCTGCTCGCGGGCGAGCGCCAGGCTCGCGGCCGCGCTCACCGCCCCGGCGAGCTCGGCGTCGAGAGATGGGTCGTGGATGAACGCCGCGACGACCTCGCCGTCATGCTCGACGAGCGTCTTTTGCCGACCCTCGCTTTCCGCCTCGAGGTCGAGCTCCCAGCCCGAGACATCCACCCAGCGCGACCCGTCGGAAAGCCAGTAGGCGAGCTTGAGCGACGGGTCTCCGAGTGCCTTCCGGAGGGCGTCCTGCGTCGACTCGGGGTCACGGGCTTCCCCCAGCTCGAGGACCAAGCCGGCAACCGAGGCGCGCGCCAGCCGGGTACGTAACAGACCCACGAGGAAGGCGGTCGGCACCGACGCGACCGCAAAAAGGACCAACCACCAGAGCACGCTCGACGCTGTCTCCGAGACAGCCGAGACCAACGCGGCCAGCAGGAAGAGCGCGATGGCCGTGGCCGAGGTGACGAAGACCGGCGCGAGGATGCGCCGCAGCGGCGCCGAGGCCACACGCCAGCGGCGAATGAGCACCCAGATGGTGGCGCCGCAGATGAAGAGCCCGACCGCGATGAAGATGAGACCCACGACGTTGATTGCCACCTGGGAGTCCACGAGCACGAATTCGTTTTGGGGGCAGTCGCTGCAGCCGGCCTCGCCGAAGAGAGAGAACAGGAGCGGCCCGACGGAAAGCAGCCCATAGGTGGCGGCAACGACTGCGAAGACGATCGTCGTCTCGAGGTAGCCGCGCGGGAAGGTGAGGAGCGCGTGGATGAAGAAGGCGAGCGGAATACCCCACACGAGGTTCCCCGCGGAGAAGACGTACGAGTTGTTCGACTCGGTGAGCGCGCTCAGGAACCAGGTCAAGCCGACGGCGCTCATCAGCAGGCCGAAATGCGCGTCCGACACACGGGAAAGGGCCACGACGCCGCAGGCGATGAACGACCACGCAACGATGAGGTTGGCGGCCGCCGTGAACCCGGGCGTGCTCTCGTGATCGCTGGTGAAGACGAGCGCCAACGCGATCGCGGTGAACGCGACCGCTGTGAGGAGAATCGCCCACCGGGCGCGGAGCATTGCTTTATCCAAGCACAGCTTTGAGCGCAGCGCCCGACAGCTCACCCTTGGCGATGAAGCCCTTGGCACCGCTTTGAGCCACGAGCGGGCCGAAGTCGGAGCCGTCACGGCTCGAAGTCAGCACCACGACAGGCTGGGCCCCGTTCTGGCTCGTGAGTCTCGTCGCGACTTCGAACCCGTCGAAGTCCGGCAGCTGGACGTCGAGGAGGACCACGTCCGGGTGGAGCTCCTTTGCCCGGTTGAGCGCGCTGACCCCGTTTTCGGCCTCGCCGACGACCTCGAACCCTTCAGCCTGGAGGAGGGCACGCGCCGTCGCTCGAAAGCTCGGGTGGTCGTCGACGATGAGGACGCGCATCAATGTGTTCGTATGGTGACAAGCGAAACGGCCAGCCGCCATACGGCTAGCCACACTCTTTTCAACTCTGAATTAGACCCCTTTGGGTGAGGAATCGGCCAGCGCGACGCGCATCAGATCGCGGATGGAGATGATCCCGGCGACGCGCCCCTCGTCGACGACGGGCAGATGGCGGAAGCCGCCGTGGATCATGAGCGAGGCGGCATGGTCGGTCGCGTCGGACGCCTCAACGGTCTCGGGATGCCGCGTCATCCAGTCGGAGACGCGGGCGTCGTCGCTATAGCCGGTCGCGACGGCGCGCATGAGGTCCCGCTCCGTGAGGATGCCCTCCAGGCGTCCTCCTTCCATCACGAGGACGGCGCCGACACCGCGCGCGACCATGCGTTTGGCCGCCTCCCCGAGCCGATCGCCCGCCGCAACGGTCAGGAGATCCTGCGACATGTGCTCCGAGACGACGGACATCGCGAGATCCTAAAGCTCAGCCAGCAGCGCGTCGACCCGACGGGCAATCTCGTCCCTGAGCGAGCGCACCTCTGCGAGCGACATGCCTGAGGGATCCTGGAGCTCCCAGTCGACGTAGCGCTTCCCAGGGATGTAAGGGCACTCGTCCCCGCAGCCCATCGTCACGACCACGTCGGCCCACTCGGCATCGGCTCGCTCGAGACGACGCGGCTCAGCGTCCGCGAGCTCGATTCCGACCTCCCGCATGACCTCCACCACTTCCGGATGGACTCGCTCCGCGGGCCGCGTCCCCGCCGAGCGAGCCTCGTGCCTCTCGGTTTTCTCGCCGAAGAGCGCCTGTGCGATCTGAGAGCGTCCCGCGTTCTGGACGCACACGAAGAGGACCTTGGTCACGAAGTAAGCTTCGCAGGGCCTTAGTGAAGAAGTGGCAGACATCCGGCAAAGAGCGATCAACAGGCTGTTGGTATTACGATCGGAGGCCGATGGCGGCCGGGGAGAAAACAACCAGGCTGACGCTTCCTGGAGAGCCGCACGAGCTCGAGGCCCTGGCGGAGCCGGTTGGAAGCAGCCTCTTCACGACGGTTCATCACGACACGCCCGGGCATGCCCTCGCGGGAGCCGGCGTCTCTCTCCGCCGGAGGCTCGAGAACGGGAAGAGCACGTGGCGCCTCACTCTTCCGCGCGGTCAGAGTGTGGAGCTCCCAGGCGGTCCGGCCAAACCGCCTGCACCGATTCGCGCACTCCTGGTGGCCCTCGTTCGGGATCTCCCTCTCGAGCCGGTCGCGACCTTCCGGACCCGGCGGTCGACGCTGCGAGTGCGCGAGGAAGGTGCAGACGCCGCCGACATCCTCGCCGACTCGGTAGCCCTCATGGAAGGTCGCCGGGTCGCGACCTCCTTCAGCGAGATCGAGGTGGCACCGCTCAACGGCGAGCGGGCCGCGGTGCGCCGTGTCGTCAAACGCCTGATCGATCAGGGAGCTAGGCGAGGCGAACGGCGGCCGGCTCTGTTCAAGACCCTCGGCCTCGTCCCCGACTCGACTCCGAAAGTCGGCGTGAAGTCCGCTCCACCGCTGGAATCCCTCGGCGCGGTCCTAGCAGCGCAGCTCCACGCAATGCAGAGCCATGACCCGGGGCTGCGCCTGGGGACCGACCCTGAAGACCTCCACCGTGTTCGAGTGGCCGTGCGCCGGTCTCGCGCGATCCTGCGAGCCGCCCGACCGCTGCTCGACGAGCAATGGGCAGACACTCTGCGCGCCGAGCTGGACTGGTTGGGCCACGCCCTCGGCCCCGTGCGCGACCTCGACGTGCTCCTAGCCCACCTCCGCGACGAGATCGCGATCTTGGATGCTGACGAAGCCTTCGCGGCGGAACGCCTCGTGCACGCGCTCGAAAGTGAGCGGGAGGTGGCTCGAGCGGCGCTGCTCGAGGTCCTGGACAGCAATCGCTACCTCTCTTTGCTCGACGCGCTCGGCGAAGCCGCCGACCAGCCGCGCCCAAGCGGATGCAGTGTCGGCCTGCCGGACTTGGCCAGACTGGCGTTCGCGGACCTTCGGAAGACCGCGAAGGGGCTTGGTCCACGCCCATCCGACCAGGAGTTGCACAGGCTACGGATCAGGACAAAGAGAGCCCGCTACGTCGGAGAGCTCGCCGCGGGAACGGTCGGAAAGCGTGCGGAACGCTTCGTCAATCGTGCACGCGCGTTTCAGGACATCGTGGGCGCCCATCAGGACGCCGTCGTCGCCTCAGCTCGACTGCGAGAGCTCTCTGGCGAAACACGAGGAGATCGGGTCGCCTTCGCCGCGGGACGGCTCGTGGAGCGCGAGGAGGCACGCCGCCGCAATGCGCGGTCGGCGGTGCCGAAGGCGTGGCGAAAGCTGCAGAAGGCCGGTCGGCGCGCCTGGGCGTGACGGAGGTCGTCCGAGCTGCTGGCGGAGTGGTGAGGGACCAGCGCGGCGGCTCCGTGCTGCTCGTGCACCGCCCGCGCTACGACGACTGGACGTTTCCGAAGGGCAAGGCCCTCGACGGCGAGAGCGACGAGGAGTGCGCCCTCCGTGAAGTCGAGGAGGAGACCGGCCTCTCCTGTGAGCTCGAATTCGAGCTTCCGACCAGCGAGTACACGCTCCGCAGTGGACGCCTGAAGCGCGTCCGTTACTGGGCGATGCGCCCGCTCGGCGGCGAGGCGGAGCCTCGAAACGAGATCGACGACGTCGCCTGGCTTCCGCTCACCGAAGCGGAGAGGAAGCTCAGCTACGACCGTGATCGGGTCGTCCTCGAGGCACTGGCCGCGCGCGCCCTCTGAGATGGCCATCATCCTCGTGCGCCACGGAAGCGCGGGAAAGCGCGGGGCCTGGTCGGGCGACGATCGCCTGCGGGCGCTCGACGCGCGGGGGAGGAAGCAGGCCCAGGGAATTGCGTCGGCGCTTGCCGATCGGGGGGTCGACCGAATCCTTTCAAGCCCTTACGTCCGTTGCGTCCAGACCGTCGAGCCCCTCGCGGCCGCCCTGGGGCTCGAGGTGGAGGAGCGACCCGAGCTCGCCGAGGGCGCTGGACCGTCGGCGCCGAGCGCGCTTACGGAGGAGATGGCCGATCGGAATGCGGTGCTTTGCACACACGGCGACGTGGTCGAGGACCTGCTGGGAGAGCCGATGAAGAAGGGTGCCGCGTATGTGCTGGAGCGGACGCACAACGGGCTTGAGCCCGTGGACTACCTCCCGCCGCCCGCTTAGGGGGCTTATGCGGCGGCGGCTTCCTGAAGCAGCGCCAGGACCGCTCCCTCGCGCAGGCCGCCGCGCACGACCTGGAGAGGTACCGAGAGGCGCTCCTGCACGGCGCTGAGGATGAGGATGCCGGCCGGCAGCGTGCGGGCCCGCTCCCGATCGATCCCGAAAGCCTTCGCAACCTTGGCTGCAGGTCTGGCAAGCGAGATGCCGAGGGCCGCTTCAAGCTCTTGCGGCCCGAGATTCGAGCCGACAAGCTTCCGGAGCGCCCTGGCCGTGCCCCCCGTCGCCAGAGCGCATTGCGGGAGCGGCGGGGCAAGCCCTTCGAGCGCCGCCGCCACTTCATCGCGGGCCGCGTCGACGTCGTTCTTCCGGGGCGGGTCGCCCGAGAGGTACCGTCCGCTCAGGCGTACCGCGCCCACGTCGAAGGAGCGAAGCCAGGCCGGGCCGTCGCGGCGCGTCCCGACGACGACCTCGGTCGACCCTCCGCCGACATCGCAGACTGCGATGCTCGCTGCTACGAGATCGGAGCCGGCGATCGCGCCTGCGAAGGCGAGCCGCCCCTCCTCGTCGGCCGAGAGGACGCGGACGGGCGCCCCGGTCGCGCGAGCCAGCTCCAGCACAAGCTCTCGTCCGTTCCTGCTTTGACGCCCGGGCGCGGTGACGATCACCTCGAGCACGTCGACGCCAGTCTTGCGGGCGAGGCGTGCGTATCCCCGAACTCGATAGGAGGTTTCCTCGAGCTTTTCCTTCGAGATGAGGCCGAGCCGCTCGACCTCAACGCCCAGGCCGAGGGCGGCTCGCTCTTCCCGCACTGGCTCGAGCGCGCCTCGCTTCTGCTCGGCGACCAGCAGCCGCACCGTGTGCGACCCCACGTCGACAATCCCGACCATCATGATGTCCCATTGTTTCGGTCGTGCCGGTCGGATCCTGAAGCTCAAGATGGCTAGCGAGGTCGTGGGAGGGCAGGGCGACGGCCACCGCGAGGACGCGCCGCGCGCATGAAGATCGCCTGGGCCCCGCGGCTCGACTCGTCCTTCTTGGGCCGGAGGCGTTTCCAGATCCCGTCCGATTGGAGCTCCCAAGCGGACTCGTTGTCGGCCAGGAGCGTGTCGAAAGCGTTCTTGAGTCGCGCCTGCAGAGCTGGGTCCTCGACCGGAGCGACGACTTCGACGCGATGGTCGAGGTTGCGAGGCATCAGATCCGCGCTCCCGAGGTAGTACGAGGTCTTCTTGCCGGCCTGGAAGAAGAACAGTCGACTGTGCTCGAGGAAGCGCCCGAGGACGCTCCGTACCTGGATCGTCTCGCTGAGGCCCGGCACCCCCGGGCGGAGCGAGCAGATGCTGCGGGCGACGATGTCCACCTTGGCGCCCGCCTGGGAGGCCTTGTAGAGCTCCGCGATTACCGCGTCGTCGGTGAGCGCGTTCACCTTGATGCGAATCGAGGCGCTCTTGCCCGCCTCGGCGGCCTGCACGACGGCGCGGATCTCGGCGATGAGGCGCGCCCGAAGATCGAACGGCGCTACAAGCAGCTTGCGGAACCGCTGCGGCCGGCCAAAGCCGGTGATGTAGTTGAAGAGGTCAGCGACGTCCGCGCCGATTTCCTCGTCAGCCGTGAAGAGGCCGAAGTCCTCGTAGACGCGAGCGGTC
>WNGB01006453.1_pt1 | contig 27202 bp, 28 predicted proteins | sample 5400681 | NCBI WGS metagenome assembly WNGB01 (sample SAMN13153367, study PRJNA577476) | soil metagenome | isolation source: 115 cm soil or saprolite under grassland replicate 2 | place: USA:California | collected 2016-06-15
TGATTTTCCCGATCCAATTCGATCGACAATGGATCACCGTGGGTTGGGCGCTGGAAGGTGCAGCGCTGTGCTGGCTCTTTCATCGGGTGCCGCATCCCGGGCTGCGTTTGGCCGGTATTGGTTTGCTCGTCGTAGTATTCGTTCGCCTGGCGCTCAATCCAGCCGTGCTCAGTTATCATCCGCGCGCCGGGTTCCCGATTTTCAATTGGTACCTTTACACATACGGGATCGCGACGGCTTGCCTGTTCGTCGCCGCGCGATTGCTCGCGGCGCCGCGCAATCGTGTGCTCGGGCACAATGTGCGTCCGTTACTTTACACGCTGGGCACCGTGCTCGCCTTGTTCACCGTAAACATTGAAATCGCCGATTACTTCAGCACACCCGGCGTGGCTGCGTTGACATTTCAGTTCTCAGGGAATTTCGCGCGCGACATGAGCTACAGCATCGCATGGGCGTTGTTCGCTCTTCTGCTGCTCATTATCGGAATCCGAAAACGAATCGCGGCGACGCGTTACGCCGGCCTGGCGATGCTTGGCATCACAGTCGTGAAACTTTTCTTTCACGATCTTTCGCAGCTTGATCAACTCTATCGCATCGGCGCGTTCATCGCCGTCGCGGTAATCGCAATTCTCGCGTCGTTTCTCTATCAGCGGTTTCTCGCCGCAGGCACGAAAACCAATGAAACGAATACCGCAGCCTCACCCGCTCCATAACTTCTGCGTCATTGTCGCATTGACGATCCTCATCGCCGCGCAGGCGTGTCTGGCATTCGATCCTAACGAATGGCGTAACACGCAGGCGCTCGAGGTTCCAGCCAAGGGACTCGTGCGCGTGAACGTTCCGGCGGCAACGTTGGACGCAGCGCAGCCCGGGCTTGAAGACCTGCGCATCGTCGATTCTACAGGGAACCAGGTCCCTTATCTCATCGAGCGATTGCTGCCGGACCCCGAATCAACGATACCGCCAACGGAATTTCGCAGCACGATCGAGAACGGCGCGACACATCTCAACCTTAAAACAGGAACAAGCGCACCAATCATTGGTGTGAGTCTCGAAACTCCAGCGACGCACTTCATGAAAGCTGTGGACGTCGAAGGATCCAATGATGGGAGGACTTGGACCAAACTCGCCGGCGGGGATTCGTTGTTTCAGTTGCCGAACGGCGCGACGAAACTGCGCGTGTCGTTCCCTGAAGGTGTGTGGCAATTCTTGCGCATCACCATTGACGAGCTGGGGTCGCCGCCGATGCCTTTCACCGCGGCGCACCTGCGCAAGGCGCGCACAACCGCGCCTGCGGAAGCGGTGGCGGTCACAATCAAATCGCGCGACGAAAATCCCGGCACAACGAGAGTCGCTCTCGATCTTGGCGCAGCGAATCTGACTTTGGGATCTATGCGGATCGAGAGTAACGAACCGGTATTCACGCGCGCTGTTACCCTCGCCGTACCCGAGGTAGGCGAGGACGGCATTCGCGAACGCAACATCGCTGAGGCTGTCATTTATCGCGTGAATGTGAACGGCAAAAACGAAGCGCACCTGGAGATTCCGCTCGAATCCCAAATTTACACGCGAGAGTTGTTGGTGCTGATTCGAAATGAAGATAGCCCACCACTTTCGATTGATACCGTGCGCGCCGACAGACGGCTCGTGCGCCTGACCTTTTTCGCAAACCAACCCGGCCAGTATTCACTTCTCAGCGGCAACATCCAATGCGCTGCGCCGCGCTACGATCTTTCGGCACTGAGCGGGAAGCTCAGGAATGCAGCCGCAACGGACGTTGTTCCCTCAGCAATTAGTCCCAATCCAAATTACAGACCGCCCGAAGCACTCGCTGCGCTTACGTTGACCGGAGCACAAATCGACGTCGCGAATTGGAAATTCCGCAAACTTCTACCGCTCACGCAAAACGGCGTGCAACAAGTCGAGCTGGATCTCGAATTGCTGGCTCGTTCGCAACCCGACCAACGCGACATCCGCATCGTCCGCAGCGAGTATCAGCTGCCGTTCCTTTTTGAACGCACGTCGTTGTCGCGTCCAATCAGTTTAAATGCGGCAGCGGCGAATGATCCGAAGAAGCCTGCCCTTTCGCGTTGGTCGCTAAAACTCCCGCAGCCCGGCGTGCCGATCACACGGTTGGTCTGCATATCGTCCTCGCCGCTTTTCCATCGGCAAATGCGATTGTGGGAAGAAGTCACTGACGAGCGCGGCGACAAATTTGCATCTGAACTCGGTCGCGCCACGTGGGACCAAACGCCAAACTCTCCAAAACGCGATCTGGTTATCGAGCTCAACGCGCGTCCGCAAAGCGATAGGTTGTTTCTCGAAACAGATAACGGCGACAACCCCGCAATCGAGCTGCGCGACTTTCGCGGTTACTACCCGGTAACGCGTGTCGCATTCAAAGCGACGCCGGATCCCGCACAGCCGGTCTGGCTGTATTACGGCGATCTCGATGCAACCGCCCCGCGTTACGATCTCACTCTCGTTGCCGGCGAACTTCTGAAGGCTGAACGCAGCACCGTAACCGCGGGTCCGGAAGAAAACCTTTCACCGCAACCTTCGTTTGTTGGCCAAACACTAACCGGATCGACTCGCTACATTTTTTGGGGCGCGCTGGCCTTGGTTGTGATAGTGCTGCTCGCGATTATGTCGCGCTTCCTGCCCAAATCCCAGCAACAATGATCGGTGTCACTGTTGTCTTTGGCCCACGAAACACGCGAAAAGACGCGAAAAACTTTCAGTCGAAGATCGACGGAATACCTTTTCATCACCTTCTTAGTCGACTTCCTTTCGTGTACTTCGTGTTTTTCGTGGGCTAAAAGAATGTGAGGCCAAGAATTGTTCCGACGGTTTGGAAGTTGCTCGTACTTGGCCTCGCATACTTTCTTGTCATGATCTTCGGACATTTGCCGGACCATTTGATTCTTTTTCCGACAAGGGCATCGATCGATGCCGGTGGCGCCGTTCGGAAAAAGGTTCCATTTGAAAACGGCGAACTAGAAATCTGGACGGCGCAATCGAGACGCGCAAAGCAACAGGGCCGCGCGGATTTTTTCATTTTGCGCTTTTACGGCAACGCGGATCGCGCGGATCGCTGGCCTGCCATCGAAGCCGAGCTGTGGAAAGATCGCGCAGTGGAAATCTGGGGAATGAATTATCCCGGATTTGGCGGCAGCACGGGACCGGCGCGATTAGGACGCATCGGCCCAGCCGCGGTTGCGGCATTCGACGCATTAAGACATGAAGCGGCCGATGCGCCAATCGTCGCATACGGAGCGAGTATCGGTGCAACAACTGCGCTTCACGTCGCAGCACAACGTCCGATCGCCGGATTGATTTTGCATAATCCTGTGCCGCTGCGCGAAATCATCCTGCGTCAGTTTGGCTGGTGGAATCTGTGGTTGCTCGCCGGGCCTGTCGCGTTGCAGATCCCGCGGGACCTCGACAGCATCGGCAACGCAAGAGCGACTCGCGCGCCTGCAATTTTTTTGCTAGCGGAAAGAGATGAGATCGTGGCGCCCCGTTTTCATCAGTTGGTGGTTCAGGCATACGCCGGAGAAAAACGCGTAATCGAATTGCGCGGCGCCCATCACAACGATCCTGTCGAAGGGACTGCGCTGGCGGATTTGAATGATGCGCTCGGTTGGGTGTTAACGAAGGCGAGTTCTCCGCGAGCGCCGTAGCGGCGTATCACCGTAGCTATTTACACCTCGATTTCAGGTGGGCTCCCCTTAAGCTGAGCACGCCATGCAGAACGCTCAAAACCTGATGAGCAGTTTCGAGTTCATCGCCGCGCTCATGTCCATCATCATCGGCCTGGGCGTGACCAATCTGCTCGCGGGCGCCGGCCGTGCGTTTTATCGCCGCAAAGAAAACCCACTCGATGAAGTCCACATCGTCCTCACCATCGCGACGCTCCTGCTGCTGGTTTTGCAATGGTGGGTGACGTTTAAATGGAACACCGAGGTCACCTGGAGCTTTGACAGGTTTCTCGTGCTGATCGTTTGGACCATCACGCTTTACATGCTCACTGTTTTCCTGTACCCGCCTGACCTATCCGAAGCGGAAGAACACCAGCGCCGCTTTCAACGGAACCGTGTGGGCTATTATTCGGCGTTCATCAGCATGTGCGTGCTCGATATCGCGCAAACCGCAATCCACGGTGACCTGCTTCATCCAATTTGGTACGTGCCGTTTGTCGGTCACTACGCCGTCCTCGCAGTCATCGGTCTCCTAGCGCATCGACGGGGCTACGATCGTTTCTTTGCGTGGTACCAACTGATCACGCTCCTAATCTGGGCCCTGCTGGTGAGGAGATATCTCGTTCCAGACACGATGACCGCGTAGGATACCGGCTGGCCTCAGCTCTTGATTGCTACCCACTCGTTGCGTGCACGAGAATCGGAGACAGCTTGCACGACGCGCATGTAGCGAAGGCCGTCTTCGAAATTTGGATGGGGATGCACGCGCCCCTTTGATTTCACCGCGGCGAGAAAATCTTCTTCCACGCGCCATTCGCCTTCCAATTCCGTGGGAATATCCACGACGTGCAATGCGCGATCGCCAACCCTGCCCGTCTGCAGGACGTCGGCCGTGAAATCATAGTTCAGGGTCCCGGTGCTGCCGTAAACTTCAAGCCGATCACCTTCCGCCAGCGCATTAATTCCGCTGAACTCAAGCACGCCTTCCGCGCCACTTTCAAAACTGCATAGCACCGTGAGCAAATCGGGAACGATCACGTTATAGGCTTCGCGAAGTGGCTGAATGATTTTTCCGCGCGCGAACACACCAGCGCCAATGCGGCGGCGCTTCGGGATCCAGATAATTTCCGTGGAAACTTTGCAGCCGCACGTGATGCGGCTGGCCGATGTAATTTTCGGCGAGGATTTTTTTGACCATCAAATCGCCGCGTAATCCGAAAGGCGGCGGACAGAGCATCGTCACCAACTCGGGATATCGCTTGGAAGTAGCAAGCATTTCCTCAGCCTCGGCCAGGTCCATGGACATGCGCGCCTGGCAAAAGACATGTTTGCCCGCCTCAAGCGCAGAGATTGTGACTGCCGAATGCATATACGGCGTTGTGCCGATCCAGACGATGTCGATGTCCGGCGTCGCAACCAACTCCGCCCAATCGCGGATCGGTAGCGCCGCCAGCGAATTCTCGCGGCAGAAGCGTTCCGAGCTTTCGTATGTGGAATTTGAAACGGCAACAATTTCCACGTCGGAGTTTTTTTTGAGCGCCGGCAAATGGCGGGTGCGCACGATGTTGCCGGCTCCGACGATTCCGATCCGCAATTTGTGATTATTTTTGTGCATTAGCGCTGAGCAATGATCGCTGCTGCCAAAGCGATTGGTTATGGTCGAGCTATGTTTGACCGCTGCGAGCAATGCGCGTTCAACCTCAACCGACGACGGCGGTAGGGACGGATCGCCGAGTGGTCCGGGCTGAACGTTGCTCCTTAGGGAACGCAGAGTAACGATCCGCTTGACCTCAACGCTCACAGACGGCAGGTTAGGCGGCTTTTTTCGCGACATGAAGGTTTGTCATATCACAGGATCCAGAGCGGTACGGGGCAGTGTGATTCATCGGCGCGGTTTGGCCAAGAAGAAAGGTGGCGTAGGCCGGCACATCACGAAAACGGTACCGCGCATTTTCGCGCCAAATTTGCGCCGCCAGCGTATTTGGGTGCCGGAGCTGAAGAAGTTTGTGCGTGTTCGCGTCACGGCGCGCGGTCTCAAGACAATCAACAAGCAGGGCGCTTACAAGGCGCTGAAAAAAGCCGGGGCAATTTGAAATCGACAGGGCGTCTGTTTCAGACGCCGAGGCGTCTCACAGAAACGCCCTACAGCAATTGCTAGTGTTCTCGCCAGGTAAGCTGTAGCGGCCATTGCATTGTAGTGGCGGTTGTGTCAACCGCCAAGGCGCTTGGCACAAGCGCCTCTACAGTTTTTCGCGGCTGCTTTGATTTTATCCGTGGCCGATCAAGTGAACCGTCGTTGAACTCGATCACGTAACCTTCGTTGATCAGCCAACGCAGATCGGACGCGAGCGCCAGTCTGTGCGGCTCCGCATCTTCGCTCGCCCCGTTGCCAGTCAATGTTTCGAAAAGCTGCTTCCGATTAATTCCCGCCGTCGCCGAGACTGCTTCGAGTATTGCGTTCACTAACGGAGACACGCCGGCCTGTTCATGAACAAACGCGCGGACGCGAATTGGCGAAACAAACAACATGCCACGCCGATGACGAAAAATGTGCAGGCCGTTTTGTCGGAATCGGCTCGCCAGCTCCTGCATCACGTTTGAAGGAGAGCGGGTTTCGCGAACCCACGCCTGCTCGATCGCCCGGTTCAGTATCCGATCTGGCAAGCTCCGGCTTGCCGTCCCCCCGACAGTTACGTCGTCCACGTTGCGGATGAGTGCCGGGAAATAGTGCGAACGAAAATGTCGTTCCGCTTCCGCAGCAGACGAAAACGTCAAAGGCGTTTGTTCACGCAAGGTTGAGTAAGTCGTGATCTTTCTGGCGTCCTCTTTCCAGCGCTCGACCACCGCGGGATCGCTGACGATCTCGATTTGCCGCTGATAATCATTAAAGCTCAATCGCCGGCTGAAACGTTGCTCGTATAAGCTCCGCAGTTGCGGCTGATAAGCGTGGTGATTAGTCGGGCCCAGAAGCGTGCCGCTCAACCGACATCGCGCCACATTCGAGAAACTTCCTTTTATCGGATCGCTTTCTACAACATTGACCTGGTAAAAGTTGCGTTGGGCGAGCCGGAATGCGTTACGCTCGAGGAATTCCCGGTCCATGGAGACTTCGCCGTCCTCGCCTAGTTGAAAAAGCGGCGCTTCGGCCTTTGCCGCGAGATGAACTTCATATCGCCCCGCTTTTTCCAGGAACAAACGGGCCAGAACAAACAGCGAATAGGCAATCGAGCCGGACTTGATCTGAGCAACCACATTTTCGAATACGTTCTGACGTGGGAGAAAACGAATCGTTCCCTCGAATGGCTTTGGCGGAGCCTGCGCACCGCGGTCCGACGGACGGCGATTTTTGCCTCGATCGGAATCGCGACGCCTGGCGCCTTCTGCTTTTGGCGTTTTGCCGCGATGACGCCTGTCGGGCTTGGATCCTGGGTGTCGGGTTTGTCCTCGCCGTTCGCGCGAGCGGAATACTCGATCCTTGTGTCTGCCATCACGGTCGCGGCCGCGCAGTTCAGTAGGCGCCTCTTCTCCCGTGTAATGGTCGTAATGACTCGTTGCACCGGGTTCTTTCACCCATGCAGGCAAAAACTTCAGATCAAGAAGATCGGCAGACTCGACGGGCGGAGCGCTCATCACGTTCATCTACTCGAACGGGCAAAGGGAAGCAAACGCCGAGCTGCGCCTCGTCTGCACCACTACCGGAAATTGATTGACATCCTTTTTAATTCATTTACTTGCGATGCTGTGCCCGGATTGTCCGGCAGTTGTCGGACTTACCCCCGCGCGACCAACACCAACCGAACAAATTTTATGGCGGAAAAATCGATCGAAGAGAAGGTCAAGGACATCATCGTCGAGCAACTCGGCGTGAACCCGGAACAGGTCACGCCGCAGGCATCTTTTATTGAGGATTTAGGAGCAGACTCACTGGACATCGTCGAATTGGTGATGGCTTTTGAAGAAGAATTTGGGGTCGAAGTGCCGGACGAAGACGCGGAGAAACTCCAAACCGTCGGCGACGTCATCAAATACATCGAAGAGAAGTCGTCCAAGCAGCAGTAGCGTCCCTTCGGGTCGCAAACGCATCGCTTTCGAAACTTCGGCGTTCCCGCGGCCGCACGCCTCTGCAACGCGCTGGTTGCGAAGCCCGATGACACGTTCACACTAGGACGTGGACATGACGCTTCTGCAGCAGCCCCTGTTTCACATTGGCCAGCGCCACGTAACGGTCCTTGGACTGATCGCCTTCGTCGGGTTTTTCGCCGCGGGACTGATCATTGCCCGGTTTTTGCAGAGCCAGATCGTTCGGCGTTTTTTCAGCCGGTTCAAGATCGACACAAACTTCATCGCGATCGTCACGACGATCCTGAGTCTGGCGGCGATTGTCTTTTTCACTGTCACCGCCGTGAATGCTGCGGGAATTCCGCTGGCTTGGACCGCGCCACTTCCGGCAATCAACCTGAGCCTCGTTCAAATTTTCCTGCTGATCGCGCTGTTGGTGGCGGTGTTTTGGTTTTCCTCGGGAACGAAACGTTTTCTTTTCAACCGGCTGCTTGCACAAAGCGGGCTCGATCGGTCGTTGCAGTACGCCATCGCCCAAGTCGTCAGCAACATCGTGTTGGTAGTTGGCATATTCTTTGTTCTGGAGAACGCTGGCATCCATCTCGCCGCACTGGCGGTTTTTGCTGGTGCGGTGGGCGTCGGTGTCGGGTTTGGCCTGCAAAATATCGCCAGTAATTTCATCAGCGGTCTGGTCATTCTCACCGAGAGACCGATCACGATCGGCGACCGCGTTGAAGTGGCAGGGATCGCCGGTCAAGTAGAGCACATTCGCGCACGCAGCACAGTGATTCGCACCAACGACAACATCATGATGATCGTGCCGAATACGAAATTCATCGATTCACCCGTGACCAATTGGACGTACGGCGATCGGCGTGTGCGCTTTCGCATCTCGGTAGGAGTAGCCTACGGCAGCGATGTCAGCAAAGTTCGTGACGCGCTGCTTGCGGTCGCACACGAAAATCCTCACACCTTGAAGGAACCGGCCCCGAGTGTTTTCCTCGATCAATTCGGCGACAGCTCCATTGATTTTAAGCTGATGGTGTGGAGCAGTGAAATGAGCGCACGGCCAAGCCGTTATCGCAGCGACCTCAACTTTGCCATTGCCGAGAAGTTTCGTGAAGTCGGGATCGAGTTTCCGTTTCCCCAGCGCGACGTGCATATCAAGGACGGCGTGCTCAAAGTGGAAAATATCGAAAAAAAAGACAACGCCAACAGATCAGAGGCCTAGAATTCATCTCATCACGGGCCGTGTCATGTTGAGCGAAGCAAAACACTTCGGATTGTGCCGGTGGCAACTCGATCCAGAAGCGACCAGAGATTCTTCGCTCCGCTCAGAATGACATGTCTGAGACGGTTGCAGCTGTGGACAGTGCTTGCTCGATAGAACAACATGCCCTTCCAATGCCGCACGTTAACCGCATCCGAGTCCCGGAAGGCTCCGTGACAGTTGTGCAGTTGCCTGAGCTGCGGACTTGCGACGCTTGGAAACGAGCGCTTCAGCACAAGTGCAAAGATCATCGCTACTATGAGATCGTAGAAGAAACGCTCGAGGGTGGTTTCGACTACCACTATCTGCTGCTTGAGGATCATTCCAGCAATCCGCGCGCGCTCCAGCCTGTATTCTTTGTTCGGCAAAATCTTGTCGAAGGCGTGCCGGGTAAAATTAGATCAATTGTCAACCGTGTTCGCAGAATTTTCCCCCGCTTTCTAACGATGCGCGTTTTGATGGTTGGCTGCTCAGCCGGAACGGGTGACCTGGGCGCGTGCGATGAGAAAGACGAAACATGGGTGGCAAACGTGTTGCAGGCGACCCTTTCGACTTATGCGAGGCAAAACAAAGCTTCCCTGATCGTTTTGAAAGATTTTCCTGCGACCTATCGCTGGAAACTCGAAAGGTTTCCTTTAAATGGTTACGCGCGCATTCCGAGCATGCCGATGACGAGGCTGCCGCTCCCATACGCAAACTGGGACGAATATTTCGGCACGCTCAGCAAGGCGACCCGCAAAGATTTGCGTCGAAAGTTTCGTAAAGCGGAGCGCGCACCAAAGATCGAAATGGAGGTGGTGAACGACATCACACCTTTGGTCGATGAAATCTATCCGCTGTATCTCGCCGTCCATGAGCGTTCGCCATTAAAATTCGAGACCCTGACGAAGAATTATTTTCGCGCAATCGGACAACGGATGCCGGAACGAGCGCGCTTTTTCGTCTGGCGACAAAGCGACAAGATCGTTGCCTTCAGCTTCTGCCTCGTCTGCGGCGACGCGATCTATGATGAGTGCATCGGACTGGATTACAGCGTCGCGCTCGACCTGCACCTCTATTTTTACACGCTGCGCGACATCATCTCGTGTGCGCTGCAACAAGGATTGAAATATTACTACAGCAATCCACTCAATTATGAGCCGAAGCTGCATCTGGACTGCGAATTGGTCCCCCTCGACCTGTACGTCATGCACACGAATCCGCTGCTGAATCCGATCTTTCGCCGGGTGATAAAATACCTCGGGCCGACGCGACACGATCCAGTCTTGCAGAAGTTTCCGAACGCGGATCAGCTCTGATGGTGCAGTAATCACTTGGTAGGGCGGGCAGTCCTCTGCACGCCGAAGACCTGGCGCGCACGGAGTGACGCGCCCTACCAACCGTAATTCAAAATCGGTTGCGGTGCTTTGATCGCGCGCTAGAAAAGCGGATGCAAAATCGGCCATCCGGCTTTGGGAACCCGTGGCTGCAACTGGGCGTGAGCGTCGTGTGTGTATTCGCCTCGGAACTCCTTTTGAAACGCGGTGCAAGCGAGGTCGCCGCTCCGGACGACGCATTTTCCTGGAGCGGAATCAATGGTTTGGCGTCGCCGCTGGTGTGGTGGGCGATTGTTCTCATCATCACAAGCTTCATCAGTTGGCTTTACGTGCTTCGCTACATCCCGCTCAACTTCGCTTATCCGCTCTCGCGCGTGGTCGATATTCTTGTTCCGCTGGGCTGCTGGATTTTTCTCGGCGAACTGATTTCTACATTGCGTTGGTGCGGGATTGCGCTGGTGGTTTTCGGCCTGGCATTGGTGGCAAAGCCAATCGCAAGAATGGAAGAACGCCTGTGACTTTCCTCGCTTTCCTGTTCATCCTTATTTCGCTGGTCACGTTTGTGGCAGCGCAGCTCATCCTCAAGAAAGCGATGGATTTCTCAGCGACGAACGGTATGCGCAACTCTTATTTCATGTCGCGCGTCGTCATCGGCGTCGTTCTAATGACGATTTCCTTTTTCCTGACCTTGGGGCTGCTACAGCGCTTCGATCTGAGTTATCTTTATCCCTTCCAAGGATTGAGCGTGATCTTTATCACGATTCTCGCCGCGGTTGTGTTGAAAGAAAGACTAAGCGCGCGGCTCACCATTGGCTCGCTCCTGATCACCGCGGGCGTCGTGCTCGTTTCGATGACCTAAATTGTGACGCGGACCGCTTCGGTTGTCCTAAGCTGGCAAGCGATGCGCTTGGCCTACAACGATCCAGCTAATAATGGCCAGAGTTTTTCCAGAGTCGCCAAATTAGTCGCGCGCGCTTTTTCCAGATTTGGTGGCGCGAACTTCGGCCGGTCGAACTCAGCGGCGAAACGTTGTTTCCACCGCGCATAATGCGGCGGCGAGTACGCGCCGCAAATGTCGCCACCGATGATCCGGGAAGATTGTCGTAATTTTCCGAGCGCCCACTCAAGATCGGCAGCCGTAAATCGGCCGGCTTCCCAGTTCGTCACCGCCTCTTGTGCACACAGGCAATCAAGATCGATCGTGACGTAGACATTTTCGCCGGCAAGACCTTTCGCAAATTCTTCAAAACGATCGCGCCAACTATCACGCAGGATTGCGCCCTTACGCTGTCGATCTTTCAATGGCCGATCGTCTGCCCACGGATGGACTTCAAGAATTCCGGCACGTTCGGCCCGACGGTTGCCAAAAATTTGGTGCGGCCACCAGCACTCGAAATTTCCGCAACCCCAGACGCTCACTCGGCTTACATTTGACAGGTCCAATGCGCGATTAACCCAACCGCCGCAGGCCCACTTGGCCGGACCCACAGCCCAATCGGGATGGTTGTCGAACGAGACAAGGACGACAGGTTCGGCTACGAGACGCAACCGGAGGGCGGTTAAATGATGAAAATCGCCAGAGCCGTAGAGCAGGCACGGCACTGCGAGATTCCTCCCCCGCTCCCGATAGAATTGTTCGACCAGCCGCGGGGGCGCGGAGAAACGCAATTGCGGCCCCCAATTCCGCGCATCGGCTACAGGAAGCCCGATGAATTCGTTAGGCCACGCGTCATCGACATTGAGATGAAGCGCGCGATCGCTCAAGATCACCGGTGCGCGGCTGGGAAAAGCTCAGCATCAGCCGCCTTCGCCACGCGCAGGTTTTCCTCAGCTTCCTTGTATCCAGGGTTGCGCCGCAGCGCTTCATTGAACTGGACGACGGCTTGGGAAATCTGTCCCTGGTCCAGGTACACTCTGCCGAGATTATTGTAGGCAACGGTCAATTCCGGGTCCGCCCGAAGTGCCGCGAGGTAATGCCCTTCCGCCTCCTTCAGATTTCCTTTCGCAAAAAGTCCGTCCGCGAGGCGAAGCTCCGCGAGCGGGTAATTCGGCTTGAGCCGGAGAACTGTCCGAAGCTCGCTCACGTATTCGTCAATTTTATCCACTGCCACAAGGAAAGCTGCGTAGCTGTAGTGCGCATCAGCCGAGTTTGGTTTCAGGCGTGTGCCTGCTTCGAAGTGAAACGCGGCATCATCGTTACGTCCGATCCGTTGCAGCAAATTCGCGTACATCAGGTGAAAATCGCCGTTGTTCGGTTGAAGCCGCAGCGCTGTCTCCATGTGCGGGACCGCTGCGTCGAATTTGGCTCGTCCACTCAACGCAGCGCCAAGGTTCATGTGCGCTGAGGCGTACTTGGGATCGAACTGGACCGCGAGTTTGTACTGTTCGATGGCGTCGTCTAGTTTGCCTTCCTTTTGCAATGCGGAGCCGTAATCGAAATGCGGTTTTGCGCCGTCAGGCACATCCGCGACCACCCACGCTGTGCGTTGCACGTCGGGAACGGCAAGATGCGTTTGCCAGAACCACAGCGCTCCAAGAGGCAACACGAACACGCTCACCCATTTCAACCCGTGCCATGCCCAGCTGGGAAGCATACCGCCGAGCGATACGTCCGCGGTTCCCCCGGCCAGCCCGAGCGATTGACGCGTCGAGCGCTCCCGAACTTTCCAGATAAATCCGTCATAATAAAAATGCAGCAGCGTGGAAGCGGTCACCACGCCGGTGAGGATCCGTTTGACGGTATCCATTCCGAGATGCGCATTGATGAAGGAAACTGAGCCGTAGGCAAAGACGAGGCCGACATAAAGCCCAACCAGCGAACCGCTCCTTCGGAACACGAATCGCATAAATCCGCCGATGTTGCTGTCTTTCTCGACGCGGTTGCGATTGTAGATCCAGACTAGCGACAGGTATTGCACGTCGTGAAAGACTTCGAACAGTGCGATCCCGACGAGAATGTTTGAGACAAGATTATTGCAGTACCACCAAAACGCGATGCTGGTCGCCAGTAGTCCAAGTTTTACCGGATTTGGCCGATGCCCCGCGATCCAAGTACGAATAAAATGCGCGGCGAACAAAACTGACACAAAAATGGCTGCGCCGAGAATTATGTTTTGGCCGAGGTTTACGACGGCCGGCGGAATAAACGGCCCGCCACACAGATAGTAAGTGTCCAGCGTGTCGCTCAGCCGGTATGGCGAAAGCGCCACTGCAGTGGCAAACCAGATCACGCACATCGCGAAATCGAGCCGGCGGGTAAGCGCATCGAACGTTCCCGTCTTGGCGTCGTAGATGCGGCAAAACCCGTAGGTCTGCATCAATCCGTGCCAAACGCCCCAGAAGAAAACCACTAAGAGAATGCCTTTGAGGTCCCACCAGAAAAAAGCAACGCATACTGCGAGCAGAAACAGCGGCGCGAAAATGAAACGCCACTTAAAGCGTTCAAACAAAGCCCGATCGCCGTACGCGCGTATCATGCCCGGCAGGTGATGACCCATGGCACCGAAGGCAGCGACAAAGAGATAAATGTCCTGCGGACTCCATTTCGCCTGGGCAAGCGCGAATGCCGGGATCAGCAGCAGCGGTGTGCCGACGTACAAGATCAGGTCACGCCATGAGTTCAGAATCCATAGCTTCCGCCCGGCGGCAGCCGGCGGCTCAGATGGAACAGTTTGCAGACGTGAAAACCCTTGCAGTTGCTGCATGAATTCGGGGCCAAGTCTTCCCTAAAACAGCGCGGAAATCAATGCGGTTTCTGCCTGCCCGTTGCCAGACCAGGGCGGTGGTGCGCGCAAATTGGGAGTCACGCGCGAAAGACTATGTGACATGGCGAACAAGGCTGGGGCAGAAGAAAGAAAGAAAAACGAGGAGGAGCGCGATATCTTTTGCGTCGTCAGGGACGCGTTCCGCTGTTTTGCGCAGCGTTCATCCACCTTACTTGGCAGCGCGTGGGCGTTTTGCGGTGCCGTTCTTGTCATTCTCCTCTGGGTCGTCACCGGACCGACCTTTCATTTCTCGGACACCTGGCAACTGATCATCAACACCGCCACAACCGTCGTGACGTTCCTAATGGTATTTCTGATTCAGAACACGCAGAACCGTGACGCCAAGGCCATGCAGCTCAAGTTGGACGAGCTAATCCGCGCCGTGAAGGGCGCGCGCAATCAACTCGTCGATCTGGAAGAGCTCTCTGATGACGATCTCAAGAAACTAGACGAGCAATTTCGACGATTGCGAAAGCATTCTGAAAACAACCGAACACGTTCTGATAACAGTCAACCCGCGAAATCGCGATAGAATCAAGCCGTCTCCATTCAGGCTGGTTTATCGCGAATTGCAAAGTTACCGCCCTCGCATCTAATCTCTCGCGCATGACGTCAGTGTGGGACCTGGCCAACCCGCAGTTGCGTGATCTCGCCGTTTACGAACCGGGGAAACCGATCGAGGAAACGGCGCGCGAACTAGGCGTCGATCCGCGCACAATCATTAAGCTGGCCTCGAATGAAAATCCGCTCGGCCCTTCTTCTAAAGCATTGCAGGCGATGCGCGCCGCGCTAGAGAATGCGCATCTTTATCCTGACGGTAGCGGATTTTACCTGCGCAAAGCAATCGCAGCGAAACTTATCGTAGCGCCTGAGAACATAATTCTGGGCAATGGATCAAACGAGGTGATCGAATTTCTCGGGCACGCGTTTCTGAATCCCGGCGATGACGTAATTACCTGTCAGTATGCCTTTATCGTCTATAAAATACTCGCGACCGCTTTCGGCGTGCGCACGATTGAAACGCCGAGTCCGGACTATCAGCAGAACCTCGATGCAGCACTGGACGCGATCACCGCAAAAACCCGGATCATTTTCATTCCGAACCCAAACAATCCCACCGGCACACTGATCTCGCAGCGCGCGATCGACAGTTTCATGTCGCGAGTGCCAGACAGCATCATTGTCGTTTTTGACGAGGCGTATTTCGAATTCCTCGATGATCCGCCGGACACACTTCGATTTGTTCGCAAGGGGCGAAACGTCGTTGTGCTCCGTACGTTCTCGAAGATTCACGGTCTTGCCGGACTCCGCATCGGGTATGCCATCGCGCCGCCTGAGATGACCGAAGTGCTTCACAAGACGCGACAGCCATTCAACGTGAACAGCATCGCACACGCCGGCGCGATCGCGGCGCTCAAGGATAAAGCGCACCTGCGCGAAACCAAGCGGGTTATAGATGAAGGTCGCGCTTATTTACAGGAACAATTTGCCGAAATGCAGATTCCATTCGTGCCGGCCGCTGCAAATTTCCTCATGGTAAACTTCGGCGACGGTTGTGCGGTGTTCCAGAAACTGCTGCAACGGAAAATCATTGTGCGCCCGCTCAAAGGCTATGGTTTGCCCGAATGGGTCCGCATTTCCGTGGGCACAATGGAAGAAAATCAGCAGTTGATCGCGGCGCTGCGGGATATCATACGCTCGCACTAGAGCGGGCGAAATCTCAATCACAAATCGGCGCAGCGACGGCACATTTGGCAACCGGAGCGGTTGCCCTACAATTTGGATTCGGACTCATGACGGTTTCTGACACCATCGCCGCCATCTCGACGCCGCCTGGTGAAGGCGCGATTGCGCTCGTACGGATTTCCGGCGCGAACGCTATTCAAATAGCCGACAAGATTTTTCGGGGGAAAGAACAACCGTCGAAATTCGCGTCACACGTTCAGCATCTCGGCGAGATTTTCAGCCCGGAAAATCGGTTAATCGATCAGGCAGTAGTTTCAGTACACCGTGCGCCGGCTAGTTATACCGGCGAAGATCTGGTAGAGATCAGTTGTCACGGCGGCACACTCGTTTCCGCGAAAGTTCTGGAAGCATGTCTGCGTGCAGGGGCCCGAGCAGCGCATCCCGGCGAATTTACCGAGCGCGCATTTCTCAACGGCAAAATGGATCTCACCCAGGCTGAGGCGGTGATCGATTTGATCCGTGCCCGAACTGATCTGGCGCTACGTTCGGCCACCGAACAACTCGAAGGGCGCCTCGGGGATCAAATCCGGGAGATCCGCGAGCAATTGATCGCGCTGCTAGCGCACATCAACGCTTCGATTGATTTTCCGGAGGAAGACATTGAGCCCGACGAAGGCGAAACGCTCTGCGCCCGGCTCGATTCTGTTCGAAATGAAATCGCCGTGTTGCTCGCGACTGCCGATCAGGGTCGTGTGCTCCGCGAAGGCGTGCGCGTGGTGATTTACGGTGCGACAAACGCCGGCAAATCGAGTTTGCTCAATCGCCTGCTTGGCTACGATCGCGTGATCGTCAGCGATACGCATGGTACGACGCGCGATACGATCGAGGAAACGGTAAATTTGGAGGGTGTGCCGATCCGATTCCTCGACACTGCGGGCTTGCGCGCTTCGGAAAGCGACCTGGAGCGTGCGGGAATCGAGCGCACACAAAAGACGTTGCAACTGGCTGATTTGCGGCTGCACATCGCTGATCGCAATGCGCCGAAGCCTGCGCATTTCAACGGAGCGGCGAGCGATTCGAATGAAATCGTTGTCCTGAATAAGAGCGATTTGCCCGAGGACAATGACTGGAAGGATTTCGCGGCGTTGCGGATTTCGTGCGTCACTGGAGACGGACTGCCACAACTGAAACAGGAAATTCTGACACGCATCCGCCATCAGAATCTAAGACCGGAGAGCGCGATCGCGATTAATACTCGTCATCGCGATTGTCTCCGCCGCGCTTTGGAATCATGCGATCGCGGCCGCACGGCGCTGGGCGAGGGATTATCCGGCGAATACGTTGCGGTTGATCTTGATCAAGGGCTGCGCGCAGTCGGCGAAGTCATCGGCGTCGTGGATGTGGAACAGATTCTCGATTCGGTGTTCAGCCAGTTTTGCATCGGAAAGTGACGCTGCAATTTATCCAGACAACAGCACTGTCATGTTGAGCGAAGCGAAACATCTCGGTTTTTCTCCGTGACAATTGGCACAGAAATGATCAGAGATTCTTCGCTTCGCTCAGAATGACATGGCTGTGATGAGGACCTCCGGGCTGGAATCGTTAAGGCCGCGGTTCAAATGAAGAACGGCTACGAGCTATTCGTTAGGCCGCTGCTGTTTTCTTTGGCTGCTGAGACCGCGCATCATCTCACCATCGAATTGCTCCAAAGGGCGTCGCATTTCAATCTTGCGTTGCGCGTGCTGAGATCTTTTCAGCCGCCGTCGAAACCGACCACCTTATTTGGTCTCACCTTCCCAAATCCGATTGGACTTGCGGCTGGCTTGGACAAAAACAGTGTTGCTCTTCCTGCGTGGGCAGCGCTCGGGTTCGGTTTTATCGAGATTGGGACCGTTACCGCAAGAGCGCAGCCTGGGAACCCCAAGCCGCGCCTTTTTCGACTGCCCGAGCAACAAGCGCTGATCAATCGGCTTGGTTTTAACAACGACGGCGCCGACGCGATTGCGCAGCGATTGGCGGCGGTGCGTATAAGCGGCCGATGGCCGGCCGTTCCAGTGGGAATCAACATCGGCAAGTCGAGAGCAACGCCGCTTGAACAAGCAACAGACGATTACCTTTACTCGTTTCGCACGCTGCGGGATTTTGCCGATTACGTCACGTTGAATATCAGCTCGCCAAACACACCCGGTTTGCGCGAGTTGCAGGAGCCTGAAAAGCTCTCGGAGTTGCTGTACGCCATCGGCAATGAAGCAGGAACAACTCCAAAACCGCTGATCGTGAAAATTTCACCTGACCTGTCAGACACCGAACTGAAAGCCATTCTCACTGTATGTGAAGAGAACGGCGTCTCGGGAATCATCGCTACGAACACCACGCTGGATCATTCTTCGATTGCGCCGCAACTGGATCAAGCAGGCGGCTTGAGTGGAGCGCCACTCCGGGACAAGTCGACCGCATTGGTCCGTGAAATTAATGCTCGATCTACAATTCCAGTGATCGCTTCGGGCGGAATTTTCGATGCAGAATCGGCGCGGGAAAAATTTCAGGCGGGTTCACAACTGATTCAGCTTTACACCGGCCTGGTTTACCGCGGCCCGCAGCTTCTGCGCGAAATTATGGATAGCTTGTAGGGTGGGCGCATCGCCTGTGGCCGCAGCGGTTGGCAAGCGGAGCGGTTGCCCTACAGTTGATCGATTTTTCAGAATGAAACTGTCCCGCAAGATCCTCAAGTTCACCGAGCCACTAACCTACCGGCGCGGCTGGCGCAGGGCGCAACGCTCGATTTTTCGCGTGCCGCTCAAGCCAATGCTTGCGCAGATCGACTGGGACCGCGCACGAGAGATCCAGCAGCGATACGCCAATTCCACTGCGGGCTACGCTAAATACGCAGATATCGAGCCGTGGTTGCGATTGAATCGTGAACGCGTGCAGGATTTAAATCTTCATCGCTCGGAGCCCAAACGTATTCTCGACCTCGGTTGCGGAGGCGGATTCTTTTTGTTCATCCTGAAGAATCTTGGCCACTCCGTCATCGGCCTCGACATCAATCGTGTTCCGTTGTTCGGCGAACTACTGGAGTTGTTTGGCGTGCGCCGAGTCGTTTATAAGATCGACGCTTTCGAGCCGCTGCCGGACCTCGGTCAACAATTCGATTGGATCACGGCGTTCTCCACGAACTTTTACCTTTATCATCCGGCCAAGAAACGCTGGGGAACAGCGGAATGGGATTTCTTTCTGCGCGATTTACAGCATCACCTGACTCCGGGCGGAAAAATCTTTTTTGGACTCAATCCCTCCTACAACGGCGGCTACTACACGCCTGAAATACGCGATCTTTTTCTCACCCGCGGCGCAGACGTCGAGCGCGAACGAATTCTTTTCAAAAAGGGGCTGCGTTTTTGATCCGTAGCGTCCGCTATCGCCAGCGGAATTTTTGGGGAACGCCGCGGCCGAAGTGCGCTGAGGACACCGCACACTACACCAATTAAGGTGTGGGCGACGGGGGTTCCGCCGCAGGTTCGTAGAAGCGATGATGTCGCCAGCGCCGATGCCGCTCTTCTATTTGCTTCAGCTTTTGACGCTGTTCGTCAGTGAGCTCGACACCCATCTGGCGATGCGCGTCGCCAATGATCTGGCGAACTCGTCGACCTGTGTCTCTCCGAATATCTCGCAGTTGAGCAGTTGTGTTGTCGATGATCGGCGAAATTTTCGCGAGTTGTTCCGGGGTCAGATTGAGTTCGGCGCGAAGCCTTTCTTTCATTCGTCCGCCGATCCGCTCGGGATGATGCAGTTCAAAGAAATGATGCCGCGCATATGATCCACCAACAAACGCGCCGGTGATTCCACCCGCGACAAACACCAGGAGGAAGCCGGCGATGAGTTTCCATTGCAACGCGCGGTTCATTTCAAAACTCATCCTGGATCGCCGAATCCGCGATGGCGAATTCATTCGTGAACGATTCGCGGATTTCGCGGCTCTGATTTGCTTCGCGAATTGCCGCGATTGTTGATATGACGATTACGGCTATCGACAACACGGCCACGCGTCGAAGCAGCTGCATCACGCCGTTCGCCTTTGGCACACCAGCGCGCCAGAGCGCGACCACGCGAGTATCGAATCCAAACGGTATCGCCGCCGGAACCTCTTCGTCCGCCTGCGCCGCGGATTGCAGCAACCGATCGATCTTTTCGTTCTTCATCGCTTTTCCTTTTCCGAAATTTTCGCCAGCTGTTGTTTCATTTTCTGCCGGGCTCGAAATGCTCGCACTTTAACGAGCGCCGCGCTCCAGCCTGTGATCTTGCGTATTTCTTCCACGCTGCGTCCCTGCAAGTATAGCAAATCGATCGCCAGCCGCTCGACCGGCTTCAGCGCAGCCAGAAGATGCTCCACCAGTTGGCGCGAAGCGAACCGCTGGTCCGGCGTCAGTTCCTCACTGGAGCTTGCCAGATTGTCGATCACCGCTTGCTCTTCCACACTCAAGTCAGCATGCCGCACTTCCGGCCGTACTTTTTCCGATTCGATTTGGTTGAGACAAGTGTTGACCGCAACGCGTGACACCCAGTGCTCCAGCGGCACGTTCCCCGAAAACTGCGACAGCTTTTGAAATACTTTAATGAAAATCATTTGGCAGAGGTCTTCCTCCGAGGTTCGACGGGGCCGATGCGAACGGACGGTCCTGGCCACCAACGGATAAAGCCGTCGCACCAGCGCGCGAGCTGCGTCGTCGTCGTTTTGAAGCGCAGCCTTAACCAGCGCGCCTGCGTCAGAATCATCCATGTGATCGAGAGCGCATCCACACCAATAACCATGACCGACTCGGCTGCGCTTTGGTTACAACTTCTCGCGTAGAGGCGCTTGTGCCAAGCACGTGCCACTCGGCGCTGGTCGTGTTTAACAAATTTTGTAACCGCTCTGCTGCGCGCACGGTCATGTCTTTCAAAGGCGCGAAGAGCGCTTTGCAGAAAACAAATGAAACCAACTATGAAACGAAACCTATTAGCACTAGCAGCCGCCGGGGCGATCGCGCTTGGGGGCTTTATCGTGGTGCAGGCACAAGCGGGCGGTGCTCGACACTGGCATGGCCATGCGTTTGGCCTGAGTGGGATCACCGAAAACTTGGACCTGACCACTGATCAACAGACGAAGGTCCAGCCGATCCTTGATGCGGCAAAACCGCAAATCGTCGCCATTCATCAGGAGGCGATGCAGAAGATGCATACAGTGATGAACAGCACACTGTCGCAAATTCGGCCAATGCTGACGGCAGAACAGCAGAAGAAACTCGATGCGATCGAAAAAGCGCATCAGGACATGCTGAACGCCAAGAAACAGCTGCACGACGCGATGGAGGACTAATTTCCCGCTCGTTCAGAGCGACAAGGGAAAAGGCGGCGATCTCAAAAGGGTCGCCGCCGGGTTCCTTTCTCAGGTAGCCTGGTAGAGGCGATTGACCGCAATCGCCCAGGCTGTAGAGGTCAACAGCCCCTACCTACTTGAATTCGGCGTTAGTCTCGTTTCTTCCTTAACGAAACCAAAAACAAGACGACGCCGATCGCCGCCAGAATAATGGCGATGGTAAAGCCGGTGCACGAGATCTCGCCGCGGTAATGATAATTTTCTTTGAGATGCCCAGCGAGGCCTATGAGGAAAGAAAGAACGCCAATGCAGAACAAAATCAGCCCGATCGCTCGCTGGTCATCGTTGGAGATTTTCATTGGCAGCGGCAATCAAATATAGCCTCGAGCCCAAAATTCAAGTGCGCTCTCTACGTGAACGGGGTTAATTTTGGGATGCGCGGGATTCAGCCACTGATATTTGCACTGCTCACGGTGGGTTCGGCTTTACCTTTGGATGCGCAGATCGATCGCATTACCGGTAAAAATTTCGCCACGCGATCGGAAGTTTTGGCAACGCATGGGATGGTTTGCACCAGCGTGCCGGCAGCCACGGAGGTTGGGATCGAGATTTTGAAGCGCGGCGGCAGCGCAGTGGACGCGGCAATCGAAAGAAAACAAACTTTACGGGATCAACGGGAGCGGTCGTTCGCCGCTTGGTCTGAGTTACGAGCAGATGAAATCAGAGCTCGAGAAATTGCAAAAGCCACCCTCACCTCAATCCTCCCCGGGATCGCGACCGGGCGGAGCGCTGAGAGGAAGACGCGAAGCGCCTGGTGAGGGTCGAGCATTAAAGATCCCGCCATTCGGCATGCTGCCGATTAGTGTTCCAGGATGCGTCGATGCGTGGTCGGAGCTACACAAAAAATTCGGCAAACTGAAATTGAGCGATGATCTCGCCCCGGCGATTCGTTATGCCGAGGAAGGTTTTCCGGTCACTGAGTTGATCGCGTATTACTGGTCGTTTGGTCCGCGCCTCTACAAAGGATTGCCCGGAGCATTTATCGAAACTTACACACTGCCAATGGAGCCGGCCCGCCCGCGGGCCGGTCAGTCGCCCAATCGGAATGAGGGCGCGCCGTCTCCCGATGCTGAGCGTCGCACTCCCGGCAAAGGCGACATCTTCAAGAACCCGGATTTGGCGAGAACGCTGCGATTGATTGGCGAGAAAGGGCGCGACGCTTTCTACAAAGGCGAGATCGCTGACAAGATCGACGCGTTTATGCGTGCCAATGGCGGTTTCCTGCGGAAAACCGATTTCGAGAAGCATACCTCAACGTGGGTCGAACCCGCCTCGGTGAATTATCGCGGCTACGATATATTCGAGCTTCCGCCAAACGGTCAGGGCATCGCCACGCTGCAGATCTTGAACATTCTCGAAGGATTCGATCTGCGCGCCACGGGACGCAACTCACCCGAGACGCTGCACACGATGATCGAGGCAAAGAAGATCGCCTGGGCCGATCGAGCGAAGTTTTATGCAGATCCTGCGTTCGAAAAGGTTCCGCTCGCCGGACTGCTTTCGAAAGGCTACGCGGCGGAGCGCCGGAAATTGATCGATCCGGATCGCGCGGCTAAAACTGTAGAGGCAGGCGTGCCGGCTGCAGGTCCTAAAACTTCGCAACCGACACGGCTGCCGCTACAAAGTCGCCTGCTCGATCAAGGCGATACGATTTACATGTGCACAGCCGATGATGAAGGCAACATGGTGTCGCTGATACAAAGCAATTATCGCGGGATGGGCAGCGGGATCGTCGTGCCGGATCTTGGATTCATGTTTCAAGATCGTGGCGAACTTTTTTCCATGGACCCGAATCACGCGAACGTTTACGCGCCGGGCAAACGCCCTTTTCACACCATTATTCCCGGATTCGTGATGAAAGACGGTAAACCGTGGGAAGCTTTCGGTGTCATGGGCGGCGGCATGCAGCCGCAGGGTCATGTACAGGTGCTCACAAACCAAATTGATTTTGGTTTGAACGTCCAGGAAGCCGGGGACGCGTCCCGCTGGCTACATGAAGACGACAACGAACCTACCGGCGAAAAAATGAACGCTTCAGGTGGATACGTTAAAGTGGAAAGCGGTATTCCGCACGAGACGGCCCGCGAGCTGCACAAGAAAGGGCACGACGTGCGTTTCGCCGTCGGCGACTACGGTGGTTATCAGGGGATCAAAGTCGAAATGCATGATGGCCGGCGCGTTTACGTCGGAGGCAGCGAATCACGCAAAGACGGAATGGCGGCCGGATATTGAACTAGACAGGATTTACAGGATTAACTCGATTCCGGAGAAAGCAGGTCCGCTGTTCTCAAATCCTGAGAATCCTGTTAATCCTGTCTAAACTCAGTTCGAGTCCTCGCATGCCTGACGAAACGATGTCGATCCAACAAGCCGAGCGCGTCGATCATCAACTCGTCCGCGCCATCGGCGTGCCCGCGCTGACAGCAAACATCGTCAACATGACCATCGGCGCGGGAATTTTTGTTCTACCGGCGCTGGTTGCCAAAGATCTCGGCGCAGCCGCGCCGCTGGCGTTCCTAGTTTGCGCAATCGCGATGGCTCTTTTCGTGACTTGTTTCGCGGTCGCGGGCAGTCGCGTTTCGCTCACCGGCGGACTTTACGCTTACGTCGAAGTCGCGTTCGGGCGTTACATCGGATTTCTCGCGGGCGTGCTCTTTCTTATCATCGCTGTGTCAAGCGTCGCCGGCGTCATAAACATCTTTGCGACCTCGGTCGCGGGACTCGTTCCTTTTTTCGGCAGCCCGATCGGGCGTGTCGCCGTTATGCTGCTGGTTTACGGCCCACTCGTGGCCATTAACGTCCGCGGTGTGCGCGCGGGAGCGGGGGCGGTGGCCGGGATAACAGTCGCCAAACTTTTGCCACTTTTGCTGTTCGTTTGCGCGGGGATTTTCTTCATCCGACCGAGCGCCATTGCGTGGTCTGGCTGGCCCACTAGCCAGGCGTTGGGCGACAGTGTCTTGCTTTTGCTCTTCGCTTTTTTCGGAATCGAAGTCGCGCTAGTTCCAAGTGGCGAAGTAAAGAATCCGGCGCGAACGGTGCCGAAATCGATTTATATAGCATTGGCGATCACGACGCTGCTTTACATCACGATCCAAATCGTCGCGCAGGGAACCTTGGGTGCCGATCTGGCAAACTACCCAGGCACACCGCTGGCCGAAGCGGCCGCGCATTTTCTCGGGAACATCGGCCGCACGATTTTGCTCGCGGGCGCAACCGTCTCGGCATTCGGTAACGTCGCCAGCGAGATACTGAGCTCGCCACGAATTTTGTTCGCATTTGGTCGCGACGGCCTGCTCCCCGCGAATTTTGCCCACGTGCACCGACGCTATCACTCGCCCGATGTCGCGATCATCATCTACGCGGCGATCGCCTTTGCCTTTTCTGTAACATCGACGTTTGAAGCCCTCGCCGTGCTGGCCAACGTCGCGGGCTTGTTAATGTATTTGCTCTGCTGCGCTGCCTGCTGGCTCTTGGTGCAACGCGACGTGCGCGCCAACGGTCCGCCCTTCACTTTCCCCGGCGTGAAAATCGTGCCCGCGATCGCAATCGCCGCCATTCTGTGGATCCTCGCCCACGCCACCTTGCGCGAATTCGCCGTGAATGGGGCCGTCCTCGTTGTCGCGTCAGTCTTGTATTTCTTGCGAGCAAAACTTCGGCAGAGCTAATTTCTCTGCGCTTTGAGCTCGGCGAGTTTTTCTTCCGCATTTGTTACGTCGGATTTGTGCGCACTTCCGAGCTTAAGCAGTCTTTGCTGACGCCGCAGATTCGCTTCGGCAAATTCAAGCTCCGCACTCTCACGTTTTGCTACTGCTTTTTCTTCGGCTTCGATCAATTGCGCGAGCGCTGTTTTCGCCACTTGCAACTCTTGTTTGGTACCTTCACCGGATGTAACGCGTGATTCCTGCTGGGAGACTGCTTCCTTGGCCTGGGCGACTCGCGCGCTTGCCAGTTCAGCTTCGCATTTGATCACCTTCAACGCTCGCTGCTCGACCTCGACTTTCGCGAGTACGCCAATCTTCCACAGGCGTTCCGCGCCGGCCGTGTTTCGTTTCGCACGCTCCAGTTTTTTTTCGCACCGGGCAACATCGCCGTCGGGCGTTCCCGCCTCGGCGAGTTCGTCCGAAAGATTTTGCTTCAATATCGGCGGCTCGATGTCGAACTCGCCGGGCTCGTCAGAATTGTACGGTGGATCCGCAGCTAATGCGATCATCGCGCTGGTGAGAAACATCACCGGCAACGCGATCGCGCGGATCATGCTGGCAGTTTATCACAAAAATTTTCGTAGCACATGCATCTTGCTTGCGGGCAGGCAGGCATCTTGCCTCCGTTATAACCGTCGGGTGAGGTAGGTAGCGGCGGTTCACCCGAACCGCCCCGGGCGATTGAGGTCAATCGCCCTACTTAAGGACAGCGGACACTACAGGTGTGAAAACCCGTGATGCGCTCGCATTTTTTTCTTTCATCCGCCACTTTCTTTTTGTAGAAGACGGACCCGGAGGAATTTATCTATCCGGTTAATCGTCAAATCCTGCTAACTGTCATCATCTCAGGATTGATCCTTCCATCGGCATCGGCCGATCTTTTTCCGAGTTCCGGACCTGTCGTGTCGGGTAAAGGTGCGCGTCTTCGATTCGGGAAAGCCGCCGCACCGAAGAATGCACCGCTCTCGGTGAAACGCGCGATATGGGCGGCGAATCAACTTCGATCAAAACCTTATCGTTACGGCGGCGGTCACAAATCATTTAAGGACCACGGTTACGATTGTTCCGGCACAATCTCCTATGTTCTGGCTGCGGCTGGTTTGATCAGCACCCCGATGAGCTCAACCGAGTTTCGCAGCTACGGCGAGAGCGGTCCTGGCAAATGGATCACCATCTATGCGCGCGAGGGTCACACGTTCGCAGTTATTGCCGGGCTGCGACTCGACACCACGCCGTTCGATCATTACACCGGCAAATGGGCCCCTCGTTGGTACGGGGCTTACCGCCCACCCCGCGGCTTCGACACCAGACATCCGATCGGGTTGTGAGACCACTGTAGTGTCCGACCCGTCCGCCGGAGCCTTGGCGAAGGTGGATGTCCTCAGCGGATTTTTCCTGATAGCCGGGTGAGATGCGCTGAGGACAGCGCACACTACAGCTCACGATGTCCGAAGTTGTGTTTAAGTCTTGTTAAGGAATCTTTCGCGGTTCACGGGAGCCAAAAACAAAATCAAAATGCAAATCATTCGTTCCGCCGTTCTGGCTTCAATATTATTGCTATTTCTGCTGGCGGCACCGCTTTGCGCTGCCGCAGCGCCACAAGCCCATGTCACCTCCGAGCAAGTAACTCGCGCGGTTCAAGAACTTGAAAAGCTCGCACAACAGAAAATTCAGGAAAACGCCGTACCCGGTCTTGCGATCGCAGTCGTGTTTCAGGACAAAGTCGTGTACGCGAAAGGATTTGGCGTGCGCGATGTAAATACAAAAGCACCGGTGGATGCGGGTACGGTGTTCCAGCTAGCGTCGGTCTCCAAACCGATTGGCTCGACAGTGGTTGCCGAACTGGTCGGCGAGGGAAAAATTAGCTGGGACTCAAAACTCCACGCGCTCGATCCCACATTCGAGATGTTCGATCCCTGGGTCACACGCGAAATCACTGTTCGCGACATGTACGCGCATCGGAGTGGGTTGCCCGATCACGCTGGCGATCTGCTCGAGGATCTCGGCTTTACGCGCGCGGAAATTCTATTTCGTCTGCGTTATCAACATCCCGATAGCAGTTTTCGTTCGCATTACGCGTACACGAATTTTGGCATGACTGAAGGCGCCGTCGCGGCGGTTAAACCATACGGGCTGGAATGGGAGGAGGCGTGCGCCCAAAAACTATACAAACCGCTCGGCATGACTTCGACCAGTTCGCGTTACGCTGACTTCATCGCGCGCCAGAACAAAGCGCTCGGACATGTGCTGGTGAATGAGAAATGGGAGCAAAAATTCAAGCGCGATCCG
>WNGB01004752.1_pt1 | contig 27199 bp, 24 predicted proteins | sample 5400681 | NCBI WGS metagenome assembly WNGB01 (sample SAMN13153367, study PRJNA577476) | soil metagenome | isolation source: 115 cm soil or saprolite under grassland replicate 2 | place: USA:California | collected 2016-06-15
GCGGGTTGCCGGCGCCGTGCTGGCTGCGGGACGGCTGGTGCCGCCCGCGGGCCAGCCGCCGCCCCCGGTCTGGGGGGCCGGGTCGCCGCCGGCCGGCCGGCCCTGGTCGGGGCCGGGGCCGGGGACGGTGGCGCTGCGGGGGCGCGGGTGCGGCAGCCCGGACGTGCTGCCCGACCGCCCGAGTGCCGTGCCGCGGGTGGCCGCCGGGGTCGGGGTGGGCGAGGTGCTCACCGGAACGCCTGCCGCGGTGGCATGGGCGGCACCGGCGGAGTTGTGGGAGGAGAACACGCCGACGACGACCGCGCCGGCGACGACCAGCGCGACCACCAGGCCGGCGCCGAGCAGCCGGGAGCCGGTCGAGGACCAGCCGCCCCGCAGCCGGACCCGTTCGACGAACGCCTCGACGAACCGCTGGCGTCCATGGTGTTGCGGCGGATGGGGATTCGACTGGTGCGGCACGGCGTGGTCTCCTTGCTGGCGGGGCCGCGTCCGGCAGACGCGGGGGCGGTGGTGGGCGGCGGTCGGGTGGCCGGCAGCTGGGCGGGCTCAGAGGTGGTGGCCCAGCCGGACCAGCGGGTCCAGCACGCCGAGGGCGACCACCGCGGCGGGCACGGCGAGGACAAGGCATGCGGTCGTCGCCCGGGCAACGAACTGGGAGGCCGCGACGGGCGCCTCCCGGGGGCTGCGGACAGCCAGTGCGAGCGCGACGGCGGCGAGCGCGACGCCGGCACCGAGCGCCGGCAGGACGGCGTGCGCGTCGGCCGGTGCGAGCGCGGCCGGGGCCGCCGTGAGGATGGCGAACGCCGCGGCGCCGGCGGTCAGGTACGCCGGTACGGCGGCGGCCAGGTGGGTGGCGGTCCGGGCGGTGAGCGCCGCGGCGGTCCCCAGCGCCGCGACGAGGAGCAGCTCCACCGGCCGGTGCCGCGTCGCCAGCACGACGAACGTGCCCACCAGGACGGCGTGGACGGCGACCTCCCAGGTGATGGCGAGCAGGAAGGCGCGCCGGATCGGTACCGCCGCCAGCTCCTCGGCGGACGCGGTCGAGCCGGTGGGCGCGGGGATGAGGGTGGCCACCGCCGCCGCCGCTGCCGGCACCGCGGGGAGCAGCCAGCCGGCGAGGACGGCGACGGCGATGGCCAGCGGCACCAGCGAGCTGCCGGCGGCCGCCGCCGTCCCGGTGGCCACGCCGAGGGGCACGACCACGCCGGCCAGCCCGATGGTGGGCAGGCCGGGGGCGGCGCACAGGGCCACCAGGGCGCCGAGCACGGCACCGACGGAGGCGGCCAGCACGGCCGGGCGACCGCCGCTGTCCAGGCACCAGCCGGCCGCGGTCGCCGCGGGCACCGCCAGCGCGGCGAGGATGCCGGTGACGGCCGGCGGCACCGGCCACCGGCGCTGCCGGACCAGCCAGGCGGCGGTGACGAGCAGGATCGGGCAGAACGCCGCGACCGCGGACCCGCCCGGCGCGCGTCCGGTGCCGGTGACCGCGAGCAGCACCGGTAGCGCCGCCAGCCAGACCCCGGCCGTCACCAGCAGGCCGGCGGCGTGCGCGCGCGAGTCGCACCGCGGCGCGCTCTCCCGGTCGATGATCTCGGCGATGTCGTGCACCGCCGCGTCCTCGACGCCGTCGGCGATGTCGCGCAGGTGCAGGACCTGCCCGTCGACCACGCCCGCCTCGCCCAGCGACTGCTCGGGCCGCAGCACCGGGTGCCCGACCAGCGCCAGGCTCCACGCCGCGGGCAGGGTGTCGTCCAGCGGCTGCCCGCACATCCGCACCAGTTGCGGCACGTACTCGGCGATCGGGTCGCCCGCCGGCAGTGCCAGGTCCACCCGCCGCCGGTCGCCGACGACGGTGACCCGGCACAGGGTGTCAGCCATGCCCGTGTCCGTGCCCGTGCCCGTGGCCGTGCCCGTGCCCGTGCACGCCGCCGCGGAAGTTCGAGGCGTTGGTCGCCTCGGTGTTCGAGGCGTTCTGCCAGACCTGCTCCAGCGCCGTCGAGATGTCGCCGAGGACGCCGTTCTCGATGGAGACCAGGTTGTTCTCGGCGACGTGCCATTCGCCGTGCAGCTCGGCGAAGTTCAGGTGCGCCGCGCCCCGCCAGGTGGCCTGGAGCTCCTCGATCCACCCCCTCAGGTTCTGAAGCTCTCGCTCCATCTCACCGGCCATGCCCTGCACCGTCGCCCGCCCGCTCTCGAGCATGAGCGTGTACTGAATCATCGGCGTTGCCATGCGGAGCTCCTGTTCGTGGGCCGGGCGTCAGGACAGGTTCGCCTGCGGAGCCAGCGACACCAGCTTGGTGTTGGCGTGTTCATTGGCTTCGTAGTTGGCGGCTGTCGCCGCGAGACCGTGGCTGATGTTGTGCAGGGCCAAGGTCATCTGGTCGGCTTTCCGGTCGAACTCGCCCATCGTGAGGCCGAAGTTTGCGGCGGCGGTGCCGTGCCATTCGCCGAGCAGGCTGTGCACGTACCGCTTCAGCGCCCGAGCCTGCTCCTCCAGCTCCAGCGCGGTGGACCGCGCCTTGGCCGCGGTGTCCTCGACATGCTCGGTGCGGACGTTGAACAGCGTGTCGGTGCCGATCGACGGGTCGGTCATCTGTTGACTCCTGAGGCGGTCGGTGTCGGGCGCCAGGTCCGACGGTGGGTAGGCGTGCCGGGTGCGGCGCCTTCGCCGGGCACCCGGCACGCCGTGAGGTCAAGGCTGGCCGGCCCGGTGGGCGCGGCGGAAGTTCCGCGAATCGGGATCCCTGTTGGGGGTCCCGGTGCTGTGCCGGTTCCGGGGCGGCCCGGCGACCTCCTGCGGGGGCAGCGGCATGGCCGGCCGCGCCGTAGCGTCGGACCCGGATCCGGATCGGGAGGCACCGACGTGACGATGGGCGCAGTGACCGGCCGCAGCCGGGTCTCCGGGCGCGGCTGGGGGGCGCACCGGACGATCGGCGAGGCGATCCGGGACGCTCGCGCGGGCACCGCGGTGCTGATCCAGCCGGGGGTCTACCGCGAGAGCCTGGTGCTGGACCGGCCGATCACGCTGGTGGGCGAGGGCGGGCCGGGGTCGGTACGGCTGGCCGGCGCGCTCGGCACGCTGCTGACGGTCCGGGCCGACGGCGTGGTGCTGCGGGGCCTCACGCTCGAGGTAGCCGGAGCCGGCGAGGTCGCCCTCACCGTGGAGGCCGGCGACGCGGTGGTGGAGGACTGCTCGATCGCCGGCGGCCGGGTGGAGGTCACCGGCCGGGCCACGCCGACGCTGCGCCGCTGCACCATCGCCTCGGCCGGGAAGGCCGGGCTGCTGCTCGCCGGGGACAGCCGCACCCGGGCAGAGGACCTGACGATCAGCGGCGTGGCCGGGATCGGGGTGGTGGTCGGCGACCGCGCGGCGGCCACGCTCACCGGCGTGCAGGTGAGCGACGCGCAGGTGTGCGGGATCCGCCTCGCCGCGACGTGCACCGCGTCGCTGTCCCGGTGCACGGTGACCGGCGGCCAGGGACCGGGCATCGTCATCGACACCGCCGGCACGGTGACCATCGACGGCCTGGTGGTGCGGGAGGCGCAAGCGGCCGGCGTGCAGGTCACCGCGCCCGGCTCGGCCACGCCGGACACCTCGGTCACCATCACCGGCAGCCGGATCGAGGACTGCGCGGGCGTGGGCGTCACCGTTGCCGGGCATCCGGCGGTGACGGCGACCGGGCTGGCCGTGCTGAACCCCACCGGCTCCGGCCTGGTGCTGCACGACCGGGCCGTTGCCACCGTCGCCGACCTCGATATCCGCAAGCCCGGCGGCAACGGCGTCCTCGCCTCGGGGCAGGCGCGCCTGGACGCCGAGCGGCTCACCATCTCCGGCTCGGCCTACAGCGCGGTGCACCTGGCCGACCATGCGCGGATGCTGGTGCGCACCGCACGGATCACCGGCACGGCCGAGCACGGGGTGCGACTCGCCGGCTCAGCCGTGTTCGATGCCCATGACCTGGTGGTGGACAAGACCGGCCTGGTCGCCGTCGCGGTCGAGGAGGACGCCGACGCCACGCTGACCGACTGCACCCTGCGCGAGGTCCCGGCCGGGCTGCTGCTGCGCACCGGCCGCCGGCCGGTGGTGCGCGGGTGCACGATCGCCGACGTGGCGGGCGTCGGGATCGAGATCGGGCCCGGTTGCGAGCCACTGATCGAGCGGTGCGCGGTGCACCGGACCGGCTCGGCCGGGGTCGTGGTGGATCGCGACGCGCGGCCGAGGCTGGAGGGCTGCACGTTCCGCGACATCCGCGGGACCGCGATCGTGGTCGCGGCGGGCGCCGACCCGCAGATCCGGGACACGGTCGTCGGCGCTGCCGCGAAGAACGGCGTCTACGTCGCCGACGGCGGGGCCGGCGTCCTGGTCGACTGCGAGATCACCGCGACGACGCTGCCCGCCGTGTACGTCGGGGCAGGCGCCCGGCCCCGCTTCCGCCGGTGCCACCTGCACGACCTCGACCAGGACCTGGTCGCGGCGGACGGCGCCGAGCCGGCCTTCGCCGACTGCACCAACGACCGGGTGGCGACCTCGCTGGCCGCGTCGTACGCCGGCGCGCCGACCCCGCTGCCGGCCGGCGCCGGCGCGCCCGCCGAGGCGGCCACGGCCACGGCCGCGGCCGCCCAGCCGGCCGGGTCCGCCCAGCCGGCTGCCGCCGCCCAGCCGGGCGAGGGGGCCGCCACCGGCGACGGGGCGGACCTGGAGCAGTTGCTCGACGAACTGCACGACCTCGTCGGTCTCACCCGGGTCAAGCAGGACGTGGACACGCTGGTCACCCTCGCGCAACTGGTCCGGCGGCGGGTCGCGGCCGGCCTGCCGCCGCCGCCGCTGAGCCGGCACCTGGTCTTCGCCGGCAACCCGGGCACCGGCAAGACCACGGTGGCCCGCACCTACGGCCGCATCCTCGCCAGCCTCGGCCTGCTGCGCAGCGGCCACCTCGTCGAGGCCGACCGGGGGAGCCTGGTCGGCGAGTACGTCGGGCACACCGCGCCGAAGACCGCGGCGATGTTCCGCAGGGCGCTCGGCGGCGTGCTGTTCATCGACGAGGCGTACTCGCTGGCGCCGCAGGGACACGGCAACGACTTCGGGCAGGAGGCGGTCGCCACCCTGGTGAAGCTGATGGAGGACCACCGCGACGACGTGGTGGTGATCGTCGCCGGCTACCCGCAGGACATGCACCGGTTCGTCGAGACCAATCCGGGGCTGTCGTCCAGGTTCACCCGCACCCTGCTGTTCGACGACTACACAAGCGCGGAGTTGGCCCGCATCGTCGAGCACCAGGCGGCCGGGGTGGAGTACCGGTTCGACGACGAGGCCCGCCGCGCGCTGGTGGACCTGTTCGACGTCCTGCCGCGGGACGAGCACTTCGGCAACGGCCGCGCCGCCCGGCAGGTCTTCCAGCGGATCACCGAGCGGCACGCCGGCCGGACCGCGCACCTGCCCGACCCGTCCATCGACGACCTCAGCACCATCCTCGCCGCCGACCTGCCGAGCCCGGTGGACGGGTAGCCCGGCTTGCGATCCTTGCGGCCGGCTTGCGGTTGCCTGAACGAACCGTGAATCCGCAGGTCAGCGGGGTAGTAAGCGCTCGCGCGGAAGGATGACCGCCGCCGCCGGGGCGTGCTTGACTCAGGCCAGCGGCAGCCCCGGCCGCGGCGTGGAGGCGAGCGAGATGGACGGCACCGGACGGTCATCGCAGCGATTGATCACGGTCGGCGTGCGGACCGAACACACCATCCTGCGGTACGGGCTGGAGGCGATGCTGCGTACCCACCCCGACGTCGTGGTGGTGGAGCACGCCGTCGGCGGCACCGAGGAAGTGGTGGTCTGCGCCCCCCGCGGCAGCGACTGGTCCGCCGCCGACGTGAGTGCGGGCCCGCCGAGCTGGGTGCTGGTGATCGACCCTGCCGCCCCGCCCGGGATGCTGCTGGCGGCCATGCGGGCCGGCGTCCGCGGTCTGGTCAGCATCTGCGCCAACGGCGCCGAACTGCTCGCCGCGGTCAAGGCCGTGCACGGGGGTGCGTTCTACCTCTCACCCGGGCTCGCGCCGGGACTGCACGCGGCCCTGGAGCGGGAGGCGGACGGCGCCAACCCGACGGTGACCGCGCCGCCACGGCAGGTGCCCGGCCAGGCGTCGCTGACCGCCCGGGAGGTCGCGACGCTGCGGCTGGTCGCGCAGGGGCTGACGCACCGCCAGGTGGGCCGGCGGCTCTCGCTCACCGAGACGACCGTAGACACCTACGTCAAGCGGATCCGCGCCAAGCTCAGCGTCGGCAACAAGGCCGACCTGACCCGCAAGGCGATCGCGCTCGGTCTGGTGAGCCTGTCCGCCGCCGTCGACGGCTACCCGCTGCGGGACTCCGCCTGACGGGCGCACCGGCCGGATCTCCCGGCCGGTCCCCGATTGCGCGATCGGCCCGGTGTCCCGGAACCAGGACGGTCGGCCGGTAACGGGATCTGGGCGCGGCCGCCCGGCACCGCCAGGCTGGAGGCGGTTGTGCGAGCCATCAGTCAGGAGGACCACCCCGATGATCCGACTCTCCTTCCACCGCCCGGCCCGGATCGTCCCGCCCGCGCTGCCGCAAGGTGTGATCACCGTGCCCGCGCCGCGGAAGGAGGACCCGGCCGGAGCGGGTGCGGGCGGCTCCGGCTGGATGAGCCTGTTCTACCCACTGATGAGCAGCGTGAGCCTGGCCGGCTACATGATCATCGGGCACCAGCCGGTGCTGATGGCGCTCGGGGTCGGGTTCGTCACGCTGTCGGTGGTGGTGGTGTTCACCATGCGCTGGCAGTCGTGGAGCAGGAAGCGGCAAGCGGACCAGAAGCGGCAGCGCCGCTACCGCGACCACCTGGCCAGGACCTGGCGCCAGGCGCGTGAGGTGCGTGCCGTGCAGCGGCGGGCCAGCGGGTGGACCTACCCGTCCCCGGAACGGCTGTGGGGCATCGCGAACACCTGGCGCCGGGTCTGGGAACGCCGCCCCGCGGACGCCGACTTCCTCCGGGTGCGGCTGGGCACCGGGGTCGCGCCGCTGGTGACGCCGCTGCAACTGGAGGCCCCCGACGAGCCGGACGTGGAGTACGACCACAGGGCGCTGTCCGCCGCGAAGGCGCTGGTGGCCGGCGAGTCGGGCGTGCCGGGCCAGCCGCTGCTGTGCGACCTGGCGCAGACCGGCATCGTCACCATGGTCGGCCCGCCCGAGCGGACGGCCGGCCTGGCCCGCGCGGTGCTGCTGGACATCGCGGTCCTGCACGCGCCCGAGGACGTCCTGGTCGCCGTGGTCGCCCCGGACCGCCCCGGCGACTGGAAGTGGGCCAAGTGGCTCCCGCACACCCACGACCCGGACCGGACCTGCCCCACCGGGCCGGCGCCACTGGTCACCGGCGACGTCGCGTTCCTGGAGGAGTTCCTGCAGGGCGAGATCGCCCGGGCGGCCGGCGAGCAGGAGGCGCGCCGGCGGGCCGCGGCGCGCGAGGCGGGCCGGTCCGGTCGGCGCCTGGTCGTGGTCCTGCAGGGCTACGACCCCGGCCGGGACTGGACCAGGTCGCCCGCCGTCACCGGGCTGCTGGAGGCGGCCGACCCGGGGCTGGGCCTGCACGTCATCTGCCTCACCGACAGGGACGCGCACGAGCCGACCCGCAGCGACCTGCGGGTCGGCGTGGACGGGGCGGGGTCGGTCACGGTCACCGGCCGGCGCGCCTCGGTCTGCTCCCCGGTGACCGGCGTGCGCATGCTCGAACCGCCGCTCGCCCTGTGCGAGGCCACCGCCCGGGCGCTGGCCCCGCTGCGGCTGTCGGAGGAGCGGGAGGAGGCGCTGGCCCGCACGATCAACCTGCCGGCGATGCTCGGCGTGGACGACCTCGCCGGCTTCGACCCGGCCCGCACCTGGCTGCCCCCGGACTCGCCGAACCTGCTGCGGGTGCCGATCGGGCTGGACGCGGCGTCCGAGGATGTGCTGCTCGACCTGAAGGAGTCGGCGCAGGGCGGGATGGGGCCGCACGGCCTGATCGTGGGCGCCACCGGGTCGGGCAAGAGCGAGCTGCTGCGGACCCTGCTCACCGGCCTGGCCGTCCGGCACCCCCCGGAGCTGCTCAGCCTGGTGCTGGTGGACTTCAAGGGCGGCGCCACCTTCGCCGGCGTGACCGAACTGCCGCACGTCGCCGGCCTGATCACCAACCTCGCCGACGACCTGCACCTGGTGGACCGGGTCCAGGCCGCGCTGCACGGGGAGCAGCAGCGCCGGCAGCGGCTGCTGCGGGAGGCCGGCAACGTGGACTCCATCCGCGACTACCAGCTCAAGCGCGCCGCCGGGCACACCGACGCGCACGGCCGGCCGCTGCCGCCGCTGCCGTACATGCTGGTGATCGTCGATGAGTTCGGCGAGCTGCTCACCCAGCGGCCCGACTTCGTCGACCTGTTCGTGCAGATCGGCCGGGTCGGCCGCAGCCTGGGCATCCACCTGCTGCTGGCCACCCAGCGGCTGGAGGAGGGCCGGCTGCGCGGGCTGGAGTCGCACCTGTCGTACCGGATCTGCCTGCGCACCTTTTCCGCCGCCGAGAGCCGCGCGGTGCTCGGCACCCCCGACGCCTACCAACTGCCCACCCTGCCCGGCTCGGCGTACCTGAAGGTGGACGAGTCGGTGTACAGCCGGTTCCGGGTCGCCCACGTCTCTGCACCGGCGCTCAGCGGCACCCAGGTGAGCACCGGGCGCCCGGCCATCGGGCCGCTGGAGTTCACCCTCCGCACCGCCGCCGCCGTCCCGGCGGACCACGACGCCGAAACCGCGCCGCTGGCCACGCCGGACGGGCCCACCCAGATGCAGCTCCTGGTGCACCGGCTGATGCAGTTCGGCCAGCCGACCCACCAGGTGTGGCTCCCGCCGCTGCCGCCGGCGATCCCGCTGGACGCCCTGCTCGGCCCGATCGCGATCGACCCGGTCCGCGGCATGCAGGCCGAGACCGGCGCCGCCGCGCAGCACGGGCCGGTGATCCCGGTCGGCGTGCTCGACCTGCCCGCCCGGCAGCAGCAGCGCCCGCTGGTGCTCGACCCCACCAGCACGCACGGCCACCTCGCGCTGGTCGGCGCCTCCCAGTCGGGCAAGACCACGCTGCTGCGGACCATGCTGCTCGCCGCCATGCTCGGCAACTCCCCGGACCAGGCGCAGTTCTACTGCCTGGACTTCGGCGGCGGCGGGCTGACCGGGTTCGAGCAGGCGCCGCACGTGGCCGGGGTGGCCGGGCGCGGCGACCCGGAACGGGCCCGGCGGGCGCTGTGGGAGGTGCGCCGGCTGGTCGAGGAACGGGAGGCGCTGTTCCGCTCCCTCGGGATCGACTCGGTGGCCACGTTCCGCCGCCGGCACCGGGCCGGGAGCCTGCCGGCGGAGGTCCGGGCGGCCGAGGTGTTCCTGATCCTGGACAACTGGGCCAGCATCCGGGCCGAACTGGAGGAGGCCGAGGACGCGGTGCTCACCATCGCGGCCCGCGGCCTCGGCGTCGGCGTGCACGTGATCGTGACCGCGCACCGCTGGGCCGACATCCGGATGAACCTGCGCGACCTGCTCACCGCCCGGCTGGAGCTGCGCCTGAACGACCCGGCCGAGTCCGAGGTGAGCCGGGGCGAGGCGCGGCACCTGCGCGCTGGCGCGCCCGGGCGGGGCATCGCGCCGCCGGGCCTGCTGTTCCAGGCGGCGCTGCCCCGGCTGGACGGCCGGGAGACCGACGAGCACCTGGCCGAGGCGCAGGAGGAGGCAATCGCCAAGATCGCGGCGGCCTGGACCGGCCGGCCTGCGCCCGAGCTGCGCACCCTGCCCGGCACGGTGCACGTCTCAGCACTGGCCGACGCCGACGCCGACGCCGACCGCCCCGGCACGCCGATCGGCCTGGCCGAGGTGGACCTGGGCACCGCCTGGCTGGACCTGGACGAGGAGGACCCGCACCTGATCGTCTTCGGCGACGCCGGTTCCGGCAAGTCCACGTTCCTGCGCACCTGGATGACCGGCCTGGCGGCGCGCACCTCGCCGGACGACGTCCGCTTCGTCGTCCTCGACTACCGGCGCAGCCTGCTCGGCGTGGCCGACGGCCCGCACCTGGGCGGCTACGCCGGCGAGGGCGCCACCGCCGCCGCGTACCTCCAGCAACTCGGCGAGGTGCTGGCCGGACGCCTGCCGCCGGCCGGGCTGAGCGTGGAGGAGCTGGCCGCCCGGGACTGGTGGGACGGCCCCGAGATCCACCTGGTCGTCGACGACTACGACCTGCTCGGCAACACCCGACCGCACCCGCTCGCCCCGCTGGCCGACTTCGTGCCGCAGGCCCGGGACATCGGCCTGCACATCGTCCTGGCCCGCCGGGTCACCGGCCTGAGCCGCACCGCGATGTCCGACCCGCTGCTGACGATCATGCGCGACCTGGGCACCGGCGGCCTGCTGCTGTCCGGCGACCCCCGCGAGGGCGTCATCATCGGCGAGCACCGCGCCACCCAGCGCCCCGCCGGCCGCGGCCTGCTCCTGCGCCGCTCCCAGCCGCCCACCGTCGTCCAGGTCGCCGTCCCGGACTGACCTCGAGCTAGAGAGTCGGGCTGAGGGGTGGTGGTACCGCGGTGAACGTCACGGGCAGGGTCGCCGGGCCGCGCAGGTACAGGCTGCGCCGCCAGGTGAGGGCTGCGGGGTCCACCGCCAGGGCCAGCCGGTCGCAGTGGTCGAGCAGTGCGGTGAAGGCGACGTGCGCCTCCATCCGGGCCAGCGGGGCGCCGAGGCAGTAGTGGATGCCGTGGCCGAAGCCCAGATGGCTGGAGGGTGCCCGCAAGATGTCGAACGCCTCGGGGTCGGCGAACCGGGCCGGGTCCCGGCCGGTGGAGGCCACCGAGACCAGGACCGGCTCGCCGCCGCCGGGGATCGTGGTGCCGCCGATCGTGACGTCCTCCTCGCGGGTGAAGCGCATGATGACGCACTCGATCGGCCCGTCGTAGCGCAGGAACTCCTCGATCGCCGGGCCGAGCAGGGTGCGGTCTGCGCGCAGCGCGGCGAGCTGGTCGGGGTTGCGCAGCAGGGCGAGCGCACCGTTGGCGATCAGGTCCACGGTGGTCACGTGGCCCGCGCTGAACAGCAGGAACACCATGGAGACCAGCTCGTCCTGGCTGAGCCGGTCCCCCTCGTCCCGGGCGGCGAGCAGCGCGCCGAGCAGGTCGCGGCCCTCCAGATCGTCCTGCACCGGCTCCTGGCTGCGCCGCGCCACCTGCGCGGCCAGGTAGTCCCGGATGTTCACGAACCCGGCGAGCGCCTGCGCCGCCTGCTCCGGTCCCGGCGCGACGGTCGCCTCGATCCAGCCGACGAACTGCCGCCGGTCCGCGGTCGGCAGCCCGAGCAACTCCATGATCACGATGGCCGGCAGCGGCAGCGCGAAGTCCTCGATCAGGTCCGCCCTGCCCGCCGGCAGGACCTCGGCGAGCAGCTCCGTGGCGATCTGCCGGGCCCGCGGCCGCAGCGCCTCGATCCGCCGCACCGTGAACGCCTTGGCGACCAGCCGGCGCAGCCGGGAGTGGTCGGGCGGGTCGGACCGGAGCATGTGCCGGTCCATGCCGATCACCGCCTCCGAGCGCACGAACGGGTGCGTGGCGACGGCCGGGCTCGCGCTGCGGATGTCGCTGGACAGGCCCGGGTGGGGCAGCGCCTGCCTGACCGCGTCGTACCCGGTGACCAGCCACGCTGACAGCCCCCGCACCCGCACCCGCCGCACCGGCGTGACCCGCCGCAGCGCCGCGTACAGAGGATGAGGATCCGCGGAGAACCCGGGCTCCAGCGAGTCGAGGTCGATCACGTCGCCGGGGGTGTCGCCGACGAACTCAAAGTCGGTCACCGTCTTCCCTTCCCACCGCCAGTACGACCCAGACGGCCCGGACGTCCCGGCCACAAGCCGATGGACGGTCATCCTGCCCCGGACATTGCGGCGCTCAGGGGGTCTTTGGGCTTCCGGTTGGGGTGTGAAGCGTATCGGGAGTTCGGCTGGTCCCCGTAGGTGCGTTCCCCGGACATGGCGTCCGCTCCGGGGTTCAGAGGGCGGCCCGGCCGTCCCATCAGCCGCCGTAACCTCCTGGCACAACGACGCCGGGCAGGCCCGCGGGCAGCGGGCGGGCCCGGCGTCGCCGGCCGGTCGCGGGTCAGTCGGCGCAGTCCAGGCTAGGGAAGATCGACTGGGCGTCGGCGTGGGCGTAGTCCTGCAGCGTCGCGTTGATCGCGTCGCTGTAGGCGCCGAGGGCCACGCCCGCGTCGGCGGCGTCTTTCAGGACGCCCTCCTCACCCTGCGAGAACGCGTTGTAGGCCTTCTGCGCGAGCGCATCCTGACCAACGGCGGCGCCGGCCACACCGCGATCGTGCACAGTGCAGACTCCGAGCGGTGCATGCGTTTCGTCAGGCGGGTCAGCGCGAGCCGGGTCCTGGTCAACGCCCCGGGTGCGCAGGGGTGCATCGGCATCGGCAACAGCCTCGCGCCGTCGCTGACCCTGGGGTGCGGCACCTGGGGTGGCGGCCTGGTGACGGACAACGTGAACTACACCCACCTGTTCAACATCAAGAGGATGGCCGCGTGACCGGGAGTCGCGATGCGACAGTCGACAGTGGACAGAGCGCGGGATGACCGGGCCCGGGGACTTCGAGCTCGCCGCGCTGGAGCCGGGGTTCACCCGGGACCCCTACCCTGACCTTGCCCGGTTGCGCGCGCAGTCCCCGGCGTGCCGCGTGGTGATCCAGGGCCTGCCGGTCTGGCTGATCACCCGGTACGACGACGTGCGCCGGGGGCTGGCCGACCCGCGGTTCAGCAGCGACCCGGACTTCGCCGGCGAGCCGGCTCGCGCCACCCCGTGGGCCGCCGCCTCGAAGTCGAAGCTGTCGCGGCACCTGGGCCGGGCCGACCCGCCGGAGCACACCCGGCTGCGTCGACTGGTCGCGCAGGCGTTCACCCCGCGCCGGGTCGAGGCGCTGCGGCCGCGGGTGCGGGAGCTCGCGGACGAACTGCTGGCCGGCATCCTTCCCCGCGGGCAGGCCGACCTGGTCGCGGACTTCGCGCAGCCGCTGCCCGTCACGGTCATCGCCGAACTGCTGGGCGTGCCGGTCGCCGACCGGCACGAGTTCGTCCGATGGATCGACATCTACGTCGGGATGAACGAAGGCGACGCGGCGCGGATCCCGCAGGCGGTGGCGGCCATCAGCGACTACCTCGGCGCATTGATCGACAGCCGGAGACGACTCCCACCGGGCGACACCGAGGGCGGAACCCTGCTCGACGGCCTGATCGCGGCGCGGGACGAGGGCGGCCGCCTGGAGGAGGACGAGCTGCTGGCGATGATCTTCGTGCTGATGGCCGCCGGATACGAGACCATCGTCAACCTGATCGCCAACGGCACCCTGGCCCTGCTGCGCAACCCCGACCAGCTCGCCGCGTTGCGCGCCGACCCGAGCCTGCTCCGGCCGGCGATCGAGGAGTTGCTGCGCTACGACGGCCCGATGAAGCTGGGCCCGGCGCTGCGGTTCGCCACCCAGGACGTGCCCGTCGGCGATGTCGTCGTGCCCGCAGGAGAACCCGTGTTCTTCGCCCTGGCCGCCGCCCACCGCGACCCGGCCCGGTTCGCCGAGCCCGACCGGCTGGACATCCGGCGGCCCGACGCCGGTCACCTCGCCTTCGGCAACGGCGTGCACTACTGCCTGGGCGCACCGCTCGCCCGGATGGAAGCCGAGGTCGCCTTTCCTGCGCTGCTGCGACACTGCCCGGACCTCGCCCTGGCCGCCGACCCCGACCGACTCGCCTGGCGTTCCAGCCGGATGATGCGCGGCCTGAAGCGGCTGCCCCTGACATTCACGCCGACTCGCTCCAGGTCGGGCGGCTGAGCCGGGTCGGCCGGGTCACCAGGTGACCGGCAGCGCGCGCAGGCCACGGACGACGCGGCCCTCGGTCCACTCCAGCTCATCCAGCGCCACGGCCGGCCGCAGGGTCGGGAAACGAGTCAGCAGCCCGCCGACGGCTGCCTGCAACTCGGTGCGCGCCAGCGGCGCCCCGACGCAGTAGTGGATGCCGTACCCGAACGCCACGTGGGCGCCGGCGTCCGGCCGGTCAATCTGGAAGTCGTCCGGCCGGTCGAACACGCGGGAGTCCCGGTTCGCCGAGTGGTTGACCGGGAAGACCGCCTCGCCGGCCCGGATCGTCACCCCGCGCAACTCCACGTCCTCGGTGGCGATCCGCGCGAACATGGTGGCGATGAAACGCACGTACCGCAGCAGTTCCTCGACGGCTGCCGGAATCAGGTCCGGTTGGACGACCAGCCGCGCGAGCTGGTCGGGGTGCCGGAAGAGCGTCACCATCGAGTTCGCCAACTGGTTCATGGTGGTGTCCTGACCCGCGCCGAACAGGGCCAGGGTCGTCCAGAGCAGCTCGCTCCCGGTCAGCCGGTCGGTGCCGTCGTGCGCCTCGACCAGAGCCGTGAGCAGGTCCTGCTCCGGCCTGCGGCGCTTGCGCTCGAACAGTTCGAGGAGATATCCCGCCACATTGTCGAAGGCGTGTGCCACTGCCGCGGGGGGCAGTTCGGCCGCCGTCATCCCGATGTCGACCCAGGTGAACAGCCGGTCCTGCTCGTGGATCGGGACGCCCAGCACCGTACACATGACAGTGGCCGGCAGCGGTTTGGCGAGGCTGGCGATCAGGTCGACCGGCGGCCGCTGCGCGGCCATCCGGTCGATCAGACCATCGACGATGCCGGCTATCCGGGGCCGCAGCCGGTCCACGGTACGGACGGTGAACGCCTTGCCGATCAGGCGCCGCACCCTGGTGTGGTGCGGCGGATCCATGTTCGCGATCATGTCCGGCGAGGGCATGTTCGGCAGCAGCTGCGGCGAACCTGCCGCGGTGTTCGCAGCCCGGCTGAAGCGAGAGTCCGACACCACCTGCCGGACGTCGTCGTACCGGGTAGCGAGCCAGACCGCCTGCCCGGTCGCCAGCCGCACCCTGGCCACCGGCTGCGCCTCCCGCAGCCGCGCCAGGTCGGGTTCCCCGTCCGCAGCGGGCGGTGTCGGGAACGGAAACAGCGGGAGCAGGCTCCCGGTGGCTGACATCTGCTCGGACACGGTTCCTCCCGATCAGGCCGGCTCGCCCGCGCGGGGCGATCACGCCCGATTCATGATTAAGGTAAGCGGCGGGGTAAAGAAGTCCGTGAACAGGTGTCGCCGAACAGGGACACAAGGCCCGGTTGCCGGCGAACGGCCGCGGCCGGTCAGCCAGTCATCACCGACTCCAGGGGCAACTCCGGCAACTGGCCGGTCCCTCGAAAGGGACTTACCAGCCTGGTGAGCCAGATCGTAGTCTTGAACCCAGGGTACCCCGGCCAGCGCCGCATGAACTCTTCAGCTCCGGCTGGAGCGTTGGACAGCCACACGCTCCCTGGACCGGCCTCCGTTCCCTCCACAAGAATGCGATTTTACGGGGGTATAGCCGATGTCCAACGACGCATGCGCCGTACTTGAGGAGGCTCTGGGCGCTTTCACTGTGGGCGATGTGGAGCCCTTGGTGCGCATATTCGCCCCCGACGGTGTCTGGTACCTCGGTTGTCACGGCGATGTCGGACAACTCGGCCACGACGCGATCCGGACGGTCCTGCACGATGTTTTCGACTCGTGGGGCGGAACGCTCGTCGCAGACATCCACGATACCTTCATCAGCGATCAACACGTTGTGGTGTTGCTGTCCGAGACCGGCCACAAGTTCGGCGACCCACAGCAGTACAGCGCGGTGCATATTTTCCACATCGTTGTCGACGATGTTGGCAACTGGTGGGTGGATCGCGCCTATTCCGGTCCCATGCCGTTGCCGCTCGAGAGCGCTACGCCGGTGCGTTACGGGCCAGCCCGCTCAGCTTGAGTCCACGAGTCCACCAACGATCCATCGGGGGCAGTCGTCCAGCGGTGGGTATCCGTGAACAGGTTGTCCACAGTGGACTCTGCGACCGGAGTTGTGCGGAAGGTGTTCGCCTACGCGGCGAGTGAGCCGACCGGCAACCCGGCTGCGCGGTCACACTGGACCGTGATCTGAGCCTGCCGGCTCCCGCCGCGCGGCTCCACCAGATGCGGGCGGACCGGCGGGGTGACCGGATAGAGCGCGGCGACGCGCTGCAGCGCCCAACGCACCCGGCGCGCCGCCAGCTCGGGGCAGTCTCCGTACTGCTGTGCGAGCGCCGCCGCGCAGCCTCCGGTGCCGCCGTGAATGCGCACGGTGGTGCGGATAGCCGCATCCGCCGTCGCACGGTCCACCGCCTCCACGGCCGACAGGGTGGAGACAGCGAGGGCCCGAGTGCGGGCGACTTCCAGGATCTTCCGAGACATGGTGCTCCTCCGGCGGCCGATAGGGAGGGGATGAGCCCCGCGACGAACTTCTGATAGGAAACCTTACTGATAGTTCGCTCACTGTCTCGGCGCGCATAAGGCTGGCGCGCTGGGCGGTCAGGTTTCTGCGCTGATCGGCAGGATCCGGGGTTGCGGTGCGCGCCGTGGCCGCACCTGACCCGCAAAGGCGATCGCCCTCGGCCTGGTGAGCCTGTCCGCCACCGCCGAACACCACCCGCTACGACACGCCGCGTGACCACGGTCTGCCTATCCGGGCGGACGCGGCGGCTGTCCGCGGCCCGCCGCCCAGACAGGAGGAGGCGTTCAGAGGCGCCGCGTTCCCCCTGCGTCGGTCGGGTTAGGCCAGCCGGCGGCGGGTCCACCAGAAGCAGAACCAGGTCAGCAGGCCGGAGAGTGCGAGGAACAGCGCCGTCTCGGCCCATTGGAGGGCCCAGAAGCGGCCGGCGGGCTGGTAGACGACCAGCTGCCGGTAGCCGAGGTCGCCGAGTCTGACCAGGCAGCCCCGGATGTCCGGAGCCTTGCCTAGTCCCGCCGACGGCGGCGGGAGGCAGTCCCCGAACCACGATGGCAGGGCGGTGATCTCGTGGCCGGATGCGTCGACCGTGTTGTTGGACAGGACCCAGTCACCCCGGTTACCGGTGGTCACGGCCAGCCGCATAGGCCCGCCGGGGCCGGACATCTCGATCGAGGTGAGGTTGTCCCCGATCGTGACGGTCTGCCGGGCGGGCGGGAGGAGGTGCGGCCGAACCCACAGCGGCACGGCGACCTGGACGAGGGTGAAGACGGCGAGGGTGACGGCCATGGCGGGCAGAGTGCGGCGCAGGAGGAGCCCGACGGCGACGCCGAGGACGAGCGCGAAGACGGCGTAGGCGACGGGTGCGACACCGCGCATGGCGAAGGCCACCGGTGTCAGGCGTGCGGGCAGCTCGCCGTGGTTTTTGCCGGTGGTTCCGTCCAGCGGCCCGGCCCACCAGGTGACCGCCAGGGTGAGCACCCCGACGGCGGCCGCGGTGGCCAGAGCGGTGACGCCGAGCTTGGTCGCGAGCCAGCGGGTGCGGGTGACGGTCTGGTTCCACGCCAGCCGGTGCGTGCCGGCCTCCAGCTCGCGGGCGACCATCGGCGCGCCCCAGAAGGCGCCGATGACCGCGGGTGCGACGGCCAGCACCACCAGCCCGGCGTTGTAGAGGTTCCGGTCGGTCCTGGTGAGCTGGTCGAACAGGGCGTTCGGGTAGGCCCTGGACAGGTGCAGCAGCCGCGGTCCGGTGATCGCGAGGACGACCGCAAAGGCGGCGACGGCGGCGTACACCGTGGTGGCCTGGGCGCGGAACTGGCGCCAGGTCAGCCAGATCATCGAAGGACCTCCAATGCGGGCCGGTGGCCGCGGTCGGCGTCGGCGGGCGGGCTCATGTATTCCAGGACGAGGTCCTCGAGGCTGAGCCGGCCGACCGTCCAGGCGGGGTCGTGGATCGGGCCGCCGGTACGGACGACGAGGGTGGTCTGCCGGTCGGTGTGGCTGGCGGAGATGACGTGCTGGTCCGCGGGGAGGGTGGCGGGATCGCGGCGGGGCCCGGTGAGTCGGTGGTGGGTGGCCAGCAGCGCCTCGACCTCGCCGGCCACCCGCACGTGGGAGTCGACGAGCACCACGAGGTGGTCGCAGACCCGCTCCAGGTCGGTGACGAGGTGGGAGGAGAGCACGACGCTGAGCTCGTGCTCGGCGACTGCCTCCATCAGGTTCTGCAGGAACTCCCGGCGGGCGAGCGGGTCGAGGCTGGCGATCGGTTCGTCGAGGATGAGCAGCTCGGGTCGTTTGGCCAGGCCCAGGGTGAGGGCGAGCTGGGCGCGCTGCCCGCCGGACAGCTTCCCGGCGCGCTGGGCGGGGTCGAGGCCGAGCCGATCGATCCGGACCCGTGCCAGGGCGTCGTCCCACCGGGGGTTGAGCCGGGCGCCCAACCGCAGGTGGTCGGCGACGCTCAGTCCGGGATAGGTGGGGGTGTCCTGGGCGACGAAGCCGACCTTGGCCAGTTGCCTCGCGCCGCTGGCGGGACGGCCGCCGCACACCTCGATCGTGCCCGACGTCGGCGTCAGCAGGCCGACGGCCAGGCTCAGCAGCGTGGTCTTGCCGGCTCCGTTGGGACCGACCAGCCCGGTCACATGCCCGGCCGGGATGTCCAGCGTGCAGTCCGACAGCGCCCACCGCCGCCGATATCTCTTGCCCAGTGCCCGGGCCCGCAGGACGGCGGTCACGCTATGTCCTGCTCAGCCGCGGCCCGAAAGGTGCTCAGGAACAGGGCCTCGATGCTCTCCTCGTCCAGCCCTGCCCGGCGGGCCGTGGCCAGCCAGCGCCGCAGGTCCTTTCGCAACGGCTCGTGCGCGGCGAGCGAGGCGTCGGTCAGCGCCCGGGTCACGAACGTCCCGATGCCCGGGCGGGCGGCCACGAGCCCGTCGCGTTCCAGCTCCCGGTACGCCTTGAGCACCGTGTTGGGGTTTATCGCCAGCCGGGCCACCACGTCCTTGACCGTCGGAAGCTGGTCACCCTCCCGCAGCAGGCCCAGCCGCAGCGCGTGCCGTACCTGCTGGACCACCTGCAGGTACGGCGAGACGCCGGATCGGCCGTCCAGAGAGAACTCGATCACCCTGACTCCATTCATCTAGTAGCCTAGTACTCTAGGACTCTAGAAACAGGCTCGTCAACCAGCTCCCGCGACCGCGTGATCGCGCCCGCTGGCGGGTCCGGGACCGCGTCAGCCTGCCCGGCGCCGACCCGTCGTCGTCCCAGCGCGCGAGCAAGACGGTCGTTCTGAAGGGACGTCGTTGTGTGGTGCATGACGGGTGGTGGCTGCTGGGTTTCGGCGCTGGTTACCGCCCCCCGGCTGAGTGCCCTGCTGGCCCGGTTGCGGATGGTCAGGTGGGGGTAGGTCCTGTCCGCGGCGCTCGGGGACGGCGCCGGTGGGAGGCGGCGTGGGCAGCGGTCGACGTATCCGGCCCGTGCTCTGGGTGATCTTCGGCGCGGCAGGGCTGCTGGTCGGCCTGGGGATGGCAATCTCCGCATTGGCCGCGGCCACCAGGGCCGGCGGTGTTGACAGCCCGCCGGTATGCCGCACGGACTTCGCCTCGCAGTGCACCACCGAACGGGCGGCCGTGCTGGAGCGTCGCGGCTACGTGCGCGGTTCCTGGTTCACTCGGGAGCAGAAGTGGCTGGTGCGGGTGCCCGAGGGTGCGCCGCGCCTGAAGGATGGACAGCTGCTGAGTCTCCAGGTGCCGCGGCAGGACGGCCACGAGGGGCTGACCGAGGGGGCGGAGGTGACCCTCATCTACTACGGCCAGGCTCCCGCGTGGATCCGGCTGGCCTCGGGGAGGGTGCTGGAGACCGGCGACCATCCCCGCCGGTCGGCTCCGATGCTGGGGTGGTTGGCGCTGTTCGCCGCCTGCGGCGGCATCTTCGGGATCCAGACTGGACTCAGGTCGGGGCGCCGGGAAGGCGGCTGGCTGCGGCGCACCCCGGCGCACATCCTTGTCGGGATCGCGGGTGTGCTGGCTATCGCCGGTATGTTCGGCGCGGTCGGCCAGACGGTCGCCGGCGGCACCATCTGGCCCGGGGTTGCGGGCGGGCTGATCGGCCTCTGGGTGGGTGCCCTGTCGTGGCGCCGGTCACGTCGCCGCGAATCCGCCTTCCTGGCCGGGCGCTGACCGCCGGGTGGTGGCGTAGTGGTCGCGTAGGGCGATGATCCGGGTCCGGCGTGCGGAGGTCAGGTAGCGGGGTGAGCCCAGGTTGATGGTGCCGTATTGGCTGGGGTCGGCGCCGATGGCGCGCAGCATGGGCGCGCTGCGCTGGGAGAGGCTGCCCTTGCGGATGTCGAAGTGAGCGAGGAGGTCTTTGACCAGCAGGCCGCGTTCGCCCGCGCCTGGTTCGAACAGTTTGTTGGCTTTGCCGATCGTCCAGCAGATGGCGGCGGCGGCGGTCGCGGCCCGGCCGTGGCGACGGCAGATCTCCGGGTCCCCCGCCGAGGCGTCAGCGAGGAACCGGCGGCAGGCGGTCCGGTACTCCGCGTCGAGGAGTTCATCGCAGCAGCGGTCGATGAGGGTGAGCACCTCGCTTACCCGGTTGTGGATGTCGGCCGGGATCGCGTCCCAGGCGAACGGCTCGTCGGGTAGCGGGGGCTGTCCAGCGCGTCCTGGCCGCCGACCGCGCGGCGCAGGGTGTCGAGCATGATCGTCGGAAGGTCCGCCGGGGTGTTGCCGGGTGGCGACCACGGGCTGTCGTCGTCGAATGCGCCGATCGCGGCCAACAGCGCGGCGGGGCCCTGCGGCCGTGGGGAACGGATGAGGCGCTGGTAGTCCGCCTCATGGACGTCGACCGCACCGAGGGTCTGCGCGGTGAGGTCTGGTGGGATGCCGCGCTCGTGGTGGCAGAAACCGATGAACGCGCGCAGCAGGTCGGGGGCCTTCGCCAGGTGGGACGCCTCGGCGACGATCTTGCGGGGAAGCCAGTCGACCAGCAGGATTTCCACCGCCGTCGGGCTCCAGCGCAGCGGGTCGCCCGGGCCGTAGTCGGTGCCGAACCACAGCAGCGATTCGAGCAGGCCTCGGTGGTCAGGACCGTCGACCCCGGCCGCGAACGACGAGGCGAGGAAGCGCTCAGCCAACGCCGCCACCGCGTCGGTATCCCACTCCGGACGCCGATAGCCGGCCCCGCCGGCGGGCAGCATGGCGGCAGTCCATTCGACCAGAGCGCGGCACGCCGGCCAGGTGTCGGTCTCGAACGGCGGAAAGGTGATCGCGCCGAGTTCGATCGCCTCGGTGATCCGGGCACGGGCGTCGGCCGGGTCCAGGGCGCGGGCCTCGGTGTCCGGGTCGGCCGCGACGGCCAGCATCCGCTCGAGGAGATCACCCACCGGCCCGCCGACCACGAACGCGTCCTTGACCAGGGTGCCCATGTTGTGGTCGATGTAGACCACCGCAGCGAACTCATACCCGCCGGCCAGCCGCACACCGAGCATCAGGTTGTCACCGTCGCCGAGCACGTGAACGATCTCGACCACCTGGCCGGCCGGCTCAGCGCGGTGCAGATCCACCAGCCACTCAGGCAGCACATGCGTCCGGGAGGCCAGCTCACGGCCGACCCGGCGGTGCAGCACCGCATCGCCGGAGAACTCGGCGATCACGGCCAGCATTGCGGAGGTCTCCGGCAGGTCAACCTCCAGGAAGCTCCGCACCAGCTCATCCCGGGACGGGCCCTCCCGCTCCAGCCCGAACGGGCCAGCGCGGTGAGGATCCAGCGCGGCCAGCAACGAGCTCACCAACCCCAGCAGAGCAAGCGGATCATCGTCGGCCACAGCCGCCGCGACTTCCCGCACCAGATCAGGCGCACCAGCCCCCGCCCGTGGCGGCGGTGAGGTGCGCCCGCCCTGCGCCCGCGGGGCCTGACGCCCCGCCTTGTGCCGCCCCTTGTGCTGGCGGCGCGTTTGCTTGGACACCGAAGCAGGCTAGACCCACAGCCCTGACCCAGCGGACCAGGGGTCCGCACGCGTGTCGTGCCGCGTACCGGCCGCAGGACCGGGTCGGGGTGATGCTCGACCCGGCCGGACATCCGTTCTGCCTCTGTCAGGCGGCCCTCCAGGTGAGTGAGGTAGTGGTAGTCACCCGGGCCGGCGGTAGCCTGCAGGGTCTCGATGACGGCGGCGGGGGTTGTCGTACGGGCCGGAGATGTAGAACGGGCTGCCATCTCGGCCGAACCGGATCGGTGTGGGGCCGGTCGGTGTGCCGAGGTAGGCGACGGCGGGGGTGAAGTCGCCGGGCGGCTCGAACCCCAGTGACCGCGCGTAGGCAACCGCGCCATGGACCACATGCTGAGCCAGCTCGACCGGGACCGGCACGGACGGCTCGTCGAAGAACACGCACGCCAGCCCGCCGCTGCCCGGATCGGCCACACCGGCCGGGTCCAGGCCGGCCCACCCGGATGCCTCGTCCAAGCCCAGACCGGCGCTCCAACCCGGGCTGATCCAACACCCGAGCAGGGCACGCTCAGCCGGATCAGCCTGCGCCTGCTCCAACTCGGCCGCTCGGCGGACCAGCGGCGCCACCACCGGGCAACGCGGTCGACCAATTCATGGCGCGAGTGTAGGCACCCGTTCCGAACGATCGTTTCCTACCCCCGAGGAGAGCGGGCCAGCGATGCGCGAGCGCAGCGTCATCCAGTGCGGGTACCGCCTGCGTTCAGGCGCCCGGTATGGATCGGCCACGTCGAACGCGCCCACCTTCGGTCGCGCAGCGCGGGGCTGATCTCGTCCCGGTACCCGCGTCTTCAGCCGCGGTGTCGGCTTCTCGGTGTCGGCTACAGGAGAGCTATTCACAGAGTAATTGATCGCCATTCTCCCGACGTGTCTACGTAAGGGACGGCCGGCTTCCGAAGAGAATTGGGTGACCATACTCAGTCTCGAAGAAACCGACCGCCGGGGTGAGGCGTTCGGGGGTGTCGCAGCCGACGATCAGCCAGGCTGTGGCCGGACGAAAGTGCGGCGGCTGACGAATGGCGAGGGTGGTGAGCACACCGTGGTTACCCCTCCGTTTGGAGGTCTCCAACGGCAGCTACCGAACGTTACCGGAAAGTTGCAAGGTAATTACGGCCGGGTGATCAATGCGCACCGCCCGGTGACGACATGTCGGGCCGTTGCTGTGAACGTCGGGAGGTCCGGATGGCCGTGCTGTTCCTGGACGTCCGCGTCCGGGCCAGACCCGGCACCCCCGGGCCTGCGTCCGCCTCAAGCCACCATGGCCCGCCGGGCTGCCGGCCGCCGCACCGCATCAGCCCCCAACCCGACCGGCCCGCGACCGTGCCGGTCATTCCCAGGCAAAGGAGCCGGACGGACCATGACTGCGCTGCTGCCCCACACCACCTTCCACGACCCGCTGCCCGCCGGGGTGGCCCGGCCGGCGGTCAGCGACACCGATCCGGTGCTGCGCGTGCCCGGTGCACCGGTCGACCCGCGCGACCCGAACATCGTGCGACTGGCTGCCGATCTCGTGGCCACCATGCGGGCCTCGCCTGGGTGTGTCGGCCTCGCCGCGCCGCAGGTCGGGGTGTCGGCCCGGGTGCTCGCCGTCGAGGTCAGCGGCCACCCGCTGGCACGCACCAGCCACGGGACCGTCGTGCTCTGCAACGCGCGGCTGATCGCGGCCAGCCGCTGGCGCAAGGGTCGGGAGGGATGCCTGTCGGTGCCGGACCGCACCGGCGATGTCAAGCGCGCCGGTCGGGTCGTGGTGGCCGGTCAACTGCCCGGGTCGGGCGAGGAGATCGAACTGGCCGCCGACAGCCTGGAGGCACGGGCCTTCCAGCATGAGATCGACCACTGTGCCGGGCTGCTGTTCCTCGACCGGGTCGACGGCGCCCACGCGGTGCACGCTCGCCGGGAGGGCCCCGCGGCGTTGGCCACCCGGCAGGCTGAACGCCGCGCGTCCACATGTCCACCCCGACCCGGCGATGACCGATGCGCTCTGCCTATTTGCGCACAGCGTGAACCCCACCCGCCGGGGGTTCCGTATCAGGGGCGCCGGTGACCATCCGGCACCAGGAACTACCAGACAGGGAGCGAACAGATCATGAGTCGAGCACGTCGCATTGCGGTCGGCGTCGCCGTCGCGGCCTTCGCCGTGGCCGGTGCGGGAGTGGCAGCGGTTCCGGCCGGGGCCGCGCCGCAGGTGTTCCGCACGCTGAGCGCGGACCAGTACCAGGCGTCGGACCAGTACGGGGTGCCGGAGCAGATCCGGGTGCCGGAGGGCAACACGCGCATCGCCGTGATGTCGGCTCGCGGGGTGCAGACCTACCAGTGCACCAACGCCGCCTGGACCTTCCTGCAGCCGGACGCGATCCTGCAGTCCGATTGGCGACCGCAGGTGCTGCATACCCGGGGTCCGGTGTGGACCTCCGTGATCGACGGCAGTTCGGTGACCGCCGCGGTCGTGGCGAGCGCGCCGGTGCCGAACGCCATCCCGGAGCTGCTGCTGAGCGCGACCGCACACCGCGAGCCCGGGCTGCTGGCCGCTGTCACCTATGTGCAGCGGCTGGACACCACCGGCGGCCTCTCGCCGACCGGGGGGTGCACCGAGGGCAGGACCGCGTCCGTCCCCTACACCGCCGACTACGCCTTCTGGACCGCGGCCTGAGCTGAGGTGCGGCCACGGCCTCGACCGGTGATCGCGGTTCGGCCGCGGTGCCGCGCCGTCGGTGCTGGGCTTCATCAGCGGCGAGGCCGTGGTCGGCGGCCCGCGGTCGGCATGGTCGGCCTCGCTCAGCCCGGATCTGTACCCGACAGATCATCGGCCTCGTCGAGGTCACCGACGAGCTCATCCGGAGCACGCATTCGCCAAGCGTCGGTCACGAGCTCCGCCAGTCGCTCGACGTCCACTTCCGCCAGCCGCAGCATCACCAGCGGCCAGCCGTCGTAGCCGGGCGCGGTGAAGAAGACCTCGGGCTCGCCGAGAAGGAGAGCCTGCTTCTCGGCCTCGTCACCTACGAACAGGACGGCGATGTCGGTCCGGATGAGCCGCGGCTTGCCCGGTCTGCGCTCGGGGTAGGACCAGACGAACCCTTTGTCGGCCACTCGAAAGTCGAAGCCGTCGCTCTCGATCTCCGCCACGTGAGGCAGGGCCAGTGCCAGCCGGCGTACGTCGTCGGCGTCAGCCATCGAGATTCGTCCCGGATCGCGCCACCTGCATGCGGACAGGCTAGGCGCCGGTGCGGTCGATCCTGAGGCCGTGGTGCTCAAGGTGAGCTGAGCAACGACACGCAGCGCCCGTTTGACCGCTGCCGCTCACTTGAGCTTGCCGGCCGCCTTCTTCGCGATCTGCTCCAACAGTCCTGACTCCGGGGCACCGCCGATGCGACCGGCGGTGAGCGTTGCCAGCGTGCCGCCGGCCCTGAACACCACCGCGTCCAGCCAGAGGGTCTGGCCCTGCACCGTGCCGAGGTACCGGTAGGCGCGCGACTCGTCGCCGACCGCCGGCAACGACAGGGGTTTCCCGGTGACCATGATCGTGGTGGTGGGATCCACCTTCAAGCCCAGCGAGCGACAGGAATCCGCGGCCGCCACGTACTCGCTGAACTCCTTCTCGGCCGCCGCCTCCGTCATGAAGCTGGACAGGGACTCGTCGCCACCGCCCATGTCATCCGCCGTCGAGAAGGAAACATCGGCATAGGCGACCTGGCCGGGCCGGGTGCCCTTGCCGAGCGCGATGTCGGTGGCGCTGATCTTCCGGCAGCTCGCGTCGCCGGTCAGATCGTCGGGGTTGTCCTGCCCCCCGCTCGGGCTGATCTTGTACCCGGCCGGCAGGTCCTTGGCGGTCAGCAGCGCGGCGGTCAGTTGGGCCTTGGTCAGCGGCGCGACAGGCTGCTCGGTCGGTGAGGACTGGCCGGTCGCGGTTGGACCGGGCGCTCCACCCCCTGTCGGTGTCTTGCTCTCACCCCCGCACGCTGAGGCGAGGATCAGCACGGCGGCGGTCACCGTAACTGCGGGCCGTGGTGACCAGCAAGCAGCCATTGGGCGCACCTTCTCTTCTCGACCCGTTCCGACCGGCGAAGACGGGAGCGGACTCTAGCAGGCGCCCGGCGGTGCCGCGGCGCAGGGCCCCCGGCACCCGGCTGCCCGGGGCCGGTCACGGACCGGGTGAACGGCGACCCGCCTAGTCTGCTCGGCGATGCGGCCATCGGCGCGCGTCGCGATCACGTCGTTGACTGGGAGAAGGAGCCGGTCCGTTCCAGCCGGTTGCTTGCCCCGGCATGGCTGGCCGCCGTCGGAATCACCGCCGGCGCCATCGGGCTGGCGTCCTACCTCCTGGTTGGCGATGCATTTGCACTGTGGCTGGGCGTTGGCATCGCTGTTGCCTGCTCGGTCGCCGGCGACGACTTCCAGCAGCCCGCTGTTGTCATTGCCGCCCGGGCCGTAGGTGTCGGTCCATCGACTGGTGTCGGCGAGCAGCGCGGGGACGTCGTCGACGGCGCCTGCACCACGCGCCCGTGCGTGTGCTCGCGGCCGCCATCTTCTTCGGCCGCCTCGACCAGGGAGCTCGACGAAGTTGGCGACGGTGCGCTCTTGGTGCTCGCGCACCGATAGGCCGGTCTGGGCGATGATCCACGGCTCGCACATCCAGTCCTGCGGCGCGGCCCAGTCGAGGTTGCCGATCTTGGCCGTAGAGGGACAGCTCGGAGAAGCCGTCGGAGTCCAGCGCCCACGAGATCCGCGCCCGGGGCAGATTGTCGATGACGCGGCCGACCAGGCGGCGGTGCGAGATGAACAGCGGCACGGTCGCCTTGGTGAGGTAGGCCGGCTGGTGTGTGCCGAGATAGAACTGCATCAGAACAGCGCCTCCTCGTACCGGCAGCCGTGCCGGTCGCGCGGTGGGCGGTAGTAGCTCGCGTAGCCGTACTCGTACGACTCACGCGCGACCGTGGTCGTGAACTCGTGGGCACGGTTGGGACCGTCGGGGAAGCGTTGCGCTCTCGACGGCTCGCTGGCCCGAGGTCTCCTCCAGCTCGGCAGCGTCTGGTGCTACTTGCAGAGTCCGGCGCTGGCGCGCGTTCTGGGACGCGGTTCGGTGCCTATCCGTCGATCCGTCGAGTACCGATCGCCGACTCGGGCGCGCTGATGAACCGACGGATGGGCGTCCGTGCTGTCAGCGATCAAGAATTTCCCCCGTTGTGAGGGGTTGACGATCACGTAATTCCCCCACCGGACCGTCACGGAATTCCCCCAGGGGAGGACGTGCGTGTTGGTGCCGGGTCTGGTCCTCGGCAGACCGCAGGCTCCGCCTCGTTGCCCGGCAGCGAGGTGGGAGC
>WNGB01003192.1_pt1 | contig 27194 bp, 24 predicted proteins | sample 5400681 | NCBI WGS metagenome assembly WNGB01 (sample SAMN13153367, study PRJNA577476) | soil metagenome | isolation source: 115 cm soil or saprolite under grassland replicate 2 | place: USA:California | collected 2016-06-15
AGGTGCGTGACCTTTCCCTCGTAGCCCGGGTGCGACCCCAGGAAGGCGGCGAAGCCGTCCAGGCCACGCACGATGTTCTTGGTCGGCTCCATGCGGTCCACGCGAACGATCAGGCGCTGTGCCTGGTCGGCGGCGAAGCGCTCGGGCCGCCCCCGCGAGAGCAGCCGGCGGAGGTCGCGCTCGTCGACCCCGAGCGGGAAGGCACGGACCCGCACCTCGCGCCCGTCGGCGGCCCGCACCGTGCCAAGCGCCGCGTCGACCGCGAAGCCCACCGACCGGCAGCAGCGCAGGAAATTCTCTACCCAGCGGGCGCTCAGGAAGCCGACCACGTCGGCGCCGAGCATGCCATGCAGCAACTCGCCCGCGACGGCGCCCGGGAGCAGGCCGAAGCACTCCGGGTCAGTCCACGGGCAGCAGACGTGGTGCATGATGCGCAGGTCAGGCCGGCGCTCGCGCAGCAGCGCCGGAGCCAGCCCCAGGTGGTAGTCCTCGACGTGCGCCTCCGCTCCGGCATCGGCCTCCTCGTCGCACGCCTCGGCGAAGGCCCGATTCACCGCCCGATAGCTGTTCCAGCGGTCCTGGAATCCCCGGTCGAAGGTCACCGCGCCGGCGTCCAGCAGGCGATGCTGAAGAAACCAGAGCGTCCGGTTGGAAATATCGTGGTAATAGTTGTCGTAGATTTTCTCGTCCAGGTGCAGCACCCGCGGCTCCGCCGTCCCTGACCGCGGCAGCGGCAGTCCCGTCGCCGCCGCGGCGACCGCGCGGTCGCCCTTTGTCATCGCCGCCGAGATCCACGTGCAGGGGATGCTCTCGAGGGCGGGGGCCAGGGCGCTCACCAGACCGCCGGAGCCTCTGCTGGACGACACCTCGCCATTCGCGCCGACCGTGAACTGCAGCGGCCCGCGATTTGACGCCACCACCACCGCGCTCATGCTCGCCCGAATTCCCGCTCCCGATACCAGTGCACGACCTCGCGCAGCCCCTGGTCCAGCGGCACCTTCGGCCGCCAGCCGGTGTGCCGGCAGACGGCGTCGGGATTGGCGATCAGGCGCTGCGCCTGGAGACCGCGGGGCCGCACCAGCGCCGGGTCGCTCCGCGCGCGCAGCTCCTTCCGCATCACCTTGCCGAGCAGGGCGATCAGGTCGTCGGCCGTGGTCCCGAGCCCGGAGCCGACGTTGAACGTGCCCCCGACCGCCGCGGGCGCCCCCGCCAGGCGCAGCAGCGCGTCCACCGCGTCGGTCACGTAGACGTAGTCGCGCACCGAGTCAAGGCGGCCGGTGAGCACCTCGTCGCCGTCGAGCGCCTGGCGGACAAGGGTGGGGACGAGGTTCCGCTCCGGCTGCCGAGGGCCGTAGACGTTGAAGCCACGCACGGTGGTCACCGGCAGGCCGAAGGACGCGTGGTAGCTTGCGGCCAGGTGCTCCGCGGCGAGCTTGCTGGCGGCGTACGGCGAGCGCGGCTGCAAAGGGTGCAGCTCGTCAACGGGGTTGTAGCGGGGGTTGCCGTACACCTCGGACGAGGACATCAGCAGCACCCGCTCGACATCGGCGTCGCGTGCCGCCTGCAGCACGTGCGCGGTGCCGCGCACGTTGACCTCGACGTAGGTGAGGGGGTCCTCGAGCGAGTACGGCACGCAGCCGAGCCCGCCGACGTGCACGACCAGGTCGACGCCACCGGTCGCCCGCTGCACCGCCGCCAGGTCGCGCAGGTCCCCGAGCATGACCTCCAGGTCCCCGCCGTCACCGCCGCCCGCGATGCGCGCCATGCCGGACCCGCGAGAGCTGGAGCTGTAACGGACCAGCGCGCGGACGTGTGCGCCCTGGAGCAGCAGCGCCTCGCAGAGGTGGCCGCCGAGAAATCCCGACGCCCCGGTCACCAGGACACGTCTTTGATCGAGCGCGATCATACTGACTCTCTTCCGACTCGGGACGCACGACGATCACGGAGATCGCCGCAGAATCGAGCACTAACTGGTTGGTTCGCGCTGTCACCGATCTGACAAAGTTGCCGCAGTCGAGGTAGTGACCGCGCAACCTTATCCCTCGGCCTGTTACGGCGCGGATATTAGCCCCCTGTTCGCGCATTCTGCCTTATACTCCCGATATGCGAGAATGCCCTGTCTGCAAGCGGCCCGCCGCGACGTCGGAACGATCGTGTCCCGCCTGCGGCGCGGAACTGCCCCCTGCCTCGGGTGCCGAGGAGTTCCGCGTCATCACGGTGGTGTTCTGCGACATCGTCGACTCGATGAAGCTCAATGAGCACCTCGAGACGCTGCCGCTACGGCGGGTGATGGACCGCTTCTACGAGACGGCCCACCGTATTCTCGCCAGCCACGAGGGAGCGGTCGGCACGCGCTACGGTGACGGGCTCATGGCGGTGTTCGGCATTCCCACCCCGCACGACGACGACGCGCTGCGCGCCGTGCGGGCCGCCTGGGAGCTGCAGCAGGCCCTGTCCCAGCTCAGCGCGCGGCTCGAGAGCAGCCACAACGTCGCCCTGGCGGCACGCATCGGCGTCAACACCGGCAGAGTCCTGGTCCAGACCGAGGGGACCTCGGTCGAGGATCAGGTCACCGGGCATGACGTCAACCTGGCGAGGCGGTTCGAGCAGAACGCCGGTCCCGGCGGGATCCTGATCGGAGAGGCGACCTACTCGCTGGTGCGCGACGCAGTGCGCGCTGAACAGACGGAGCCGCTGCGCCTCAAGGGCGTGCCAGAGCCGGTGGTCGGCTACCGCGTCCACCAGGTCATGCCCGGCGTGCCGGGGCGGGCGCGGCGGCTCGACCGCCCGCTGATCGGGCGGGACCTCGAGCAGCGGCTCCTCATGGACCTGTTCGAGCGCACCGTCGCCGAGCGCTCCTGCCATCTGGTCGTCCTGCTCGGGTCCGGCGGGATCGGCAAGTCGAGGCTGGTCGACCATTTCGTTCAGGAGCTGGGCGACCAGGCGACGATCCTGCGCGGGCACTGCCTCTCCTATGGAGAGAGCACCACCTTCTGGCCGATCATGGAGATCGTCAACCAGGCGGCCGGGATCGCGCCGACCGACCCGCTCGACGTGGTCTACGAGCGGCTCGGCGAGCCGCTCGCCGACAGCGACCGGGCACGGGAGATCACGCTGCGCGTGGCCCAGCTCATCGGCTTCGCGGCTGAGAGCGGTCTACCGGGCGACAGCTATTCGGCGCTGCGGGCCTTCCTGGAGGCGCTCGCCCGCCGCCGTCCCCTGGTGGTCTTCGTCGACGACCTGCACTGGGCAGAGCCGTCGCTGCTCGACGCCATCGACCACATCGCCGAGTACTCCCAGGACGTGCCGCTGATGCTGCTGTGCGTGGCACGCCCGGAGGAGCTGCTCAAGCGCAGGGAGCGCTGGCCTGGCGCCAAGGCGAACACCCTCTGCGTCTCGCTGTCGCCGTTGCGGGAGTCGGAGGGCGAGAAGCTGGTGGAGCACCTGCTCGACGGCAAGCGGCTGGACGTCGAGGTGATGGCCTACATCTGGCAGCTCACGGATGGCAATCCCCTCTACCTGGAGGAGCTGGTCGAAGGGCTCGTGCAGCGGGGCATCCTGCGGCCGGTCGACGGGCGCTGGGTGGCGACCGCCTCCGAGCTGGACACGGTGGCGCTGCCGCGGACGATCGAGGCGCTGCTCACCGTGCGGCTCGCCCGCCTCAGCGAGCAGGAGCGGTCGATCATCGAGCGGGCCTCTGTCGTGGGCGAGCAGTTCCACACCGCGGACATCGTCGCGCTCTCGCCCGGGATGCAGCCGTCCCAGGTGGCCGACTGCCTCGAGACGCTGTGCCTGCAGGATCTGATCGACCGCGACCACAAGGCCGTGTTCCCGCTGCCCGCGGTGGAGGGCGGCGATGGCTACAGCTTCCGCCACATCCTCATCCGCAACGCCGCCTATGAGCGCATGACCGAGGAGGTCAGGGCCGACCGCCACCGGCGCTACGCCAACTGGGTCGAGGAGACGGCCGGCGACCGGCTCAGCCAGTTCGACGAGCTGATCGCCTACCACCTGAATGAGGCGTACGAGTACCTGCGCAAGCTCGGCCCGCTCGACGCGGACGCGCGGGAGCTGGCGCGGCGCGGCGGCGAGCGCTTCGCGGCGGCTGGGCGCCGGGCCGTGATCCGCGGCGACATCCGCCTCACGCTCGCGCTGCTCAGGCGTGCCTCACGCCTGCTCCCGCACGAGGACCCGAGCCGCATCGTCGTGCTCTCCGATCTCGCCGACGCCCTGCAGGCCACCGGCGAACTGCAGCGTGCCCGCGAGGTCTACGACGAGCTGGTCGCCCGGGCGGAGGCGGCGGGCAGGGAGGCTGAGGCGCTGCACGCAACCCTGGGCCGCCTTCAGGTGCTGGCCTTCACCGACCTGAGCGCGTTCCTGCGCGACGCCAGGCGCGAGGCCGAGTGCACCATCTCGGTCTTCACCCGGACTCACGACAATCTGGGCCTGGCCAAGGCATGGCACGTGCTCGCCCAGGCAGACTGGGCGGAGGGCAGGTCGGCCGAGGCCAGCGCGGCGGCCGCGCGTGCGCGTGGCTTCGCCCAGGGAGCGAGCGACAGGTCGCAGGAGGCCAAGGCCATCCGCCTGTACTGCCAGGTCCTCCTGTCGGGAGCGACCCCAGTGGTCGAGGTGACCGAGCGCGCCCAACAGGCGCTGACCCTGGCCAGGACCACCGGCCTGCGCAGCCTGGAGGCCAGCATGCTCACCACGCTCGCGCAGACCGCCGCCATGGCCGGTGACTTCGACAGCGCCCGCGAGCACAGCGGGGAGGGGAGCGCGGTCGCGCTCGAGCTCGGCGAGCTGCTCACCAGGGCGGCCGACTCCGCTCGCGAAGGACTGGTGCTCCTCCTGCAGGAGGAGCTGACCGACGCCGAGGAGACGCTGCGCAAGGGCTACGGCGCGCTCGAGCGGATGGGGGCGACGACGCCACAGGCCAGCATCGCGGTGCTGCTTGCCCGCGTCTTCCTGCACCAGGGTCGCTATGGCGAGGCCGAGGAGATGATCGAGGTCTGCGGGCGCCTGGCCGCCGCCGACCACGTCGACATCCAGGTCAAGCGACAGTCGGTCCGGGCCATCCTGCTGGCGCACCGCGGCAAGCTGGAGGAGGCTGAGCGGTCCGCCAGGCTCGCGGTCGAGCTGGCCGAGACCACCGATCAGCTCGACACCCTGGCACAGGCCCACGCCGACCTCGCCGCCATCCTGCGGATCGCGACGCGGCGCGAGGAGGCCATCCAGGAGCTGGAGCGGACGCTGCGCCTCTACCGCCGCAAGGGCAACGACACCGGTGTCCGCGCGGTGCGCCGCGAGCTCATCAACCTGCGCCGCTGACGCGGAGGCAGTCTCCGCTGCCAAGTCCCGGGCGCGGCGGCCCAGCAGCCAGGCGAACAGCGTCAGAGCGCACCGGCGTCGTGGGCCGACCACACCGACGGATGGTAGGGGCGGAACCCCAGCTCCAGGCGGATGCGAGTGGTGTCGACGATGCCGTTCCACGGGTCCGCCTCGTCGCTGGGGCTGTCGGGGAACGGCACGCCGTTGAGGGCGTGCAGCTCGACGGCGGTGACCGGCGACTCGTCGGCCGCGTTGTAGATCCGGCCGTCGATGCCCGGCGCGTGCAGCGCGCGGATGACGGCCTGGGCCGCGTCGGCGTGGTGGATCAGGTGCAGCCGCTGGTGCCCAGGCCAGTGCCCAGCCCACCGCAGCGACTCGGCCAGATGCGGGTCCCCCTCGCCGTAGACGAATGCGAAGCGGACGATCCGCACGCCCAGGCCCCGGTCGCGGTGCAGCGCGAGCAGCGCACGCTCGGCCTCGGCCTTGCTGACGGGGTAGGCACCCCAGGTGGCGAGCGGCGCGGGCTGGTCGTCCTCGGTGGCCGGGCGGCCGAGGCCACCCGGATAGACCAGGTTGGTGCTGGTGAAGACGAACCGGCCAACGCCCGCGTCGAGCGCCGCGTCGGCGAGCCGCAGGGTCGCGTCGAGGTTCGCCCGCCGGATCTCGTCGGCGTCGGTGCTGCGCAGGACGGCGGCAAGGTGCACGACCGCATCCCGCCCGCGCAGCGCGGCACGGTAGCCGTCCGGGTCGAGCAGGTCGGCGAACACCGGCTCGGCGCCTGCAGCCTTGACGCGCTCGGCGGCCACCTCGCTGCGGGCCACGGCACGGACGTCGTGGCCCTGGGCGGCCAGGCGCGGCAGCATCCGGCTACCGACCCGGCCGGTCGCGCCGGTGAGCAACAGTTTCATTGACGTCTCCTTCCCGTCACAGCGGGGAGATTCCCCCTGCCGGTGTGCTCCAGTCTGGGCCGTGCCGCTGCGGCCAGGAAGGGCCCGCCGATCCAGGGACTGCCAGTCCCTGGCTGGCAGGTGGAGGCACAGGCATGATGGAGAGCGTGGATCGTGCCGAGGTCGCAGCGGCCCGCACCCGTCACGGCACGTGCTCGCGGCGCTGGCGCGGGCGCTGCGGCTGACCGACGACGAGCGCGACCACCTGTTCCGCCTCGCCGGGGAGCCGGCCCCCGAACCGCAGGCGCGCTCGCGGCACCTCCGGCCCGGCGTGCTCCACCTGCTGGACCAGCTGGCCGACAGCGCCGTCATGGTCGTCGACGACCTCGGTGACGTGCTCGCGTGGACGCCGCTGGCGCAGGCGCTGTTCACCGACTTCAGCGCGCTGCCCGGCGAACGGCGGAACCTGTACTGCAACGCCTCGCACCCGAGACCCCCCATTGACGGCCGACACCTGAAGGTTGGCCAGCCCGATCGCCTCCGAGCAAAGCAAGCAGGACCGCTTCCCCCGAGATCCGTTATACTTCGCGCTCGCGCTAGGCCCGAAACATCGGCGAGTTGCGTTTATGCAGGTCATAGCGGAAGTAGCGGCAAAGAGGGGGGCAGCATGGCCGCTGAGGAGGGCAGGACCAGCCATCGTGGCTTCCTGAAGGACGCGACCGCGGTGACGCCGGCTCGATCGCCGCGCCGACACCGTTGTTTCCTCTTGGTGGAGCTGCTCACCCTGGTCACCTTCGTCCTCGTGGGCGCGGTAGCCTGCACCCACAGCACGGCGGGCCGCTCCGGCGGGCCTGCCGCATCCCCGGCGGCGGGGGATGACGCCACGAGCACGGCTGTTCCTACCACCACCGCGACCGGCACCGCGACCAAGCCGTCACCAGAGCAGCTAGGAGCCCAGTTCGACCAGCTCCTCGGCCGGCACGCGCTCCTTGCCGTGCGGCTCATGCGCAGCGTGGTGCTGGCAGCGCCGGACTTCCGGCAGGCAGCCGTCGCGTCGTTACAGGAAAACACCGGCGCGCTCAGCCAGCTGGTCGGGACGGCGTACGGCAGCACCCAGGGCGAGCGCTTCCAACAGGTGTGGCAGCGTCGCACCGACGACCTCTTCTCCTATGCCAACGGCGTGGCCAGCGACGACACGTCGGCGACGCAGACGGCGCGGGCCGCCCTCATGGCCGATGCCGACGCCTACGGGTCGTGGTTCGCTGGCGCGAGCGAAGGCCAGGCCCGGGCGAGCGACGCTTCGGACGGCGCGCGAACGAACGTCGAGGAGCTCATGCAGCAGCTCGACGCCTACGCCGCCCACGACTACAACCGCGCCTACCAGATCGAGCGCGCGGCCTACGAGCACATGTTCACCGCCGGCGGGACGATGGCCAAGGCCAGCCTCGCGCCCAAGGCCGCGGCCGGCCTCGACTCGCCACCGAACAAGCTGCGCTCGGCCTTTGCCATGCTGCTCGGCGAGCACATGGAGCTGATCATCGACGCGCAACGGGCGACCTTCGCCGGCTCGCCGGAGTTCAAGGCCGCCGCCGCACAGATCAACGCCAACTCCACCGCGCTCGCCCAAGGGCTGGGAGCGATCGTCGGTCCGGCGAAGGGCGCCGAGTTCCAATCGGCGTGGGCTGACCACGTCACAGGGCTGCTGGCCTACACCACCGCGGTCGCCGGCAAGGATCAGGCCGCGAAGGACGCGGCCGAGCAGAAACTGCACAGCTTCGCCGTGACGCTCGCGGCCTACTTCAGCGGCGTCGTCCGCAACCAGGCCGCCTTCGTGCCCCTCACCGGCGCCATCACGGCGCACGACGCGCATCTGATCGACCAGGTCAACGCCTACGCCGCACGGGACTACGCCAGGGCGCAGCAGATGGAGCTGCACGGCTATCAGCAGATGCTCGGCGTCGCCGACACCCTCGTCGACGCCATCCAGCGGGCGGTCAAGCCCGGCCTCCCTGTGGGCGGTTCGCAGACCGGCGGCGGTGGTACGGCGCAGCGGCCGTGATCGGACTGAGCAGGCGTGGGCTCGCGGCTGGCATGGCCGCACTGGCGCTGCTCGTCAGCTGCTCGTCGGGCGCGCGGCACGCCGAGCCGTCCACGGCGGCCGCCGTCCAGATACCAGCCCGGACGGCCAACGGGCTGGACGCCGCTCGCGGTTTCCAGCCGGTGCGCAACTACCAGGCAACCTCCGTCCCGATCCGGCTCGAGGTCCCGAGCATCCACGTCACCAGCTCCCTCGAGCGGCTCGGCCGGGCAGCGGACGGCACAGTCGAGGTGCCGAGCCGGTGGGAGGTGGCCGGCTGGTACGCGCTCGGCCCGCGACCAGGCGATCCCGGGTCGGCGGTGATCCTCGGGCATGTGGACTCCAAGCGCGGCCCGGCGGTGTTCTACCGGCTGCGCGAGTTGCGGCCAGGCGACCAGATCGCCATCACCCGCGCCGACGGGTCATCGGTGCGGTTCGCCGTCCAGCGGACCGCGCAGTACGACAAGCGGCGCTTTCCGACGGATGACGTGTACTACCCGACACTGGCTCCAGCGCTGCGGCTGGTGACCTGTGGCGGGCAGTTCGACTTCACCACCGGGCACTACCGGTCCAACATCATTGTCTTCGCCACCATCAGATCCTGACCCGCAGCAAGGCTCGGCGAAATCGTGCCGCCATGACAGAGCAGGAAGACTATCAACGGCAACGGCAGCTTGAGGCCCTCCGGCAGTTCGTGTCCGACCTGGGCGCCAAGCGCGAGGAGCCCTCGGCGACCGAGCGCCCTCCCACCGATCCCAGAAGGGTGTCTCGGGGGCGGGTGCTGCTGGCGTTGGCGTTGGTCGCCGCCGCGCTGCTATCCGGCACCCTGATCGGCAGGACCTTGCGCTCGGGCGCGGCGGCGTGCGCGACGAGCAGCGTCACGCCGACCGCTGTCATCGTCGGCGACTCCATGAGCACAGTGACCGCACCGGCCGGCCCCAACATCGCCTTCCCCCTGGTCGCTGGCCGGCTCCTCGGCTGGCAAGTCAAGGTAGACGCCCATCCCGACACTGGCTTCACCACGCCGGACGGCCGCGACGCGCGGCATCCGAGCTTCGCGGCTATGGCCCGGTGCGTTGTCGCCGCCCACCCGCATGTCGTCGTCGTCGCGCTCGGCTCTGACGACGCCGAGTTGGCCGATCCGGCGCGCATGGTCCAGTCGAAGGCGACTGAGGGGTTGGCGGATCTGCATCGGCACCTCTCGCGGGCTCAGATCGTCGTGGTCGGCCCGCTGCCGTCCGGCGGTACGCCGCTGCAAGCGCTGCAGGCGGTCCGCGATGCCGTCCGGGCAGCGGCGCAGGCGGCTCACGTCGGGTTCATCGACCCGATCGCGGAGGGGTGGATCACCGGGGAGCGGACCGATCCGGGGTCCGGCAACGCCAACCGGATGATCAGCACCGACGGGCGACACCTGACGCCCGCCGGCCACGCCTATGTGGGGCTGCGCCTCGCCACGGATCTCTCCCGGCTCGGCATGGCATCGCGCTGAGCCGCCCTCTGCCGACGACATGGCAGCATTACCGGGCCGGAGCGGCGGGGGATCTCGGTCACCACAGGGCGGTGCTCACGGCACCCTGGCCGCCATCCACCTCGACCTGGACCGCTGTGACGAGGCCACTCGCCACGCCAGGAAGGCTCTGGCCATCTTCCGCGAGAGCGGCCACCGGCCCGGCCACGCCCGCGCCCTGGTCGTGCTGGGCCATGCCGCGCGGCGTGCAGGGGACGCCACCGCCGCCCGGTCGTGCTGGCAAGAGGCTCTGCTCCTGCTCGCCGGCGTCGGCGCGCCCGACGCCGCTCAGGTCCGCGCCCTTCTCAACGCTGGGTAGGCGATTCCAACAGTCGGACGCCGTCCACTGCCCATATCAAGATCTCTGCACCCGCAGGTGGTATTCGTCATTGCTGGAGGTCAGGCGGCTGCCCGGTGATGGTGACGACCAGCTCCCGATGGCGCGTTCCCCGCCAAATGCGGATGGGCACCTGACCGGTCTGGCGGGCCATGGCGATGGCGCGGTCCAGGCTGCCGGGAGATCTGACGGGATGGCCGGCCACCGCCGCGATCACGTCGCCCGGCCGCAGCCCGGCGGCTGCCGCCGGGCTGCCCGGATCCACGTTGCCGACGGGCACGCCGGCGGGCGGGCGCTGGGCTTGCGTGGTTGCCGGCGGTCCGAGCCGCGAGGGTGCGCCGATGCGCAGCCCGATCGCGCGCGCGGGGGTCCGCGTGGCGGGCGCGCCCTCAAACGACAGCAGCAGCTTGCGCAGCAGCCTGGCGAGGGCGGCCTGTTCCTGGGTGGGCAGCGCACGCAGCAGGTCTTCCTCATTGGCGAGGTGGGCGGGTGCCGCGTCGTCGAAGCGCTGCCTGCCCCGGTCGGTCAAGCCCACCACGCGTACCCGCCGGTCGGTGGGGTCGGCCTCCACCGTCACCAGGCCCTTTCCCAGCAGGTACTTGACGCGCAGGCTGACGGTCCCGGCGGTGAGCCCGAGCGTGTCGCCGAGCTGACGCTGCGACAGCCGGTAGGGGTGGCCGGCGCGGCGCAAGGTGGCCAGCAGCTCGAAGGAGGGGTTGGACAGGCCGAACTCGGCGAACATCGCGTCCAGTTCGGCCTGGAAGTGGGCTGCCAGCCGGTTGATGCGCATCACCACGGCGACCGGCTGGACCTTGAGGTCTGGACGCTCGCGCATCCACGACTCGAGCGCCTCATCGATCAGGTCCCGCTCTGCCATGTCGTGCCGCGTCATCGTGCGCCTCCACTTGACAGGGCCGTGCCCGCAGCGTCGATACTTTGAATTCAAAAGAAAAGGATAGCGACGAACGGAGCATGACAGCATGCGGATCGGGATTATCGGCCCGGGTCGGATCGGCGGGAACGTCGCCCGCCAGCTCGCCCTCGCCGGCCACGACGTCACCGTCAGCTTCGCCCGCGACCAAGCCAAGCTGGCTGCGCTCGCCGCCGAGATCGGCGCCACCGTCGACCAGCCCTCCGGCGCCGCCGCCGCCGATGTCGTGGTGCTGTCAGTCCCGTGGGGCGTCATCGACACCGCTCTGGCGGCAGCCGGGCCGCTCACCGGCAGGATCGTCGTCGACACCACCAATCAGTTCGGTCCAGGCGGCGCCCTGGACCTGGGTCACACCGCCGCCCGCCACAACGCCGACCGCATGCCTGGCGCCCGCTACACCAAGTGCTTCAACACCCTCACCGCCCGCTTCCAGGCGCAGGCCGCGAGCCGCAGCGGCGATGCGCGGGTGGTGCAGTGGATCTGCGGCGACGACGCCGACGCGAAGGCGATCGTTGGACAGCTGGTGGACGACGCCGGCTATGTTCCCGTTGACCTGGGCGGCATCGACGGGTGCGCGGTGATAGAGGCGCCGCGCCGTCCGGGGGCCGTCTATGGGGAGGAGTACCACGCCAGCGACGCTGTTGCTGTCGTGGAAGCGGTCCGAGCGGGCCAGCCGATTCCACGGACGCCGACGTACTGAACCCGATCTGGGCAGCTCCCGGCACCGGCCAGCAGGTCAACCCGGCCAGGTCGAGACATTCAATGCGGTGGAGGAATCCCATGTCGATCGATTTCACCCAACAGTACGTGCGGGCGCTGACCACCGGAGACGTCGAGCGGATCGTCCGCTGGTATCACCCCGACGCGCACAGCTACGGCTCGCTGGCTTGGCCGGAGACAGGCGCCGAGGCGATCGCGACAGTCTGGCGCGGTCGGCGGCGCGACTGAGAGGACTCCAGATCGAATTGCATGACGTCTTCGCCAACGCGGCTGGCGATCGGGCCGCGTTGCGCCTGGTGCGGCGATGGCCGCAGGGAACGGCCCGTCGGTCGGCCATCGAGACACGCTACCTGCGGCTGGCCGACCGCCTGATCGTGGAAGAGTTCGCCGGACCGAACACGTTCCAGATCGCCGACGGCACCCGAGTGGCGTTCCGCTTCGGGATGCGCTGGCACAACACGGGTACGTTCTTCGGCCACCCGCCGACCGGGGACCGCGACCCGCCCACGTCCATGGGCGGGTCGCTTCAAGTGGGCGCCGTCAGACGCTCACCGCCTGCTGTGCTGCTCCCGGAGCACCATCCGGCGCTGCCGGTACTCCTCGGCGTCGATCTCACCGCGCGCGTACCGCTCGGCCAGGACGTCCTCGGCCGACGGGCCCCCGTCCATCCGGGTCGGGCGACGCCGGATGAAGTACACGACGCCCGCCAGCAGCGCGCCCCAGAACAGCACCATCCACGAGATCCAGAGCCACAGGCCCGGACCTGTGCCGTGTGCGTGCCAGTACCACGCCATCATGTCGATGTCACCTCCTTCCCAAGTCAGAGCGAAGTGCAGCCGCCTCAGCCCGCAGACTTGCCAGGCCCTGACGGCGGGCCGCCCCTGGACGCCCAGGTCGGGAGGAAGAGGGGCGCGCGGGGCTGGGACGAGTGCCGGAGACCCTGCCAGCGCCGGGATGCGTCGGCGTCGGCCGTGCGGTCGCACTGCCTGACAGCGCCCAGTAACGCTGGTCCAGACCGCGGCGCGCCGCCATCCAGACAAGCGGCGCCATGACCGCGCGGACCAGGCCGGGTGCGACCGGGGCCCGCACCTCCCGCTCGAACTCGCGCATGAACAGCGCGAGCTCCAGCGGCTTGGGCATGCCCGACCGCAGCGTGCGGCCCTCACGGGCCAGCGCCACGACGGTCTCATAGAGCTGCTCCATCCGCAGGGCCGGCTCCACCTGCACCCGCACGACCGCCGGCTCCCGACCGGCGTTGGCGAACCGGTGGAAGGCGCCGGGCGGAACCACGACCGTGTCGCCGGGCTCGGCGACGACCGTCCGCAGCCCCTTCCTGAACCTCACGGTCCCACGCAGCACCTGGAAGCTCTCCTGCTGGACCGGGTGGACGTGGCCGCCTGGGACCTGGCCGTCAGGGTCGAGGACCAGGTCGAACGCCAGCAGCGCTCCCGCGCTGTCATCCGCGGTGGTGTGGAAGACGAACCGCTCTCCGCTGATCGGGTTGTCGAGTACCTGTCCGCTGAACACCATCGGAGCCTCCTCTGTTCGTTCGGTCCTGCCGGGGCCGGCCCGCATGTTTGTCGTCCGTGCGTGACCCATGCTCGGGGTGAGGAGGCCCGCCGTCGTCGGCTGGCGGGAGGCTCTTGTCCTGCCCCCAGCTGCGTACGGATCCCACGGCAGGGCGTAGATGACGGCTGGCGACGGGCTCGCCGGGCGGCACGACCACCGCGGGACGGGTCGGGTGAAAGGCGGCCCGAACGCACCCTCGGAGGTACGGAGAAGGTCCTGGGCTACCGCGCGGGAGGTAGGCGCCGCCGCTCCCGGCATCTGATGACGGGCTGGGCGCTTCGCCCTACGCTCATGCCATAGCATTGATGAACATGAGGTCTCAGCGCGGATCGGCCCCGCGGAGGAGCCTGATCGTCGACGGCAACCTGGCGGCAGGGCTGGCCGCCTTCGTCACGGTCGGCACCTACTTTGCCTCACAGCATCAGCCCACCCGCCGGCCCTTCGACGCGGGGACGATCGCGTTGATCAGTGTCGCGGCGGGGGCACTGGCCCTGCGGCGCCGCCATCCCGTGGCGGTAATGACCGTCGGGAGCCTTCTCCCCGATGGCGGCCATCACATCGGGACCGAGGCTGTCACGGAGGGTGTGCGGTCGCTGGGCGCTAGCGCCTCTTGAGGTCGACGCGAGCCAGGACACCTGTGCCAGCCGTTGTGGATGCGAAGCGGCCTCGTCCTCGGCGCGCAGCTGCTGCTCCGATTGCTGCTCATCGCGATCGACTGCCTGCCCGTCCTCACCAAGCTGATGGGCGGCACCACCGCCTATGATCGACGGGTCGCGCGCCGGCTGGTAATCGATGAGGACTTGCACGACACGGAGAGCCGCCTCCAAGAGGCGGCCGAGCTCGACACCGAGATCGATGCGCTGGCAGCACGCCTGCGCGGCCAGAGCGGCGGTCCCTGACGTTTCCGTCCATCCAGCCACTCGCTGCTCGCGCCAGCTGGCAAGGTCGTAAGCAAGCTACGGCTGCGACCTCAGCATCCACGCGACCTGCTCGGGGGCTGAGCGGTGGTGGCGGGCAGCAGCGACCGAGATGCATCGGCCCACCGGCGACGCGACGCTATGCCGGTATTCGTGACAGTCACGGTGTCCTGCCAGGAACGCTTCGTCCTCATGCTGGTCAGCAAGCACGCTGTAACCATGCTGAGTGATCATCGAAGCGTTCAGGGGTATCCATTGACCGTTCCCGCCATCGGGCGTGCTCACGCCGACTTTGAGCCGGGTCGGTTGCACGCTTCCTCCTCGGTGTGACGTGAGCGGCGCCTCGAATCACCGCGCAGTATCGAACAAGCCTTCGAGTAGCCAATCTTATGGCGACGTTTCAGTGGTTTTCGCGAATTGCGCTATACCTCCAGCGCTGAGACTCTGGCTTCGATACAGGAAGAGACGGCAGGAGTTTCCATGAGTGACGTTGCGCGAGAGCGAGAAGTGGGGGCCACGGCGGATGCGACAGCCCAGCTCCGGCTGCGCAAGGTCAAGGCGGCCGTCAGGGCGTGGACGGGCCAGCTCATCGATCTCGGCGGACGCAACACGCTGCTGTACTACAAGGATCTCAAGCAAGGAACCCTGGATCTCGGTCCCCGTTCGGGTGCGGAGCCGGTGGCGCTGGACGCGCTGCTCGGGTCACGCACGGTCCGCCTGTCCGAGATGTTCAATCCCGAAGCCCTGGCGGGCACAGCTCGCCGTGCCCGTACGATCCGTGCAAAGGCGATGGAGAATTTCGAGGAGCGGGGGCTGCGGACGCTCTATCTGGCCTGGGCGATGGCCACTTGGGAGAATCCCCGAGGGACGGCGACTCCGGCCGCCCCGGTGTTTCTCCGCTTGGCCAACCTTGCCCCTCGGGGTGGCGCCGGCGAGGACTTCGATCTTTCGCTGCCTGGCGAGTGGGAGATCAATCCGACGCTCCTGCACCTTCTCGACGTCGACCACGGGGTCAAGGTCGGGGCTGAGGAGCTGCTGGACCTGTTGGACGAGAACGTCGAGCCGCCCGATGCGTCGGCTGTCTTCGAGCGGCTGACAAAGGCAGCGTCATCGGTCGCGGGCTTCGCCATCAGCGACCGGCTCGTCCTTGGCAACTTCAGCTACGCGAAGCTGCCGATGGTCAAGGACCTGGAATCCGCCACGGAGGCCCTTGTACAGCACGAGCTCATCTGTGCGATCGCCGGGGATGAGGCGGCGAGGGACGCCGTGCGGAGCCGCCATCCGGCTGTGAGCCTGGACGAGCCGGACCGCAAGCCCGTTGCGGACGAGTTTCTGGTGCTCGATGCGGATGCGAGCCAGAGCTACGTGATCAACGCCGTTGTGAAGGGCGCCGATCTGGTCGTCGAGGGCCCTCCTGGCACGGGGAAGAGCCAGACGATCGCGAACCTCATCGCGACCTTGGCGGCGCGCGGGCAGCGAGTCCTGTTCGTCGCCGAGAAGCGCGCCGCCATTGATGCCGTTCTCGACCGCTTGCGCAACGCCGGCTTGGCCGACCTCGTGCTCGATCTCCATGACGGGGCTGGGTCGCGGCGCAAGCTGGCCCAAGATCTGTCCCACGCCCTCGCGGAGGTGGGTCGCGTCCCGTTGCCGAACATCGCCGAACTGCAGGACAGGTTGGTTCGCTACCGGGACGAACTGGCCGAGCGAACGGCGGCGGTTCACGACGAGCGGCAGCCTTGGGTACTCAGCGTCTATGAGGTGCAATCACGGCTGCTCGGCATCGGACCGGAGGTCCGAAGCGACCAGCGCTTGCGCGGGGACATCCTAGCGTCGCTCGATGGCGCGGCAATGACACAGGCCCGCGCGGATCTCGAGGCGTTCGTGGGCCTGAGCGGGCTGGTGCTCTCAGTTGCCGATCAGCTTGCGCAGCCCCGCTTGGCGGCCGGCGATCTGGAGCCCGTCTCGGACAGGAGTCTGAGCCCGTGGGCCCGGGCATTTGTGGCAGGGTCAGTGACGAGCGCGGAAGCCGCGCAGTCCGCGCTGGAGGCAGCGTCCACGCTGGCGGGGCACACCTTGCCCTCGACCACCGCCCGACTTAACGGTGTCCTCGCCGAGTGCCAACTGGGCCCCCCTGTCAGCCTGGATGCCTGGTCGCAACTGCTGGCGCTCCTCGATGGGGTGAGCGCCACGCTGACGAGCTTCCATTACGACATCTATGCCCAAGATCTGCCTGAGTTGGCAAATACCCTCGCGCCAGCGGCTCGCGGCCTGTTCGCGCGGCTTGGAGCTCGGCTGGCGAACCCCGCCTATCGGAAAGCACAAAAGCGAGCACGTGCTCTGAGCAGGACCCGGCCACTCAAGACAAAAGCCTTGCACGGCGCGATTACTGATGCGGTAGGCCAATGGGGGGAATGGCAGAGGCTCTCAGTCGATGGCGGTGCGCCGCGCCTACCGAGCCATCTGGCGAGCGTCAAAGGGGCGTACGAACAGCTCGCGACCGAGCTTCGCATGCTCAGCGCCTGGGTGGGCTGGCCGCTGGGCGGTCTGGACCCGGGGCCATTGTCGACGGAGCTGGCGAGCCTGATCGCCGACAAGACCACGCTGTACCGACTGCCGGAACTGCACAGGCTGAAGACGGGACTCGCCACGCGCGGTCTCTCGGACCTGGTCGTTGAGATGGCGTCGCGCAACCTCACGGTCGACCAAGCGCTGGAATGCCTTGAGTACGTCTGGCTGAACTCGATCCTCGAGTCGGTGTCGATGGCCGACCCGAGGGTTGGCACCTTTGACGGTGAGGCGCTCCGCCGCACGGTGAACGGATTCCGCCTCGCCGACGCCCAGCACATCGAGACCGCCCCAGTGCGAATCCGCCGCGCCGTGGCCGAGCGGGTCACCCACGTGCGCGACGCCTACCCTCGGGAGTCCGATGTCATCGAGCACCAGGCCCGCCTCAAGCGGAAGCACATGCCCGTGCGCGACCTGTTCCAAGCGGCGCCTCATGTGCTGGCGGCGCTGAAGCCCTGCTGGGCCATGAGCCCCCTCGTGGTATCGCAACTGCTGCCGCCCGAGCGTCACTTCGACGTCGTGATCTTCGACGAGGCCTCACAAATCACACCGGCCGACGCGGCAGGCGCCCTGCTCCGCGCCCACCGAACGGTGGTCGCCGGAGATCCGCATCAGCTGCCGCCGACGAGCTTCTTCGTGGCCTCCGGCGGCGGCGAGGACGACGAAGAGCTTGAGGAGCTCGATGGCGCTGCCCCGCTCACGAGCAATCTGGAGTCGGTCCTCGACGTGATGGGCGCACTCCTGCCACCACCGAAGGGCTCAAGGCATCTGGGCTGGCACTATCGGTCACGCGACGAGCGACTGATCGCCTTCTCGAACGCACAACCGAATCTGTACAACTTCTCGCTCACGACGTTTCCTGGCGTGACCGGCGAGGACTGCTTGAGCCACGTGCTGGTCCCATTCGTCCTTGGACGCGTGGGACAAGAGGAATCCGTCTCGTATGAGGTCGAGGAAGTCGTCCGGCTCGTGTCGGATCATGCCTGGTTGCGTCCTGAGGAGACCCTCGGGGTCATCGCCATGGGTATCAAGCATGCGAACAGGATCTCTGAGGCCATCCGCCGAGCGCGGATCGAGGACGAAGCCCTCGATTCCTTCCTGGACGAGAGCCTTCACGAGCCATTCTTCGTCAAGAACCTGGAGCGGGTGCAGGGCGACGAGCGCGACGCGATCATCCTTTCGATCGGCTACGGCAAGAACCCCGAAGGCCGCCTCCTGTACCGGTTCGGACCGTTGAACATCGAGGGTGGCGAGCGCCGACTCAACGTGGCCATCACCCGAGCAAGGAACCGGATAACAGTGGTGAGCTCGTTCTCCTCGGCCGACATGGACCCCGGCAAGCTCCGCGCCGAAGGCGCAAAGATGCTGTGTCGCTACCTGGCCTATGCGGAGAGCAAAGGGTCCGATCTGGGAAGCGTCGCGATCGACAAACCAGAACTCAACCCGTTTGAACGTGACGTCCGGGATCAGTTGGTGGCCGCCGGCATCCCGCTCGTCGCCCAATACGGCTGCTCGGGCTACTGGATCGACTACGCGGCGCAGCATCGCACGAAGCCCGGTCGAATGGTGCTCGCGATCGAGTGCGACGGCGCCAGCTACCACTCGTCCGCCACGGCCCGTGACCGGGACCGGCTTCGGCAGGAGCATCTGGAACGGCTCGGATGGACGTTCCACCGGATCTGGTCCTCCGAGTGGTTCTACCACCGGGAAGCTGAAGTTGGCCGTGCGGTTGCCGCCTACCAGGCAGCCGTCGCTAGGGCGGACGCCTCGATTCCCGTGCCGGCCGCCCTTGCCAGTCGGGTGGTCGCCGATGATCCCCCGTCCGCGACGTCGGTGGGGCGCGTGCCAGCGAGGGCAGGGAGGCCGCCCGTGCTGCCCGGACGGCCCATCAATGACTACAGTCACCCAGAGCTCGTAGCGCTCATTCGATGGATTGAGTCCGACACCCTGCTCCGAACCGAGGACGAGCTGCTCGAATCGACGATGGCCTACCTCGGCTTCTCGCGAAAAGGCTCTCGGATCGTGGCGGCGATCAACGCAGCGATTGCCGAGGTGCGGCGCGGAGTCCAGCCCCCCGTGTCGCCGCCGCGGCCCCCCAGCCCTCGTTCGCTCCGACGGACTTCTGGACGTACGTACCGTGGAAGGCGGCGGTATCGGTAGTGACTGGACAAGCCAATGACAAAGACGGACGCGATCGTTGCAGCGAGGGCCTCTAGCCCGCTGGGTGGCCCGGGGGTGTCTCACCCCCGGGCCACCCAGCGGCCTAGCGCCGACCGGAGCGCGCCGTCGCTGACGGCACGGGCGGGAGCAGGCAGGCCCGGGCCGGCGGGCGAGCCGGCCCGGTAGGCAAACCGGCCCCGGGCCACCCTCACCACGCGGAGGACAACATGCGCATGCCCGCTATAGATGCACCCGAGTCAACCAACCTCACCGCCGCCCAGGACGCCACCCGCCACGCGATCACGGTCCTGCCCAGCCACTACCCAGCCAAGTCCAGCACTGGCCGCGAACCCGACCGGCTCGCCTGCTCCTGCGGCATCCCCGACTGCCCAACCCCAGCCCGCCACCCCATCGGCACCATCACCACCGAGCACGCCACCTGCAACCTCGCCCAAGTCACCGCCTGGTGGCTCGCCCACCCCCACGCCAATCCCGCCACCGTCGCAGGGCAGATGTTCGACATCATCCAGCTCCGCTACCCAGGCAACCCCGACCACGTCGCCGCCTGGCTGAACACCCTCGACCTCCAACCCGGCCCCAGCATCATCGCCGGACCCGGCCAGTTGCAGTTCCCCGCCCGTGGCCAGATCGGCGCCGCCGCACGCTCCACCCCCCTGCCTGCCAGCGGCGGCGTGGACTGGCTCGCCAGCGGCACCCTCATCCTGCTCCCACCAAGCCGCCTGACCACCGGCCAGCGCATCCGCTGGCTGCGGCCCTTCGAGAACCGCACCCTCGTCCTGCCCGACGGCCAAGCGCTGTACCGGACGCTGACCCGACTCCCCGCCGCTCACGACCTCGCCGGCTGGGCCGCCGACCACGACCTCGACCAGCACGCCCCTGTTCGCTGAGCGTCCACACCCAGCCAGCGCAAGCACCAAGGAGACCCGATGTCCGGCAGCCAATCTTCCGGCAGCGCCGCCCTGGCCTACCCCGGTCGTGGACTCTCGATCCTGGCCTGCCACTGGCCCGCCCCCACCGACCTTCCCCAGTTCTGCTCCTGCGGCGACCTCGACTGCCCAACCCCAGCCCGCCACCCCATCGGCACCCTCACCCCCCAACGACGCCACCCGCGACATGGGCCAGCTCTCCCGCTGGTGGCAAGCCCACCCCGCCGCCAACCTCGCCACCTATACCGACCCCACCCGCGTCGGCGTGATCGAGCTGCACCATCCCGCCAAGCCCGACCACGTCATCCGGTTGCTCAACAGCCACCGCGCCGACCCCTGCCCGGTCATCCACGCCGGCCCCGGCCTGGTGCAGTTCCTCGTCCAACCCGACCTGCACGCCGCCGACCACATCCCCGCAGCCGACCCGAATGCAGCCCACAACGGCACCGTGACCTGGCTTGCCGCCGGCACGCTGGTGCTGTTGCCACCAAGCCGCCTGATGAGCGGCGAGCGGCTGCGCTGGATGCGTCGCCTGTACCACACCACCCGCCTGGCCGACGCCGCACCGCTGCTCGCCCAGCTCGCCGAGTTCATCGAGACCGGCGCCCTCAACGACCTCCATCCGCTCCTCACCTGAACGCCCGACGCATCCCACGACCAACAAGGCCGGCAGCCTCCACGACTGCCGGCCTGCCTCCGCTCCCACCGTCTTTGCCACGCGCTCTCAGTGGTGAGGAGTTTCCTTACAACGATCAAGGCCGCCCCTGGCTCGCGGCCCTGCGCGCGGCGGCCTGACGGCCGCCGTGCTCGGCCGCGGCCGGGCGGCAACCCCAGCAGGTCCTACGTCCGCACCGCCGCGTGCTCGTGCTCAGCAAGCCACCGTTGGGCGGCGCGAGGAGACCTAAACCGCAGCACCGCGACGCCCTCGGGCCGCTCACGCTCAACGTAGACCCGGTACTTCCCGCGGTTCTGCAACCACTTGCGCACGGCGTTCCCCAGCACCGACCGCCGGCCAAAGAACGCCCGCCGCCATGTCATCCGCTGGCCGTCCCACAGCCGCTCGCGGGCCAGGATACGGCGCAGGTCGCGCCTGGCGACCCGCCATACGATCACCGGCAGCCCGTAATCCAGCCAGACCACCACCTCGGCCCGCCACCAGGTCACGTCGCGGAGCTTGCTGTAGTTGCCATCAACGATCCAGGCGTCGGCGTCGGTGAGCTTGGCGACCTCGGCGCGGAACTCCTCCAGCGGGGCGACCCCACCGGGCTTGAACAAGAACGCGTCCAGCTCGTAGTGGGGCACCTCCAGCAGCGCGGCAAGCCGCCGCGCGAACGTCGTCTTCCCGGTGCCGGGCAGGCCGAAGACGGCGACCCGTTGCAAGGCTGGCTTCATGTCCTGGATGGCTCCTCGACACTGGCGGGTACGCGGCGCTGGTCGCATTGTAGGCGGTCCAGGTAGCCGCGCTGGAAGGCGGCGCGGGCCGCCAGCTCGCGGCCATCCATGACCCCGGGGCCTCTGCGGACCTTGACGATCACGCCGTTGACGATCGTCACGCCGGCGCCGCCCAGGTCGGAGAAGACACCTGCGCGCAGGTAGCCGTAGACGTGGCCGGCATGCTCGGCGAACCCGACCGAATAGGCCAAGCCAGCCAGCGGGTAGACATGGGTGGTGACCAGACGGTTGCCGGGGTCTTGCCAGAAGGCGGTGGGGTGCGGTCCAAGACCTCGGGGCGAAGCGCCCGCAGGTAGTGGCCGAGCGCGGCGCGGGCGCTCGGCCCGAGCGCCAAGCCAAGGGCAGCCAACCGCTCGGGGTCCACCTGGACCCTGGGACGCTGCCAGCGGCCCGCCGCCCCGACCGCACACGCCCCAACGACCGCCGTGTAGGCCCGCTGGAAGGTGACGTGCAGGCAGGCAAGGTCGGCGAACAGCGACGGCCGCGCGAACGCAGCCCAACCGTCTTTCAGGCGGACCTGCACGCTGATGGTGGCGGTCGCCGACGACAACGGCGCCACCAGCTCCACCGCGCCAAGCGAGCGCGGCTTGAGCAGGTCGCCGACGACCAGCGCGCCGATGACCGAGGCTTCCTCGCAGATCCGCCGCCGTCTGGTCGCCGAGCAGCGCGCCGCCGGCTTGGCGTGCGCGCCGATGAACGCCAGCTCGTCATGGCTGCGGCCGATCAGATGCGCGTGGAAGCGCTTCTCACCCTGGATCGACTCGCGGTCGTGGGTGTCGGGGTCATAGCTCCACCCGACCGTCGGGTACAGGCCGTACTGCCGGCAATGGGCCACGAAGGCGACCACCAGCGCGCCGAACGCGGCATGGAACCGGCGCGAGTGCTGGTGCAGGCCCGCAAGCACCCCCCAGGTGGCGGACATGACCATGACCTCGTACAAACCGTGCGGCGTCGCCTTGTCCACCAAGACGTAGCCGTCATCGTGGCCGATGGTGACGTGAGCGAGCACGTCGCTTCGGGCGTGGAGGTGGTCCAGGGTGCGGAGCTGATCGCGTCCTGACTCCACACGGGTGGTGGGCCTGGCCTTGACGGGCAGGGCATCGACCACGGCGACGGCGCCGCGCCGCCGCTCCAGCTCGCATGGCAGCAGCGCTGTTGGCTTCGCACAGCCGGGCGTTCGGTTCGCCGTCGATGCGGTCGGATGAGGCCAGGCGGTGGGGGTGCTCATCAGATGCAAGCTCCTGTGGCGGCGGTGTGGAGCCATGATGGGCCAGGCAGGATCGCGGCCTCAAGCACGAATGCGTTTACCGTCTGGACCGTCGCTGTCTGGTGATCCGGGACATTCGCGCTTGACCCCGCTCGTTCGACATCACTCGGCGGACGGATCGAGGCTGTTGGATGTGGCCTGTATCGCGGGGGAGGAGGCCCTCCCCCGCAGCCCCCACCCTTGCCAACGGGCACGGGGAGGCAGCCGTGCGCGCATGTCGAGGCAGGCGAGGACCGCCGATTGTGCCTCTGAGCTGCTGGAATGGCGAGATCGAGTCTTGACTCTATAGGGGTATTTGGTATCTAATTGCCATCCCGGCACCGTTCGGGCCGAGGACCCCGTGACCCTCCCCGGCTCCACGGTGAAAGTCAGGTCATCGACCGCAACCTTGTCCCCGTAACGCTTGGTCAACCCACGTGCTTCGATCATGTGGTCCGCCCTCCTTCACGCATGTCCGTACGGCCGACAACGTTGCCAGGGCCCGGCCGCGCCGTCGTTGGGGCCGGCAGCCGGTTCGAGGTGGGGTTTTCCACACCCCACGCCGAAGGTGGCCCGCATGGCTCGCATTGCCTGCGGGGGGTTACGGTGAGCGCATGACCTCGGTGGAGACGACCTACCCCCGGCGGCGCGGCGGCGCGCTGATGACCGTGCTGGGGGCCCTGTGGTCAGCGCGCAGCTGGCGCGCCACGCTGCACGCGCTCCTCGGGCTGCCGCTCGGCATCGGCGCCTGCTCGATCATCGTCGGCCTGGTCGGTATCTGGCTCGCCGCGGTCTGGAGCCTGCTCGACGGACCCAGCGGCGCCTGGGTGCTCGCCGTGCTCTACGTGGTGATCGCCGTGGGCCAGCCCGGTACCGCTACTGTTGTGCGTACGGGCGTTCAGCGCCCTGCAACGGGCGCGCTTCCGCACGGTGCTCGGGGTCGAGATCCCGGCACCGCCCCGCGGGGCAGGCAGGTGGCCGCTGCGGCTGCTGCGGCCGTGGCGCTCACCCGCCCCGTGGCGACAGCTCAGCTACCACCTCGTGGCACCGGTCATCGGAGGCGTCGGCGGCGCTCTGGTGGCGATCAGCTGGCTGGCTGGAGCTCTCGCGCTCGCGTATGCCGGCGAGCTCTGGAGCTGGAGGCCGGCTGGCATCGACCTGGCCGTGACCCTGCTGGCGCTTGCCATGCTGCCCGCGGCTCCGTGGCTGGCCCGGGGCGTGGCTCGCGTCGACGAGGTCGCCGCCCGCGCGCTGCTCGGTCCCAGCCGCAGTGAGCAGCTGGCGCAGCGGGTCGAGGCATTGGCCCGAAGCCGCGCCAACATCTTCGCCGCGACCGACGCTGAACGCCGCCGCATCGAACGCGACCTCCACGACGGCACGCAACAGCGGCTGGTCTCCCTCGCGATGAACCTGGGCATGGCCCGCGCCAACCTCACCGACGTACCCGAACCCGCCAGGCATGCCATCGAGCAGGCCCACGACTAGGCCACCCAGGCCCTCGCCGAGCTGCGCGACTTCGTCCGCGGCCTGCACCCAGCCGTCATCGACGACCGCGGCCTCGACACAGCCCTGTCCGGGATCGCGGCACGCGCGCCACTCCCCGTGCGGCTGCGCGTCGACGTCGCGACCCGTTGCTCGCCCAGCATCGAGGCCATCGCCTACTTCGTCGTCTCCGAGGCACTCACCAACGTCGCCAAGCACGCCCACGCCAACCACGCCGAGGTCACCGTCGAACGCACCGGCGACCGACTGCGCATCGTCGTCACCGACGACGGCCACGGCGGCGCCGCGGCCGAGGGCGATGGCAGCGGTCTGCGCGGTCTAGTGCAGCGGGCCGCCGTCGTCGACGGAACGGTAACCATCCACAGCCACCCGGCGGACCGACCACGATCACCGTGGAGCTGCCATGCGAATCGTGATCGCCGAAGACTCGGTCCTGCTCCGCGAGGGCCTGACCAAGCTGCTCAGCGACGGCGGCTTCGACGTCGTCGTCGATGTGCGGATGCCACCCACCCACACCGATGAGGGCATCCGCGCCGCATTGGTCATCCGCCGCCAGTACCCGCAGGTCGCCGTCCTGGTGCTGTCCCAGTACGTCGAGGAGCGCTACGCCACCGACCTGCTGTCAATCCAGACCAGCGGTGTGGGATACCTGCTCAAAGACCGCGTCGCCCACGTGACCGACTTCCTCGACGCGCTGCGCCGAGTCGCCGCCGGCGGCACCGCCCTCGACCCCGAGGTCGTCGCTCAGCTCCTCGTCCGCCGCCGCGGCGACCCCATCGACCGCCTCACCCCCCGCGAGCTACAGGTGCTGCGGCTCATGGCCGAGGGACGCTCCAACAACGGCATCGTCGACGCCCTGAACGTCAGCTCCAGCGCGGTCGAGAAATACGTCAGCAACATCTTCACCAAGCTGGACCTACCTCCCACCAACACCGACCACCGCCGAGTCCTCGCCGTCCTGAAATTCCTGCGCAACTGACAGCTATCCCTATTGCTTTGTGCCGGTTCGCAGCGATCAGGCTCGCGCAGACGGCAGCAAGCGGCTCGTCCACCAACCACGGTCGGAACAAAGCCGGATGGGACGCGCGTTGCAAGCGGCGAAGGTTGCACCCGCAACCATGACTGGCACAATCGGTAGCGACACCCTGAAACGTTGGTCTGGAGGTCTTGGCGATGCCCGCGGTGACCAGTGACACGATTGCCCTCCCCCGCGTGCCCGAGCCAGGGCACGAGGCGACCGAGCGCCCGGTGGTCTCGGTGACCACCGCACCCTCCGGCCTCGAAGGCGAGGGCTTCCCCGTGCGCCGCGCCTTCGCCGGTGTCGACCTGGCAGCCCTCGACCCGTTCGTGCACATGGACCAGATGGGCGAGGTGGACTACGCCCCCGGCGAGCCCAAAGGCACCCCCTGGCATCCCCACCGCGGCTTCGAGACCGTCACCTACATGATCGACGGGATCTTCCAGCACCAGGACTCCAACGGCGGCGGCGGCCTCATCACCGACGGCGACACCTAGTGGATGACAGCGGGAGCAGTCTTGTCAATTTGTCAGCACGAATCGTGCCGTTGACCTGCGCAGATCAACGCGAAAGTAGATCTGGTGCTGCCCAGAGCACCGGTGAGCCGGCGGGCTCACCGGAGGAGCTTGCATCATAGTAGGACCCAATTTTCTGGCTCTTCCCCTGTTTCCGTGGGTGTCAAGGTGCCGTCCATACCTGTGTTCCCGGCCTGATAGCGTCTGCTGGGAGTCAGCGAGGGAGGGGTTGGATGGCGGGTCCAGGTCGCAACGAGCGGTGTCGGTGCGGGAGCGGGCGGAAGGTCAAGCGCTGCTGCGGGCAAGGCGTTCCTCGCCATCGAGGCGCGGGCGGCGGCGTGGGTGCTGCGCGACCACGACGACGAGCAGCTCGACGAGCTGCACGATGCGCTGGTTGACCTGCCGGCGGTGGACCAGTCGCTGCTGTGGCCTTTGCCGCGGCTGCTCACTCCCGAGCTTGCCCGTCTTGGCGATGCGCTTGCCGAGGAGGACACCGAGGTGGTGCGGGTGGTCCTGCCGGGCGTGCTGGACCGGCTGGATACCCCACGGGCGCGTGGCGGGCTGGCCCGGGCGGTGCTGGCGCTGGGTGCTGCCGGGCGGCTGGCCGCCGAGCTGGCCGCAGTGGCGGTGATCGACCTTGCCAGCCCCTCGACCACGCTGGTGCGGTCAAGCCTGCTGCACGCGATCGCCGTGGACATTGGAGCCGCGCCGACCGCCAGCGGGCTGGTGGTTGCAAGCCGCTGACGGTGGTGTCAGCCGCGGCCGGGTAGGGGTGGGCACAGGCCGCCGAGGCTGAGCATGGCCAGGGCGATGAGTGCCTGGGGGGACTTGCAGCCGAACGTGACCCGGGTGAGCAGGCGGATCTTGGTGTTGGCCGCTCGACCCGGCCGTTGGACAGGCCATGGGTGAGGGCGGCCTGGATGTCGGCGCGGTGCCGGGTGATCGTCTTGGCCAGCTCCACGAAGGCGGGGATGCGGCAGCGCCGGGCCCAGGCCAGCCACGCCTCGAGCAGGACGGTGGCCCGCACGCCCTTGAGTGTGAACACCAGCCTGAGTTCTTCTTTCAGGAGGTAGGCGCGGTAGAGCCGATCGTTGACCTGGGCGATCCAGGCGAGCTTGGCGCGCTGGCGGGCGGTCAGGTCGCCGGGGTTCTTCCACAGCGCATAGCGGGCGCCCTTGAGCTCGCGTGCCAGTTCGGTCCGCCCGTCCTTGCGCGCGGCGTTCCACACCTGGCGGCGGACCTGGTCCAGCGCGTCGGTGGCCCACTCGGGCGACGTGGAACGGGTCCAGGCACAGCCTGGCCTGGGGGCAGCGCTCGGCCACCACGGTCGCGATCCAGGGGGCGGCGTCGGCGCTGATCAGCTGCAGCTGCTGGCAGCGCTCCTCGCCGAGCGTATCGAAGAAGCGGCCAAGCGTCGCCGCGTCGTGGCCGGGGGCGGCCCACACCAGCCGCCCGGCGTCGTGATCGACCACCACCGTCAGGTAGCGGTGGCCCTTCTTGTACGACACCTCGTCG
>WNGB01002933.1_pt1 | contig 27175 bp, 20 predicted proteins | sample 5400681 | NCBI WGS metagenome assembly WNGB01 (sample SAMN13153367, study PRJNA577476) | soil metagenome | isolation source: 115 cm soil or saprolite under grassland replicate 2 | place: USA:California | collected 2016-06-15
TGCCGACACCTTCCCGGCATCTCTCACCTGCACGTGGACCTGTGCCGGAGCGGGGGGCGGCACCTGCACGGCGTCGGGCTCGGGCAACATCAATGACACGGCCAACCTGCCGTCCGGCGCCAGCGTGACCTACACCGCGAGCTGCACCCTCTCGGCGGCTGCCACGGGCACTCTGAGCAACACAGCGACCGTGACGGTCCCCGGCAGCGTGACCGATCCGACTCCGGGCAACAACTCGGCCACCGACAGCGACGCGGTCGCGGACGTTGCCGGTGCGACGGTCTCCGGCACCAAGTCCGCCTCCGGCTCCTTCGTCGTCGGCACCAACATCACCTACACGATCGTTCTGAGCAACAGCGGCCCCGGAGCCCAGGCGGACAATCCGGGCAACGAGCTCATCGACGTCCTGCCGCCGGAGCTCGCGCTCGTCTCCGCCACGGCGACCAGCGGCACCGCGGTGGCGACGACTGCCACCAATACGGTCACCTGGAACGGCGCGATTCCGGCAGGCGGCTCGGTTACGATCACCATCACCGCCACCATCCTGCCCGCGGCCGGAGGCCATACGGTCTCGAACCAGGCAACCCTGGCCTTCGACTCCGACGGCAACGGCACCAACGAATCCACGGCGCAGACGGATGATCCCGGAGTCGCGGGCGCCGCGAACCCCACAACCTTCCAGGCGGCCTTTGTCAGCGCCATTCCGACTCTGTCGCAACTGGGGTTGCTGTTCCTGATGGCAGCTCTGGCGGGCCTGGCCCTGCTCCTCCTGCGCCGCCGTCTGAGCGCCTGACGATCTCGACCCCGCCGTGGATGGCCTTCCGGGGCCACCCACGGCGGGCTGCTACCTTTCATGGAAGTCGAAACCGTTACCTACCGGGATGTGCGCATCCTCCGGTGCGCGTCGCAAATCTTTAAGCCGGCCGATGCCGTGGATCTGGTGACTGCATGCATCGAGCACCGCTCGCGTTTGCTGCTCCTCGAGCCGCAGGCCTTTGCGGATTCATTCTTCGACCTGCGCACCGGGATCGCGGGCGAGGTCGTCCAGAAGCTCCAGAGCTATGGAACTCGCACGGCGGCCGTTTTTCCAGCCGATCGTGAATATCCGGAGCGGTTCAAGGAATTTCTCGTCGAGGCGAAGCGCGGGTGGGCATTCCGCGCGTTCACTTCGCGCTCTGATGCGCTGGATTGGCTCTGCGCCGGCTGATCACTCTGGAGAGACAATGAGGAACGCACAAGTCTTCGATCGGGCGGCGCTTCTCCTGCTTCTGGCGTTCGCCGTGCCCGCCTCTGCTGCTGAATTCTCGGCCAAGGTGGTCGACCGGCTCGGGCGGCCGGTCGCCGGTGCGGTCGTGGAGCTCTACTGGCTGAAGTCCGTGTCGGACGACGACGTTCGTGAAATCAGTGTGCTCAAGCTGGTTTCCGATCGGAATGGAGTCATCAAGGGGACGTACGACGACAACGCCCTTCCAGCTGGTGAAGAGATCTGGGCCGAGGTTTCGAAGGACGGCTACAGCGGTTACAGCACGACAGCCCTGCTACCCGAGTATGTCCTGGAGCGCAAGTTTGGGCCCGCCGATCTCAGCCGCATCGCGGCGCTCGATGGGAAGGCGCAGGTCGACGAGCTTCGGGAGCTGCTGGCCGGTGACTTCGGCGACTCCGGGGTGGGGCTTTTCGAACAGGTGTTTGTTCAGGAGCACAGATTCCGCCCTGCGTTGCGGGAATTGGCTCAGGATGCAAAGGTTGGAGAGGTGGCGAGCGAGCTCCTTGCCTTCATCGGCGTCCCCGAGGACGTGCGGCTCGTCGTCGAGCACGCGCCTCGGCCGAGTCGAGGAGATTCTTTTGAAAACCGATGGGCGTATGGGGCCGTGCGCTCCTTGTTGGAACCTACGACGGAGAAGGAATGGGCCTTCCTGCGGGGCTGCGCGCTGAATGAGTACGACGACCTGTGGGTCGATTCCGGCGCCATCGAGACGCTCAAGTTGATCGCCTCACCGAAAAGCCTGGAGATTCTGAAAGAAGTGGAGAAGGCCAACAGCGACCGTGCGAGCGAGGTCGAGACGGCGATCCGGTACATTCAATCCAAGCCGCCTTCACTTTCGGACGAGGACATCGTTGCCGCTGGAAAAAGGGTGGCACAGGCGATCAGGATCGGAAGCTGGAAGGAAAACAAGCAGCCTCAGTACAGCGAGAAGGGGGACAAGGCACTGGTGGACTGCGAATTCATCGATGGAAGAGACCTGCTCGTCTACACTGCGACCTTCCACAAGGTGGATGGCAGATGGAAGCTCCGGGGTGTGCGCGAGACGATGCAGGCTCTCCTGGCGCAAGAGCCGGAGAGCGGTGGTGTGCCGGATGCTACGCCACCGCCCACCAGATGACTTGCCGCCGCTACATCCCCGCCCGCACCTGCCCCCGGATCGCGTCGAGGTCGAGCTCGACGATAGGCTCCTCGGTGAGCGCTCTTGCCAGCTTCGCGTCGTGTCCGTAGACGTCGCGGCGGAATTCGGTGGTGCCGTCCTTGTCGACCCAGGCGGTGAAGTAGACGAGGTGGACCGGCAGCGGATGGGGGAGCGTAATCGTCTTCTGCTCGCCGGTGTCGATGGCTTCCTGCAGCTTCTCGGGCGTCCATTCCGAGCCCTGCAGCAGGACGTGGGCGAGATCCATCGGTCTCTCCAGCCGGATGCAGCCGTGGCTGAAGTCCCGCTCGGTCTCGCTGAACAGTTGGTCTGCCGGTGTATCGTGGAGGTAGATGTCGAAGTCGTTCGGGAACATGAACTTGATCTGGCCGAGCGCATTGTCTGGGCCGGGGAGCTGGCGCAACCGGGTCTGCCCGCCTTCCTGGACGACCTCGATGTGCTGGCTGGCCAGGTAGCCTGGATTGCTGGCTTCCTTCGGCAGGAGCTCTTCCTCCGCGATCTTGGGCGGGATGTTCCAGAACGGGTTGAGCTCGATGTAGGTCATCTTGTCGCTGAACGCCGGTGTGCGGTTCTGCTGCGCCTTGCCGACCACGACCTTCATCTCGAGGGCCGGCTTGTCGTGATCGATCAGGGCCATCTTGAATTCGGGGATATTGACCCAGATATAGCGCTGCCCGAGATCGCTGGGCATCCAGCGCCAGCGTTCCAGGTTGACCTCGATCTGGCGGACGCGCGCGGGGGCCGGCACGTTGAGCTCCGCGAGGGTGTCGTCATCGACCTTTCCCGTGACTTCCAGACCGTGCCTCTGCTGGAAACGTGATACGGCGGCGGTCACTGACGGATCGAAGAGGACGTCCTGCGCGGGCGCGGCGGGGGCCAAATCCCCCTCTACGCCCAGCCGCGCCTTCAGCGCGCGCACCCGCTCGCCGCGGGCTCCCTGCTTCAGCTCGCCTCCCGGCGGCACCATGGGCCAGCCTCCCTGCGCCGCGATCTGCCGGTAGCGGGCCAGCGCGCCGATCAGCGGCCTGTAGCCCTCTTCGGGAGGCCGCAGGGTGCGCAGCGCGTCGTCGAGGTTTCCCTTCTCCTCCAGCGATTTCTGCAGCCGGGCATCCAGGTCGACGTCGCGCGGCTTGGTGTACCAGTCGATGTGCAGCGTCTCGGGCTGCTGCCGGCCGGTGGCCAGGTGCGCCGCCAGGGTCAGGAAGGTGTAGGTGAGATGGATGTCGGTATAGGCGAGCAGTCGCTGCGCGGCGGGATCGTCGTACGACTTGGTCTTCTTGACCTCCTGGAGCAGGCTCGCGATGCGCTCTCTCTGGTAGCGCCGCGGGTCGAGCCCTTCGGCGGCGACGGCGTCGATGGCCTCGAGGAGCTCCTCGGCCTGGGGGCGCGGCCCCTTGTCGGTCAGCCAGGCGGGCCGGAACTGCCGGTGCTCGTAGAAGCGGCGCATGGCGCCCCAGGCGCGTACCCGCTCTTTTTCGGCCCGGATCGCCACCGGCAAGGTTTGCGCCTGGACCGTCGACTGGATGATCTGATTCACCTCGGGAGGGATTTCCCGCCGGTGGCAGCCGGTGAAAATCAGTACGGCAAGGGAGGCGGTCGCCAGGACCCGCCGCAGCGTGTCGGTACGTCTCGATCTCATAATCAGAATCCTTGTTACTTCATGCCCACGGCCTTCCGCATCGCGGCCGTGATCGATTGGCGGATTTTGGAAAACTCTTCCCAGGGGTCGGACTTCAGGCTCTCCAGACGTTCCGGCAGGTTCCGGACGTTCCAGTGGGCACCGCGGACCTCCTGGCCGGACTCGATCTCTTCCCAGAACAGGGGAGTGGACACCGGAGCGCCCGCCCGGGCGCGGGTGGAATAGGCGCAGATGGAGGTGGCGCCGCGGCCGTTTCTCAGGTAGTCGATGAAGATCTTCCCCTTGCGGCTCGCTTTCGGCAGCTTGGAGGTGTAGTGCTCGGGGTCTTCGGCGACCACGCTTTCGGACACGGCCTTGGTGAACGCCTTGACCTCGTCCCAGCCGGCGCGCCGGGTGAGCGGCGCGCAGACGTGCAGCCCCTTGCCCCCGGTGGTCTTCAAAAACGAGCGCAGCCCCAGATCGCCGAGCCGGTCGCGCAGGAGGAGCGCTCCCTCGACCACCCGCTCCCAGGCGAGCCCTTCGTCCGGATCGAGGTCGAAGACCACGTAGTCGGGTTTTTCGATGTCTTTGCGCGTGGAGCCCCAGATGTGCATCTCGAGGACCCCCGCCTGGACGAGGGAGAGGAGCCCCTCGGCGGAATCGATGGTGCCGTAAGGCTCACTGCCCGCCTCTTCCTCCACCTGGATGCGCTTGACGGCCTTGGGGAAGTGCTCGTTGACGTGCTTCTGGTAGAAGCACTGCCGGGCCCGGCCCTCGGGGCAGCGGACCAGGGTGAGGGGACGGTCGGCGATGCGCGGCAGGATCCAGTCGGCGATCTGCTCGTAATACTCTGCCAACTCGCCCTTGGTCACCCCCTGCTCGGGGAAGAGAACCTTGTCGGGATGGCTGAGCTTGACCCCGGCGAATTCGGACTTCACTTCCTTGCCCACGCCCGCGCCTCTTTTCTTGGATGAATTCTTGGGAGAGGGGGTCAGGGGGTGAGGGTCTTCGCGGACCACCTCACCCGCCTCCTTGTCCTCGCGCAGTCCCTGGAACGTGGGATGGCGGAGGATGTCCTCGCGGGTCCATTCGGTGAAGGCGACCTCGCCCACCAGCTCGGGCTTGACCCAGTGGCTGCGGCGTGCCTCGGCGCCACGGGGCGGGTTTTCGAAGGCGGGAGTCTTGCGCTCGATTTTTTCGAGGCGCTTGCACAGGTCGCGCAGGAGCTGATCGTTGAAGCCGGTCCCCACCTTGCCGGCGAAGACGAGCTCCCCCTGGTCGTCGTGGACGCCGAGGAGGAGGGCGCCGAAGCCGGTACGCGAGCCTTCCGGATCGGTGAAGCCGACGATGACGAATTCCTGCCGCTTCAGACATTTGACCTTGAGCCACTCCTTGGTGCGGCCGGAGCGGTAGGGGAGATCGCCGCGCTTGCAGACGATCCCCTCCAGGGAATGGCTGCAAGCCTGGCGGAAGAAGGCCTCGCCAGAGCCCTCGACGTGGTCGCTGAAGCGGATCGTGGGCGAGGCGTTGCCGCTCAGCACGCCGGCCAGCGCCGCTTTGCGGTCGAGGAGCGTGGCGCCGCGCAGGTCGTAGCCGTCCAGATAGAGCAGGTCGAAAGCGAAGTAGACCAGGTCGTGCTCGCGGTCCCCGGTGAGGGCGTTCTGGAGCGCCTGGAAGCTGGTGGTGCCGTCGGGCTCGAGGACGGCGACCTCGCCGTCCAGCAGAGCCGAGCGGACCGGCAGCTGGGCGACCGCTTCGGCCACCGGGGAAAAGCGAGCGGTCCAGTCCTTGCCGTGGCGGGTCCGGATGTGCACCTTGCCGTCGCGCATCTCGCAGAGCACGCGATAGCCGTCGAACTTCATCTCGTGGACCCACTCGGCCCCTTGCGGCGGCTCGTCCACCAGGGTGGCGAGCTGCGGCTCGATGGCTCCGGGTAACCGCCCCTTGCGCGCGCCGTGGATCTTCGCGGGGCTCACCGCCTCGGCATTCGCCGGCTTCGCCTTGGCTTTCGCCTTGACCGGCGCCTTGGCAGCCCTCTTGTCGACCTTCTCCTCGCGGTTCGACCGCCAGACGCGGTCGGGGTCGGCGGCGATCTCTTCCAGGGTGCGGCCGGTCGCCGCGCTCGCGGGATACTCCCGCACCACGGCATCGGCGCTGCCCGGCACGGCGTATTCGTCGTTCTCCTTGATGAGGAGCCAGTTCTCCTTGTTCTCGCCGGCTTGCGGGCCGTGCATGCGCACCAGGTTCCAGCCGCCGTGGAGCTTCTCCCCTTCCAGCTGGAACTTCAAATGCCCCTTGCGGTAGGCCTTGACCGCGTCCGCGTCACCTTCCGGGCTCCATGTGCCCTGGTCCCAGACGAGGACCGTGCCGCCGCCGTACTGCCCCTTGGGGATGATCCCCTCGAAGTCGCCGTATTCGAGCGGGTGGTCTTCGACATGGACGGCGAGGCGCTTTTCGCCCGGGTCGAGGCTCGGTCCCTTCGGTACGGCCCAGCTCTTGAGCACGCCGTCCAGCTCGAGGCGGAAGTCGTAGTGGAGCCGGGTGGCTGCGTGCTTCTGGATGACAAAGGAGCTGCCCGGCTGCGGGTGGACCTTGCCCGCGGGCTCGGGGGTGACCGAGAAGTTCCGCTTGCGTTTGTACTCCTGGAGGCCCATCAGGCGGTCTTCCGCTTCCGGCTGCCGGAGGAGGCGGCGCGCTTCGCGGGAGCCTTCTTCTTGGCCGCGGGCTTCTTGACTGCATGCTTCGCGGAGGTTTTGGCGGCGGTGCGCTTGGCGCCTCCGGCGCCTCCCTTCGCCTCGACGCTCTGCTTGAGCATGGCCATGAGATCCACGACCTTGCCGCGCGGCGGCTCCTCGACCGGAGCCTCTTCGACCTCCTCGGTCTTGCCCGAGGCGGCGCGGCGCTTGATGAGGGCCATGAGATCGCTCACGTAGGTGTCCTTGTAGCGGTCGGGGTCCCATTCCGAGACCATCCCCTCGACCAGGCGCTCCGCCATGTCGAGCTCCCGCTCGGAGACCCCCTCCTTGCCCTTGGGGATGTCGAGCTCCTTCCAGGCGCGCAACTCGTGACTGTAGCGCAGGAGGTCGAGGACGATCACGTCCTCGTGCACCACGACCGCCGCCAGGTACTGCTTGGTGCGGATGACCACCGTGGCGATTCCGGCCTTCCCGGTGCGGCGCAGGGTCTCGCGCAGCAGGGCGTAGCTCTTGGCGCCGCGCTTGTCGGGGGCGAGATAGTACGGTTTGTCGAAGTACCGCGGATCGATCTCATCGAGGTCGACGAAATCGACGATGTCCACGGTCTGGGTCTTCTCGGGGCTGGCGCGGCGGAGGTCCTCGTCGGTCAGCACGACGTACTTGCCCTCCTTGTATTCAAAGCCGCGCACGGTTTCGTCCCAGGGAACCTCCTTGCCGGTCTTGTCGTTGACCCGCTGGTAGCGGACGCGGTTCATGTTGCGGCGGTCGAGCAGGTGGAAGGCGACCTCCTCCCGCTTTTCCGCCGAGTACAGCCCGACCGGGATGTTGACCAGACCGAAGGAGATGCTCCCTTTCCAGATCGCTCGCGCCATGCGGACAGGTGAGGCAAAATGCGTGCCGCCCCCGGTAGTAGGATGGTACCCATGTCGATCCGCGCCAAGCCCAACCAGGTCAGCACCCGCCTGTGGACGTACCGGGAGGGCGCAATGTCCGAGCGGGAGGACCATCTCGCCACCGAGGAGCCGCTGGAGATCCGCCTGCGGATGGGCGAGCGGACGTGGACCGTGGCGGTCACCATGCGGACGCCGGGCGACGACGCGGAGCTGGCTGCCGGCTTCCTCTACAACGAGGAGGTGGTCGCCGACCGGGAGCGGATCCGGCGGATCGTCCCCGTGGCGGCTCCCGAGGAGAACATTGTGGAGGTCGAGCTCGGCGACGGTCCCGAGCCCGAGCTGCGGTCGCTGGAGCGCCACTTCTTCGCGACCAGCGCCTGCGGCGTGTGCGGCAAAGCCGGACTGGAGACGCTCCGGTTGCGCGTCCCGGCTACGGCGTCGGAGGGTCCGGTGGTGGAGCCCTCGGTCCTCTCCGAGCTGCCGGACCGTCTGCGCGCCGCCCAGGGAGTGTTCGCTGTCACCGGCGGCCTGCACGCGGCAGCCCTGTTCGATGCCGCCGGCAACCTGATCCATGTGCGCGAGGACGTCGGCCGGCACAATGCCCTCGACAAGCTGATCGGCCGCGCCTTCCTCGACGGCCGGCTGCCGCTGCGCGACCATCTGGTGCTGGTCAGCGGCCGGGCGAGCTACGAGCTGCTGCAGAAATGCCTGGTGGCCGGCGTGCCGTTCGTCTGCGCGGTGTCCGCGCCGAGCAGTCTGGCGGTGGAGGTGGCGGAGCGCTTCGGCCTCACCCTGGTCGGTTTCCTGCGCGGCGACCGGTTCAACATCTACGCCGGCCCCGAGCGGATCGTGGGTGCTCCGGAGGAAGCCGCGACCTCCAGGCGCCGCGGGGACCGGCTGTTCCCCACCATCCTGTAAGAATTGCCCGGCCGCCTACGGCAGGAACGCCTCCTTGTCGACCCGGCCAGGGAGCTCGCTGCTCTCCCGCGGCACCTCTTCGAGCACGTAGACGTTGCGCTTGTGGGTGGCGAGTCGTTCGACCTCGAGCTCGACGCGCGAGGTGGTGAAGCGAACCAGGTTGACCCACAGGAAGCCGTTGGGCCGCGGGCCGATGATCCGCACGAAGAGCTCCGAGCGGCCGGGCACCGCTCCGCTCACGCACACCGTCTCGCCGAGGCAGTCGGTCTCCAGGCGGGCTGGCTGCTCCTGCCCGCCGGAGACGAGGCGGACCGTGAAGCGGTAGCCCGGGAAGGCAGGAGAAGTGAAGGTGGTGGCGCCGGGGTGGGGGAGGACGGGCGCCGTAGTGGCCCAGAAGGCGGCGTCGGCGAGGCCGGTCCCTCCGGCGGGCGTGAAGGCCTCCTTGTCCACCAGCCCGGTGAGCTCGGTGCCGTCGAGCGGCAGGGCGGTGAGGTCGTAGTAGTGGATCACGCCGGTGCCGGTCTGCTCGGCCCACAGCTCGACACGGGAGGTGGTGAAGCGCACCAGGTTGAGCCAGAGGAAGCCGTTGGGCCGTGGGCCGATGATCCGCACGAAAAGCTCGGAACGGCCTGGGAGGGCTCCGCTCACGCAGAGCGTCTCGCCGATGCAGCCGGCTTCCATCTGGCCGGGGAGGACCTGGGAGCCGGCGGTGATGCGTACCTTGAAACGGAAGCCCGGCACCTCGCTGGTGGCCAGGTAGGGGCCGGCGGGAAGCTGAGCGGCGCAGGTCCCATGGGCGTCGACGCCTTCCTCGCCGGGGCAGGCGTCGCACGCATCGCCGTAGCCGTCCTCGTCGGTGTCGACCTGGTTCCCGTTCTGGATGCCGGGGCAGTTGTCGCAGGCGTCGGCCACGCCGTCGGCGTCCGTATCCGCCGCGGCTTCGCCCACCAGCTCCACCATGCCATCGAGCCGCCGCGCCTCACCGTCCTCGCCGGTCCCGAGAGCCTCCACGAAGGCGAGGGGGCCGGTCGCGGCGGCGGCCGGCAGGGCGAAGGTGGCGCTCAAGATTCCCCCGGGATCGGCCGTCCCGGTTCCCAGGGGGAACGGGTCGGCCTGGCCCGATTGCAGGCGGAGCGCTACGGGCGAGCCGGGCAGGAACCCTTCCCCGCGGACGCGGATTTCCTGGCCGAGCGCGAACACGCCGTCCTCGCCCGCGCAGAGCGGAACGTCTTGCGCCGCGATCTCGAGCCGGCCGGCCGTGGGGACCGCTCCGGTGGCCGGCTCCGCAAGGGCCGCCGACGGAGCCGGATTGCTGGGAAGCCCACTGGGCTCGAGCGGTGCTCCGGACGCCTGCTTGGCGAGGATGAAGTCACGCAGCGCCGCGGCAAAGGCCTGTTGACCCGCCGCGGTCGGATGGAACGACTCCGCCAAGGCCAGGCGCAGCGCCCAGATCCACCGGCCGGCGGAGCCGCAGATCTCGTGGTTCTCGAACCAGCCCTGGACCGGTACGAAATGGGCGCCGGCCTGCCGCGCCGCGGCCGCCAGGCTCTGATTCATGAGGTCGGTCATCTGGTTGAGGAAGACCTGCTCCTCGACGGCCAGCTTCTTCCAGCAGAAAGGGAAGGTCAGGCACTGGAGCTCCGGGCATTGCTGCTCGCCCGGGCTGTCGGGAAAGAGGTGCGGGTAGCCGAGCAGGAAGAGCGGTGCATTGCCGGTCTTCGCGCGCGCTTCCTGGAGCACGCTGCGGACCCGGGCCGCCGCTCGGGGGATCGCGCCCTCCAGGTACTGCCGGACCGTGACCGGGGAGGCCGCGAAGGGGGAGGAGGACCAGGGCTTGTAGCTCGCGCAGTCGTCCTCCTGGCCACACCAGCCCAGGACCTGCGAGAACCCCGCATCGTTGCCGCCCAGGGTGAGCGTCAGGAGGTCGGTGGCGGTTCCGACACTGCTGTCGGCGAGCTGCGGCCTTTCGCCATTTTGCCCGGTCCCTCCCTGGCGCACCGTGTCCGCCGTCGCCCCGCTGCAGGCCAGGAAGGATCGCGTGACGCTCGTCTCCAGGATCGACTCCGGGACGCCGTGTTCCTGCGTCGAATACGCGTGCGAGGACCGGTGGCATGATCCACCGCTGTAACTGCCGGCGCCCTCGCCCGACGAAAACGAGTCGCCCAGAGCCGCGAAGCTCAAGACGCGCCGCGGGCCATCCAAAGCCAACGAGTCGACGAGCATGCGGACGGTGCCGCCCGGTCGGAAGAGGCAGAACATGAGCCGTATTTCGGCGCTCTTTGCGCCGGCCGGTGCGGTGATCCGGTCTCCGACGCCGAGCCATTGATCAAAAGGAGGTCTGGTGAAGGTGAATGAGCTGTATCCTCCCGGGAGGTTGAAAAGGCAGGCCGCATCCGAGCGCCACAAGACGTTTAACCACTCTTGCACGTCGGCCGGCTGCCCCGAGGGGATGCGCAGCCGTTCGCCAACCACGTACTCAGAGCCGCCGACGACGTCTGGTACGCATTGGTACACCGCCGCACACGCCCCGTCATACTCGGTGGGCACAAGGTAGGTGAAGACCATCTCTCCCGACCCGGACGTCGGTGAGCGGTCCGCGTCCAAGGGATTCCACACAAAGCGCAGGGAATCCGGTGCACCCGATGTCCCGAGGGGCTCCCAGCCGGATACGTTCTGATCGAAGTTGGGATTCGTGACGAGATTGACGCCCTGCGCCGGCAAGGCCATCGTGGCGAGGATCAGGAGACCGGCGAGATTCTGCCAGCAAGGACGGGCCATCCTATACCTCCCATCAGCAGGGTACCATGGGATATCGGCACAGCACCTCTTCGCCGCCAGCGCCTGCAGCGTGTGCGGCAAGGCCGGGCTGGAGACGCTCCGGCCCATCCTGTAAGAATTACGCGGCCCATCCCTCCGTCCTGGAGGGACGGCCCTGTTGACAGCCCCGGGTCTCAAACCCGGGGTCCTCATGGCACAGAAGCTGCACAAATCTCTATGCGACGCCCAGAAGCTCGTTCCAGCCGGAACGGCAGACGGGCACGACGAGGTGAACAAAGGCCTTTCGCGGCCCTCCCTGAACGGGGAGGCGGTTTGGAGAATCCGACCCCTCCCCTCCCTTTTTTAATGGAGGCCCGTTTTCCGGAGATGGCCATGAGAACGACAAAGACGAAAGCTCTCTCCTGGGGGGTAGGAGTTTCTCTGGCTCTGTCGGGTCTGCTCGCCGTGGCTTGTCAGCGCACCGGCGACGAGGCCGTGGAAGTCACCCGCGACGCTGAAGGCGCCCCCCAGGTCGAGATCCACGGCGACAAGGTCGAGAAGAACCTGGACAAGGCCGGTCAGGACGTCCAGGCGGCGGCCGACCAGGCCGGCAAAGCCATCGAGCAGGGTGCCCAGCGCGTCGAGTCCCGCGTCGGACCGGTCGTCCGCGGAGTCCTGGACGATGCCGCGGTCACCACCCGCGTCAAGGCCCGGCTGGTGGCCGATCCCGACGTCAACGCCTTCCATGTCGACGTGGATACGGTCGACGGCCGGGTGACGCTGAACGGCAAGGTGGCCAGCGAGCACCAGCGCCAGGAGGCCGAGGAGCTCGCCTCCCGCACGCAAGGGGTGGTCTCGGTCGTCAACCTGATCCAGGTCGCGGGCAAGGAGGCCCTGCCGCCTCCGCCGCCGGCTCCGGGAAAATAGATCCTCACGACCAAAACCGTTCGAGGTGCCTGGGCGGAGACGCCCCGACGGTCATGGAGCCGGCAGGGTCCGTAGTCCGGGACTGGGGACGTCTCTACGGGCTGGGATATGCTCGCCCGGCCCATGAAAGCCTACATCGAGAGCTTCCTGCCACTCTTTGTGGCGATCAACGTCCTCGGCATCATTCCGGTCTACCTGGCGCTGACCGAGCAGATGAGCGCGGCCGACCGCCGGCGGCTGACGTTTCAGGCGGTGGCGACCTCGTCGTTCCTCGCCACGCTGATCCTCTTCGCCGGCCAGCTCATCTTCTCCCTGCTGGGCATCACGGTGAACGACCTGCGGGTCGGCGGCGGGCTGATCCTCCTGGTGCTCAGCATCTCCAACCTGATCTTCGGCGACTACCGCCGGCGCGATCCGCGGACCGAGGGCGAGGACGCCGCCTCCGTGGGAGTGGTGCCGCTGGGCATCCCGATGATCATGGGGCCGGCGGCGATCACCTCGGTCCTGGTCTCGCGCGAGGCCTTCGGCTATCTGCCGACCCTGACCTCGCTGGTGATCAACATGTTCCTGGTGTTCCTGACCCTGGCCTTCGCGCCGTACATCGGCCGGGTGATGGGGGCGGCCGTGAGCCGGGCCGTCGCGAAAGTGGCGAGCCTGTTCCTCGCCGCGATCTCGGTCGCGCTGGTGCGCGCCGGAATCGTGGGGATGATCCGGGCTCTCTAGCGCCCGGCCTGCTGGAAGTCGAAGGCGGTGCCGCTTCGTAGGAAAGGATAGGGGTTCACCGCTTGGCCGCCCGGTGTGTAGATCCCGTAGTGAAGGTGGGTTGCGCTGACCGCGGCGTTGCCGGAGTTGCCGACGGTGCCGATGATCTCGCCGGCGTGGACCCATTCGCCGACGGCCTGCGCCCCCACGTCTTCCAGATGCGCGTAGTAATGGCGGTAGCCGCCCGGCCCGAGGACGGTCACCACCAGGCCGCCCAGGCCGCGCATCCCCTTGGTCTCGATGATCCCTTCGGTGGTGCTGCGCACCGGCGTCCCCCGCGGCGCCAGGATGTCGATCCCCTGATGCCGGCGCCCGCCCTCGCGGACAGCTCCCCAGGTGTTCGCCAGCTGGGAGGGGGAGACGCCATCGACCGGAATCGGGAGGGCGCGGGGCGGGTCGCGGCGCAGCAGGGCGGAGTAGGCGCTCCCCTGCCGCGGGGAAGAGCAGCCGGCGAGAGCGAGCAGCACGCCGAGCACAAGCACGGCGAGTGCCGCGCGGAGGGTACGCGCTGGGGACGTCAGCACCGGACGAGATATTAATACAGGCCGGGGCTGGGATGTGTGAAATTTTTCACACGGACAGAGGACATCAGGGATGGCAGCGGCATCGCGGGGGTCTAAGATGCCCCCATGGTGCGCGCGCTTTCTGCTCTCTGCCTTCTCCTCGCCTTTGCCCTTCCGGCCTGCGCTCAGCTCCTGGTTGTGGAGGCGCCGGCTTCGCTGGAGCCGGTGGCGGTGCGGCTGCGCTCGCTCGATCCGGTGCAGATCGAGGGGGCGGCGCGCCTCGTGGGGCTGGCGGACCCGGGGCCGCCGGTCCGGGTGATCCTGGCCGAGGAAGGGTCCCTTCCGGCTCGCTCCGCGCCGCCCTGGGTGGCGGGTTATGCCCTGCCCGAGCAGGGGGTGGTGGTCGTCCTGCCTGCGCGCTCGCCGCACTATCCCGATTCCTCCCTGGAGGACCTGCTGCGCCACGAGGTGGCGCACGTGCTGATCGGCCGCGCGTCGCATCACCGGCCCGTGCCGCGCTGGTTCCATGAAGGGGTGGCGATGATCGCCGGCCTCTCCTGGGGGCTGGAGGAGCAATCGCGCCTCGCCGCGACCCTGCTGCGGAGCGGCGAGGTCCCGATGGACGAGGTCGATCGCAGGTTCGGCGGCGGAGAAGGGGAGGTGCGGAGCGCCTATACCCTGGCGGGAGCGTTCGTCCGCGACCTCCTGCGCCGCCATGGCCAAGGGGTGGTCGGCGCGATCCTCTCCGGCGTGGCCGCCGGGCTTCCGTTCGAGGAGGCGTTCGCACGGGCGACGGGAACCACGCTCACCGGCGCCGAGCGCGTGTTCTGGGAGAGCCAGACCTTCTGGTACCGCTGGGTGCCCTTCCTGACGAGCTCCGCGGTGATCTGGATCCTCGTCACCCTCCTGGCCGTCTGGGCGATGCGGCGGCGGCGGAAGCGGGATGCGGCGCTCAAGGCGGGCTGGGCCGCGGAGGAGGCGGCGGCGCAGGCGGCCGAGCCTCCTGGACCAAACTGAGGGGCGGGGGGCCTGGCATTTTCTTTGCCTCCATTTCGGGTGCATGGAAGTCCTCTCGACGCCCCACCTGAGCCATCCGGGCCTGCTGATCGCGATCGGCGGCGCCGAGGACAAGACGCGCGAGCGCGTGATCCTGCGCTACTTCCTGGAGGCGGCCGGCGGATCGGACGCCGCCATCGTGGTCCTGGCGACCGCCTCGGAGGTGCCGGAGACGGGGGAGCGCTACGCCGACCTCTTCTACCGGATGCACGCCGACTCGGTCGAGATGCTCCGCATCGACACCCGCGAGCACGCGCTGGAAGCGAAGGACGAGGCGCTCGACCTGCTCGAATATGCCACCGGTCTCTTCCTGACCGGCGGCAGCCAGCTCAAGTTCTCCTCCGCCCTCGGCGGAACCCAGATCGCCGATTGCATCCGGCAGCGGCACCAGGCCGGCATGGTCGTCGCCGGCACCAGCGCCGGTGCCGCGGTGCTCTCCGAGCACATGATCGCCCTGGGCGACAGCGGTGGCACGCCGCGCCGCCGCCTCGTCCACATGGCCAAGGGGCTCGGCCTCGCCCCGCGGATGGTGATCGACCAGCACTTCCGGCGGCGCGACCGGCTCGGTCGCCTGCTCACCGCCCTCTCCTACAACCCCGGTCTGCTCGGGGTGGGCATCGACGAAGACACCGCCGCCGTGTTCGACGGCAGCGGCATCCTCTCCGTCCTCGGCGCGGGAGCGGTCACCATCGTCGATGCGGCCGGCCTGCGCTACACCGACAGCCACGCCGTCCACCGCGGGCAGCCCATCGCCATGATGGGTCTCAAGGTGGACGTCCTGACCCCCGGCTGCCACTACGACCTGGGCCGGCGCGTGGGCGTCCCTCCGGCCGCGCAGGTGCGGATCGATCCCCTCACCGAGGAGGAGCTCGCCGAAGAAGAAGAGGCCGAGGAAGTCCCTGTCGGCCTCGACGACGGCGGCGAGTGACCTGTCCGGCGATCTTCTTCCCGCAGTTCTCCAGGAGCCGGTATGAAAATCCTCGAAACCCGGGTCTATCGCGGACCCAACCTTTACGCTCTCTGGCCGATGGTCCGCCTGCTGGTCGATCTCGAGGAGCTGGAGCTCTATCCCACCACCAGGCTCCCCGGCTTCGCGGACCGGCTCCTCGAGCTGATCCCGACGCTCGCGGAGCACACCTGCGGTCTCGGGGTGCCGGGCGGCTTCGTGCAGCGGATGCAGGAAGAGGAGGGAACCTGGCTCGGCCATGTGCTCGAGCACATCGCGATCGAGCTGCAGTGCCTGGCCGGCACGCCGGTCAGCTTCGGGAAGACGCGGGGCGAAGGGCTTCCCACGGGGCGGTACCACGTGGTCTACAGCTATGTGGAGGAGCCGGTCGGGCTCGCCGCGGGACGTCTCGCCCTGGGGCTCATCCGCCACCTCCTGCCGCCGGAGCGGGAGGCGCACGATCCCTCTCCCTTCGACTGGCCGGCCGAGCTGGAGAGCTTCATCCGCCTGGCCCAGCGCCGCTCTCTGGGGCCGTCGACGCGCGCCCTCGTGCAGGCCGCCGAGGAGCGGAGAATCCCCTGGATGCGCCTCGACGAGAGCTCGCTCGTGCAGCTCGGCCACGGCAGGTACCAGCGTCGCATCCGCGCCACGGTGACCAGCGAGACCCGCAGCATCGCGGCCGAGATCGCGTCCGACAAGCGGCTGACCCGGCAGATCCTGGACGACCTCGGGCTTCCGGTGCCCCGGCAGGCTCTGGTCTGGGACGCTGGCGAGGCGGTGGAGGAGGCGGAGCGGCTCGGCTATCCGGTGGTGGTCAAGCCGCTCGACGCCAACCACGGCAACGCGGTGTTCATCAACCTGAAGACGGCGGAGCAGGTGCGGACCGCCTACGCAAAGGCGCGGGAGGAGGGCTCGGGCGTCATCGTGGAGGTCTTCCTCCCGGGGAACGACTACCGGATCCTGGTGGTGAACGGGACCGTGGTGGCCGCAGCCCAGCGGGTCCCCGGTCACGTGGTGGGGGATGGGCGGCACACGATCGGCGAGCTGATCGAGATCGTCAACCGCGATCCGCGGCGTGGCGTCGGGCACGAGAAGGTCCTCACCCGCCTCGCGGTCGACGACCAGGCGCTGCGCCTCCTCGCGGAGGCGGGCTTCACCCTGGAGACGGTCCTGCCGGAGGGCGAGGTCTTCTCCCTCCGCTTCACGGGCAACCTGTCGACCGGAGGCACGGCGATCGACAAGACCGATTCGATCCACTACGACGTGCGGGTGATGGCGGAGCGCGCGGTGCGCGCCGTCGGCCTCGACGTCGCGGGCGTCGACTACCTGTCGCCGGACATCTCGCGCAGCTACAAGGACGTGGGCGGCGGGATCGTCGAGATCAACGCGGGGCCGGGCCTCCGGATGCACATCGCTCCGACCGAAGGGCAGCCGCGCGACGTGGCCGGCCCGGTGATCGAGATGCTGTTTCCCCGGGGGACCCCGGCGCGCATCCCGATCGCCGCGATCACCGGCACCAACGGCAAGACCACCACCACGCGCATGGTGGGGCACATGCTGAAGCTCGCCGGCTACAGCGTGGGCATGGCGACGACGGACGGCGTCTACATCGACGGCGTGCTGACCCTGCGCGGAGACATGACGGGACCGTTTTCGAGCCAGCTCGTGCTGCGCGATCCCACGGTGGACGCCGCGGTGCTGGAGACGGCGCGGGGCGGCATCGTGCGCTCCGGGCTCGGCTTCCGGCGGTGCAACGTCGGCGCCGTGCTCAACGTGGCGTCCGACCATCTCGGATTGGGAGGGATCGACAGCCTGGAGGACCTCGCCGCGGTCAAGCGCATCGTCGCCGAGGTGGCCCAGGACTTCTGTGTGCTGAACGCCGACGACGAGCGGGTGGCCTGCATGGCGGAGCACAGCCCGGGCGAGCCGATCTACGTGACGATGGACTGCAACAACGAGAGGGTGCGCCGGCACGTGGCCCGGCGCGGGCGGGCGGTGGCGCTTGAGGAGGGGCTGAACGGTCCGCACCTCGTGCTCTATCACGGCGACGACCAGATCCCGCTGCTCTGCGCCCGCCACATCCCCTGCACGCTGGAGGGCCGGGCCCTGCACAACGTGCAGAACGCCATGTTCGCCGCGGCGGTCGCGAGCGGCCTGGGGATCGGGGTCGAGGACATCCGCCAGGGGCTGCGCACCTTCAGCAACGACTTCTTCCAGGCTCCGGGGCGTCTCAACTTCTACTACGAGCACCCTTTCCGGGTGCTGCTCGACTACGCCCACAACGCGCACGGCATGGAAGCGGTGGCCCGCACCGTCCGCGAGCTCGCGGTCCACGGCCGGAGGATCGGCGTGATCGCCGCGCCGGGCGACCGCCGGGACGAGGACATTCTGGCCCTCGCTGCGGCCGCGGCTCCGGCCTTCGATCTGATCCTGATCAAGGAAGACGACGATCTGCGCGGCCGGCCGGCCGGAGAGGTCGGAGAGCTTCTCCGGCGGGGTCTGGTCAGAGCCGGGTTCCCGGCCGAGCGGATCGTCTCCGGCGTCTACACGGAGATGGAGGGGGTCACGAAGGCGCTCCGCATGGCCCGGTCGGGAGACCTGGTCGCGATCTTCGGGGACAAGCTGACCCGCGTCTGGGACCTCATCGTGAGCTTCAAGCCCGCGCCCGACGCGTCGGTCGAGAACCTGGAGGAGAGGCGCCGGCCGGTGCTGGTGCGGATGGCTTCGTAGGGGGGCTCACGTGGTAACCTGAGGCGCGGCTTAGCTGACAGCGGCTTTGGGTTTCTTTTCCCAAGCTCTAGAAAGGAGCTCGATATGGCGGAGGAACAGCAGAAAATCGAGGAGCAGGACCTCGGTAGCGAGGAGCTGGAGAAGGTATCAGGTGGGGGTAGCACGGACCACTGATAAAGCTCGGAGAAGGGGGCCCAGTGTGGGAGTCAGGACTATGAGGCCCCATTCTTCTTTGCTGGGAGCGCCGCCATCCTGGCGGCACCAAGGCCGGCTGGAAGCCGGCGCTCCCAGCAAAAAACTGCATCCTGCGGACCCTTCTGCTGTCGTGGGCGACCGCGCCGCGGTGTGCATCCAGCGGTCCGGCGAGCCGGTGGTGACGGAGCTCTGGCTGAGCGACGGCACCGCCGCCGGGACGCCTGCTCTTCGGCGCCGACGATGGGCTGCATGGCCGCGAGCTCTGGGTGAGCACGGGCAAGGGAGACCCGCATGCGATGCGGTTGATGAAGTGGACCTATCCGGTGACGGAGCGCCCGTAACATTTTCTGGCCAAGAGACTCTGTATCATCGATGCGCCCGCTCTGCCTGCTCCTGGCTCTCGCTGCCGTCCTGCCGTCCTCCCCGTCCTTCGCTGCGCTCCCTCCCGGCGAGGGGCACGCCCTCATCCGGACTCTGATGTCCGGCGAGCCCGGTGCGAAGAAGGAGGCGGCGAGAAAGCTGGCCGCCGCGAGGGACCTCTTCCTGGTGCCCGCGATGGTCGACGCCCTCTTCTTCACTCCCACGGCGCAGCGCGGACCGCTGCTGGAGGTCCTCCGCACGCTCACCGCGGAAGATCCGGGGCCGCGCTATTACGACTGGGTCGAGCTCGTGGGCCGGCGGAGCGATCTGCGGAGCGGGCCGGGATATCTGGAATGGAAGGCCTCGCTCCTGGAGCGCATCGATCCGGGGTATCGAAAGGTTTTCTTCCCCGGCGCCACCGCGCGCATCGCCCTCGAGGAGATCGTCTGGGGCGGCGTTCCCATCGATGGAATACCCTCCCTGGAAGATCCGCCGCGGGTACCGGTGGACCAGGCCGCTTCCTGACCGACCGCGAAACGGTTTTCGGTGTGACCGCCGGGGGCGCCCACCATGCCTGGCCGGCGCGCTATCTGGGCTGGCACGAGATGGTGAACGACACGATCGGCGGAGAGCCGGTCTCCCTGGCCTACTGCACTCTCTGCGGCACCGCGATCGCCTACTCCGGCCGCTCTCCAGCCGGCGGACGCTGGACCTTCGGGACCTCCGGGCTGCTCTACCGCAGCAACAAGCTGATGGTCGACCGGCAGACCTGGACCCTGTGGAGCCAGCTGACCGGCGAGCCGGTCCTCGGCAACATGGCGGACACTGGTGTCCGGCTCGACCTGGTGCCGGTGACCGTCACGACCTGGAAGGACTGGCGTCTCGCCCATCCCGACACGACCGTGACGAAGCTCCCTCCAACCTATGGAGAGCGATGGGGCTACGACTACCTTCCGGGTGCTGCCGAACGCAAGCGGGAGGGGGTCTCGTTTCCGGTCTGGCTGAAGAGCAGCGCCCTGCCGGCCAAGGAGGAGATCTACGGGCTGCACCTGGGAGCCAACGCCAAGGCCTGGCCCATCGCGCGCCTCGTCCAGGCGAGGATCGTCCACGACCGGCTCGGAGACGTCGACCTGGTCCTCCTGGGAAATCCCGAAAGCGGAGCGGTCCGCGCCTACCGCCGCGAAGGGAGAACCTTCCAGGCAGGCGCTACGCCCGGCGAGCTCCGCGACGAGACCGGCCGCCTCTGGAAAATCACCGAAGAGAGCCTCGTCCCGAGCGGCGAGGGAGCAGCCCCGCTGCCGCGGCTGCCCGGAGCAGTGGCCTTCTGGTTCGGTTGGTACGGGTTCTACCCGAAGACCGAGCTGTGGAACGGCTGAGAAGTACTTCGGCGACGCCGGAACAGTCCGGCCCAACGGGCCGGGAGAGCGGAGCCCAGGGCCGAGGCCGCAGGCCGACGCCCTGGGTTTGAAGGCGAGCAATCACCCGCGGCCTGGAAGGTCGCGAGAGTCTCTGCCGCGGGTACCCCACGGAGGCCGACTGGTACACCAGGGATCAGATCCGGTACAGCGGGGAAGGTGCGCGGTACGCCGGTCCTGCCGACCGGTACACCTGTACTGAAGTCCGGTACACGGGGGATGAGGAGCGGTACACGGGGGAAGGAGCCCGGTACGCCAGTACTGGCGAGCAGTACACCTGTACTGCCGAGCGGTACAGCGGGGAACGGTTCCGGTACACCGGGGAAGAGGAGCGGTACGCTTGTACTGGAGCCCGGTACGCCTGTACTGGAATTCGGTACACCGGGGAAGACGAGCAGTACACCGGGGATCGAGCCCGGTACAATGGGGAAGGCGAGGGGTACGCCGGTACTGGAGCTCAGTACACCTGTACTGGAGCCCGGTACGCCGGGGAAGGCGAGCAGTACGCCGGTACTGCTGACCGGTACGCCGGTCCTGGAGCCAAGTACACTTGTACTGGCGCACGGTACACCGGGGAAGAGGAGTGGTACGCCGGGGATCGAGCCCGGTACATTGGGGAAGGCGAGCGGTACGCCGGTACTGCTGACCGGTACGCCCGTACTGGAGCCAAGTACACCTGTACTGGAGCCAGGTACACCGGGAAGAGGAGTCGTACACCAGTACTGGCGACCGGTACGCCGGTACTGAAGCCTGGTACACCGGGGATGAAGAGCGGTACACGGGGGAAAGAGCCCGGTACGCCGGTATTGGCGGCCGGTTCGCCGGTCCTCGAGCCCGGCGCGCCGGTGAAGACGAGCGGTCCACCGGTCAGCGAGTCCGGTCCACCCGGGAAGGCGAGCGGTTCGGCGGTCAACGAGCGGCGTACGCGGGGGAAGGCGAGCGGTATGCCGGTGACCGAGCCCAGTACGCTGGTGATGGCGAGCGGTCCACCGGTCGCTTACCGACAACGAGCCGGTCTGGCGGCTTGTCCCCAAGCACGCCAGCGGAAATGGCGCTTATACGCCCGCCGCTACGTCATTGACGCGCCTCAGCAACTCGGCTAAGCTCCAAGCAACCGGTTGACAGGAAAGGACATCGAGGGATCCGGCTCCGCACCCGAAACGCTTACACGACAGGACCTCGACGGCCAAGCAGCCGGACCGGATCCGGGCTAGGGTGCGATATCCGACGAAGTCAGGGGCCGTAAGTCGGGACAAGGATGCCGCATAAGCCCAATACGACGACGGTCAGATAAGCTGTTCGGCGTCAAGGTGACATTGAGATGAGAATAGTTGAGACCGTCTTGATGCTCGCAGTGCTAGGCGCTTTAGGGTGCACCTGGTCGCCGACAACATCCGGTGATGGTTCGGCTCCAGCTTGGCTGACGTACGCATCGGCTGTCACTGCCACGGTGTCCATCATTCTGACCATCTGGAATCACCGCCTATCAGCTCTCCGAAGCATGCGGCCAGTACTTGTGATCGTCTACCGGGAGGACGGGTGGTATATACAGAATGTTGGATACGGTCCTGCGCTTGACGTCATCTTTGCCCGGAAGCGGCGCGACGGTAAGTGGTTTGATCCGGTCCGCCTGCCCCCTTTAACCAAAGATGGTGAGGTCCATCTCGATTGGACCGACCATGATAACGAAAACAGCTTTGGTGCATCCTATTGCGACGTCGAGGGACGCCGGTACACATCAACGTGTGGCAACGATCTTAATCGTATCAGATCGGGGAGAGAGTTGCCAGAGTGGAGGGAGGAACAGATCCGCCGGCATTGGAAACCGACGGCCGACGTTGAACCCGATCCGACTTTCTAAGATGGTGGTGTCGCCCGATGAGTCGTTGAGGCTAATGAAGCGCGCGGTGGCTGAAACGCCGCCGAACCCAGCGGTTCCAGCGGACGCAACGGCGCGCCGCTGAACCGCAAGAGCGTTGGGCGACATGTTGACATAGTATTGCTGAAAACACCGAGGCCGAGAAATGACATCAACAGAATGGGCAGCCTGGGGCGCCGTGCTGGCAGCGCTCCTTAGTATTGTTGCTTCGCTGGTCGTTGTCTACTGGCAAAACAAGAAGCAGTGGCTCCTCCATTCGGCGTCGATGGTGACTACGCTGTTGGAGGAGTTTGAGTCTGAGGACTTTGAGTTGAAACGTCGCCGGTGCGCGGAACTGGCGGAGCGCCACCTTAGCGGCAAACAAGCTACCCTGCTGAAGCACTATGGCTTTGGAGTGCTAGGCTTCTTCGAGCATGTGGGGCATCTTGTAAGGAGGCACGCGCTCGACGAGGAAATGGTATGGAACCGACTGGGGTGGGAAATCGCTGGCTATTACGAAGCACTTTCGTCACCTCCGAGCTTAATCGCCGAGCTGCGCGAGAATCATCCGAGCATTTTCACTGAGTTTGAATGGCTCCATAGAAAAATGCTCGTGTACTTCAGCAAGCACGGGGACAGGGTCTATGATAGTAATCATAAACTTGTGTGGATGCAGAAGTTTCTGGAACAGGAACTCCTCGGTGGCCCAGGAGCCCATGCCAGAGCTGAGGGGCAAGGTGATTCACAGCGTGAGCCCAACCCGGCTGCTCCAGCGGACCAGAAAGCTTCGCTTCCTGGCCGCTGAGCAGTAGAGGCGTTAGGCGGCAGCGGGGAAGGTTGCTTTTAGCGCTAGTCAAGAAAGGAGAATTTGAGTATGCCTAGAGTAATTCGTCACGACGCGATAACACTTCAAAGTGGAGTGAGGGAAGAGGACTTTGAGAGGTTCATGAAAGAAAAGCTGATTCCATACTTCAGCGACCGGTATAGGGGGCCGACAAGAACCTCGATTGCCGACCTCCAAAGCCAATCTCTCCTCAAGGATACTAAAGGTCGGCGTAAGTGGCTGTGGGTAACGGCGTGGGACGGGAACCCCGAATCCGTTCGAGGTTCATCGTTTGAACATACCCGGATGAATAGAATTGAAAAGACGGAGGCTATGCTCAAGAAGTTGGAATCTTTCGGTAAGCGCACTACCGAAAAAGTATTCAGTGAGCTAGACAGCACTGAAGTAGCCACCAATACATAGCCTGCTATCCCAACACCCCCGACCGCGCGAAGGGGGGACAGCGATTTCAGCCAACATCGGAGGTCAGAATGCGAAGAGTCACAGGGATTGGCGGCATCTTCATGAGCGCCAAGGATCCGAAGGCGCTCTGCGATTGGTACAAGAAGCACCTCGGGATCGACGTTCAGGACTGGGGTGGAGCAGCCTTCGACTGGACTGACTCCGAAGGCAACCCGACCAAGGGAACTACGGCCTGGTCGATCGGTCCAGCGGACGGCAAACACTTCGCTCCGAGCAAGTCGACCTTCATGGTCAACTATCGAGTCGAAGATCTGGCAGAACTTCTCAAGGCACTGCGCGAGGAAGGTTGCAATGTGCTCGAGAAGACCGACGACTCGGAGTACGGGAAATTCGGATGGGTCATGGATCCAGAAGGCAACAAAGTTGAGCTCTGGCAACCGCCAGAAGGACAATGAAGCTCGGTTACTCGCGACGGGGACCGACGCTCGGGACCTAGTGTGGTGCGTCAGAAGCGTGCAGCCACAGGGGAGCGCCGTTTTTCTGGGAGCGCCGGCTTCCAGCCGGCCTTGGGCCGCCAAGATGGCGGCGCTCCCAGCGAAGAGGAATACGCCCCGTTGGGCTCGTCAAGGAATCGGACTTCAGGTCCACTACACTACACTAGCGTCGACATCCGACCTGCCTGCCTGGTTCGTCCCGATCTTCCTGCTCGGGTTCCCGCTTGCGTTTGACGGTGCCTGGCCCCCGGCCCTACGCCGTGCCTCTCGATCAACGTGCATAATAGGCTGAGGAGTCAAATCCTCAGCATCTTCCCCAGGAACGTGAGGTCCGAGATGAGCGCAGGGTTTGGGACGCGGAGATGGGCCCGGCAGGTTGGTCTCTCGATGGTGGTGGCTCTTGGGTTGTCATTCGCAACGGAGGCCGCGCCACCCTCGTCGGCTGCCGGCGGAAAGCCGGCCGTCGAAGCACTGTTCACGGACTGGCGTGCCTTCGAGACGCCGCCTTCTCACCAGGGCGCGCCGGACTACCGGGCCTCGACGTTCGAGCGGCGGCGGGTGGAGCTGGCGCGGTTTCGCGACCGGCTGGCGACGCTCGCGGCGAGCGCCGCATCGACCACTGAGCGCGTCGACCTTGCGCTCGTGCGTGCCGAGATGAACGGGTTCGACTTCAATCTGCGCATCCTCCAGCCCTGGGCCCGCGATCCCGCCTTCTACTCCACGGTCCGTACGGAGCAGAGCGACACGCCGGCGCACGAGGGACCCAACGCGCATGGATTGGTCGATCTCTGGACGTACTCCTTCCCGCTGTCGCCGCAGGATGAAGCGTGGCTGGCGGGCGAGCTGCGCCCGATTCCGGCTTTCCTCGCCCAGGCGCGCGAGAATCTGACCGGCAACGCGCGCGATCTCTGGATGACCGGCATCGGAACCATGCGCGGGCAGATCGCCGACCTGACCGATCTCGAGCAGAAGGTCGCCTCCGGCGGCAAGGAGCTTCGCGAAGCGGTCACGGAGGCCCGCAAAGCGACCGCGTCCTTCGTCACCTGGCTGGAAGAAAAGGCGCCGTCGAAAACCGGCCCCTCGGGTCTCGGCAAGGAGAGCTACACCTGGTCGCAGCAGCATGTGCACCTGCTGCCCATGACCTGGGACGACGAGGTGGCGGTCCTCCGGCGCGAGCTGGCGCGAGCGCACGCATCGCTCAAGCTCGAAGAGGAGCGCAATCGCGGCTTGCCCGAGTTGACCGCGGCCCAGGACGACGCCGAGTACCAGCGCCGCGCCGACCGGGCGATCCGCAAATTCGTCGCCTTCCTCGGCGAGCGCAATCTCTACCCGATGCGGCCTACGATGGACGCCGAGCAGCGCGAGCACCGGGGCTCGTTCGTGCCGATCGAAAAGCGAAACTTCTTCGCCATCGCCACGCACTACGAGCCGCTCACCCTCTACACCCACTCCTCGCACTGGTGGGACCTGGCGCGACTGCGCGACGAGCCGCCTCCGAGCGCCGTCCGGCGCGGCCCGCTCCTCTACAACATCTGGGACGCCCGCTCCGAGGGCATGGCCACGGCCATGGAAGAGCTCATGCTCCACGCCGGCCTCTTCGACGACGAGCCGCGGGCGCGAGAGATCGTCTGGATCATGCTCGCCCAGCGCGCCGCCCGCGGGCTCGCCTCGCTCTACCTCCAGGCCAACGAATTCGACCTCGCAAAGGCCAAGGCCTTCCAGGTCGAATGGACCCCACGCGGCTGGATGCGCCCCGACCTCGACCTCCTCGGCTTCGAGCAACAGCTTTACCTGCGCCAGCCGGGCTACGGCACGAGCTACATCACCGGCAAGGTTCAGCTCGAGGACCTGATGCGCGAGCGCGCCCACCAGCTCGGCGACGCCTTCACCCTGAAGCGCTGGTTCGAGGAGGTCTACTCCGCCGGCATCATCCCGGTTTCGCTGATTCGCTGGCAGCTCACCGGGAAAGACGAGGAGATTCGCGCGATCGTCGCCAAGGAGTGAAGATGGAGGGGCGGCCTGGAATGGCTCGATCGGTGCTCGTGCCGCCGGGGCGAGTTTTGCCGTTCGTGCCGCGCGGGCCGGTGTTTTAGTGTGGTGAGGGGGGCGGTCCGGTGCGAGAATCCGACGTGCCGGCGGTCTGCCGGTTGGCGCAGGTGTCCTATCTGTCAGCGCTCATCGTATTGACGTGGCTTAGGAAAGAGCATAGCCTAACCTAACGAGCTGAGCGGAGAGAGAGGGTTAGGATAGTCAACCCCTTCGTGACCTAACCTGTCGGAGGAGACGCACTTGAGACATCCCGAGAAGGCTGAGCGGACTCGCAGGTTGTCGTTCATACAGACTGTTCTGCGTTTGGTGCATGTCCGACCATGCAGAGCTCTTGCAATGAGGTAGCTATATGGATGAAGGCTTCCAAGCTGCTTGGCGTCGCGCCGTCGCAAAGATTGAGGGACGTAAGTTCTCCGAAGATGAAATTACGAAAGCGATCGACAATGCGCTGTTCCGTAGCGCTGAGAGTGAGGAAGAGGAGGAGCGTGAGGATGCTCTAGCAGAGCTGTGCGTGCTCTGTGGCCCTACCGGGTTTGACGCTTACGAACCAATAGTGCCTGGAGATCAAGTTGGAATAGCCTTTCGTTCTCCCAAGACTGCGGCCCTATCCTTCGACAAAATATGGGCCCCGTTCAGGCACATGGAAGTAACTGAGTTCGGAAAAGCTCCAGAGCCAGATCGAATGCAGATCGTGATGCATACGACCGAGAACTATATACCTCCGTCGATTCGGTGCTATCATGGTTCAATAGATGAATCATTCGTTCTTGGTCATCTGCACGCCACAATCATAAGGGGTCTCGCGGAAGCTATTGGCAACCACGGTCAATCGACCTCGATTAATGACGTTCGCCTGAACTTAGAGAGCTACCTCTCGGAAATACTTTCAGAAGGCTTGAGCGCCAATGCGGTTCCTATGTTCCTCGACCGTAAAGAACGGAAGGCGCAGTATCGGGAGGGAGATAGGTCCGACATAGTGCAGGTACTCTCGACCCTTCCGATTCCACTCGAGGAGAGCTTGGAGTGGGAGCAAGTTCTAGAGTTCCGAGCAGACGCTGGCGCGCGAACGAAGTATAGAGCTTTTGTTCACTGGCTAGACGAGAAGATGGCGGGAAGATCGATCTCCTTTATTCAGGATGCTATCCATATTCGGCACTACGAGTACAAGAGAGCGCTTCGCAAGCATGGTATCCGGACTAATTCTACTTTGTCAGATTGTCGGGCAGCCCTCCTGTCGACCTGTAAATGACCACAGCATCCCGGCCAAGATCTGCTTCATAGGAGTTCGTTGTTGTCTTTTTGAGCTCCAGGGGTTTCTGGGCAAGCTCCCTG
>WNGB01005762.1_pt1 | contig 27175 bp, 28 predicted proteins | sample 5400681 | NCBI WGS metagenome assembly WNGB01 (sample SAMN13153367, study PRJNA577476) | soil metagenome | isolation source: 115 cm soil or saprolite under grassland replicate 2 | place: USA:California | collected 2016-06-15
TGGCCGGCGCAGGCGGCCAGTGTCGCTACCATCTGACGCCGCCCAGCGGCGTAGAACCGGCCAAGGATCGCATCGTAGACCGGCGCCTAGAGCCAGTAGATACAGCGATACCAGCGGTTCGTCATCGGCAGATGCTGCTCTTCTCGCCGCACCTTCCTCATACATTTGCCGGGCTCATTTGAGCAGGCGCGCCAGGTGTGCTGGTGGATCAGGCCGGCGCGGGCGTCGCGAAGTAATCGGCCGCAGCCGGCTGCATGAGCACCACGAAGGTGTAGAAGCCAATGATGGTGCCGAGTGGGAAGTTCAGCAGACTCAGAACCCCCATTACGAGCGCCAGGATCCGCGCCCAGGGCTTGTGCGTCAGCAGGCCGTAGCCGGCCGCCAGCCCCGGCAGCGGCAGCGCCACCAGCAGCAGCCCGATCGACATCCCGACAATCGGGAGGATCCGCATCGCCTCAGCGTCGCCGCTGCCGAACCCGATGCCGGTCAGCAGCAGAAAGACAAACCCGCCGACGATCAGGAACAGGGCGTGGCACACAATGTAGAGCCAGCCCAGGACGGTGATGTGCTGCTGCACATCGCGTTGCATCATTTCGTTCATGGTTTACCTCCCTGATAGCAGATGATCGTGCATGTATTGCGCCATTAGCACCGCGCCGCTCATCATGCTATGGTTAATCTCCCCAGTGTACCGCATCACCGTGCGGCCAATCGGCGCGCAAGCGCTTCACTAGGCAGAAGAGCGGTTGAGGATGTGGGAGGAATGCAGCAGAATGCGGCTGGGAGGCTCGTCTGCTATTGGCTCCAGTATACCCGGTCGCACCGCTGCTGGAGAGACGGTACGACATCGCCAGGTGAACGGATCGCCACCTGCCCGCGCGCAATACACCGCGTGTCAGCGCCCTATCCGCCTGGCGCGACTCACCAGATTCCAGGCACGAGGCGGAAGCGCACATCCTGGGCATACGCCTGGTAGCCGGCCAGCTCGGCGCGCAGCAGCCGATCCTCGAACACGGTTCGGATGACCATGAGCGCCATTGCAGCAATGCCTGGGATCAGCGCCCACCACGAGCCAAGCAGCACCGGTATACCCAGCGATTGGATCAGCATTCCGGCGTATCCGGGGTGTCGCACATGGCGATACGGCCCAGTGCGACAGACCGTCTGGCCGCGTTCGCGCTGCACGCGTACCACAGTCGAGAAGTACGCATTCACAATCATCGCCCAGCTGATCAGCGCCAGCCCGGCGGCAACCAGGATGGCGCCCAGCCAATGCCACCCAGCGCCGAGCGTCGGACTCCAGCCGAAGCGCGCGTCTAGGCCAGCCACCAGTGGGAGCGCCAGGTATTGGGCGGCGCTCCACAGACCGCTCACGAGCTTGTCCCAGTCCTGCATCTCGCCAGGTTGGCCGCGCTCCGCGATCGTCTCGGGGCTGGTACGCAGCATGATCGCGCCGTTGATCATCACGCTCACGAGCGAGATCCCCAGGAAGACCCACGCCCATATCCAGGTGAGCCGGCCGGCGGCCAGAAACAGCGCGGCCGCGACAACGCCAAAGCCAACCGCGATCTGGACAAACCGTGCGGCGATGCCGGCCGCAATGTTTGGATGGTGTTTGGCTGGTGGGATCAATGATGCGGGATTCATAACTGCTCCTTCCACATATAGGACTTACGCAAGCAGGAGGTTTGGAGGGTCCGGGTACCCTCTGGGTGTCCCTCCAAGAGCTTTCTTTTCCTGCCGGCGTGTGCGGCTTCGCCGCACACGCCGGCAGGAAAAACAGTATTTGTGGGGAAGGTTGCACCTTCCCCACGCCCCTTTGCGTAAGTCCTAACATATTGCCACCGTGACCGTCGCGCCGGCACGCTGGGAACTGATGCTCACCACACCGGCAGCTCGCCGCGCGTCAGCCGCGCGATGAACGCCGGCAGCGATGCCAGCGCGCCCGCGACAAGCGCCGTGACCGCCGGCCGCACATCGGGCAGCCCGACGCCCGGCTCCAGGATCAGCTGCGCCGCGGCGATCGCCGGCTGGTCGAGCGGCTGCCCGATCCGGCTGCCGAGCCAGATGTACGCCTCGCGCACACCAGGCACCTGCGCGCACACATCCTCGGCGATGCGCTGGGTCAACAGGCTGTAGATCTTGCCGACATGGCTCACCGGGTTCTTCCCGGCCGCTGCCTCAGTGCTCATGGGGCGATTCAGCGCGATCAGGCCGTTGACCCGGTTCCCCCGCCCGACCTGCCCGCCATCGCCGCCCTCGGCCGATGTCCCCAGCACAGTCAGGTACATCCCCGCCGCGCCGCGCGCCGGGTCGTCGAGCATATTGACGCCGATAACAAGGCGCTCCAGGGTGCTCGCCGCGCTCGCGAGGTGGCGCTCCAGGGCGGCCTGGAGCGCGGCCTTGCGCGTGAAATACGCCTGGGCAGTGGGGACGAACCGATCGACAAAGGCCAGCGCGACCGTCAGCGTCAGCTCCCGGTCGCGGCGGTAGCCCATCACCTTGATGTCTTCGCCGGCCTCGGGAAACTGTTGCTTGAATGTCGCCGAGTTCAGGTAGCCCTCGGCGGCCAGCACCAGTTGCTCGGTGGTGCTGAACGGCGCGTAGCCCACAGCGGCCGAGGTGTCGTTGGCGCCGAGCACTACGCGCTCGAACAGGTCGGTCAGCTCGGGCGCGCCGGCCCGCAGCTCGTTCTGGAAGACTAGGTGGTGATCCGGGTCGACGAAGCGCAGATGCTTCCGGATCCAGGTGCGGGCGCTGGCCTCCGCGATCGCGCCGACGTCGATCTGTTGGCCATGATACCGATCGGTCGCCCGGTCGCCGATCACCAGCCGCATCGGCTCCAACACGTGCCCGCCGCCCAGCTGCGGGGCGGTGCGCCCGGCTACCAGCAGTCCTTTGTCGATGTTGTGGTGCAGGATTCGGCCGAAACTGGCCTGGTACGCCTGGCACAGGTCGACCGAGATCTGCTCCATGATCGCATCACAGAGCGTGTCGGGGTGGCCGAGCCCTTTGCGCTCGACCAGCTCGATCCGCCGCTGCTCAACCGGCTGCTGGGCCAGAGCCTCGATCTGCAAGCTCTCCATGATCGTTCTCCCATGGCGTTTCACGCCTTCATCTCGCCATAAGGGACTTGCGCTTCAATAATCATCCGACTGGGGAGGTCTGGAGGGGCCTTCGGCCCCTCCAGACCTCCCCAGTGATGGGGGTTCGGGGGCGGCGAAGCCGCCCCCGAACCCCCACCACTGGGATGTTTTAATAACAGAGAGTCCCTAACTCAAGCGAATCGCTCGATGTTGGGTGCGGTATCGGGCGCGGCTTTCCGGCCGACGAAGACGCCGTAGCCAAAATAGTCAAACATGCGAAAGAGGCTGCTCGACGACGGCCATAGATCGCGGACATACCGCCGGAAGGCGGCGCTGGTGATCAGCAGTCCGGCGAACGTTTTCCATGCGCGTAGGTAATCCACGGCAGCATCGCGGCCCAGCCGGCCCATTTCGCTGCGCCATTGGCGGCGCGTGCTGATCGGGTAGCACTGCGCGACAAGCCCGATCAATCCAGCGCCGGCCAGGAAGCTCTGCCACGTATCCGGCCGCTGAAAGTCCGCCCCGTCCATCACGCGGGCGAGGTAGGCAGCCATCTCCGGGGGCGGAGGCGTGAGCCATGTGCCTTCTGCCATGCCGACATAGCCGCCTGGACGCGTCACGCGCACATATTCGGCCACCGCGCGCGGCTTATCCGGCACGAACGCGGTGACCGATTCACAGATGACCGCGTCGAAGGTTCCATCCGCAAATGGCAGGCGCTGGGCATCGGCAACGCCTAGCCTGACGCGGTCGCCGGCTCCAGCGCGCCGCACCTGCCGTTGCGCCCAGCCAATCATCCGCGCTGAGATGTCGACCCCAACGACACGGCAGCCGAGCGTCTGCGCAAGGTAGCGTGGCGTGATGCCGGTGCCGCAGCCGACATCCAGGACGTACGCATTGCGGTCGATGTGGCATAACGCGGCCAGCGAATCGGTGGCCGCCGTCCCGCCCAGGTGCTTCGTGATGCCCCAGGTAGCCTGCAGCTCGAAGTAGGCCGACTCATGTGCTACTGGTTCGGCTGGCGCCGATTGGTGTTGGGTATGCATGGGCATGCTCCGACTTTATACGCCTGCCGCGCCGCCGCCGGGGTGTTGGTGTTGTGCGCGAGTACTGCCCGGTGAGCTTGGGCTGCGCCGCGCGAAGGTTCGTGGCATAGTGCAGCGAGATACGGTTGGGAGGCGCGCCTTCGTATGTTTACAAGCATACATCAACCACGCGTACCCAAAAGAAAAGAATCGGTATCATCAGATGAAGAAAGCGTCACTGCTGCTGTATCGACGGCGATCACGGATCGTGAAGAAACCGTCTCGTAGCGTGGATATTTCCTTTCGCCACGCGCCCCACAATCACGGTATACTCATAGTGCTGCAAGGGTGATGCTCCGTCGATCGCCTGCGCGTTCCTCCCCATCCGGCTGCACCATCCTCACAGGGTTTCCTCTAGTTTTGCATGTGCGCGGAGCACATGGTCATCACCGCTCCGCAGAAGGAGGTTCACCATGCTACCGACAGCAGTACAAGAGACATCGAAGGAGACACTCAACCGGCGCTTGGAGTCGATTGGGTGGGGACTGTTTCTGATCATCATTGGCGCGCTCTGGCTCTTCCCTGGCGGGAGCATTCCCGAAGGCACCTGGCTGATTGCAGCCGGCGTGATTATGCTCGGCGTGAATGTCGTGCGGTATCTGAACGACATCAAGATGAGCGGTGCGAGCTTGCTCCTGGGACTCCTCGCCCTGATCTTCGGCGTGGGGGCGTTCGTGGGCATGGATCTGCCATTCGTCGCCATCCTCTTGATCGTCTTTGGGCTAGGGATTATCCTGCGACCCTGGTTGAACCCACTGCTTGAGAAGCAGTCGACGTGAACTGAGGGCGCACTCCAGCGCGTGATCCGCTTGCGTGGTTCAGCGGCGCGGTGATGGTGTGCGCACATAGGTGGAGCGCACGCCATCACCGCGCGCGCATGCGAGGAGGATGGCCATGAACGCAAAGCTTCACTACGATACGCGCGCGGAGCGCCCTGGGCGCGCCACTCGCACCAGAGGAATGATCGTTGGGTTGATCGGCGGCCTGGTGGGGACGATCGTGATGGATCTGTTCGGCGCCGGCCTGTTCCTCATGATGAGCGGGCCAGCCAGCCTTTCCTTCGCAATCATCGGCGACGCGGCGGCCGGTGGCTTTGCCCTGCTAGGGATTAGGCTGGCCGGCGGCACACCCTTGGGCGCACTGTTGCACTATCTGATCGGCCTTGCGCTTGGGGTGCTCTTTGGCGCAGCCGTATCACGAATTGCGGCACTCCGGATGGACTCGCCGAAGAAAGCCGTCGGGATGGGTATCCTCTACGTCGAGATCATGAGCTTGCCGATGCTTGCGGCCGCCGCCCTGATCTTACAGATGACCGCGGCTGAGACGGCGCAATGGTTCGGTGTGTCCTTTGTCATGCACCTGGTCTACGGCCTGGTTCTTGGGCTCGTCGTGCGCCAGGGACTGCGTGTTGCACCTGCAGCGGGATAAGGTTGGCGCGCCATCTTCCAAGGTCATATTCTTGAGGTGCAGGTATGACCCGGCGCGTACAGGGTGTCGATGGTCAGGAAGATCGGAAGCCGGTGTCGCATGCGCGCGCCGCTCCATGGCCTGGGCCGTGATGCCGTAGACCAGCAATGCCACCACGGTGAGCGCCAGGCCGCGACTGAGCGGTTCGCGCCAGCCCGCCCAAACACATCGGGCGCAAGCACGCTGCGCAGCAGTGTGCTGAGCAGCTCGCCCAGCCCAAAGAACAGCGCCGCCAGGCCAATCGCCGCCATCAGGTAGCCGATCACGTGCTGCGCCGTCGCTACGCGCGCTGCCTGTGCGCTCATGCGCACCTCATTGGCCAGTTGCCGACGGTGATAGGCCCAGAGCGGCGCCGCGACGATGACCGTGGCGAGCGCGGGCGTCTGATTGACCAGCACCGAGTGCCAGGTCGCGTCACCGAAGCCAGCCAGCAGCACCGCATACAGCAAGGCGGCCATGCCGCCGAGCGCCGCTACTGCGGTGGCGGTGATGACCAGGGCCGCATAGACTTGCCGCAACGTCGAGCGCAGTTCATCCGCACGCAGCGGCGAGGGTGCGCGCACAAGCCAATCGTCCACCGAGGTCGCTCGGCGCCTGGAGCGCCAGCGAGATTACCCATGGTTGGCTCCCTCTGGTTGTATGGCGGATTTCGTACCCAATAACCCGACCGCCTGCAGCGAGGCCAGCAGCAACAGCTACGCCTCTAGCGCTTCCTTGGGCGGCCGATACAGCAATATCGGCATAGTTGCGCCGCGTACAGTTTTGTCGGCGATGCTGCCCAGCAGGATGCGTGCGGCTCCACTGCGGCCATGAGTCGCGAGGGCGACCAGATCGATGCCGTGGTCGCGGGCATACTCCAGGATCGCGCTCGCTGGATGCCCACCAATCACGGCCGTATGCACCACCATGGTGCTGGTGGAGGCCTGACCACGATGGCAGCGAAGTGTTCAGCATCAGCATAGTCGACTCTGACCACTCACGCCGAAAACATCCCACCACGCGGCATAACAGCTTCACTACCACCGCGCACAGCCGGGCAGATGTGATAGGTATGTGACCGATCACATGACGTGAACGAAGTGTAACGCGCTTGTCTGTCGCGCCGGCTATACTGGCATGGAAGCCTGGATCAGCTGAACCGGCCTCTGGCACGCCACGCGAAGGAGGCAGCGATGAAGACCATTCTGGTTCCGCTCGATGGCTCGGCCGTTGCCGAGCAGGTGCTGCCGTTTGTCCGGCGACTGGCGCCCATCCTCACCGCCAGAGTCCATCTGCTGATGGTGATCACCGATGCACAAAAACAACACCTGATCGCCCATTTTGCCGCAGCCCCGGCTGGAGTAGTAGGTCAATACGAGACCGATTGGCATTGGGAACGGCGCGCATCCATGCAGCTGGCGCATGCGGCCGAAGCCTACTTCACCGAGCAGGCGCAGGCGTTGCGCATCGCCGGGCTGGAGGTGACCTTCGAGGTGACGAGCGGCGCACCAGCGGAGCGGATCGTCGATATCGCGACGAATGAGCCGCAGGCGCTGATCGCGATGGTGACGCATGGCTATAGCGGGCTACGGCGCTGGACGCTCGGCAGCGTGGCCGATAAGGTCGTACAGGCCACGCGAACGCCGCTCTTCCTGGTGCGCGCCATGGAGCCGCCGACCAGCCCGCAGTCGTTGCAGCGCATCCTCATACCGCTGGATGGCTCGTTGCTGGCCGAGCAAGCGCTGCCACTGGCGATTGAGCTGGCAGTCGGCGCACAAGCCGAGCTACTCCTGTTCCATGCAATTCGGCCGTTCGGTACACCGATTCCAGGATTGCTCCCGGCGCATCGGGCGCCCCCGGCGATCGATTTCCCAGCGCCAGGGCACGCACAGGCGCTCCAACACGTGCACGGCGTTGCCGAGCGCTGGCATGCATGCGAGATAGCGATTCTCCCAATGGTGGTATCGGGTGAGCCGGCGCAGGAGATCGTCGACACAGCGGCAAATGAGCACGCCGACCTGATCGTGATGGCGACGCACGGCTCCAGTGGGGTGCGGCGCTGGGTACTGGGCAGCGTCGCGGATAAAGTGCTGCATACCAGCACCACGCCGCTGCTGCTGGTGCGCGCACAATCCCAAGAGCGGGAAAGGTAGCCGACACCATGCCACACATCCTGATCTTACATGCATCGGTGGGCATCGGGCGACCCCGCGCGGCGCTCGACATTGCTGAGGCGATCTTGCGTGACATGCGTGGGGGGATGCCGACTTGACACGTTCCATTCAAAAGGAGTTCCTCATGTATCGCTCGCTGATGGTTCCACTCGATGGCTCGGCGTTCGGCGAATATGCGCTGCCACTGGCGCTCGGAATCGCACAGCGGGCCGGCGCACGCCTAGAGCTCATCCATATCTGCACGCCGCCGCTCCCGAGCGTCTTCGCCGATGGGCTGGTGAATCCCACCCCAGTCGAGCCACCGCTTGATCTGGCTGGCGAACAGGCGCACGCCCATCTCGATCAGCTCGCAGATCGGCTCTCGCAGCACTGGCAGGTGCCGATCAGCACCGTCGTGCGCTATGGGCCGGTCGCCGACACACTGTTCAACTATGCAATGGAATCTGCCACCGACCTGGTGGTCATGACGACACATGGCTACGGCCCGCTCTCGCGCTTCTGGCTGGGCAGCGTCGCCGACAAGCTCATGCGCCGGCTGCCCGTGCCAATCCTGCTTGCGCGGCCGGCCGAAGCGCCGATCGATCTCCTGGCAGATATCCATGCGCCAGCATTGCAGCACATCCTGATTCCGCTCGATGGCTCAGCGCTCGCGGAGGAGATCCTACGGCCGGCGGTGGCGCTCGGCACACTGATGGGGACTCGGTACACGCTGCTCCAGGCGCTCGATCCGTTGGTCGCGGAGCATATCAAACCACCCTATTCGGTTGGCCTGGATCGAAGCATGCTGGCCGAGATACGCGAACGCACGCTAGCCTATCTTGAACAGATCGCCGATCGCCTGCGTGCGCAATCACTCCAGGTACAAACGAAGCTTGTAGTCGCACAGCCGCATATCGCCATTCTCGACTACGCTGACGATCATGCTGTCGATCTGATTGCACTGGCGACCCACGGACATGGCGGTGTCGCCCGGATGGTGCTCGGCAGTGTGGCCGATAAGGTTGTGCGTGGTGCGGACGTGCCGATCCTGCTCCAGCGTCCAGCGGCTGAGGCGGTAGAAAACACCACGGTCGCACAGCATACATCGGCGGCGAGTGTGCTCTAGGAGGACAGCTATGTCGATAAAACCTATCCTGGCCTGGTTGACGAGCGGCGCGATGCTCCTCGCATTCCTGCCGTTCGGGCAGGCCCAGGCAAGCACCACTGTCGCCGAGCCGTTCCGCGCGTATTATGCGCAGCATCAGGGCATGCGCATTCTGGGCTACCCAATCACTGGCTTGATCGAAGCTAATGGCTACCAATCCCAGTATTTTGAGAAAGGCCGGCTCGAAGATCATCGCGCCGAGCCGACTGATGCGGGCTGGAACTTTATGTACGGCCGGCTGGCTGATGGTCTCGCGCTGGCCGATTTTTCGAAGGAACTGGCTGCCTAGGGTGGCGAATCGCAGCGTGCCAGCCTGATCCATGCCCAAATCACGCGCACCCTGCTTGAGTTCCCAGCGGTACGTGATGTACGGATCACGATCGACGGCCAGCGCGATCAGCTATTGGAGCCATAGGCTGCGGAACACTCCGCGCGCTGGGTTCGACAAGCTTCGACCCATGCGCCCGAATCACATCGCGATACCAGAGTGCGCTGCGCTTGGGTGTGCGCTGTTGCGTGTGAAAATCGACGTACACCATGCCCCAGCGCTGGCTGTACCCGGCCGCCCACTCGAAATTGTCCAGCAGCGACCATGCATGATAGCTCCGCAGGTCGACCCCAGCCTGGATCGCCCGATGCGCGGCCGTGATATGGGCATGGAGGAACTGTATCCGCTCGCGATCGTCAACCGTGTCGCCGTTGAGGATGTCGTTCGTGGGAATGCCGTTCTCGGTGATCGAGAGCGGCAGATCGCCATAGTCCTGCTTGATCCGCATCAGGAGATCATAGAGCCCATTCGGATAAATCACCTGCCACCCCGCCAGTGAGCGCGGGTGCGGCCCGGCAACCATATCGCCATTGGCCTGCACATAGCCTGGGCCGTAGTAGTTCACGCCCAGCAGGTCGATCGGCGCAGCGATTGTCTCCAAATCGCCCGGCTTGATCATCGCGATAAGATTGCTCTCGCGATCAATCGCGGCCAGCAGATCGTTGGGATATTGCCCGCGCAGCACTGGCTCCAGATACAGCCGATTCTCGTAGCCATCCTGTACCCGAACCGCCGGCAGCGCCTGCGGATCAGCATCGGCGGCATAGATCGGCATAAGATTCAGCACGATCCCGATCTGCCCATGCGCGCCACTTGCCCGAAACGCCTGAGTCGCCAGTCCATGGGCGAGCAGGAGATGATGCATCGCCGCGTAGGCTTTATGCGGGTTGTGAAACCCGGGCGCGTGGAACCCCTGGAGATACCCAACCGTCACCACGGTCTTCGGCTCATTCAGGGTCATCCAGGTTGGCACGCTATCGCCAAAAGCCCGAAAAACCGTGTCGGCATATTCGGAGAAGCGCTGCGCGGTGTCACGGCTCACCCAGCCGCCTTGATCTTCAAGCTCTTGTGGAGTATCCCAGTGCCAGAGCGTCGGGAGCGGCTGAATACCCCGCTTCAGCAAGCCGTCGATCAGCCGCCGGTAGAAATCGAGCCCGCGCTGATTGACTGCGCCCGCGCCGCTTGGGAAAATGCGCGGCCAGGCGATCGAGAAGCGATAGCTCTGGATACCGAGCGATTGCATGAGATCCAAGTCCTGCTCGTAGCGGTGGTAATGATCGCATGCGATGTCGCCGGTGTCGCCATGTTGCACCCGGCCGGATGTATGGCTAAAGCGATCCCAAACCGACTCGCCGCGACCATCGGCTTGGACTGCGCCCTCGATCTGATACGCGGATGTTGCGACACCCCAGCGAAACCCTGTCGGAAAGCGTAATGCTGCCGCTGGCTCTGGGGATACAGTTGGCTGGACGGCTGGGCCTGGCGCTCCAGGCGGTGCCGGCGCCTGCTGCGCAACCGGCGCAGCAGTGCAGGCGGCAAGTAGTTGCCCAAGCGCGCCACTCCCAGCGAGCAGCGCCATAATATGGAGGAACCGCCGCCGCTGTATGTTGTGTTCCATGCGCACCACCTCCTCGGCTCTGCGCGCCTGCTGCTGCGCAAGTGAACGCCATATCACAGATCCATCACTATCCTAGATCAGATTGGAGGGATATGGCGAAAAGAAACGTCTTGCGCTGGGGAAGATATCTTCACATAGTATGTGGCTTTCTTTTCGCGCAACTGCGCCTTACCAATATATGCTACAGGCGAGCAAATGAGCGATCATTGAGGTTACGCGTGCATCGACGTGCCACGGAGGTTCCAATGATCCCACACTGGTTCGGATGGAAACGGCCGGCCCCACGCCTGAGCGGCACGGCCCAGCCGCGCACCCCGCAGCTGATCGAGCTACGCAAGGTGGTCAAGACCTACCAGAGCGTCGCCGGTGCGTTTACGGCGCTGAAAGGCATCGATTTACAAATCGCGCCGGGCGAGTTTGTAGCGGTGATCGGGAAATCAGGCAGCGGCAAATCGACCTTGATCAACATGATCACCGGCATCGACCGGCCCAGCTCGGGCGAGGTGCTGGTGGCAGGCGCAGCCGTACATACGCTCAGCGAAGGGCAGATGGCGATCTGGCGCGGGCGCTCGATCGGCGTAGTCTTCCAGTTCTTCCAGCTGCTGCCCTCGCTGACACTGGCCGAAAACGTGATGCTGCCGATGGACTTCTGCGGCATGTACACGCCGCGCGAACGCTATCAGCGCGCGATGGCACTGCTGGATCAAATGGAGATGGCCGCCCATGCGCACAAGCTGCCATCGGCCATCTCGGGTGGCCAGCAGCAGCGCGTCGCAATCGCTCGCGCACTGGCCAACGACCCACCCATCCTCGTGGCCGACGAGCCGACCGGCAACCTCGACTCGCAAACTGCTGAGTCGGTCTTCCGCATGTTCGAGCGCCTGGTCGACCAGGGCAAGACGATCCTGATGGTCACGCACGATCAGGATCTGGCCAAGCGCGTCACCCGCACGGTGATCATCGCCGACGGCGAGGTGATCGACGAATACCTGGCTCGCGCGCTGCCAACGTTGAGCGAGGCGCAGCTGATCTGGGCGACGCACAACCTTGAGTCCCGCGCATACCCGCCCGGCGCGGCGATCATTCGTGAAGGAACCCCGCCGGATAACTTCTATATCGTCACCAGAGGACAGGTCGAGATCGTGCTGCAGCAGCCGGGTGGCTCCGAGATCGTCGTAACGACGATGGGCGTGGGCCAGTATTTCGGCGAAATTGCGCTGCTGCACGGTGGCACGCACAATGCCACTGTGCGCGCCGGCTTCGGCACCGGTGTCGAGGTGATTGCGCTCGACCACGATGAGTTCAATCATTTGGTGGCCGATTCGCCCTCCACTCAGGCGGCAATCGATCAGGTGGCGCACCAGCGCGTCGCAGAAAATACTGCGGCGCGCAAGGATGAGGAGGAGGTGGGGGTGCATGCTTAGCCCGCGCTGGCGCAAGGTGCTGCGCGACCTGTGGAGCAACAAAACCCGCACCATCCTGGTGGTGCTCTCGATCGCCGTCGGCGTTTTCGCCGTGGGCATGATCGCTGGCTCGCGCGTGATGCTGCAACGCGATCTCGCTGCGGCCTACACCGATTCGCGCCCATACAATGCTACGCTCTTCACCAGCTGGTTCGACGATGATCTCGTCCAGGTGGTGCGACATATGCCAGGCGTTCAGGAAGCAGAAGGACGGCATACGATCGGCGCGCGACTGAAAATCGGTTCGGATGAATGGCGTCCGATCCAGCTGATCGCCGTGCCCGACTACCATGATATCCGCGTCAACCGGCTGCGCCCAATCAGCGGCGCATGGCCGCCGGCCGAGCGCGAGCTGCTGTTGGAGCGTGGCTCGCTTGGCTCCGTAAACGCACAGGTGGGCGATACACTCTTGGTCGAAACGCCCGACCGCAAGCAGCACCGCATGCGCATCGCCGGCCTGACCCACGATCTCAATCAGATCCCGACGTTCTGGAGCGGCACCGTTAATGCCTATATCACATTCGATTCGCTGGAATGGCTGGGCGAGCCGCGCGCCTATAACGCGCTCAACATCATCGTGGCCGATCATGGGAACGACAAAGCCCGCATTCAGCGGGTCGCCGATGCGGTTGGCGACAAGGTGCAGAAGAGCGGGCGCACGGTGTACTGGACCGAGGTTCCCGAGCCAGGCCGGCACTGGTCCAGCGATAACCTGAACTCAATGATGGTGCTGCTAAGCATTCTGGGCCTGCTTGCGCTGCTGCTGAGCGGCTTCCTGGTCGTCAACACGATCGCGGCGCTGCTGACCCAACAGATTCGGCAGATCGGGATCATGAAGGCGATCGGCGGCCGCGCTCGGCAGATCGCATCGCTGTACCTGGGTATGGTGCTGATCTTCGGCCTGCTGGCACTGCTGATCGCGGTGCCGCTGGGTGTGCTCGGCGCATATGGCTCTGCACACTACACCGCCGGGCTGATGAACTTCGATATCCAGCAGCTCAGCATATCGCCCGGCGTGCTGGTGCAGCAGGTTGCCGCCGGCCTGGTTGTGCCCATTCTAGCCGCGCTCTACCCAGTGCTCGCCGGCACCCGCATCACCGTGCGCGAGGCGATCAGCGCCTATGGGCTGGGACAATCAAGAACCAAGAACCAAGCCCGCCCTGAGCAAAGTCGAAGGGAACCGAGAACCAAGAACCAAAAACCATCAATCATCAACCGCCTCCTCGGTTCGTGGTCGGGCGCCCATTGGGCGGTGCTCGGCGCTTCCCGGCCACTCCTGCTCGCGCTGCGCAACACCTTGCGCCGCAAAGGCCGGCTGGCGCTGACCTTGACAACGCTCACGCTTGGCGGCGCGATCTTCATCGCGGTCATGTGCGTTCGCGATTCGCTGCTGACCACGTTGGATGACGCGTTCAAATACTGGAACTACGACGTCGAGGTGGATTTCAGCCACCCCTACCGTAACGCCCTGATCGAACATGAGGCGCTGCGTGTGCCGGGCGTGCTCAAAGCCGAAAGCTGGACGTTTCAATCGGCACGCCGCCAGCGCCCTGACGACACTGAGAGCGCCAATATGCTGATGATCGCACTGCCCGCCGCGACCAATATGCTCCAGCCGACGGTGCTGGCAGGCCGCTGGCTGCTGCCGGCCGACGAGAATGCCCTGGTGATCAACACCGATCTGCTCAAGAACGAGCCGGAGCTCAAGGTGGGCGACGCGATTGTGCTCAAGCTGAATGACCGCGAGACCACCTGGCATATCGTTGGGGTGGTGAAAGGCGTGCTGGCCGGGCCGTTCGCGTATGTGAATTATCCGTATATGGCCAATGTCATCCGCCAGGTTGGGCGCGCCAGCCGAGTCCAAGTTGTGACGGCGCAGCACGACGCCGCATTCCAAGCGCAGATCGCCAAGGCGCTGGAGGCGCGCTTCGAACAATCCGGCCTGCGTGTAAGCTCGACAGCATCCACCGAGACGAATCGCGAACGGGTAAAAGCACAGTTCGACATCATCGTCGTGTTCCTGATGGTCATGGCCATCCTGCTGGCCATCGTCGGCGGGATCGGGCTGATGGGCACGATGAGCATCAATGTGCTGGAGCAGACGCGTGAGATCGCCGTGATGCGCGCGATCGGCGCTGGCGATGGCGCGGTGATTCGCATCGTGCTCGCGCAGGGCTTGCTGATCGGCGTTCTGAGCTGGGGGATTGGCGCGATCCTCGGCGTTCCACTCAGCATTGGGCTAAGCAATGTGGTTGGAAGCGCATTTCTACGCAGTCCGCTCACATATAGATTTTCAGCCGGCGGCGGCGCGCTCTGGCTGGTGATTGTGATCCTGCTCGCCGCGCTGGCGAGCATTCTGCCGGCACGCAACGCATCGCGCGTGAGTGTGCGCGATGCGCTGGCATACGAGTAATTGGGGGGTGTGATGAAAAAGCTTCTGATCGGGGTCGCGGTGCTGTTGTTTCTCAGCGTCGGCGCCTATGTCATGTTTCAGCGCGGCGACGCTGCGACGACACCGACCGCCACGCCCCTCCCCATCATGGCCGAAGATCAGCTGGTGGCCGAGGCCAAGGTCGTACCAATGCAAAGCGCGGCCCTGAGCCTGCCGATCGGCGGGGTGGTAACCGAGATGCTGGTGGCCGAGGGCGATCATGTCGCGGCTGGGCAAGCGTTGCTGCGGCTCGACCGCGCGCAGGCGCAGGCCGAGGTGGCCCAGGCCACCGCGCAGCTGGCCCAGGCTCAGGCGTCCTACGAACTGCTGCGCGCCAGCGCCCGGCCCGAAGAGCTGGCGGCGGCTGAGGCCGAGCTGCATGCCACACAAGCCCAGCTCCGCCAGGCTGAGGCCAGTGTGACCCCAGCTGATCGCACGGCCGCTGCGGCGCAGCTCCGCCAGGCCCAGGCGCATCTCTCCCAGCTGCGCGCCGGCCCCAAGCAAACCGACCTGCAAGCAGCAGAGGCAGCGTTGGCGCAGGCGCAGGCCAATCTGACCACCCAGCGCGATCAACTTTCGGCCGCGAAAACCAGCGCACAGCTGGCAATTGGCCGCGCCGCCGGGGAGTTAACGCAGGCTCAATCGCAGTATTCCACGGCGCTCCAGAATTGGCAGTTTGTCAAAGATACCGGGCGCGACCCGATTACCCCATGGCTGGGCGTCGATTCCAAATCGGGCAACAAGATCCCAAACAAGCTTTCCGATGCCCAGCGCCAACAATATTATGCTGCCTTCGCACAAACCGAAGCTGCTATGCATACCGCCGAGCGCGCGCTTCAGCAGGCCCAGGTGGCCTACGATGCCGCGCGCCAGGCCGAAGTAACCGGCATCCAGATAGCCGAGCAGCAAGTCGTGGGCAGCCAGGCCAGCCTGTCCAAGCTGCGCGCCGGCGCGGAGAACGATGAACTGGCCGCAGCGCAGGCCCAGGTGGCCGGCAGCACCGCCAGCCTGGACAAACTGACTGGCACCCAGCGCGACGCCACCCTCACTGCCGCCCAGGCAGCCGTGGACAAGGCCCAAGCGCAGCTCGACCAGTTGCGTGCAGGCGCTTCGAACGAGCAGCTGGCGGTGGCGAATGCGGAGGTGCAGCGCGCCCAGGCGGCGCGCACGCTGGCGCAGGTAGCGCTGGAAAAGACTGAGCTGCGCGCGCCTTTTGCGGGTGTCGTGGCCGCGATCATGCCCAAGGCCGGCGAATATGTGGCATCTGGCACGGCGCTGGTTGATCTCGCCAACATGTCGGTCTGGCAGATCGAAACCACCGACCTGACCGAACTGAATGTTGTGAGCGTGCGCGAAGGCAGCACGGCAGAGATGACCTTCGACGCCATCCCCGGCCTGAAGCTGCCGGGGACGGTCAGCCGCATCCGTGCGCTTGGCGAAAACCGGCAGGGCGATATTACCTACATCGTCACGGTGAAGCCAGCGCGCCACGACGACCGACTGCGCTGGAATATGACGGCGTCGGTGACGATTGTGCCCTAGGAGATGCGATCAGACAACATCCAGCCAGAACAAAGCGGGGGTGGTTGGGGACACAAAGGCGCCCAACCACCCCTGCCTCTTGGCTCTGGAAGCCCCGACTGTACATGCGGCCGCGACGAGCGGATGCTGAACGTCGCCGACGCGGCATCAGTATGACGGCCCACTAGCGCGGGTAGCGCCGATTGGTATATGCAAAAACCAATGCAAGGGTGATGCCCAGCGCAAGTATCCAGAGCAACACGGTGAACATTGTCCATGTCGTACTGCCGACTAAGAGCGGGACTGCAACTACTACCAGCAGTAGGCTGCCTAAGATGCCTGCAATAACTTTCGTGTTCGCGTTCATCAGGCTCACCTCCTTTTGGCTCAGTATAGTTCAACAAAGGAGCTACGAGAGCGGCGCACTGTGTCTTCCTTCAGCAACGCAACGGCAAGCCGCCGGACACAGAGCCAACGCGATCGTGCGAACTGCCCATCCGGTGGCGAAGCACGAAACGCAGCCAGAACCAAACACCGCACGAAACATGTGCGACCGACTGCACTGATGGGGTGTGAAGACCATGCTCTGCCTGGCCTCACACCCCATCGGTGCAAAGAGCCCGGCTCCTCGGCTTGCGAAACAGCCGCCGGGCATCGCGCAGATCGACTATGCCAGCACTATCCTCGCCCCAGACGCCATTTTCCGAAGAAGTATCGATCCAACGTGATTGGTTCGAACAGCCGTATGAACCCTGCATCGATGGACGAGCCGCCTAGATCAACTGGTAGTGTGGTTGTTCCCACCGGTTACGAAAGTGTTTCGCACAAAATCTCGCTCTACGAGTAGTATGGACAGAGACGGATGCACGCATATTGTTCGCTCGGCTCTGGGCGAGGCCAGCCTGTTGGTTGGGTTGTGAATGTGCCCGGATGTTTCGTCGTGTATGCGGATGCATCATAACCGCAGTCGTTTGACAACTGCTGGAAGGAGGAAATCATGGACACATTTGATCGACTGAGGAGCCGCAGACTCCTGATCTTCATCGCTCTCTGGAGAACCAATTAGGCAGCCTCGTCCAGGGCGACCTGCTCGTTGGCGCGTACCAGGCGCTGCTGGCCGGCGAGATCGGCCAGCGCGTCCGCGGTGGGCTGAATCGGATCGAGCTGCGTGGCGCGGTCGGAGGCGACGTGGATGTGGCCGTCAGTGGCGACCAGCAGGCCTCGGCAGTACAGTTCTCGCCGGCAGGTACCGTGCCGATCCCAAGCGTCCAGCCCAACATCACGGTTGCCGAGTCGGCGCGGATCGGCGGCACGCTGATCTACCGCTCGATCACCGAGGCGAGCGTCAGCCCGACGGCGCACATCACCGGCGGCACCGCATTCGAACCGCTGCCATCGTCGGCGACATCACAAGCTGCACCGAGCACGATGTAGCTGGGCTATCTGCAACGCCTGGCTGGACTGCTGTTGGTCGGGCTGCTACTGCTGTGGCTGGCGCCGGCATGGACACGCCACCTGGCCGATCGGCTAGAGGCACAGCCGCTGCCGAGCCTGGGCTGGGGAGCGGTAGCGTTCGTCGCCTTCATTGCCGCGCTGCTCGGCATCCTGATCCTGACGATCATCCTCGCGGTCATCTTCGGCTTCCTGACGCTCGGCGGGTTGGTGGCAATGATCGTCAGCCTGGGCGTGCTAGCCGGCGCAGGAATGGTGATTGGCTACATCGCCTTCGCCGCCTACCTGGCCGAAGGCATCGTCGCGTATATGGCCGGACGCTGGCTGCTCCGGCGCACGCAGCCGGCCTGGGCCGAGCAGCCGGTCGTGCCATTGGTCATCGGCCTGGTGCTGTATGTGCTGCTGAGCGCCATCCCATGGCTGGGATGGCTGGTTGGCATGCTGGTGGTGCTCCTGGCGCTTGGCACGCTGTGGAGCTGGGGCCGCGCGACGTTCATCCACACACGACCAACACCAATCGCGGGCCTTCAGCCGGCCTGATGCACGTTGAGCAGTGACGGACAAAAGCATATAGCAGCGGAAGTTGCTTTCTAGTTGCGACGATGGACGATCGACGATCGACAATGGAGCGATCATCGATCGTCCATTGTCGATCAGCGCGTTGATTGGATAGCGCCCACGATGAAAACCGCTGATGCCCTGGATGCGAACCATCACGTGTCGAAGCCTGAGAACGGCTGAATCTGCTGCGCTGCGACAACACGGCGTCGCTCTTCAACAACTCCATTCCACCACCAACTACCATCCAAACCACTCCGTCGCGCCCTCCGGCGCTTGCTGCATTCTCGAGACGCGCTGGCGACGTCTGCCAAAGGAGGCTTGTATGAAGACCGTTGTCGTTCCGCTCGATGGATCGCCGCTCGCTGAGCAGGTGCTGCCGCATGTCAGGCAGCTGGCATCGATCCTCGCAGCACGGGTACACCTGCTTCGGGTCATCTCGGATGAAGAAGTTGCGCGTGTGCTCGCCCACGACGGTGACTTGCTCTACGAACTGGGTGGTCGGTCGTCGATTGACGAAGTAGACGCCCAGCGCATCGGCGACCTGCTGCGCCAGCGCGCCGAGATCTACCTTGCGGCGCACGCCGCAGCGCTGCGTGAAACAGACATTGATGTTGAGGAACTGGTGTGCGATGGGTCGCCCGCCGAGCAGATTATTGGGGCCGCCGAGCATGACTACGACTCTATGATTGCGATGGCGACACATGGCTACAGCGGGCTGCGGCGCTGGGCGCTGGGCAGTGTGGCCGATAAGGTGCTGCATGCGGCAACCGCCCCGGTCTTCCTGGTGCGGGCTATCGCGCAGCCGCCGACCGGCGCGCGGCCATGGAAGCGCATCCTGGTGCCGCTGGATGGCTCGGCGCTGGCCGAGCAGGCGCTGCCGCTGGCGATCACGCTGGCGCGTCGCACTCAGGCCGAGCTCATGCTGCTTCAGGTGGCAGTGCCGCTGGTCGACTATGTCCCCGGCCTTTCGCCATTCAGTCGGCCTATACCGACGTCGATCGCGTTCCCTGATCTGCTGCGCGAGCAGGCGCAGCAGCAGCTGGCCACGACGATCAACCGCTTCGCCACGGGCGATGTCGCGATGACGCCGGTGGTGCTGTTCGGCTACCCGGCCGAAACGATCGTCGATGCGGCGAGCGAGCGCCAGGCCGATCTGATCGTGATGGCGACGCATGGCTACAGCGGGCTACAGCGCTGGGCGCTAGGCAGTGTGGCTGACAAGGTGCTGCATGCCAGCGCTGTCCCGCTGCTGCTGGTGCGAGCGCAGCCCAATCAGGCAGAATCGCGCTAGAAATCCCGCCAGGCGCTGATCACATGTGTTGCGAATGTTGCTCAACCAAACCACAGAGGAGGCTGCTATGGCTCCACATCTTTCGCTACCACAACTCGCTGCCGTTCCGCATCGGCAGTACGCTCAACCAGGCGGCATGCATGTCTCGCTCGGCTGGCCGATTCGCCTGATCGCCGGAGCCGCGCTCACGCTGATCCTGGGCCTGGCCGTCCTGGCGCTCTTCGGCTGGCCCACACCCGATCGTCTGGCCGGGGTGGTCGTCTTCGCGATTGCCATTGTGATCATCAGTGTGCTGGTCGTCGGCATCCGGGTGGCGGCGCAGTGGGAGCAGGGTGTTGTGCTGCGGCTCGGCCGCTTCGCGGGCCTGCGCGGCCCTGGCCTGCTCTACATCATCCCCGGCGTGGAGCACGTGCTGTTCGTCGATCGGCGGCTGCTGACGCTCGACATCCCCGGGCAAAAGGCGATCACCAAAGATAACGTGCCGGTGCAAATCGACGGTGCGCTGTTCTTCCAGGTACACGACCCGGCGCGGGCGATGATGGATGTGCAGGACTATCGCTTCGCCACCGCGCAGTATGCTCAGGCGGCGCTGCGCGATACCATCGGCGGGCTCTCGCTCGACGAGCTGCTGGCCGAGCGCGAGCAGATCCAGAACACGCTGGGCACGATCCTGGAGCAGCGCCTCCAGGCGCTTGGCGTGCATATCGACTCGGTGCGCCTGCTCGATGTGGATGTTCCCGAAGACTCAAAGCGTATGATGAGCCGGCAGGCTAGTGCCGAGCGCGAGAAACGCGCCACGATCACCAAGGCCGAGGGCGATAAGCTCGCCGCGCTAAACCTGGCCGAGGCGGCCACGACCATGTTGCACAGCCCAGGCGCCATGCAGCTGCGTACGCTCCAGACGATCGACGGCCTGGGGTCGAGTCCATCGAACACGGTGATCTTGATGCCGGCCGAGCTAGTTGAGCTTGTGCGCGGCGTCCGCGCGCAGAGCAGCAATGGGGCAGCAGACGATACGGCGCATGTTGGGCGGCAGATGGCACATATGCTGGCGGAACGATAGGCACGCACGGTCGCAGCCACTTGTGGGAACAGCATCTGCTCCCGCCAGCGGCCCAGATTACGCTCTGATGGTAGCCAATAACTGGCGCACAGCTGATGAACGATGGGACATACATGGAGGAACAGACGATGAAAACCGATACTGATCTACAGCAGGATGTGATCGACGAACTAGTGTGGGAGCCGAGCATCGACGCCGCAGCGATCGGCGTCGCTGTCGAGGATGGGGTAGTCACCCTGAGTGGTCATGTGCCGAGCTTCGCGGAGAAGTGGACCGCCGAGCATGTGGCCAAACGGGTTGCTGGCGTCCGCGCGGTCGCGGATGACATCACGGTGCGGCTGCCTGGCCTGAGTGCGCGGAGTGACAGTGACATCGCGCGGGCGGCCCTCAATGCGCTGGAATGGGATGTCTGGGTGCCACAGCAACGAATCACCGTCACCGTAAGCGATGGCTGGGTCAAACTGGATGGCACGGTGGATACGCAGCACCAGAAACTGGCTGCCGAGCGCGCGATACGCACGTTGACCGGCGTGAAGAGCGTAACCAACCTGATCCGGGTCACGCCAAAGGTGCAACCAGCTGATATTGCAACCAAGATCACGAGCGCGTTCCAGCGCAGCGCGGTGCTCGACGCCCGCCAGATTCAGGTCGAGACTCACGGCGGGAAGGTCGTGTTGCGTGGCAATGTGCGCGCGTGCGATGAGCGCGAGACGGCTGAACGCGCCGCCTGGGCCGCGCCAGGCGTGGCCGAGGTTGAAAATCAGATCACCGTGCATCCGGCCACGCTGTGCAAAGACAAACTCGCAGCGTACCTGCGCGCCAATCACGTGCCCTTCGAGACCCAGCACCATCGGGTCGCCTACACCGCCCAGGATGTGGCCGCCAGCGAACATCTGCCCGGCCAGCTGATGACCAAGGTGGTGATCGCCATCGCTGATGGCGCGCTGATCATGTTGGTGCTGCCGGCCAACCATCGCGCCGACCTGGCCAAGGTGCGCGCCGCGCTGGGGGCACGCGAGCTGTGGCTAGCCGAAGAGCAGGATTTCGCGCGCCGCTTCGCCGATTGTGAGATCGGCGCGATGCCGCCCTTCGGCAACTTGTACGATCTGCCGGTGTATGTCGATGTGAGCCTGACGGAAGATCCGTCGATCGTCTTCCAGGCTGGCACGCATACCGAGACGATGCGCATTCGGTACGCCGATTTCGCGCGGTTGGTCAAGCCCACGGTGCTGGATATCGCCCGCGCGTCAGGGGTCGCCGGAGGATATTATTGAGCTATCTCTAGCGACGCAGTCTCTCCAGGACAAAAAGTTGTATGCAGGGGCGGTTTTGCCGCCCCTGCATCTTCACTACGCGCGGGGATCGATGCGTGCAAGGAGTCGCACCCCGCGTGAAGAGAGCGTTACACACATCTTCGCCGCGTCATGCTATAGTGAGACTGAACGGCTGGTGGTTGTTAGCTGTCATGGAGTATGCGAGGCAGCGCGCCGCAGTCAGCATCGCCACCCTCTCCGCATCTCGCTTCGCAACTGCGACCGCGCTTCAAGCGAAACCCAAGGATCCCTCTTGTGGAGGCTCGCGATGAAGATGATCTTAGTTCCACTCGATGGTTCGATCCTGTCCGAGCAGGTACTGCCGTATGCCAGCACACTTGCGCGTCTTCTGGAGGCCAGAATATGCCTACTCCGCGTGGTCGCAGAGTCTGAGGACAACGGGTTGCTGGCCGACACGATCGTGGCCACCTATGGCGTCGGTGCGCCGCTGGCGGCCCAGCAAGCGCGCCAGGCGCATTCGCTGGAGCTGCTGAATCAAAACGCTGAGCGCTATCTGGAGTCACACGCTGCGCTGTTGAACGCAGCTGGGCTGGATGTTGTGGTCGATGTGCGCTACGGGCGCGCGGCCGACGTGATTGTCGAGGCGGCCCTGAACCAACACGTCGCACTGATAGCGCTGGCCAGCCATGGCTATAGTGGATTGAAGCGCTGGGCGCTCGGCAGTGTCGCGGACAATCTGGTTCATGCGACGTCTATTCCAGTGCTGATCGTTCGGGGCACGGCACCCACGCGCGCGCCGGTGATCAGCCGGATCATGGTGCCGCTCGATGGCTCCACTCTGGCCCGCCAGGCGCTGCCACTGGCGACCGAGTTGGCCCGCTCGGCGCATGCTGAGCTGCTCCTGCTGCAGGCCATCACGCCGGCGATCGCGGACTACCCCAGCTTCCCCGCGCGCGACGAGCGGCTCCCGCAGCTTGGCGATGCACTGGCGGCGCTGCGCCACCAGGCGGCCAGCACATTAGATGCGCTGGCCGCTGAGCTCCGCACCCACGAGGTAGACATCAGGACACGCGTGGTCAATGGTCACGCGGCCGAGGTGCTGGTGGACGAGGCGGCGCAATGGGACGTCGATCTGATTGTGATGGCGACGCATGGCTACGGCGGGCTGCGGCGCTGGGCTATAGGCAGTGTGGCCGACACACTGGTGCATACCAGCGCCACGCCGCTCATTCTGGTGCGTGCGCAGGCGCACGACCTGGTATCCCAACCGCACGCAGCTGGCCGACGCGGATTTGATTGATTCGGGATTTGGAGGTGCGTTATGTATACATCGTCGGTTGCAGATTGGATGAGCACGCCGCCGATCCTGGTGGAACCGACCACCACGCTGGCAGAGGCCGAGCGGATCATGCAGCACCGCCAGGTGCGCCGGTTGCCGGTGGTCGAGCACGGGCGGCTGATCGGGATCATCACCTGGGGCGACCTGCGCGCAGCCCATCCCTCGGCGGCCATCACGCTCAGTGTCTACGAGTGGCGCGCCCTGCTGGAGCGAGCGACCGTCGCCGGGTGTATGACCCGCGACCCGATCACGATCCCGCCCGATGCGACCGTGCTCGCGGCCGCGCGGCTGATGCTCGATCGCAAGATTGGCGGGCTGCCGGTCGTGGCCGCTGGACGTGTCGTCGGCATGATCACCGAGAGCGACCTGTTTCGCCTGCTGATTGCCGATGCGAGCGGGGCAGCGCAGGCGGAAACCCACCGAGCGGCGCTAGTATGCTGGCACTGCGGCACGCTCTTGCGCCGGCGCTCGTTTGAGCTGATCGGGCCGGACGATATGTGCTGGAAGTGTCACTATCACCTGCACCGCTGTGAGAACTGTCGCTACTTCGATGGCATCGCATGTATGCTCGACCGGCTGGATCGGCAGAGCGCCGTGCCCGGTCAGCACTGCCAGTCCTTCGCGCTGCTCACCGAGCGCGCGGCCAATCTTGAGGGTGAGGTTCAGCAGAAATGATCGAGGATTGCTTGGGCCATGGCAGAGACATCTCCAGGATACCGCCATCGCGCACACAAGCACGAGAAAGGAGACCACGATGACATGCAACCAGAAGCTGGAGGCATACCTGCGCGAGCAGGGTGTGCCATTCAAGCGGCAGCAGCACAGCGCTGCGTTCACCGCCCATGATGTTGCCGCGAGTGAGCATCTCCCCGACGACATGGTCGCCAAGGTGGTGATGGTCTTCGCCGACGCGGACATGGTCATGCTCGTGCTGCCGGCTTCGCAGCACGCCGATCTGACGAAGGTGGCAGCCGCGCTTGGTGTGAAGCATGCCTGGCTGGCCGATGAGCACGAGTTTGCCACAGTCTTTCCCGACTGCGATATTGGTGCGATGCCACCATTCGGGAACCTGTACGATGTTCCGGTCTATGTGGATCGGACGCTGACCAGGGACGAAACGATTGTCTTCCAGGCTGGTACGCATACCGATACCATTCGCATGGGCTACGCCAATTACGCGCGCCTGGTCAACCCCACGATCGTGAATGTCGTGCAGGAAACACGCACGTTGGCCAGCCACATCTAAGCGTATAGGTGCATGATGGCATATATCATTACGCGGCTGTGCATCCGCGCAGGCGATTGCGTCGAGGTGTGCCCGGTCGAGTGCATCGTCCCTGGCCCAACCGGTTATCTGGACTGGCCACTCTTTTATATCGACCCAGATGCCTGTATTGATTGCGGCGCTTGTGTGACTGCGTGCCCACCCGACGCGATCTTCGCCGAGTCCGAGGTGCCAGCCGAGTATGCGGCCGACATCGACGCCAACCGGCGGTTCTTCGACACCGGCCCAGGCTACTGGGCGTTCGACCTGACGAAGGAGCGCATCCCTGTCACGGCCAAGCAATAGGCAATTGCATCTCAAGCGAGCGACGCAATGATTCTGTTGCGAGCCGTGACAGGAGCCAGTAGACGTATGTCTAGAGGAGGAAGTATGGAAATGATAACCGTACCGATCATCAAGCCGGATTCAGTCAATGTCATTCTCGGCCAGGCCCACTTCATCAAGTCGGTCGAGGATCTCCACGAGGCGCTCTTCAACGCCGTGCCGGGCATTCGCTTCGGCCTGGCATTCTGTGAGGGATCGGGCGAGCGCCTGGTGCGCTGGAGCGGCACCGATGAAGGATTGATTGCGCTCGCCCAGCAGAACGCGGTAGCGATTGGAGCCGGCCACAGCTTCATCATCCTGCTCGGTGAAGGCTACTACCCGATCAATGTGCTCACGGCGCTCAAGCTGGTGCCTGAAGTTTGTCGAATCTTCTGTGCTACGGCCAACCCAACCGAGGTGATTGTTGCTGAGACCGCTCAGGGGCGCGGCATCCTGGGCGTGATCGACGGCAGTTCGCCGATCGGCGTTGAGGATGAACAGGGCATCGCCTGGCGCAAGGGAATCCTGCGGCAGATCGGCTACAAATGCTAGCCGGCACATGTCGGGTAAGCTGGCTGCCATAGGTGCTATCGCCACAGCTCCGTGCCCCACATTCCCAACGACATCTCCACACCTCCATCACATCAGCCCACTGCTGGGAGCGTTGCGGAAGTCGTCTACGCTCACGCGATGATCTGGCCAGCAGCCGCACCCGGCGCCCTGGTCGATCGGTGCTCCGTTACTGAAAGGAGACATGTTTATGGAAGCAACACCGCTACACCAGCGGGATATCTTCTCTCGCGACGAGCTGCGCATGCTGATCGAGCAGCCCGCAAGCCCTTGCGTCTCGCTCTTCCTTCCGATTGAGCGGGCCGAGCCGGCGCGCCAACAGACCTCGATCCAACTTGAGAACTTACTCCGGCAAGCCGAGCAGCGCTTGATCGCGCGTGGCCTAAATACGGCAGTGGCACACGACATCTTGGCCCCCGCCTACGAGCTGATCGAGAGCCAAGCGTCCTGGACACAGCAGGCCGAAGGGCTGGCGATCTTCGCGGCCGCTGATCTGTTCCGCGTCTACCGGCTGCCGCTGGCATTTGAGGAGCTGGTCGTCGTCGATGCGCACCCCCATATCACTCCGCTGCTGCCATTGCTGAGCGGCGATGGCCAGTTCTATGTGCTTGCGCTTGGTCTTGGCGGCGTGCATCTGTTCCAAGGCACGCAGTATGGTCTGAGTCCGGTCACACTCCACAGCGCGCCCACAAGCCTACGGGATGCCCTCAAGTACGATGAGTTCGCAAAACAGCCTCAGTTCCATCCCGGCGTGCCTGGCCGCGGCGGCGAACGCGGCGCGATCTTCCATGGCCAAGGCGCATGGGATGGTACGGTTGCAAAGCAGGAGGCCCTGCGCTATTTCCAGCAGGTCGATCACGCTGTGCGCCAGGCGTTACGCAACGATTCTGCGCCGCTGCTGCTGGCTGGCATCGCCTACCTGCTGCCAATCTACCGAGCGGCCAACACCTCCCCACAGCTAATCGAGGAGGACATCGCCGTCAACCCCGACGACCTGCGGCCGGACGACCTGCACGCTCAGGCATGGGCGATCATTGCGCCGCGCTTCGACCATGCGCGCGCCGCAGCAGTCGAGCGCTACCGGATGTTGCGCGGAACTACGCCGGCATTGGCGACCAGTTACCTGCGAACAATCATTCCCGCCGCCTATGATGGGCGCGTCGACACTCTCTTTCTAGCCACTGGCCAGCGGCAGTGGGGCAACTTTGATCCCATCAGCGGCGAGCTTGCAGTCCATGAGGATGCCGGCCCGCGCGACGCCGAGCTGTTCGACCTAGCCGCGATCCAGACGATCCAGCACGGCGGCACGGTCTACACAATCGCGCAGGAGCACATGCCCGAGCTGGCGCGGCTCGCCGCGATCTTGCGCTATTGATGCCGTAAAGAGCACACCACATCTGTGCTCGTGGGTAGCACACATTTGAGAGCATTGATCCGTGAGAAACCTTTTTGGCGCGTTTGGACGGCAGAACCACCCAAACGCGCCAAAGATTGTATGTATGGCGACAGTATACAGCCAACGGCTAGATAACGAGCGCGTGCTCGGCGTCCTTTGGCTCTGTGATCGCGATCATACACGCGGCGAACTCGCGCAGGCGCTGATCGACGCGCCTGTTCACGGTGCCATCCGGGAAGTGCCCATCGAATTGGCGTGCTCCCGCCGGGACGCCCATCAGCAGTTCGATCCCCTCGTCGATCGTCGTGACCGCCCAGATATGGAACTGGCCGGCGCGCACCGCCT
>WNGB01008165.1_pt1 | contig 27168 bp, 20 predicted proteins | sample 5400681 | NCBI WGS metagenome assembly WNGB01 (sample SAMN13153367, study PRJNA577476) | soil metagenome | isolation source: 115 cm soil or saprolite under grassland replicate 2 | place: USA:California | collected 2016-06-15
TTCGTCAGCGACAGGGCCACGCGATCGCCCTTGGCGACACCCAGGGCGGCGAGACGGCCGGCGATCCGGTCCACCTGCGTGTCGAGATGCTTGTAGGTAACCCGCTCCCCGCCGAGGACCTGCGCCTCAGCTCCGGGACCCGCCGCCAAGGCCTCGCGGAAGAGCGCGTCGAGATGCGGCGGTCGGTCGGCGAAGCAGGTGACGATGCGGTTCCCGAAATGCCGTTCCCGGCGCACCCGGAATGGGACGGGATCGGGCCAGCTCATCGACTCACGCGGCGGAGACCGTCGCGCCCCGCTCGATGACGTCCGTCGCGTTGGTGAGCAGCTTCGCCCATTTCGTCTCGGACTCGGCGATCAGGACGGCTGGCCGTCTTCAGATCGTACCACGTACCCTATATCATTCATTCTTCAATTCTTAAATGGCTTGACTGGCCCTCGCCGGAGCGGATTCTGAGAAGGCAATAAGGGCAGAATTGTCTTGACGCTCCTCCTCTTCCTCTCTATGTTGACTTCGTACGGGGCCCGGCATGAGCATCGTCGCCGGTGCGGAGATCATGCGGAGCGCGTCCGGGGAGGAGGTGACTCCTCTGGACCGAAACCACCAGTCCTCCGAGCACGACAGCCGGCCCTTCCAAGACGGCAACGCACGCTCGATAGGAGACAGTCATCATGGCACGACGCAAGACGCCACGCAGGGCCGCCCCTTCCCGACGCCGCGCGATTCCGGAAGTGCCCGAGCTGATCTACGCCAACGCGTCGCCTCGGTCCGTCTCCGGGGTGTCGATGTTCGAGGCACAGCACCAGATCACCGCGGAGACCGTCGAACACTTCTTCTCCGAGCCCGACGTGGTCGAGCGGGCTGTGGCCCGTCTCCACGAGGCCGGATTTCAAATCCTGCAGGTGACGCAGGCCACGATCAACATCGCCGGCACGCGCGAGACCTACGAGCGGGCGTTCAAGACGCGCATCGTGGCCGAGGAGCGACCGGCGATCAAAGAGCTCGGCCGGGTCACGACGGCGACGTTCCTGGAATGCCCTGACACGGCGGTGCCCGGGCTCGTCGCGACCGCCGGCACGCCGTTCGAGGATGCCATCGAAGGCGTTGCGCTCGAGGTGCCTCGCTACTTCATGGCGCCGTCCGCGTTCGCGCCACTCAAGTCATACTGGCACTTGCACCTGCCCGGGGACCTCTCCCTGGCTGCCAATGCCGACCGCGCCCATCGGGCTGGCATCACCGGGGCCGGCGTCAAAGTGGCGATGGTCGACAGCGGATGGTACAAGCATCCGCACTTCGTCAATCGAGGCTACCGGGCGGCGCCGGTCGTCCTCGGTCCGGCCACCGCGAATCCACTCAACGACGAAGTCGGTCATGGCACGGGAGAGTCGGCTAACATCTTCGCCGTGGCGCCGGACGTGGAGCTGCTGCCCGTCAAGGTGAACTTCGTGAACAGCCTCGGCGCGTTCAACGCCGCTGTCGCGCTCGGGCCGAACATCATCACGTGCAGCTGGGGCAGTCATGTCCCGACCGGGCCGCTGAGCGCTGCGGACCAGGCGCTGGCGGTGGCGATTGCGGCGGCGGTGGCCGCGGGCATCACCGTGATCTTCTCCGCCGGCAACGGCCATGCCGGATTCCCCGGCCAGCATCCGGATGTGATCGCCGCCGGCGGCGTCTTCTTGGACCGGGACGAGTCCCTCCAGGCTTCCAACTACGCCAGCGGGTTCATCAGCAACATCTATCCGAACCGGCGGGTCCCGGACCTGTGCGGCCTCGTCGGCCTGCGCCCCAAGGCAATCTACATCATGTTCCCGCTGGAGCCCGGCGACAGCATCGATACCGGAAACGCCGGAGGAAGCCATCCGAACGGCGACGAGACCGCCAACAACGACGGATGGGCGGCGTTCAGCGGCACCTCCGCGGCCGCCCCCCAACTGGCCGGGGCAGCCGCCCTCATCAAGCAGGCCTGTCCCGGCCTCGGTCCGGCGGCGATCAAGGACATCCTGATGAAGACGGCCCGCGACGTGACGGTCGGGTCCTGCAACACGGTTCCGTCGATACACACGGGGTTGCCGGCGGGCCTTGGGCCCGACACCGCGACCGGCGAAGGTCTCGTCGACGCGCACAAGGCGGTGATGGTTGCCAAGGTGCGCTGCCTCGGCCCAATCACGGTCACGCCCACCCCGGTGTCCCCGATTCGGCCCACACCGATCCGCCCCACACCGATTCTGCCTACACCGATCCGGCCCACACCGATCCGCCCCACACCGATTCTGCCCACACCGATCCGCCCCACGCCCATCCGGCCCGGGCCGGTGTTGCCGATCCAGCCCATCCGCCCGATCCAGCCGATCATCCTTCCCGCCCCGGGGCAGCCTGCCCCTAGCGCCGGGGAGGTGGGCGGGGGTCCTGCTTCGGATACCGCGTCTACCGAGGCGGCGCTCACGGCGGGCGACGTGAGCGCGCTCGAGGACCTGATCGTCCGCTCGGAGATCGAGCTCTGACGGCCGCGTGACACTGCTTGCTGGGACATTGTCGGAGAAGAAGCCCATTCCTCTCCGACAATGTGCGCGCCGTGCGCGCCGGTGACGCGGAGGGGTGTGAACATGACGAGACCCGCGAAGGTCCTCCTCATCAGCATGCCGATGGGCGCTCTCGACCGTCCTTCCCTGGGTCTGAGCCTGCTCAAGGCCCGGCTGGCGGAGCTGAACATCCCCTGCGACGTGCTGTACCTCAACTTCTCCTTCGCCGAGCTGGTCGGATCGGCCATCTATCAGTGGATGGTCAACGAACTGCCCTACATCGCCTTCGCTGGCGACTGGGCGTTCACCCGAAGCCTGTACGGTGAACGTCCGGACGTAGACCGCCGGTACGTCGACGAGGTCCTGCGCACGATCTGGAGGTTGCCCGAACACGACATTGCCCGAATTGTGCAAGTCGCCCGCCTCACGAAGCCGTTCATCGATCACTGCATGGCCGCGATACCCTGGCCCGAATATGCGGTGGTCGGATTCACGTCGACCTTCGAGCAGAATATTGCCTCTCTCGCGCTGGCCCGACGCCTCAAGGAGGCGCATCCACAGTGCGCGACGGTGTTCGGCGGCGCGAACTGGGAGTCGATGATGGGACTCGAGCTGCATCACCAGTTCCCGTTCGTGGACTATGTCTGCTCCGGCGAGGCGGAGGAGAGCTTTCCCGCGCTCGTGCAGGTCCTCCGCGAGCGCCGCCCCGCGCTGGTGGCCGTCGCCCGCATTCCCGGTATCGTCTATCGGCGGGACGGCGAGTCCCGCGCCACGGGCCCGGCCGCGGTCGTCCGCGACCTGGATGCGCTCCCCGTCCCCGACTACAGCGACTACTTCCGGGATCTCGGCCGCAGCTCGGCGGCGAGCGGCGTCGCGCCCATGCTCCTGTTCGAGAGCGCGCGCGGTTGCTGGTGGGGCGCCACGTCGCACTGCACCTTCTGCGGCTTAAACGGCGGCACCATGGCCTTCCGGAGCAAGAGCCCGCGGCGGCTGCTCGGCGAGCTCGAGACCCTCACCGCGGAGTGGAAGCTTGATACCCTGGAAGCGGTGGACAACATCCTGGACATGAAGTACTTCAAGAGCGTGCTGCCCGCGCTGGCCGCGGCCGGGAAACACTGGCACTTGTTCTACGAGGTGAAGGCGAATCTCTCCCGCAAGCAGGTCGAGCTGCTCCGCGATGCCGGCGTGTATCGCATCCAGCCGGGCATCGAGAGCCTGAGCGACCACGTCCTCCGGTTGATGAGAAAGGGCACCACGGCGCTGCGTAACATCCAGCTCCTCAAGTGGTGTCGCGAGTACGGCATCGCCGCGGACTGGAACCTGCTGTACGGCTTCCCCGGCGAGACGGCCGAGGACTACCGCGCTACCCTCGCCCTGCTGCCGGCGATCCGCTTCCTCGGGCAACCAACGGCCTGCGGCCCGGTGCGCCTCGATCGCTTCAGCCCCTATCACGAGGCGGCCGCGGCGTTCGGCCTTGTCAACATTCGCCCCCTCACGACCTACCAGTATCTCTATCCGTTCGCGGGCGATGCCCTCAGCCGCGTCGCGTACTACTTCGATTACGACTACGCGCCGACCGTGGACCCCCGGGGGTACGCGGACGATGTCATCGCTTACGTGGATGCCTGGCGCACTGCCCCGGAGTCGGGGAGCCTCACCGCCACCGAGCTGCCGGACGGGTCCCTCGCTCTCCGGGACACGCGGAGCGGGGCCACGACGCCGGAGATCGCCTTGGTCGGTGCCGATCGGGCGGCCTACCTGTACTGTGACGAGGCGCGAAGCGCACGGTCGGTGACAGCGTATCTGCGGGACACGTTCCCCGGCGTCGCGATCGCCGATGCCCAGGTCGCCGGCTTCCTGGATTCGCTGGTCGCCCATCGGCTGATGGTCACCGATGGCACGCGCTACTTGAGTCTTGCGCTGTGCCGGCCCGAGCCCCGCTCATTCGCGCCGCCTGGGGAACAACGCGAGGTGGCGGCGGTCGCGACGGGCGCGCCTGCCGGCGGGCAGGCTCAGTGATGCCGCGCCGCAAGAAGTCCGCGGGAACCCTCGATCCCCATCGAGAGATCTCGGCCCAGGTGATCCTTCGCCCCGCCGGTGGACGGCGTCCCCAGGGTTCGGCACCGGCCACGGCCGAAACGATCCAGGAGTTCCTGCCCGCGCCCGACCTCGTCCGTCAGGCCCGCTCCGCCATACAGGCGCTGGGCTTTCGCGTGGGTCCCTTCGTCGGGAACAGCTTCGCGATCACGGCGCCGGCCGAGGTCTTCGGGCGCGCCTTGGGCGTCAATCTTCGCGTCAACGCCGATGGCGGCATCGAGTGCGTCGGCAAGGACGGCAGTGGGAGCTACGAGTGTCCTCGCGAGCAGCTGCCGCGCGAGGTGGCGCAGTTCGTCGACGCCATTACCTTCACGCCGCCGCCCGCCTTCGGCCCCACGAGGTTCGCGACATGATGGGCCGCGCGCGAAGCCCGGGCCGCTCCGACGTGGCACGGCTTCATGGCGCGTCCCCGACGTCGTCCCTCTCGCCTTCCGTCCGTGGCTCCTCGCTCATGAGGGCCGGTGGTTTCCGCGTCTTCGAAGGCATGCACGACCGCGCGACCTTCCAGGCGTTGCTGGCCGATGCCCTGAACAAAATGAGCGTGGCCACGGCCACGGATAACGCGCAGGACGACGGAGAGGAGGTGCGCGGCGGACGACCGGCCCGGCGATTCCTGACTGCACCGGCGGGCTCGACGCAGGCGGCGGCGTATGCGGCCCCCGATCTGCTCACGTTCCTCTCCGGACTGGCCGGTACGCGCCTGGAGCCGACCGGTGACGCGGGAACCTACAGCTACTACGTGCGGCCGGGAGATTTTCTGGCGCTGCACCGGGACATCGAGACGTGCGACCTGGCCGTCATCACGTGCTTGCGCGATACGCTCGATTCGCGCCGGACGGACGGCGCGTTGTGCTTGTATCCTGAGCGCAGCCACGAGCCGATGTCGCGCATTCGCGCGACGCCTGCCCGTGGCGTCGTCGCCATTCGGCTCGGGCCCGGACAGACCCTCGCGATGCTCGGGGGCGTCGTCCCCCACGCCCTCTTGCCGGTGGCGCCCGGCCAAGAGCGGATCGTATCCATCGTCTGCTACCGCATCGAGGGCCGGCGCGGGGCAGGGACGCACGTCGCGCCGCAGCCGCCTCACTGACCGGCGAGCGGTTGGTCCGTCCTGGATGAGAGCGAAGCGAGAAGCCCGCGCCACGCCACGCTGGCGGCGCCGCCGGGGGAGGGCGCGACCGCGGAGCGCCTGACCCTCGGCGACTGCGCCGAGCCGACCTCGTCCGCTCGCTAGGCTCTCACGCTCGGAGCAGCGCGCCGTGCTCGCGAAGAAAGGTGAGGTCGTCCCCGCCCCCGGGGCGGCGTGCCGGTCCCGGTGGGCGCCGCAGGGGAGCTGGCAATCGTTGAGGTGAAAGGCCGCGAGGCGATCGAGCATCCCCTCGGCAGCGAGCGCATCGGCGAGCCGGTCGCCTGCGTCGGCGGCCGCGAGGTCGAAGCCGGCCGCGTGGAGGTGGCACGTATCGATGAGCAGACCGAGGCGATCCGCCGGCGCCCCGACGTCGCGGACGAGCCGCGCCAGCTCGTCGACGGTTTGTCCGAGCTCGCTGCCCTCGCAGGAGTTCTCGATGAACAGACGCGGGCCGTCGGGCATGCGCTCGACGAGCTCGCCCAGCTTGCGCGTGGCGAGCGCGAGCGCCGCCTCTGCGCTGGGATGACCCTTCGCGTACCCCACGTGGAAGCACACACCGGCGAGCCCGACCTCGGCCGCCACCTTGAGATCGGCCAAGAGGCTCGAGACCGAGGAGTTGCGGATGCGCCCCTCCGGGCTCGCGAGGTTGATGAGGAGCGAGCCGTGAGCGACGCCCCACGTGTCCCGACCCCGCAAGCCCTCGATCAGGGCGGCACGGTCGCCCGGTTCGGGCACGCCGTAGTTGCCGAAGCGACCCGGGTCGCGCAGCACTGTCTGAAAGGCATCCACGCCCTCCTCGGCGAGCAAAGCGGGAATGGCCGCGAGCGGCGGATCGATGGACAAGCCGACACGCATGGACGCCATTGTACCGTGGCGCGAGGCCCGGTCACCTGGGTAGTACTTAGACGCCCGTTGCTCTTTCCGCACGCTCTGCCATGGGAAAAGAGCTTCCACCCGATGCCGACGATGCCGAAGCCGTTGGGTCCAAGGCGTTCTCATCAGTCTGTGGCGCATAGGCGCGGGCGCCTCGGTGGAGGTCATCGCGACGCTGCTCTTCTCGGGCGACGGGCGATATCCCCGACGGCGAAGCGCAGGGCACCGCCATCGTCGCGCCGGGAACGGCCTACACCGGGGAGATCGCCTCATTCATCAACCACTTCGCCTGGCGGGGAAGGTCTTCGACTCGAAGAAGGGCCAGCTGAAGAACCGGATCCTTCCCTTCGGGCTCAACGCCATCATCGCCAAGGTCTACAAGGGGCCGAGCTGGCTCGACGGCAACGAGTGCATCGTCCTCGACTACTCGGAGACCTCCTTCGCCGCGCACTGGATCCGCGACGAGATCCGCCAGATCGGCGTCGGCCTGTACCTCGGGAAGGTCTACTGGGACAGGACGCGGTTGATCGATTTCGCCTTGAAGTTCTGATCGTCAGGCGGTGTCGGGCCGGGGGCGCGAGCCGTGGAGCTCGCCGGGGATCGATGACAGAGCCAGTCACGGGAGAATAGGCAACACGAACGACATCCGGAGCCGGTCGCCCCTTCCTCGGTGGTCCCCTCGGCCCCGTCAACGTGACGTATGCTGGCAGACGCGGACGCTGCCCTCCCCAGGGAGCCGATGGCTTGCCGATTGATCGCTCACCGCAGAATCACGAACTGATACGGCGCCAGGCTGAGCTGGACAAAGCGGGCACCCTCCGGTGTCTCACGGATGGGGACGCTCCCGGTTCCGCCGTAGAGAAAGGCCATGGTTTCCCCCGCGGCGTGATACGAAGCCTCCACGATGACGTAATCGGTGCGCGGCCGGCTGGATACGTTGTAGGCCACGAGGACCTCCGAGCCATAGAGCAGGCGCGAGAGGGCCAGCGTGTAGTCCGTCCCATAGGGGAAGCCGAAGTGCAGCCCGTCGCCCGAGATCTGGCGGTAGTACATGCGCCCGAAGCGCAGCGGCGCGGTCGTGCGCATCACGCCGGCGATCTGCGCGATGGCCTGGTAGATCCGGCAGTCCGTGTTCAGCAGGTTGCTCGCCGGCTTGGCTGTGTCGAACATCGCCTCCCGGATGTCGTTGTCGCCCCCCTGCCCCGAGAAACCCTGTTCGGTGCCGTAGTAGATGCAGGGGGTCCCCAGCGCGCAGAGCAGGAAACCGATCGCGCCAATCACCTGCCCTTCCGGCGCCGGGCCGGCGCCGATGCGCCCCGGCTGCCAGAAGGAGTCATGGTTATCGACGAAGGTGACCAGGTACCGGCCGATCTCCCCGCGGTTGAGCGCGCGCGTGCGCTGGGCCTCGAGGCGCTTGAAGAGCGTCTCCGGCCCGGCGATACCCTTGAGAACGTCCCGAAGCGGCCGGTGGTCGGGGTCGCCCCATTTCCCCTCGGCCAGCGGGAAATCGAGCACCGAATCGATGCCGAAGAACACGGTCTGATCGTCGTGCCGGGAGGTATTGGGGCCGATGTAGCGATCGACAATGTCGTCGTCCGGAACCGCCAGCTCGCCGAACAGGAAGAAGCCGCGCTTGCCGAGCGAGTAGGCGTACTCGCGGATCCCGGAGCAGAAGCGGGAGCACGCGAGCGCCCCCATGTGCTTGATCGCGTCCACCCGGAAGCCGTCGAGATCCGCCTCCTTGATCCAGTAGGCGTGGATCTTGATGAGCGCGTTGATCACCTCGGATCCGAGGCGATCGTCGTCGTTGGCGTAGTCCTTGAGCCCCACCAGATCGCCGTTCTGGTTCTCCGGCGCCGAATCCCAGCGGCCGTCGTTGATGTTGCCTCTGCGGTGGTAGTAGTCGAGATTGCGCAGTTCCGTCGGGAATGGTTTGACTGCGTCCCGCCAGAAGCCGAACGGGAACTGCTGATCGTTGCAGTAGTTGTAGCTGAAGCCGCCCGGGTAGGCCCAGTTGTCCCCCGAATGGTTGATGACGACGTCGAGGATGACGCGGATCGGGTACGGGCGTCTGCCCTTCTTATGCTTGTGGGCCGCCTCAACAAGGTCGATCAGGTCCTCCTTGGTGCCGAAGTGCGGATCGACGTCCAGATAGTTGTTGACGTTGTAGCCGTGGTACGCCCCGTCGTTGTTCCCGAACACCGGCGAGAGCCAGATCGCGGTGCACCCCAACCCCGCTATGTAGTCCAGGTTCCGGGTGATGCCCCTGATGGTGCCGCCGTAGAAGGCGTTGTCCGGGGTCTTCACGCCGGTGGAGCGATCAGGCCCCAACCTCGGTTTGCGATTCGTGTCGTCGTGGAAGCGGTCCACCATCAGGAAGTAGATGAACTCCTCGCGCCATTCCCGGTCGATGGTGACGTAGCGCCTCCTTGGGTCCGGCGTCAGGCTGATTTCGTCGAGCGACTTCGGCTGTGCCATCGCACTCCCCTCCTCCCGTGCACCGCCGCCGGGTTCAGGCCCCCTTCGCGGTGAAGTACCGCACAAGCGCCAGCCGCTCGGGGGCAAGCCGGCGCTGCAGCCCAATGGTCGTCACTCTCCAGAAAGCCCGACCACTCGTCCTTCCCTTCCGCCGCCATCTGTTCGCGGACCGCACGGAACCGGTAATGCTCCCAGAGGTCCAGGACGTGCACGGCATAGGCCTGCGTCCGGGCCTTGTTCCCGCGGATGATCAGCAGGGTTTCGTCGTTCTCGTAGGACGCCTTGTACCCGAGGTTGTGGCTCCCCGTGACCACGAAGCCGCTGTCGGAGAGCGGGTCGACGACGACCACCTTGTCGTGGATGATCGCGTTGCCGGTCTTCAGTAGCTCCTTCTCGAATTGGCCGATCAGGTCATCCTCGCCGAGGGCCGCCGCGCGCACGATGCGGATCCGACCTTCTTCGCAGATAGAGGGTTTCTCGCCGCCTCGGCCACCCGCGCATATCGCACTCTCAAGCGGTTGAGATCCGAATGGTCGAGCTTTCGATCGTGCTGCAGACGGCCCACCACAATGCCGGGAGCGACGCTTTGCTGATCGGCAAAGGCAACGACAGCCGCTGCCGACGGGACCGAGTAGCGCCGCAGGAACGCGTCGTACGCCGGTTGGGGAATCAGCGCGTCCGCCGCGAACGCATCCGCTTCGCGCTCCCGATCGTCTTGATCACCGCCGGCCAACCATTCTATGAAGACGTCCCGGCGGCCATGGCGTAGAACATGGCCGAGTTCGTGAAACAAGGTGAACCAGAAGATGTCCGCCCACTTCCCGCGGAGGCTCAACTGGACGAGTGCCTTCTCTGGGGCGATCCACCTCATGGCGCCATGGGCGCGCGTCTTCGGGAGGTGTGGCAGCAGGACCAGGGCCACTCCACAGGCGGCCAACTCGCGCTTCACCTTGGGCTCGAAGACATGCGGCCCGGCCCTGGTCAGTGATCGCAGCTCCGGCAACAAATCCGTGAGCCGCTGCTCGTTGAAGGGTTCCGTCTTCACGCGTTGGGCCTCGAGGGCCCCCTTGCGAAGCCAGGCCGCGAGTGCCTCGGGTTGCGCCGGCCGGGAGCGGGACAACCGATAGGCGGCGCCCTCGGCCTCAGCGATAGCCCCCAGGGTGCCGACACCGAAGAAGGCCAGGAGGGCTTCAACCTCGCTAACACGGTCCTTGGTCTTCTTGAGCCAGCCTAACCGCCGCATGGCGCGACACGGGAAGCGAGCCGCCAGCTTGGCCTCGGCCTGAAGGCGGCGCCGGTCTTCCCGGCGCGCCTTCGTGTGTTGAAACTCCGCCTCTAGGCCGAGCCAAATGTGCGCGGGGACGCCGAGAACTCGCTCGAGCTGGATGGCGGTTTCTGCGGTGATCCCCTTAGTCCCGCGGACGATCTCGTTGATCGCCTGAGCGGGACGGCCCATCCGGCGCGCCAGCTCGGCCTGACTCAAGCCTGCGGCCTCGATGGTTTCCGCGAGGAGTTCCCCGGGGGGGATCGGTAGATCGGACAGGATCTGCTCAGTTGCCATAGTGTGCACTCACCTCCTCGATGCGGACGACGGTTAGCGCGTCGTCCCGAAATGTCACGATCATCCGCCAGCGGTCGACGAGCGTCATCGAATGCTGCCCCTGGCAGTCCCCCTTAAGGGGGTGGAACCGTAACGCCACGACCTTATAGAGGTCGTCGGCCGCCTTCGCCGCCTTCAGCACGTTGACTCGCTCGATGTACCTCCGAGCGACCTTGTCACCCCACTCGCGGGCGCCTGCCGATGAATCCACGTAGCACGACCGAAGCCGACGCGTCCGGAACTCGACCTGCACGTGGCATCATCCGGGCTGCGGCATGAAGACTCACCTCAGGGGTGAATAGTATCAGTGTCACATCCCTGGTGTCAAGGGGTCCAAGGGTGTCAGTCCGGGTGCTCGCGCTGTGCCACCGGGGTGATCCTTCGGCCGCCGGGCGTGATTGCAGAGCGCGGCGCGTCCTCTCCCGGCGCTCGTCCGAGAGGGGCCCTGATGTCAGGGCGATGTGGTCAGGGCGAGGGCTGGGCCGGCCCCCGTCCGGCTGCCTCAGCCTCCTTGAGGACCCCCGGTAGTGTTAGCTTCTATGCTCGGGCCCTGGCCGTCGCCGCGCCGCGCGGCGGATAGTCGAGCGTGTCGTCGAGCGCTGAGATGACCTCGCGCGGGAAGTCGGGGAGGTACAGTGAGCCGGTGTCCCGCCACTCACGGACCTGAGCTTCCGCGGCACGGGTCTTGTTCTCGTCGAAACCGGCGTCTCGAGCGAAATAGGTGGTCTGCGACGGGAACGCGAACCCGGCGCCGCTCGCGGCGACGATGTCGATGATCCTCAGGTAAATGTCCTCCTGTACGGCGAGGAACTCGTCGTAGTCCGCGGTCGGGACGTACGCGAAGATCTCGAGGTCGAGCGAGTGCGCGCCGAGTCCGACGAACCGGATCCGGGATGGATCGCGGTCCACCTTCGGGTGCGCGTACAGCATCTTCCGGATCTCCACGAGGACGTACCGAAGCTGATCGGGAGAGGTTTCGTACCGGAGACCGAGCGTCGTGTGCAGCCAGATCCGGTCGCGCTGGGTGAAGTTCTCGAGCGTGAGCCCGGAGAACTGCCCGTTCGGGATGGACACGACCGTACGATCCAGCGTCCGGACCAGCGTCGAGCGGAGACCGATTTCCTCGACGGTGCCGATCTTGTCAGCGAACCGGCAGAAATCGCCGACCCGCACCGGCTGATCCACGATCAGGCTGATTCCGCCAAACAGGTTCTCGAGGGTCTTCTGCGCGGCGAGCGCCACCGCGAGCCCTCCGATTCCGAGTCCGGCGAGGATGCCGGTCACATTGAAACCGACGTTCTGAAGGGCGGCGAGGGCTGCCAGGCCGACCACCACGACTTTCGTGGCCTTCTGGCCGAGGGGGACGACGGCAATCGCCGCAGTTCGCCCGCGCCGGCCCAGATGCTGTGTCGCAAGGTCGCCGAAGATGTCGATCGTTCTGAGGACGACCCATGCGGCGATGACGATGGTCAGGACCTTCTCCACGTTCCCAAAGAACTGCCGCGCGGGGATCGAGAGATCGAGCAGAGCGCTCCCGATGACGAAGAGGAATACGCCGATAGCCAGCCGCAGGGGGCCGACGAGGCCCGTCAGCAAGGACTCATCGATGATGGTCGTGGTGCGGCGAACCAGCGGGCGCAGGAGTGTGACGGCGCGGACGGCGGCGAACCACGAGACGGCGAATACGGCGCCGACGAGGAGCAGGAGACCGATCCACTGCCAGAGCGCGACGTCCAGGAATCGAAGCTCGAAGAATGGAGCAGGGAGGAAATCGCCGAGTGGCCCGTAGCCGAACTCGCGATGGAGCTGGGGGATCTGGGCCACGGTGGATGCCGAGATCTTCCAGATGGGCGTGCCGCCCTCACCGGGGACGCGCTGCAGCAGGACTGCGACCGACCCCTTCTTGCTCGCGATCGTACCCGCCAGCTCACGGTCCGGTGGAAGCTGATCCTGGCGGTTACCCTCCGGCTCATCGCTGAGCGTATCCGGATCGATCGCGAGGGTCTGGTCGAGGACGATGCGCAGCTGACGGGCGAGCGCCGGACCCTCCTGAGACCGCCTGTCCGCCGGCACGCGACGGAGGTCAAGATACTCCGCCGCCCGACGGTGATCGCCGCTGCCCGACGAGGCGAGATACCCGGCCGTCGTGCCTCGCGGCGTCGTGCGGCCGAGACTGTCCGTGGGCCCGATCGGGCTCGGCGCTGGTCGAGGTCCCTCTTGGGCGCGGGCGAGTCCCAGGTGGTTGGCCCCGGCCAGCGGGGCGACTAGAACGGAAAGGAGAAGCAGGAGCGTCAATCGCCGAGCTGCTGCTTGAAACCTCTTGCGTTCGCTCATGGTGCCTCCGTGTTTCTGACTCGGACTAGTGGGTTGATCGAGCGGGGATTATTCACGAGGATGAACGCGAGACCGGGCCGGGGCGAGGACCGGCCCGCCTCACACGTGATCTGCTCGTGAATAAATGTGGGCTGGGTCCGCGGGGACAGGATCCAGGAACGAGAGCCGGACGCGTGACGCCGCCCGGGGTTGCCCCCACGGCGGCGTCGGACGCGATCGGCGGGCCCGCTCGGCCGTCGCCTACTTGGCTTTGGCCGCCCAGTCGGGGTGATACTCGATGCCGAGCTGCTTCATCTCGCCCATCTTCTCGCCCCAGAGCGCCTTCTGCTTGTCGCGACCCCGCCGGTCGGTGAGCTTGTCCCACTCGGCGGCCGCGGAGTCGAGGGCTTCCTTGGACGACTTGCGCTTGGCCAAGGCCTCGGTGAGTTCGAAAGAGAGCTTGCGCATGTACTCGTTCGCCCCGGGTAGGATCGGGTCCGGCACCACCTGGGGGAAGGTCTTCTCGATGGCGTCCAGGTACTGGTCGGCGCCGGGGAAGGCCTTGCGGAACTTCTCGGAGCGGAAGTGCGAGATGCGCCAGGGATCCATGATGGTCTTCGGGTCGATCACGATCTTGAGGCTCTGGTCCGGATTCGAGATGAACTCCAGGGCCTTCATGGCCGCTTCCTTCTTCTGTGAGTAGATCGAGACCGCCATGCCGCGGCCGGGGGTGAGGGCGGGGCGGTGGACGATCTTGCCGTCGATCTCGGCACCGGGAACAATGCCGAAGCCGGCCTTGCCCGCGATCACGGACTCCGCGGCGTTGCCGACCCGTTTGCCGGTGCTCGTCCAGGAGTAGAGCATCGGGACCTCGCCCTTGACCAGCATGGTCTTGGGCTCCTCCGATTCGAAGAGGAGCACACCGGGCGGGTAGTACGGCATGGTCTTCACCATCTCCTCGAGCGCGCGGACCCCGGCCGCCGCGTTGATGAGCGGCTTCATGTCGGCGTCGAAGTACTGGCCCCCGTAGGCGAAGAAGCGCGCCCGCCACCAGTAGTAGGAGTAAAGATTGCCCTTGTACGAGGCGCCGGCGCCGAAGAGCTTGTTATCGGTGCCGTCCCAGCCCCAGCCGTGGAAGAACTCGGCCAGGTCGTCCCACTGCTTGAACGTCTGGGGCGGCGCCAGGTCGTAACCGTGCTTGGCCTTGAACTTCTTCTTGTTGTCGGGCCGGTCGAACGCCGCCTTGTTCCAGAACATCATGTGCACGTCGCCGTCGTACGGCATGCCGACGACCTTCCCGTTGTACTTGAGGAAGAGCTTCTTGTAGATGTCGGGGATGTCGTCCATGTAGAAGTCGAGCTTGAGCTTGCTGATCCAGTTCTCGAGCGGCTCGAAGTGTCGGCCGTAATCCGGCATGAACGTGCCGCCGAACATGACGATGTCCCACGGGCTCTTGCCGGAGTTGAACTCGAGGAGCGTCTTCGCCACGAACGCGTCGAGCGGAATGACCTCGGTCTCGAGCTTGATCCCATACTTGTCTTCGAGATCCTTCTCGACGAGGGAGAGCGAGTACTTGACGTACTCGGCGTTGACGACCGCGCGGATCGTCGTGCCCTCGTAGGGGCGCGCGGCGCCCGCCCGGCGACCGCCGAGCGGCACCTCCGCCACCACGAGGAGGCCGACCAGGACCATTGCTGCGACTGCGAGCGCCCAGAGCCGCTTCATGGGAGTCTCCTTTCTCGGGCCCGCGCCTACCCCTTGGTCCCTCCGAGCGCCAGGCCCTTGACCAGGTAACGCTGGAGGAGGAAGGCCACCGCGAAGGCTGGCAGGACGCCGAGCACGACCGACGCCGAGGCCTCGCCGTAGAACATGTCGGTGCCGCCGCTGGTGAACGAGGTCACCAGCACCATCATGGTCTTGGTCTCGATGCCGGTCAGCACCACCGCGAACAGGAACTCGTTCCACGTGGCAATGAAGGCGAACAGCGCGACCACCGCCATGCCGGGCGCGATGATGGGGACGACCACGCGGATCAGCGCTTTCAGCCGCGAGCAGCCGTCGATGAGCGCGGCCTCCTCGATCTCCACCGGGAAATCCCGCAGGAAGCCCACCAGGAGCCACACCGCGAACGGGACGTAGACGACGGTATAGATGATGATGAGCCCGAGGTAGCTGTTGGTGAGACCCAGGGTCTTGTACATGATGTAGATGGGGATGATGAGCGCGATGGCGGGTAGCATGCGCAGGACGAGCAGCACGGTGCTGAGGAAGCCTCCGCCGAAGCGCCACCGCGCGATGCTGTACGCCGTCGGCAGGCTCACGGCGAGGGCAGCGAACATGCTGAGCGTGGACACGAGCATGCTGTTGCCGAAGTACCGGAGGCCGCTCGCCTTGGTGAACAGCCGCCCGTAGTGGGCGAGCGACACGTGCGCGGGGATCCAGACCGGCGGGAAGGTGAAGTAGTCCTCGTTGCCCTTGAGCGAGGTGGTGAGGATCCAGAAGAACGGGCCGAGGAAGAAGACCAGGGCGGCGGCGAGGCCCAGATAGGTCAGTCCTTCACCCGCCCAGCGCTGCGCGCGGTACCAGCTCGTCCGGCGCGCTGATGCGAGGGCGGCCTCGCGCGCCGCGATGCTCATGCCGCGGCCCTCGCGTCGCGGGGCCGGGAGAGGCGGAGGAAGACCACGGTGAGCACGAGCACGATCAGGATGATGAGGTAGGACAGGGCCGAAGCATAGCTCATCCGGAAGTCGGTGAAGCCGACGAGGTAGGTGTTGAAGGCCAGGGTCTCGGTGGTCCCGCCCGGCCCACCGTAGGTGAGGACGAAGATGAGGCCGAAGAGCTTGGTCAGGTCGATCATCCGGATCATCACCGCGACCACGACGGTGAACTTCAGGAGCGGCAGGGTGATGAACCAGAAGCTCTTCCAGGCGCTGGCGCCGTCGGCGCGCGCCGCCTCGTACAGCTCCTGCGGGATGGACTGGAGCCCGGCCAGCAGGACCAGCATCATGAAGGACGTGTTGTGCCACACGTCGACGAGGACCACCGCCAGGATGGACCGCAGCGGCGTGGCGAACCAGTCGAAGTAGACGTCGATGAGCCCGAGCTGAAGGCCGAGGTTGTTGATGGCCCCGTACTTGACCCCGAACAGCATCCGCCAGGCCATGGCCGCCATGACCGGCGAGATCATCGGGGGGATGGCAAGCAGCGCGGTGGTGATAGGACGGGCGCGGATCTTTCGGTTGAGGAGGAGGGCGATCCCGAGCCCGAGCACGAGCTCGAGGACCAGGGCGGGCCCGATGATGATGGCGGTGTTCCACACCGACCCCCAGAACCGGCGGTCCCGGAAGAGGGCCTCGCTGTAGTTCTGGAGCCCCACGTACTGGTAGGCGGGCCCGATGGAGAGGTCGAAGTTCTGGAGCGAGAGGTAGAAGGCGTACGCGAGCGGAAAGACGACGACGAGGGCGATCAGGAAGAGCGAGGGCGAGGCGAAGGCAAGCGGCTCCCACTGCTTTCGCTTCAGAGCGAGAGCGCCAAGAGCCATCCCGGCACCTCCCCCGGGCCGACCGCGCCACGGGGCGCGCCGGCCCCATGGACCGTGCGGGCATTGTGCGCAGGCGGGGGAGGGTTGTCAAGGTCACCCCCGGCGAGGGACATCACCGCGGGCGAACAGGGTCGCCTTCGCCCAACCAGTGACTGCTTCCCGGTGAGCGCCACGAGGTGCCTGCGGCGAAGGCAGGGGATTCTCTGCGCGCGTAGCTGATAGGCCACAACGCCATCCGCGCGGGCTCCCCGCGTCGGCCTTGACCCCATCCCGCCTGGGAGCTACTCTCGGTGCACCCTTTGCCCCTGACCACCGGCTCCGACGCGCGGGGAGACCCAGGGATGATGTGCCCGCAGTGCCAGGAGGAGGATCCGCGAAAGGAGGAATGACACTGTGAAACCCGCACCGTTTCAGTACATCCGTCCGTCCAGCGTCGACGATGCGCTGGCGGAGCTGGCGAGATACCGCGATGACGCTAAAGTCCTGGCTGGCGGCCAGAGCCTGATCGCCCTCATGAACCTGCGACTGGTCAAGCCGGCGGTGCTGATCGACATCAACCGATTGTCCGACATCGCCTACGTGCGCCAGGAGAATGGCGCGCTGGCGATCGGCGCGCTGACCCGCCAGTCGGCGGTCGAGTCGTCCGATGTGATCGCCAGGCAGTGCCCGCTCATGGCCGAGGCGATCCGGTTCGTCGCCCACCGGCCGATCCGCAACCGCGGGACGGTCGGCGGGAACTTGGCGCATGCGGATCCCACCTCGGAGCTGCCCGCGGTGGCTGTCGCGCTCGGCGCGACCTTCGTCGCGCGGAGCAGGGACGGCCGGCGCACGATCCCTGCCGACGCCTTCTTCGTCGCCCCGTTGAGCACCGCGCTGGCCTCGAACGAGCTGCTGACCGAAGTGGGCATCCCGATCTGGCCGGCTGGGCAGGGCTGGTCATTCATGGAAGTCAGCCCGCGCGCCGGTGACTATGCGCTGGTGGGCGTCGCCGCGACGTTGCAGGTGGAGGATGGCGTATGCCAGGCGGCCCGGCTCGTCTACAGCGGCGTCGGCCCGCGCGCTACCCGCGTCGGCGCAGCCGAGCAGACCCTGGTTGGCCGGCCCGCTAACGAGGCGATGTTCCGCGAGGCCGGCGAGGTCGCCGCCGGACAGGTCGATCCGTCGTCGGACTTCCACGCCACCGCCGACTACCGCCGCGACCTGGTGCGCGTCCTGACACGCCGGGCGCTGATGCGGGCACTCGACCGCTGCAAGAAGGGGGCCTAGCGATGGAGCCGGTACAAGTCACCGTCACCGTGAACGGAACACGCTACGCGCGCGCCGTCGAGCCGCGCCGCTTGCTCAGCGACTTCATCCGGCAAGACCTCGGGCTGACCGGGACACATGTCGGCTGCGAGCACGGGGTCTGCGGGATGTGTACCGTCCTGATCGACGGCCAGAGCGCGCGCACCTGCCTCGCCTTCGCCGTTCAGACCGACGGCGCCGAGATCACGACCGTCGAGGCGCTGGGGACGCCGTCGAAGATGCACCCGCTGCAGCAGGCGTTCTGGGAAAAGCACGGCCTGCAGTGCGGCTACTGCACGCCGGCGATGCTGCTGACCGCCGTGGAATTGCTCAACGGCAACCCGAACCCGACTCGCGACGAGATCTGCGAGGCGATGTCGGCCATTCTCTGCCGCTGCACCGGTTACCAGACGATCGTCGACGCGGTCGAGAGCGCGGCGGCGGCGATGAAAGGAGAGGCACGATGAGCGCGCCGCGAGCCAAAGAGCATCCCACCGACCGTCGCTGGATCGGCCAGAGCATGAAGCGGGTCGAGGACCCGCGGCTGCTGACCGGGCGCGGCAAGTACATCGATGACGTCACCGTGGCGAATGTGGCTCACGCCGCGGTGCTACGCAGCCCGCACGCCCACGCTCGGATCAAGAAGATCGACGCCGGCAAGGCCAGGGCGCTGCCGGGCGTGCTGCTGGTGATCACCGGGGCCGAGGCCGCCGAGCAGACCGGGCCGCTCCCCTGCTTCGCCAACCCGCCGGTCGCGCAGTACTGCATCGCCGTGGATCGGGTGCGCCACGTCGGCGAGGCGGTGGCCGCGGTGGTTGCCGAGAGCCGCTACATCGCCGAGGACGCGGTCGATCTGATCGAGGTCGAGTACGATCCACTGCCGGTGGTGGTCGATCCGGAAGACGCGCTGACGTCGAGCGGTGACGCGGTGCTGCACCCGGACCGCGGGCCGAGCAACATCGCCCACCAGCGCACGCTGACCTTCGGCGGCTACGACGAGGACATGCGGAGCGCCGACGTGATCGTGCGGCGGAAGGTGCGCTGGCCGCGCTCCGGCGCCCAGCCGATGGAGACCGTCGGCGCGCTCGCCAGCTACGACGTGGGCACTGGCAAACTCACGATCTATGCCAACACCTCGATGTACAACTATGTCGGCTGGCTCATCGCGGCCTCGCTGAAGCTCCCGGCCCACAGGCTGAACATCATCCCCACGATCGCCGGTGGCAGCTTCGGCAGCAAGATATTCACGCACAAGGTGCTGGTGCTGGCGGGGACGCTTGCGCGAGCCTGCGGGCGGCCGGTCAAGTATATCGAGGACCGGCTCGACAACATGACGAGCTGCGACAACCATGGCTCAGACCGGATCTACGAGCTGGAGCTGGGGCTCAAGCGCGACGGGACGATGCTGGCGTTTGGGATGAAGGTGATCGATGACTACGGCGCGTACCTGCAGTTTGGCGTCGGCCACCACGGCAACGCCGCGGCGCAGCTCACCGGGCCGTACCGCATCAAGAGCGCGCGGATCGACTTGACGGCGGTGTTCAGCAATAAGTGCCAGCAGGGCGCCTACCGCGGCTTCGGCTCGGAAGTCAACAACTTCGCGCTGGAGCGGATCGTCGACGCCGCCGCCGGGGAACTGGGCATCAGCCCGGTCGAAATCCGGGCCAAGAACTTCATCCAGCCGGACCAGTTCCCCTACAAGATCCCGACCGGCAACGTCTACGACAGCGGGAACTATCAGGCGGTGCTGGACAAAGCGCTGGAGATGGCCGACTACGACGGCTGGCGCAGGCGGCAGGACGAGGCGCGCAAGCAGGGGCGCTACATCGGCATCGGCCTGGCGAGTTGCCAGGAGCGCAGCGTCTTCAGCTCGACCGAGTTCTGGTTCTGGAACCACGAGCCGGGCTTCGCGCTGACCAGCTCGCCCGAGAGCGTCAACATCAAGATCGACCCGACCGGCAAGGCGTTCGTGACGCTCTACTCGCCATTCTGGGGCAACAGTCCGGAGACGATGGCAACCCAGATCGTGGCCGAACAGCTGACGATCGACCCGTCCGATATCGAGATCACCTACGCCGACACGGACCACGGATTGATGGGGACCGGGCCGGGCGGCAGCCGCTACACCGTGATGATCGCCGGGGCGATTGCGGGGGCCGCGACCGAGATCAAGGGCAAGCTGTTCAAGATCGCGGGGCACTTCCTCGAGGCGAGCGAACGGGACCTGGAGCTGCGCGACGGGCGCGTCACAGTGCGCGGCACGGACCGCGGCATGACGATCCCGGAGATCGCGCTGCAAGCCTACTATTTCCGGTTGAGCCTGCCGGACGACTGCAACAGCGGCCTCGACGCGCGCTTCACATACGATCACCCGTACACGACCCAGCCGAAGGCGGACCGCACCGACCTGGGTGTGTTCTACCCGATCATGGGCCACATGTGTCATATCCCGATCGTCGAGGTCGATATCGAGACCGGCCAGGTCACGTACCTGAAGTACGTTGCGGTGCACGACTGCGGGACCGTGGTCAACCCGATGACGCTTGCCGGCCACGTGCGCGGCGGGACGGTGCAGGGGATCGGATCGACGATGTACGAGCACTTCTACTACGGGGAGCAGGGCCAGCTCGTGACGGCCAACTTCGCCGACTACCTGATCCCGACCCTCAAAGAGGCGCCGCCCAATATCGAGGTCGGCCACGTCGTGACGCCGTCGCCGTTCACCGAGTACGGCATCAAGGGCGGTGGCGAAGGCGGGCGCATGGGCGTGCCGCCGGCCCGTGGTGACGTCCGGCAAATCGAGCAGTTTTTTCAGGGCGCGGCAGTTGGTGCGTACGGCCAAGGCACCGAGATTCCGTCACCTTGGTTGCGTGCTTGCCCTCACCCTGGCCGCGCCCGGGCAGGCGGAAGCTCTGGAGCCATTGACGCTTGTGGGCCGCGACCTTGGCATAATGGCCGTGATCATCATCATCGTCCAGGGACCGGTATGACTGGAAGGTGCTTCTCCTGTGAAAGACTCTGCAGTGTCTTTGCAAGGCTTCGCCCGCGTTACGTGAACAGCTAATGGCTAACAGCAAGAGAATGAAGGTGTTTTCTTCTTGCGGCGGCCTGGCACCCTTGTTGCATGTAGTGATGTGGGCAGGTAGTCACCCGGGTGATTATCAAGCTCAGGAATCTTATAGAGGGGGGTATAACCCATGGGACGCACTGGAGGCCAAGCGATGAGAAAGGTCCTTATCTCTGTTCTAGCAGGTGTCACCCTTATGTGTGTGGCTTGGGCGGCGACACCAGCCGAAGCGGTGATCTCGCCGAGCCCGCTCGACTGTAGTATCGAGAATGGTGGCTGCACGCCGCTGTCGGGCGTCGGTTCGCTGATCTTCGGACAGGCCGGGCCCGATACGCTGACCGTAGCCTACCAGATGGATGGTTTCAAGATCGTGGGCGGCGATCAGTTTGCGCTGAACCTCACCGGCGTCTCGCCCGGCGACGTCGTGGACGTCACCGGCACGGGCATCACCGGTACGTTTGCCGCCGTAATCGGCTCGTTCCAAGTCGACGGTTGCCCAGGCTGCTTCAATTTCGAAGTTGGGCCGTCCGTAATCGATCCGAGTCTCCCGGTCGGCACCGCGTACCTTTTTATGCTTAGCGCCCCAGGGCTCAGCCCGGACAGCGTCGTACCGGGCGGTCCGCTGCTTCTCGACGCCATGCTTCATCTGAATATTGGCGGCGGTCCGAATGGCACCGACTCGGTGTTCGCGGCGGAGACGGGCGCTGTTCCGGAACCCGGCACCCTCTCGCTGATCGGCGCCGGCTTGATTGGTGTCGGCACGTGGGCACGCCGTAAGTCGAGGAACCTGTTCCGGAAGTAAGACGGAGCCGGGCGAAACGAGAACAGGCCGCGCCAGCAGCGCGGCCTGTTCTATTTCAACTCCGATCAGCCGGCCGCCGTCGACGGAGAAGGGCGCCATGCCGGTGCCCCTGACATGGCGCCTTCTTCGACATCGTTTTCCCGCACCGCCCGGTAGGCCCCCGGCGTCCGGATACACCGAAAGTCGTAGGGTCCAAGAAGGCTTGGGAGTCGGTAGAGGCACTATGACCGAAAGGTGCTTCTCCTGTGAAAAACTCTGCAGTATCTTTGCAGGGCCTTGCGTCGGGCTATGTGCAGGGTGGGAGCTAATCGCAAGAGAACGAAGGGGTCTCCTTCTTATGACAGCCTGGCATTATTATTGCGTGGATGATGCAAGTTCGTTGGTTCCTAAGCTCAACAGCCTAAGCGCGACGGCTAACTCGTGGGAAAGACTGGAGGCCAAATGATGAGAAAGGTCCTTATCTCTGCTCTAGCAGGTGTCACCCTCATGTGTGGCGCTTGGGCGGCGACACCAGCCGAAGCGGTGATCTCCCCTAGCCCGCTCGACTGTAATATCACGGGTGGTGCTTGCGCGCCGCTGACGGGCGTCGGTTCGCTGATCTTCGGAGGCGGGCCCGGGACGCTGACCGTAGCCTACCAGATGGACGGTTTCAAGATCGTGGGCGGCGATCAACTGGCGCTCAATCTTACCGGCGTCACTGGCATCGGACCCGACCTCACGCCCGGTGTGTTCGTCACTGGCACGGGCATCACCGGCCAACTCACGATCTCGCTTGGGTCCTTCCAGGTTGACGGCTGCCCAGGCTGCTTCAATTTCGAAATTGGGCCGTCCGTAATCGATCCGAGTCTCCCGGTCGGCACCGCGTACACTTTCGAGCTTAGCAACCCGGGGCTCAACGGCGCGGCCAGCGTCGTACCGGGCGGTCCGCTGAGTCTCGACGCCATGCTTCATCTCAATACTGGCGGTCCGGGTGGCGACTCGGTGTTCGCGGCGGAGACGGGTGCTGCTGACGGCGTTGTTCCGGAACCCGGCACCCTCTCGCTGATCGGCGCCGGCTTGATTGGTGTCGGCACGTGGGCACGCCGGAAGTCGAGGAAGTTGTTCCGGAAGTAAGACAGAGCCGGGCGAAGCGAGAACAGGCCGCGCCAGCAGCGCGGCCTGTTCTATTTCAACTCCGATCAGCCGGCGGCCGTCGAACAGAGAAGGGCGGCTTGCCGGTGGCCCTGACAAGGCGCGCCCTCCTCGACGTCGTTTCCCGCACCGCCTCATAGCGCCGGGGTCCGGATACACCGAAAGTCGTAAGGGCCAATAAGCTCCGAGGGCCGAGGCGTTCGCCCTGCCCTGCGGCTGCGCGGTCCCCATCCCACGTCTCGAACCAGCCAACTCCAGTCAGACCTCGAAACGAGAAGGGCCGAGCACGCACCAGCTGATCCAGGACTCGGTCTAGCTCATCCCCGCCCAGAGAGTTCCAGCCCCGCCAACGCCAAGGGTCCCTACGCGGAGCTTGTCGCCCCCTCTGCAACCGTCGAGGGCCTCGCCTCGGGATGGGAACGGGGCGGCTCACGGCTCCTCTTGGTACTCGGCCAGGTTGGACCAAGGTCCAGTGCCCGAAGGTACAGTAGACGCCCGCCGGACTCGGCGTCGATGCTTGATCATGCGATCACTGCGCCGAGCCGGGGATCAGAGAAGCAGATTGGCCCGCTCGGTGGTCCAGAAAACGAGGGGTCTGGCATCAGCACTTGCGGCATCGCAAGAACGCTGTAACGCCGGCTCCACCAATCCCGAGTCGAAGCGAAGGACTCTAACGGGGATTATTCTCGGCGCCCTTGAGTGACATGGCCCAGGAGCAGGGACGAAGAGTCATGAAGGAGGAGGGAGGAAGAGTCGTGGTAGCGATGGCAGGATGTACGTGGCTGGTCGCCCTCGTCGCGATCGTGCTCACAGCAGGGCCAGCGTGGGCTGTCAGCGGCGCCGGCTTCACGACCCTCGATGCCAGCCGCGGCGGCTGCCTGGACGGGCAGCACCCGAACGGCGTCAACTGCAACAACTACGCGGGGAAGGACACGGTCTACGCGAGCGGCGGCCCCACCGGTGGGAACGGCCTGTCGGACGGCACCTACTATTTCACCGTGCTCGCGCCCGGGTATCAGAACGGCGGCTTCATTGACGACGCCACGGGTAACCTCAGCGACACGACGGCCGGCGAGACGACCGGCGACAACGGCAGCGGAGATTCCATCGACAATCGGACCTTCACCGTCTTGGACCGCCAGATCGCGTCTTACACCGGGACCCACGCCACCGGCACCAGCCCGAACGAGCGGTTCATCATCGGGCTCGCCCCGTTCGACGACACCGACAACCCGGGTGGCGTCTACATCCTCGCGGTCTGCCCGGTCGGCGCCATCAGTCCGTCCCGATGCAAGTACGACGCGTTCAGAGTGACCGGCGAGAATCCGCCGCCCGCGCCGCTGCCTCTGGCCGTCGCGAAGGATGCAAACACGTCCTTTGACCGCACGTTCCCCTGGTCCATCAAGAAGGATGTCAACCCGACGCTGGTCAAGCAGATCGGCGGCGGGACCGCCACCTTCACCTACACCGTCGCGGCGAGTCACGACAGCGGTACGGACAGCAACTGGCAGGTGGCAGGGACCATCACCATCACCAACCCGAACCCGGTGTCGAACGGGGCAAGCAACGCTTTCGGCGTCGAAGTCACCGATGAGATCAACTACTCCGTCGGCGCCGACCTCGTGCCGGACCCGAACGCAGCCTGCGTGGTCGACGCCACAATCGACCCGAACGTGACGGAGAAAAGTTCCGTCGACCTGCCGTACGCCTGTACTTACTCGGCAGCGCCGGCGGCGAGCAGCGAGACGAACCACGTCCACGTCTCCTGGGTATTACCTGCGTCATCGATCGAGACCGCCGACTTCTTCATACAGGGGCTCACCTTCGACACGCCGAACCTCATCGACGCGTGCCTCAATGTCACCGACTCGTTCGCCGGATCCCTCGGGACAGTGTGCGTCGGCGACCCAAACCCGAAGACGTTCACGTATCAACGGACCGTCTCCGCGCCCCAGTTCGACTGCATGTTCTACGACAACGCCGTCACGTTCACCACTCACGATACTTTCGCGACCGGGTCGGACAGCAAGAGGGTGACGGTTTGCGGCCCGGCCAGGACCGGCGCCTTGACGATGGGCTTCTGGCAGAACAAGAACGGTCAGGGAATCATCAGCAGCGGCGCATCGACGGCCGGGGCCTGCAACTCTGCTATGCGTTTGCGGCGGTACCCCCCCTTCCAGGACCTCAGCGCAACCGCGAGCTGCAGCCAGGCGGCGACCTACGTGTACAGCGTCATCAAGGCCGCGAACGCGTCCGGGGCGTCGATGAACGCGATGCTCAAGGCCCAGATGCTCGCGACCGCGCTGGACGTCTACTTCAGCGATCCGGCGCTGGGCGGGAACACGATCAAGGCGCCGGCGCCGATCGGCGGTGTCGCGATCGATCTGACCATGATTTGCAAGATCATCGACTCGGCGGGTGGCACCGCCATGTGCAGCGGCAACTTCGAGAACGTGAGTTCGGCGTTCGGGGGCGAGACGAGCCTGTCAGTCTCGCAGATGCTGACTTTCGCGGCGTCCCAGTCAAACGCGGGTGGTTCTCTCTGGTACAGGAATGTGAAGGGCAGACAGCAACTGGCGAAGGACGCTTTCGACGCCGTCAACAACCAGGTCGCGTTCGCGCCGTAGATCGTGTCAGGGGCCGGTCGCGCGGGCTCCAGAAAGCCGAGGGGCCCCAAGCGGGCTGGCGCTTGAGACACGGGAGAGCCCCACGTCCGCCTCGAGGGTTCGGGGCGCGCGTGGGGCTCGTCGTTTCAGAGTCTTCGGCGCTACTGGAGCGTGAAGCCCGTCGTCGCGCTTCCGAGGAGGGCGTTGTTGGGGTTCAAGAATGGAACCCCGCTTACACCGCCGCGCGCAGTTCAGCAGCCGCCTCGGTCCCTCCTGAGTAATGGCCGGGCTCAGCCCGCACGGAATGGATGGCGGTGCCGGGCGCCCCCGAGGAACCCCTCAAGAGAAGGGCGAACTGCAGCCGATCCGAGACCCCGACATGGCGGAACGCCTCCGTCAGATGCGCCTTGACGGTTCGTTCGGTGATCTTGAGTTGGCTCGCGATCTCCTTGTTGCACGCGCCTTCACTGATCAGATCCGCGATCATGCGCTGGCGCGCGGTGAGGCGTTCGAGGCGGGGGTCGAGCTTCTCTTGTGGGCTCCCCTCTCGGCTCTCGCTGAGGGACAGCAGCTCGGCCATGAGGCCGGCAATGAGTTTTCGTGCGGCCCAAATCTCGCCCTTCTGAACGGCCGCCACCGCCTTCTTGAGGCGCGCGGGGTCTATGGTCCGCGGGAAGTACCCTTTGGCGCCTGCCTTGAGCGCGAATACCCCTTCGGCTTCGACGGGAGTATCCGTCAGGGCAAGGATCTTTGTTGAAGGGCTCAACCGCTGGATGTCGCTCAGGCCGCCAATCCTGCCGAGCCGGGGCAGGGCCAGGTCGAGGAGGAGGATGTTCGGCTTGAGGGTGGCTGCGATCTGTTCCAGTGCCTTCCCCTCGGCGACCTCGCAGACCGCGAACGTCTCCCGAAGCGGCTGGCTCCAGCGCCGGCGGCGCTCGGCGTCGGCGCAGGCGATCACAACGATGGCTTTCCCGCCGGTCTCCGGCTTGGGCTGGAGCAGTCCGTCAAGACGACGCCCAGCGGCTTGACCATTTCGCCGCTGCTGCTGCGGCGCGGACCGGGTCACCGAGCCTACATGCCCATCGAGGTGTACGGAGGCTCCCAGAAGCGGTGCCGCGCGGTTTTCCCGTAGGGAGGACCGGGCAATGCGGCGCTCCGGCGCATGTGCGTAGACCATCAGCCCCTCGGCATCAGCAAACTGGCGATCTGGATGTATGGCCGCAAGACGGATCTCCCGAGGATAACCTGAGCAATTCTTGGGCCATGGTCACCCAACGCCGAACTAATGCCGAACTAACGATAAGATCGAAGAAGGTTTGTCGTAGCCGGAAGGGTCTTATGACCGGCGGTGCACCCAATAGGTAAGCCTTTGCACAGTGAAACGTTTTTCCTCATCGCGGCGTGGGTGCGGAGGGCGGCCGCTCGCCTATTCCGGTACTTGCCTCATGAACTCAGCCGGCGACTCGATATCTCTGAACACGTCCCGCCTTCCTCCTGTGCTCGTGACCACCACCGACCCGTAGTCGAGGAGACGCCCGAGCCACCCCTGCTCGACCGTGAGGCTTTCCACTTTACCGAGGCTCACGTCGATGGAACGCGGTCGAAACACGCCGACCTTCGCCAGCAAACGCTGGTCCGTGATCGCAACTTCCGACGTCGCGTAGGAGATGTACCGCCAGACGCCCAAGGCGAATCCGACGATGAAGAGAACCAGCCCAACCGGAAAGAGAA
>WNGB01003134.1_pt1 | contig 27166 bp, 23 predicted proteins | sample 5400681 | NCBI WGS metagenome assembly WNGB01 (sample SAMN13153367, study PRJNA577476) | soil metagenome | isolation source: 115 cm soil or saprolite under grassland replicate 2 | place: USA:California | collected 2016-06-15
GGTTGATCGTCCTTTCGTCGATCAGGCCGACCCACGTCGACGGTCTGACCCGTCAAAGGATGGCATGGATGGGAGATTTGGCTGCGGGTGTTGTGGCTGGCGTGGTCTCCAAGTGTAGTCTGTTGGGCGTTCTTCGATCAAATTCAGGTTGGGCGAATAGGGCGGCAGATACAACAACTGAATCCGCAACGCCGCGGCTGCTCGCTTGACCGCTGGCGCGTGATGGTACGAGGCGTTGTCAAGGACGACTAAGAGCCGCTTGCCTGGATTGGCGGCACGGAGCTTGTGCAGCAACTGAACGACCCGCCCGGCATCACACGACTCCCGCCCTTCCAGGCTGATCAGGCTGCGGTCGTCGGGCGAATAGGCCCCAAGGATGTTGAGGCGATTCCGGCCAGAGTTGGTCCGCGCTATGAGCGCATCGAGATCGTCTTCCACAGCGAGAAAGCATCCGGAGAGTGCATCGGCTCGGCCAGACGCCAACGCCAGCACGAGTTGCACCGAGCGCTCGATCGGCGTGTCGCGGCCCTCGGCAAAGAGCTGATCGAAGCTGGCGGCGATCTCTGGCGACGCGCGCCGGATGGCTTCCGATTGCATGAAGTGCTCGTTCATTGGTGTACGCACGGTGCCCGGATGGATCGCAAACGTCGCAATGCCCTGGTTGCGTGTCTCAAGCGCGATGTTTTCAGTCAAGCGGATGAGCGCCGCCTTGCTCACGCAGTAAGCCGACGCCGTTGCGGCCGCCCATAATCCGGCACCACTGGCGAGGTTAATGATTCGGCCCCGTCCGCGCGCAAGCATTCCTGGCAGGACGGTGTTGGCGAAGAGGAACGGACCGCATACGTTGATCTCCATTTCGCGCCACCAGGCATCCGGATCGATCGTCCCTATCAGGCCGAGGGCGCGCAGCTCCCCAGCGCTGTTGAACCAGCCTGGGCATCCCTATGGTGGCTCACTGGGGTAGGTCAGGAAGGGTACAGCCCTTCCTGATCCCCCGTATCTGTGTATCGTGCTGGCGGCTTCGCCGCCAGCACGATACACAAAAAGAGCTTCTCTGGGGGCGGCCGGGTACCCGCTGGGTGCCGTCCCCCAGACCCCCACGCTGGGAAGCGATACCTACCCTAGTGAGCCCCATGGTGGGGTGTTGGTACATGACCCCAACCCCTACGCGAGGCCGAACCCCCGCCCCCCATACTTGCACTCCACTAACCGGTGGCGCGCAGCAGCGTCTCCTGAACGATCAGGTCGTGACTCGATGGTCGATCAGGTGGGCGCTCGCCCAATATGGTGGACATGAACGCCTCCAGCTCCATGTCGTAGAGCATCTGGCGCGGCCGATCATGCAGCTGTATAAACTGTTCACCGCGCTGGTATGCGCCCTGCGGCTCCGCCAGGCACAGCCGCAGCCGGCCGGCCGGCTCGAACGGCTCTATGATCGCGCTCCCACGATCGCCATAGACCTCGAACCGCCGCGCGACCGGTTGCGTCTCCATTGCGGCGATATCCACGTACGCCAGCGCGTCCGCATAGGAGCAGACCACCAGCGTGTTGTCTTTGAACCCCGGCACGACGCTGCTGTCGGTGCGTAGGAACGCCGCGACCTGCTGCGGGCGCCCCAGCAGCCAGACGATCTGGTCGAGCATATGGCCGGCCAGGTCGTAGCAGATGCCACCGGGATGGCGAGCGATCACGCGCTGTTCCGGTTCCGAGATCCAGGTGGACATATGCGCGCGGATGGCGAAGACATGGCCCAGCAGGCCCGATTGAGCCCACTCGGCGATGTGCTGGAAGCCATCGTGGTAGCGGAACATATAGCCCATCTGGATGATCAGCTTACGCTGCTCGGCTAGCGCGACGACGCGCTGCCACTGCGCCCAGCTCGTGCCGGCCGGCTTGTCATACCAGACATGCTTGCCGGCCACGATACTCTGCTCGGCCTGGTCGAGGCTCTCGTCGTTGCGGCCCTCCGCGGCGATCGCCACAATCCCTCGATCATCGAGCAGCTCACGCGCATCGTCGAACCAGCGTACGCCCGCGTATGGTCCGCCGGCGCGCTCCAGCTCCCGGCGCCGCGCCAGGTCGGGCTCAAAGACGCCCGCAAACTCCACGCGCGGGTTGCGCCGAAGCGCTTGGAGCTTGCCGGCGGCGTGGCCGTGTTTGGTACCATATTGAGCAATATGAAGTCGTGTCATCGATAGATCGCATGGTCGGCTGGCGGATACGTCTCTACTCTTGCAAAGAAAGAGCAAACGCAATCGCCTGCTCAAGCGCCATAGCCCGCCCTTCGGCCCAGGCTGCTACCCACTCATCTGGTGGCAGCCACGCGCGTGCGTGGGCGACGGCACGCTCGTAGCGGGTGGACTCAGCCACGGGCAGGAAGATGCCTACTTCCTCGCGCAGTGCCTCCGCGGCACCCCAGATACGCGCTGTCGCGCGCACATCATCGGCAAGCGGTTCGCGGCCACTCGTCACTGCGCCGGCGAAGGCAACCAGTGCAAAGGCAATCGCACGTCGGTGCCGGATGTCGCGGCTGCGTGCCACGCTTTCTTTCAACAACGTACAGGCGCGTTTGTGATCCCCCTGTGCCAACACCGTTTCCCCAAGCACACGGAGCGCCAGTGAGGGGTAGAAGGTATCCCCCGCTTGCTTGCAGGCCTCCAGGCATTCTACACCGAGCTGTTGCGCCTGGCTGTAATCCTCCTGCGCCAGTGCGAGCTGGCCGAGATGCATCAGTGGCCCAGACGCAGGATCGCCCAATCCGCGCTTCAACGCCAGACTCTCGTTCAACAAGGAAGCTGCGTGCGGATAGTCACCCTGCTCAAGCGCCGCCTGACCCAGTATCATCAAGACATAAGCGGTCGTACTTGCCGCACCAAGTGTCCGACTCAGTACCAGGCATTCCGACATGACGGCCGTGACCTGCGCGTAGTCGCCCCGCTGCCAGGCAAGGGCGCCGGCACAGGCTAAATTCTCCATCCGCAGGTGCGGCGAAGCATCGGGAGCGGCGGCCAGCATTGCCTCGATCCACCGGCGTGCTTCACTCCAATGGCCGTGCGCTTCCCAGAGCCACCACAGCGCCCGACACAACCGCAGTCCGGTTGCGGCAGCATGTGCGCGCGACCAGCGCAGCGCCGCGCGCAGATTATCATGGTCCGCTTCCATGCGATCGAGCCAGGCATCTAGCCCGGCCCATCTCGTGACCGCCATGGGATCCAGCCAGATTGCCTCATTCTGCACGTCCTCCGCCTGTTCCAAGAAATAGGCGGCGTGGGCCTGCTCGATCAGCCCCCGTTCACCACACGCGGCCAGCTGGAGGAGCGCATACTCTCGAACCATCTCCAGCATCATTACGCGTGGCTCTGCCTGCCCGCGCCGCTCGATGCGCACCAGGCTCTGGTCTACCAGCATCGCCAGATCGTCAGAGTCTGCGCTGCCGCACACCGCCACCGCTGCGGCCATGGTGCAGCCGTCGACAAAGACCCCCATACGGCGGAAGAGCTGCTGCGCCGGGCCATCCAGCAGCGCGTAGCTCCACGTCAGCGCATTGTGCAGCGTTTGCTGCCGTGCGGGGAGGTCGCGTGGGCCGGCGCTGAGCAGCGGGAAGGGATTGTCGCCTGCACGGTTCAAGTGCGCGACAAAGGATTCGGGCGTGAACTGCCGCATACGCGCCGCCGCGAGCTCGATCGCCAGTGGTAGACCATCGAGCCGCCGACAGATCTCGGCGATTGCCGGCCCATGCTCGGCGGTGAGCGCAAAATCCGGCTGAAAGGCCCGTACTCGCGCGACGAACAGCTGCACCGCCGCATAATCCATCAGCTCGGCAAGCCTCACATTTGATGCGCGTGCAGGCACCGCCAGCGGCTCGACGGCAAACTCGTGTTCGCCATAGACGTGCAGCGGCGTCCGGCTGGTGGCTAGCACCTTCAGCTGGCGGCACACGGCAAGCAGTTCGGTGACGAGCGGAGCAGCCACCACAATCTGCTCAAAATTATCCAGCACTAGCAGCGTGTGCTTCGCGCGGAGGACAGTCTTCAGTTGCTCTAACGGCGGCTGCGTCCCGGCCTCGGCCAGCCCCAGCGTGTGCGCAATCGACGGCGCGACCAGATGCGACTCACGAATCGGCGCCAGCGCGACGAACCAGACCCCATCGGGAAATCGGTCGCACAGCTCACCGGCAACCTGAACGCTCAGGCGCGTCTTCCCGACTCCCGGCGGCCCAACCAGCGTCAGAAGGCGCACATCGTCGCGGGTGAGCGTCTCCCTCACAGCCGTCGCATCGGCGATACGGCCGAACAGCGGTGTGAGCGGCGTGGAAAGGTTGGTCGCCGTATCCGAGTGCGACGGTGGCGGAGTGGGTTGATCTGGTGATTCGCCTGCGCGAGCCAAGTGCAGGAACGAGCCGCGCTCCTCGACAGGGATGGTCAACTGTTCGGCCAGCCGCTCGGCGACCTGCTTGGACGGGCGGCGCTGGCCTTCCTCGATCTTCTGGATCGTGACCACCGCACAGCTGACCAGCCGCGCCAACTCTTGCTGCGTCAGGTCGAGCGCCTTGCGGCGCTGCTTCAGCCAGTGGCCAAATGAGAGCGAGCCATGCATCATCTGTGATCCAATGTGATGGCCAGGTGCAGTGCGTGTACGAGTTTCTGTATGATCTATCGTATGACAAAAGCCCTTCCATGTCCAGCGGCGATCTGGTGTAATAGGTATATCGCAAAGAAGGCAACCTATATTCAAGGAGGTGGATCATGAAACAGCGACGCATGGATCGAGCAGCTCTCGATGGTATCGAGCTTGAGTATGCGCTACAGGGAGTCGGGGAGCCGGTTGTGCTGATCCATCCGGGACACTTCGCCGATTGGTTTATGCCTCTGTTGGATGAGCCGGCCCTCACCGAACGTTACCGCCTACTCGCCTACCATCGCGTTGGTTGCGCGGGCAGCAGCCCGATAGTTGGTTCGACCAGCTTCGCGCAGCAGGCTCGCCACTGTCGCTTACTGATGCGTCATCTGGGGATCGAGCGGGCGCACATTGTCGGCCACTCCTCCAGTGGGCTGCTGGCCCTCCAACTGGCGCTCGATATCCCAGATGCGGTGCATACGCTGGCCCTTCTGGAGCCGGCGCTGCTAACAATGCTGAGTGCCGAAGTGCCAGGCCCGTCCCTTGAGACCGTATTCCAGCTTTACCAGGCGGGCGACAAAGCCGGGGCGATCGACGCTTTCTTGCGGGTGGTCTGCGGGCCGAGGTACCGTGCCGTGCTGGATCGGGCAATCCCGGGTGCCTTCGAGCAACATGTGGCCGACGCAGATACCTTCTTTATCCATGAAGTGCCCGCCGTAGGCCAGTGGCGGTTCACTCGGGAGGATGCACTGCGCGTCACTCAGCCAGTTCTCATGGCGATCGGGGCGAAGAACGATCAAGCTTTTGTGGACTACATCCATGAACTGTTACTCTCTTGGCTGCCCAACGCCGAGTCGTTCGTCTTGCCCGACGCGACGCACCTCATGCAGGTAGAGAATCCCCGCAGCATGGCCGAGGGGCTGGCTGCCTTCTTTGCCCGTCACCCGCTCGTGGCAGCCTGTTGATTGGCAAGCGTGAATGCAGCGCCTAACCCTTGCGCCACTGATATTCACGCACACCAAAATCGGCCGCCACGAAACCAAGCTTACGATAGACGCTTTTCCCCATTTGAGAAGACCAGATCCAGGCAGATTGATACCCTCGCTGCCGCGCTTCTTGCAGTGTGGCAAAGGTGATAGCGCCGCCGAACCCCTGACGACGCAAGGCGGGCGGCGTCGAAACATCGTAGACACTGGCAATGCCGCCGGCCGCCAAAAGAGTGGAGGATGTTACCGGCTGGTCATCCAGATAGCCGATGTAGTGCAGCGAGCAGGCATCCGGTTCAAATCCGTGGCGGGCATAGGCATCGTAGTGGATCTGAGTATCACCCCCAAAACCTTCCGAGGAGATCTGTTTCCATACTTCAAGCATGGTGGTGTCGCTCACATGGCCTATGTGAAAGTTATCGGGTACCGACGGGGTGCTGGGCAGAGCTGCCGTCAGATCGGCCAGCATCCATGTGCCGCCAAGACCGGCTTTCATTCCACGAGCTTCCAAACGTTTTCCGAGATCGGCGGGCTGGCAACTTGGGAAAACAAGCCAGTCGATCTGATCGGTGTATTGGCTGAACTGGGCTATGATTTCATCGATACGGCGATCGATTGAATTGCCCGAGATGCATGTTCGAAGCACGTGATTGCCTGGCTCGTCTTTGGCGCTAACAAACCAGGTAACGTCCTCGTCCACAAAGGTTGTACCTGGCAGGCCGGCGAATATGCGAAAGTATGCGATCAGGTTTTCCTGCATCTGGTCAACTTTTGCGCTGCCTAAAGAGCTCAAAGGCGTTTCCCTTTCCCGCCCGACCTTCCGGGAGCTTGATCCGGCGCTTTGGAGGCCACCGTCCAGCTTCCCGGAAGAGTACTTAACGCTTGATCCGGCGCTTTGGAGGCCACCGTCCAGCTTCCTGGAAGGTCAGGCAGAGCCTCTTTGAAAGAAATTGGTCTAGACCAGCCCCAGCCCCTGATCAATCGACCGCTGATAGTCATCGATCTTTTCCGCCAGCACCTCGGCGACTGTGACAGGGCGGCCAATCGCGCCGGATTCGAGCAGTGCATAGGCGATCGCCACCGACCGCGCGCCTTGCTCGGCATCCACCTCGGGCGGGTGCTCGCCGCGGATCGCCCCGGCAAAGTCGGCATACTCGATCGCCAGCAGCTTGCGATCGGTCTCGGCAAAGCTGAAGTGATACTCGGCCAGCCGCTCGCCCCCGAACAGGCTGGCGGTCACCGCGTCGAGCCGAAAATCCGGCACCAGATCCAGCAGGCCGTCGGCGCGAATCTCGCCCTGGCCGGCGATGTGCAGGCCGATGCTGCCGCCGCTGCGATCCACCGGCAGGCTGATCGAGCCGGCCGAGCCGTAGATCTGGCGCACCCACAGGTTCGGCCCATACCCGGCATGATCTTCGATGTACTGGCCTACCAGCCCGTTTTTGAACACCAGCGTGGCATACACCGCATCCTCGGCGGTGGCCGCAAAGGTCGCCGGCATCTCCTTCTGCCAGCGGCCGTACACACCGGCGGGGTTCGCGGTTGGCGTGCCGCCGTCGGCGGCCGGGTTCTTGCGGATAGGCTCGTGCAGGCGGGTCTGCGCGGAGACCAGCTCAACCTCGCCGAGCAGATACTCGATCATATCGGCATAATGAACGCCGACATCGATCAGCACGCCGCTCTGGTCTTTCTGGTGGCGCCACACCGAGATCAGCATCTGGTCGCCGCCGTCGATCGACTGGTGGATCAGCAGGCGCGGTGTGCCAATCGCGCCCGCCGCCACCAGCGCCTTGGCCAGCCGATTCACCGGGTCGCGCCGGTAGTTTTCGGCCACGCTGAGCACACGGCCGGATGCGCCGGCAGCCTGCCGAATCAGGTTCGATGCGCGAACCGTCAGGCCAACTGGCTTTTCGATCATGGTGTGCCAGCCGCGCGCCAGGGCCGCCGCCGCAATCGTGTGGTGCGAACGCGGCGTGGTGGTCACATCGACAGCCGCGACATCCAGCGCCGCCAGCTGGTCGAGGTCGCTCACCACCGTCGGGCGGCTGCCAAAATATTCGGCGGCCTGGTCGGCCAGCGACTCGGCGTTGGCACGCACCGGGTCGCACGCGCCAACCAGCGCGAAGTCACCCCAGCCGGCGCGGTGCAGCTCGGCCAGCCCATACAGGTGCCGATGCCCCATTCCCCCGCAGCCGACGATCGCTAATCGAATCTGTGCCATGGTATGCCCTCCTGGCATATGGTACTTTACTTTCTTTTGTGCTTCTTTTTTACAGGACTTACGCGGTGGCTCAGATGTCATCTTTCGCAGCGGTACGTTATCTTCTTTTTGTGTTTCGTTTTTGCGCTCTGCGAGCGCAAAAACGAAACACAGATACAATGGCACGTACCATGCTGCCGTACATCCTGAGCTTGCCTGCCCTGAGCGGCAGCGAATAATCTCTCGTTCTCGACAGCTAAGCGATCCTTGGCTGCCGCTCAGGATGCAAAAACAAGCCCTTATGCAGGCGCTGCAACTATCTTCACACAGACAGGCGATGGCACGCTGGCGATCTGCTCGGTGGCAGCCAGCGCGCCGGTTGCCTGGTCGATCCGCAAGGTGACGACGGTATCGGTATCCTGATTGGCCACCAGTAGGAAGGTTCCGGTCGCGTCGATAGCAAAGTTGCGCGGCGTGCGGCCGGCGGTCGAGGCGTGCCCGAGCGAGCGCAGCCGCATGGTCGTGGCGTCCACCGCGAAGATCGCGATGCTGTTGTGCCCGCGGTTGGAGCCGTACAGAAAGCGGCCGGTGGGGTCGATGTGAATGTCGGCGCAGCTGTTCGGGTCGGTAAATCCATCCGGCAGCGTCGACACGGTCTGAAGCTCGCGCAGCACCGCCCCATCCGGCTCGTACGCCAACGCCGTGATGGTGGAGTTGCGCTCGTTGATGCAGAAAAGCGCGCTTCCGCTGGGATGGAACGCCAGGTGGCGCGGCCCAGCGCCCGGCGCCAGCATGGCCCAGGGCGGATCATGTTCGATCAGCGTGCCGCGCTCAGCATCCAGGCGATAGATAAAGATCCGGTCGAGCCCGCAGTCGGGCGCCAGCAGATAGCGACTGTCGGGGGTGTCGACGATCGAATGCGCGTGCGGCCGATCGTGGTGCGTGGCAACCCCTTGCTGCTGTACCACCGTCGTCGCCGGCGCCAGCGCGCCGTCGGCTCCAATTGGGAACACGCTCACGCTGCCGCCGCCGTAGTTGGCAACCAGCACGTAGCGCCCGGTATTGTCGATGCCCACGTAGCAGGGGTGCGCGCCATGCGTGGGCTGGTGATTGATCAGCGTCAAGGCACTGGTGTGCGGATCGATCGCGAACGCGCTGACCGCGCCGCCCGGCTGCCCGGCGTACGCATCCAGCTCCTGAACCGTGTAGAGGTAGTGGCGCGCGGCATCGACCGCCAGAAACGAAGGGTTGACCACACCCGCCGCCATGCTCAGGTAGTGCAGTGCGCCCGATGCGCGATCCAGCCGATAGACATAGATTCCTTCGGCCTTGCCCTGGACATGCGGCTCCGTTCGCGTGTACGTGCCGATGTAGATAATCTGGTCGTGGTTGGCTGCGGGGATCATTGTGGTGTGCTCCTTGAACTCGATTGTCTAATGTTGGCTGTGTTGCGCGCTTCGCGCGCAACACAGCCAACATTAGGATCATCTTGGGGGCGGCTTCGCCGCCCCCAAACCCCACTGCTGAAACAGGTGGCGCTAGCTGTTCTCTTCACTATCCGAAGCCATGCGCTCGCCGCGCAGCAGGAAGGCGCGAATGTCGTACGGGCCGGGGCGCGCGGGTGCCAGGTGCCCCGAATCGACCATGAGATCAAGTGGGTTTTGACGCGTCTGCATCGGCAGCAGCACTTTCTCGTGCATGCGCGCCGACTCGTAGACCGCGTGTACCATGTGCAGCGCCTTGATGCCATTGGTCGCCGCGCCGCGAAAGTGCTCAGTCCGGCCCTCGATCCAATCGGCCAGCGCGGCAGCCTGGGCTGCGCCGGCCTCGCGCCACTCGAACTCGTCGCCCAGATCAGCCAGCTTGTAGAACGCGCCATCCGGCTCGTGCAGCTGCCAGCTCCCGCCGGTGGCGCGGCTCAGCAGCTGCAGGCTGCGCGTAGTCAGGTTGATCATCCCATCGCTGCCGTAGATCAACGCGCCCTGATACACCGTGGGCGTCAGGTCGCTCAGCAGCAGCGCCAGCGCGCCCGAGCAGAAGTGGAACACGCCCGCCGCGCAATCCTCGATCCGGGTGGCCCGCTCGTAGCGATCGGTCTTGCGCTCGACATTGCCGATCACCCAGTCGCACTCGTCGTCGCCGAGCAGATAGCGATACATATCGGTCTGATGCGAGCTGTAGTTCGGCAGCCCATCGGCGGCGAAGCTCTGGATGGTCTGAACGTTGCCGATCGCGCCCTGGCCGATCAGATCGCGCGCCAGGGTATAGGCCGGCAGGAAGCGGCGCTGATGTGAGATGCCCAGCTTGACGCCGTTGCGCTGGCAGGCTAATACCATCTGCTCGGCGCGGCCGATCGTGTCGGCCATGGGCTTCTCGCACAGGATGGCCCTGGGGCGCTGAGCCGCCGCCGCGATCGTCCAGCTGGCGTGGCCGGTGTGCCAGGTGCAGATCGAGACCACATCGGGCCGCTCCTGCGCCAGCATCGCGCGCGCATCGGTGTAGTGCCGCGGCGCGATCGAGAAGGCGGTATCCTTCTCGACCATGGCCGGCTCCTCAAGGTCGGCCAGGCCCACGATCTCGTAGCGGCCACAATCGAGGTAGCCGCGAATGTGATTGCTGGCGATGCTACCGCATCCGATCACGCCGACCCGTAGTTTTGTGCTCATCGCGCAATCCCCGCCTGCTCAAAGGCGCGCGCGAGCGTGAGATAGGTCTGCTCGGCGGCAGCCAGCGGATCGTAGCCGGGGCGGCGCTGCACCATGATGCTGATTTCGGCGGTGATAAAGCCGGAGTAGCCATGTTCGCGCATCGCGTGCAGGTACGCAACGTAGTCGAACTCGCCCTCGCCGGGGATCAGGAACTGATAGTTGGGCACCACCCCGCGCTCGTCTTTTACGTGCGTGTGGACGGTGTGCCCAGCCAGCGCCGCGACCGACTCGGCGATCGGGATGCCCATGACGTTGAAGTGGCTGATGTCGAAGTTCAGCTTGAGATTGGGCGATGGGATCGCATCCAACAGCTCCAGCACCCGATCCGGCGTATCCAGCATCGAGCCGACGTGCGGCTCGATCGCGATCACCACGCCGCGCTGCTCGCCATAGCGTACCAGCGCGCCGACCCGCTCGATCATCAGCGGCTTCAGATCCTCCCACTGCTCGGGTGTGCCGCCGACAGTGGTATCGACTGCCGGCGGCTGGCCATCCTGCGCCCAGTCGAGCGCCAAATCGACTGCCGCGGTCAGGCGCGCCCAGTGCAGCTCGGCCGTGTCGGGGTCGCGCTCGATCATCGTGGTATGGCCGGCGATCGCCGGCAGCGCCAGGTGATGATCCTTCAACATGCGCGCGATCCGCCGGCGCTCGGCGGCGTCGAGCAGACTGAGCTCGGTGGTGTAGCCAGGGATCACCGTCAGCTCGATTCCATCGTAGCCCAGCCGGGCCAGAAACGGGATAAAGGTGTCGACCGGGACGCTGGGCATGCCCCAGGTGCAGTAGCCAAGCTTCATTGCTGCTCCTCATGACAAGATGACAAGGTGACAAGGTGACAAGGTGACAAGATGACAAGGTGACAAGGTGACAAGGTGACCGTCATTCGTGGGTCGTTGGTCGTCACTCATCACTCGTCGTCGGCTGCGGAACCAGGATGTCGTCGCGCCAGCGCGCGCGGAACGAGGGCCGCACCAGCGCCTCGGGCGACTGGAGCGTCAGCCCGCCGTCGGCCGTCAGGATGGCCCCGGTCACGAACGAGGCTTCGCCCGATGCCAGGAACAGCGCGCAGCTGGCGATCTCGTCGGGGCGGCCGTAGCGCCCAAGCGGGTAGCAGTCACGCGATAGCTGATCTTCGAGCTGTTCATCGGCCGTAGTGGCGGGCGCGCGCTCGCCGACGATCTGGCCGGGGGCTATCGCATTGCAGCGGATACCGTCGCGCCCGTACTCCAGCGCCACGCTGCGGGTCAGCGCGTTCAGCCCGGCCTTGGCCACGCTATAGACGCCGAAGAGCGGGTTGGTGATCGTCGCGTTGACGGTGGAGATCAGCACGATCGCCCCGCCGCCGGCGCTGATCATCTCGGGGACGCAGTGCCGCACGCCGAGCCACGCTCCGCGCAGCGTGACGCCCAGGCTGCGATCCCACTCCGCTTCAGTGAGGTCGGCCGGGCGCTTGAGCACCGCGTGGGCGGCATTATGAACCAAGATATCGAGCCGGCCAAAGCGCTCGCGTGCTGTGCCGACCAGCGACTCCCAGGTGGCGGATTCGGCTACATCGCCCATTACTGGCGCCACCTCGCCGCCGGCCGCGCGGATATGCTCGGCGGTCTGCTCAAGCTTCTCGGTGCGCTGCCGGCTGTTGATCACCAGGCGGGCGCCCTCCTGCGCGAAGCGGTAGGCGATCGCCGCACCGATCCCACCCCAGCCCGCGCCGGCCACGATCGCGACCTTGCCCTCCAGACGCATATCAACGCATCCTCTTGCTAACTGCGGATTTGCGAAGTGCGGCCATTATACCACCCATGCAATTCACCTTTTTTGGGGACGAAAGACGGAAGACGAAAGACGAATGCTGCCGTCCTCCGCTTGCGCAGGCGACCGAAACGCGCTACGATCGAGCAGTTCAGCCAGAGAACGCGTGGCCTGGATGTTGCGGTGCTTGCGCTGGGTGCCGGGTGCAGATCCAATGAATATGTCAATTTACACATCGCGCAGATTTTCATCCTTTGTAGGTTGTTTTTCACCCCGCAGGGTGAAAAACAACCTACAAAAAAGATAAAGTACCTTGCTGCCGCAGGCTAAAATGAAGGAGTACACATGAGCGTTCTTCTGGTGTGTCTGCCGGCGGAGCGGCTGCCCGAAGCGCAGGTTGCGCAGATACGGGCCGCCGCGCCCGACATGCGCGTGGTGATGACGACCGATCAGGCCGAGGTCGAGCCCTTGCTGGGCGAGATCGCGATCGCTGCCGGCTGGTTTCCGCACGACCTGCTCCCGCGCGCGCGACGCGTGCGCTGGCTACAGGAATGGGGCGCCGGCGTGGACTGGCTGCTGCGCCATCCCGAAGTAGCTGAGCTGGACTTCACGCTGACCAACGCATCCGGCGTGCATGCGATCCCGATCAGCGAGCAGATTTTAAGCTACTTGCTAGCCTTCGCCCGCGGACTGCCGGCGGCCATACGCGCTCAGGAGCGCCGCGCCTGGCAGGCGCCACGGCGCGATCAGCTGTTCGAGCTGGCTGGCAAAACAATGTTGCTGGTCGGCGTCGGCGCGATCGGCGCGCGCACGGCGGCGATCGCCGCGGCGCTGGGTATGCGCGTGCTAGGCATTCGGCGAAACCCAGCCGGTGCTCTGCCGGGCGTGGAGGCGATCTATGGTCCCGACCGGCTGTATGACTTCCTGCCCGAGGCTGACTGCGTGGTTTTGACGGTTCCGCTTAGCCGCGCGACGCAGGGCATGATCGGCGAGCGCGAGCTGCGCGCGATGAAGCCAACCAGCTACCTGATCAATATTGGTCGCGGCGGCACTCTTCAGCAGCCGGCGCTGATCCAGGCGCTGCGCGAGGGTTGGATCGCCGGCGCGGGGCTTGATGTGTTCGAGCAGGAGCCGCTGCCCGCGACATCGCCGCTGTGGGAGATGGATAACGTGATCATTACCGCCCACTACGCTGGCCTTACGCCGGCATACGATCAGCGCGCGCTGGCGATCTTCCTCGACAACCTCCGGCGCTACCGCGCCGGCGAGCCGCTGCAAAATGTGGTGGATAAGGCGGCTGGATATTAGTATGACAGCGCAATGTTCATGGCAGAAGCGCCACACAGCATCCTGAGTAGCAGTGAAGTGGAGCCGCAGTGACAGGAACTGCGTATCGAAGGGTGCGACTCGCTGGCCCGCACCCTTCGATACGGCCTCGCCTGTTGTTACGGCCTACGGCCTACTCAGGGTTCGGCCTACTCAGGATGCTATGTTGTACATTTGGTGGGCTTTGCGCTGTAAGACGACCTTATTCGTCACGCGCCCAGGCGGCCAAACTGATGTTCGAGCTGATGTTTGGTCAGCACAATCAGGGTCGGCCGCCCGTGTGGGCAGGTGCGCGGGCCTTCGCAGCCGGCCAGCTGATCGATCAGCGCCTGCTGCTCGATCATTGTTAGCGTCTGGCCCGCGCGCACCGAGGTGTGGCACGCCAGCGTGGCCAGCAGAGCATCGCGGCGCGCGTTCGGCCCATGGCCGGCGCTGCCGCCGAGGTGACTGGCCAGATCGGGCAGGGTTGTGTCCAGCGTATCAAGTGCCAGGTCGGCCGGCACCGCCTGCACATCCACACCGCCATCCGCCTCGGCCAGGACAAAGCCCCAGGCCGCCAGCTCGGCGGCCGCGCCAAGCAGCGCTTGCTGCGCCGCTGGCGGCAGGGCCACGTACTGCGGCAGCAGCAGCGTTTGGGATTGCAGGAGGCCAGCGGCATGCTGGGCCAACAGGCGTTCATAGGTGATCCGCTCGTGCGCAGCGTGCTGGTCGATCAAATACAGCGCCCCATTTGGCCCCTCGGTCAGCAGATAGGTCTGGGCCAGCTGCGCCAGCGCCCGTAGCGGCGGCAGGTGCATCGCTGGGCCGGCAGGCTCAGGCTGCGCGGGCGTAGCCGGGCGCACGCTCGTCGCTTGTGGCGTGGGCGGGCGCTGTGCAAGCGCTTGTAACGCAGCCAGCCGGGACGCAGCATCCGCATCGCGATCATCGCCGTCGGTAGCGCGATCGACCGCCGGCTCGGGCCCGCGCGCCTCGGCCAGCTGCCGGGGTGGGCGCTGATCACGGGGTTCGGCATACTGTAGCTGATTGTCGAGCAGCGCTGCCTGAACGGGCGTTGGGTCGGCCGGCTGGCGCGGCGCTGGAAGAGGTCGATCGTCCTCGGTTTGCGCCGGCTGCGGCGCGCGTGTGAATTGCGACATGTCACGCACGAACGGCGGATGATATACCGCATCTTTTTGGGCCGGCGCTTGAAATTCCGCCGCGGGAACATCCCGCCGATCGTCCACCGGCGTGGATGCGGGCAGATCATCGTCAGATGCATCTGTGGATGCGGGCAGATCATCGTCCTCGGCATCGGCCGGCACGCTGTCGGACTCGGGCTGCCAGCCCTGGATCACCACCGCCTGCTGCAGCGCTGCGCGCACGGCTCGCCCGAGCGTCTGCCCCACCAGCTCGGGCTGGCGGAACTTCACCTCGCTCTTGGTGGGATGCACGTTCACATCGACTGCGGATGGATGCACCTGGATCTGGAGCACGACGATCGGGAAGCGGCCCTTCATGAGCAGCGTATGATAGGCCTGCTCGATCATTGCGCTGATCGGCCCGCGCGCCAGGATCGCGCGCCCGTTGACGGTGAGATGCATGCCATCACGCGCGCTGCGGCTCACCGTCGGCGCCGAGACCATGCCCTGAATATGTACCGCACCGATATCTTCGCCCGCGCGCCCATCCACCGCGATCATCTGCCGTGCAATCTCGACGCCATACAGCTCCAGCAACACATCGGCGAGCTGGCCGCGCCCGCTGGTCTGCACCACGCGCTTGCCATCGCGCACCAGCGTGAAGGCCACCCGCGGGTAGGCCAGCGCGTACTGGCTGACCACTGCGGCGATCACGGTCGCCTCGGCCGCCGCCGATTTCAGGAATGTGCGGCGCACCGGGATGTTGTAGAACAGGTTGCGGATAGTGAAGGTTGTGCCCGGCGAGCAGCCGCGGGCGGTGTGGCTCTGCACCTCGCCGCCGGCGATGCGCAGCTCGGCGCCGATCGGTGCATCGGCCACGCGGCTGACGCAGCTAACCTGCGCAATAGCGGCAATCGATGGCAGCGCCTCGCCACGAAAGCCGAGCGTCTGGATCGCCCACAGATCGTCGGCGGTGGTAAGCTTGGAGGTGGCATGGCGGCCAAAGGCCAGCTCGATCTCGTCGGCCGGGATGCCGCCGCCATCATCCTGAATGACGATCTCATCGATGCCGCCGCCACGGATGCTCACGCTGATGCGCGCCGCGCCTGCATCGAGCGCGTTCTCGACCAGCTCCTTGACGATCGACGCCGGCCGCTCGACCACTTCGCCGGCGGCGATCTGGGCGGCGACGCGCGAATCTAACACGCGAATGGGCATGGCACACACTCCTGTGTCGGAACAGATGTTCGCAGGTATAGTATACCATAGGCCGGCTGGCTTGCGTGGCATTTGCGCGGCGCGTCGCCCCCGCGCAATGAATACTAAGCCCCTTAGATCATCGGCGCAGGCACGCCGGCCTCCCAGAGATCCGCGGCGAACTCCTTGATGCGCCTGAGCGCCGCTGGGTCGAGCCCTTGCTTGAAAGAAACCGCCGCGCGAGCGGGCAGCTCGATGTGTAGCGGCGCCAGCACCAGCTCGCAGCCCCGCCGCAGCAGACATGCTTCCAGCTCGTCGACGCCGCTGCTGCCATCGGCCGGCTGCGGCTGGGCGATCTGCGTCCCGAACAGCGCGACAGCCAGGTGGTCGAGCCGCCGCTGCGGAATCGTAGCGCACAGCGTACGCAGCCGGCGGCTTGCACGACCAACATGCGTATAGGTCCCAAGCACCAGCAGATCGTATTCGGCCAGATCGTAGCGCGAAACCCTGGCAACCGGCGTACAGGTCACATCTAATCCGCACTGGGTCAGCTTAGTCGCAATCAGCCGCGCGATCGTTCGGTTGTGCCCGAACCAGGATGCATAGACAATCAAGATCTTCATAAGGGTACCTCCAATTGAAACATGCATTACGGGCGATATCCGTAGCGCCACTCGAAGTAATGCCGGCCGACATTGCCCATCTCGATCCGCCAACCGGCCGGGTTGGCCGGATTGTACGTCAGCACGCGGCGCTCGAAGACCTGGAATAGAATCGGGCGCTCAATGCCGCCAACGCCAACCTTGACCCAGTACGCGCCGGTCACGGGCAGGCCAAAGACGAACAGTGGATCGTAGACCTGGTCGCGGATGTAGCGGCCCTGGTCATACACCAAGCCGCGCTGGCTCATAAAATCGACGAAGGCCTTGGCCACGCCATGATTGTTCTCGCCGCGCACCAGCAGCGTCGCCGGATCATTCACATAGCTGTTGAAACCGCTGATCGACCCATCAGTGTTCAAGAAGCCGGTGGCCGGCTTGCCCAGGTCGCTCGGGTTGACTGCGCCAGGGCTCTGGTACAGCCGCCGCAAGTCGGCGTAGGTTGGGAACTGGCCAGGGTCGCCGATCGCCGCGATATTTGCGGCGGCCCGATCTTCAAACTGATTGTAGCCGCTCTGAAGCTTGCCGGTGATCATTTCGATCGGCAGCAGGCCGTTGGTCACATACCAGGTCGCGTTTGGGTCGGCGGTCGGGTCGTTAATCTCCATCCGGCTTTTGTCGAAGTACAGCACCTCGCGGCTGCCGTCGGGAATATCGGCAAACGCCTCACGGGTGATCGCCGTGCCCAGAACGACCGGGCTGACCAGCTGCCCCCATGTCCACGAGCGATTCGCGACCTGCTGCTCGACCGGCGTATCCTGGCGCTCCCACACGCGGCGAAAGATGCTGGCCGAGTTGGGCGCCGCCCAGGCCGGCTGAACCGCTATCAGCGCGCCAGCCAGCAGCGCCAGCAGAGATAGATGGAAACGTCGCATAAAAGCCTCCTTCTGGCCCACGATTATGCCGATCCCAGCGGGCAAGGTGGAGCCCCAGGCTGGGTAAGGAAGCCGAGCCTGGGGCGTAGGGCGGCGTGAGGGGCCGCCTTGCGGCGTCGGCGGGGAAGCCACATGCCGAGCCGTCACCGATAGATTTGTGGTTTGCAGAAGCCGTGGGCGGCTTGCATCTACGAGTGTAGCATAATATCGCGCTAATGATGAAACAGTATCGCAACCGGCTGTTGATTCCTTGCAACAGTGCGGCGAACGGCGGCTTGCGTGTCACTGGCTGCGCGCTGGTATTGGCATTGCGGGCGGGCGGGCCGCTCCCCAGAGCCGCTGCACATGAGGCTTGCCGCATGATTGCTGCACCGGCGCATGCCTCCGGTGTGTTGAAACAGCGTGCCGCCGATCAGGCTCGCCCGTGCTCATACAGCGCCACCAGCGCCGCACCGATCGCCTGCGACAGGTCGCCCAGGGTGGCCGGCACAATCTGGAGCTGGGCTTGCTGCGCCGGCCACAGGTAGGGCGCGGCCGCCTCGCGCATGATCCGTAGGTAGCGCTCGCGGAATGCCGTGGTCGTGGTCGTCGGGTCCATCAGGCCGCCGCCAATCACCACGAACCGCGGGTCGAGCGCCATGGCCAGGTTGGCGATGTGGATCCCCAGCGCGCGCGCCTGGAAATCGAACAGCTCGACGGCGAGTGGGTCGCCCTGCTGCGCCAGGCCGCGCAAGGCCAACGCGCGCTCTTTAGGGCTCAGCGGTGAGCCGGCAAGCTCGTGGTCGGGCTGCTGCGTGAGCTTGTCGGCCAGCAGATGAGGCAGGCCCGACAGGGTTGTATAGACCTCGATACAGCCCCAGGTTCGGCCGCAGCCACACGGGTAGGCCCGAGCGCCGAGCAGATGCAGCGGCGCGGGCATGTGGCTGGCCTCCATGCCAGCCAGGGAATCGCCATCAAGCGGCAGGCCCTGCCGATCGATGTAGGCGCAGCCAAGGCCCGAGCCGGGCGCGAGCATCAGCACCGTGCCCGTGCCGCTGCCGCGCACGCGCTGTGCTTCGGCCACGCCGCCCATGTTGCCATCGTTCCCAACCGACACAGGCACAGCCCGCCCGGCCCGCTCGGCCAGCGCGCGGCTATAGCTGGTGTACACATCGAACCCGACAAAGCTCTCCGGCAAGTTGGGGCCGCGTTCGAGCACGCCATAGCTCCGGCGCGGCCCAGGGATCGCCACCCCCACCCGCTGCACTTGATCCCACGCCAGCCCGTTCTGCTCCAGATAGGCTGTGATGGCCGCAACCCAGCCACCGACGACCGCCTCGGGGCCTAGCTGCGCATTGGTTGGCCATTGGAGCAGATTGGTCGAAACGGTGGTGCCATCGCCCCAGACGCCCCCGATCTTCGACATGGTGGCCCCGCCGTCGGTGCCGATATAGACGGGCTGCGCTGCGCTCATATGCTCACCTAGCTTTCTATTGGATATCGTACGCAAGCGGGAGGTTTGGAGGGTCTGGGTACCCTCTGGGTGACCCTCCAAGAATCTCCTTTCCGCCGGGTGTGGGCGGCCGGGTACGCTCTGGGTGCCGTCCCACACCCGGCGGAAAAAGAGTATTTGTGGGGAAGATTGCACCTTCCCCACATCCCTTTGCGTAAGTCCTATATTACACGCAGTATACGACCAGCCAGGCGATTCGACAACTGCGTGCAGCCGGAGCCGACCGGAAGTTAGGGCCTCGCAATGACAAGATGACAAGATGACAAGATGCTGCCACTCATCTTGTCATCTTGTCATCATTCCTGCATCAGCTCGTGCGCCACCCGCTGGAGCTGCTTGCTCGCGTCCACCCCCACCACGCCGCCGTGATAGCAGATGATCGTCTGCATATCGAGCTGCGCCAGCATCCGCACGGACTGGCTGGCGGTCGGCATGTCGGGCGTGGCGCCTTCGTTCGGCCCCATGAGCTGCCCATCACTAGCTGTCAGCGCATCGCCGGCAATCAGCGTGCGCGTGCGTTCATGGTAGAGGGACATGTGGCCCGGCGTATGGCCGGGCGTGGAGATCACCCGCACGCCACCCGCCAGGTCGAGGCGCGCGCCATCCTGAAGCCGCTCGTCGACCGGCGTGGGCTGGAAGCGCTCGGCCACGGCGCGTAGCTCCGGGCGCTGCGCCAGCACCTCGGGCCGCGCAAACCGGGGCGGCTCGCCGCCATCGATATACGGTGCCTCAACCGCGTGCGCCAGCACCCGCGCGCCGCTGGCCTGCACGAGATCGTGCAGCGAGCCGACATGATCGATATCCTGGTGGGTCAGAATGATCCGCTTCAGATCCGACACGCGCACATTCGCCTCGGCTAGGGCGCTGGCAATCGCATCGAACTGCCCCGGTAGGCCAGTATCGACCAGGGTTGGGCCATGGATCGGGTCCAGGATCAGACTTAGGTTAAAATAGATTGTCTGGTCGCCACGCTGGATCGGTAGGGCCAGCATGTACAGATCATCGTTCAGCTGCATCGTGGTAGCTCCTTTCGCTAATTCTTCTCAGTGTACACGATAGTATACCGCAACACAGTGCGCCCTGGGCCGATTGTTGCAATTTGACGGATGGGATATAATCGGGAGAATAAGGGACTTACGGTTTAATAATCATTCCACTCGGGAGGTCTGGAGGGGCCGAAGGCCCCATCACAGGAATGTTTTAAAGGGAACGACTTACTCATGCAGCAACACGAGGCCGCGCGTGTGCTCACACGATCGGCGCAACGCAATTTCTGGATGAATGTCGGCGATGGGGCGACCTTCGCCTTTGGGCTGAGCATGGTGTCGCGCTACACTGTGCTGCCGCTATTTGTCAGCCGAATCAATTCCGACCCACTGCTGCTGGGGGTGCTGCCGGCGCTCTTCTCGTTGGGCTGGCTGCTGCCGCAGCTGTTCACCGCGCCGCTGGTGGCCAGCCTGCCCCGGCGGCTGCCGTTTATTCTACGCGTGACTATCGGCGAGCGGCTGCCCTTCCTGCTGTTCGGCCTGGTGCTCGTCCTGTTGCCCAACCTGCCGGCGTGGGTGCTGCTGGCCACCTGTTTCGGCTGCTACCTGGTGCATACGGTTTCAGCTGGGCTGGCGGCCACCGCCTGGCAGGATATGCTGGCCCGCGTGGTGCCGGCCGAGCGCTGGGGACGGCTGTTTGGCATATCCAATGCGCTGGGCGGCGGCCTGGGCGTGCTGGGCGCACTGATCTCGGGCTGGGCGCTGGCGCAATTGCCGTTCCCGCAGAATGTCGGCATGCTGTCGCTGCTGTGCTTTGGCGCGCTGATCGTATCCTTTGTGTTCCTGGCGCTGGTGGTAGAGCCATCCCAGCCAACTCAGCCGCGCGTGCCGATGGGGCTGTATCTGCGCGGGCTAGTGCCGCTGCTGCGACGCGACGCCGCGTTCCGTTCCTACTTGTTCAGCCGGAGTGCGATCGGTCTGGCCCTGACCGGCCATAGCTTCATCACAGCCGCAGCATTGCTGCGCTTCAGCGTCTCGGATGTGCTGGTGGGCTTCTTCACGGCCGCGCTGCTGGGCAGCCAGGCAGTGGCGAATTATCTGCTCGGCGCGCTGGCCGATCGCTGGGGGCACAAGCAGGTGCTCGAGCTTTCCACCGCCGTGGGGGTGGTCTCGCTGTTGCTGGCGATGGTGGCCCCCAGCCCTGGCTGGTATATCGTGGTGTTCGTGCTGGTGGGCATCTCGTCAGCAGGCTACCAGCTTTCGGGCTACACCCTGGCCATGGCGTTCAGCAACGAGGCGGAACGGCCAACCTATATCGGCCTGGCCAACACTGCCCTCGCGCCGATCGGCATCTTGGGCCCGCTGGCGGTGGCGCAGCTGGCTGCCACACTGGGCTACCCGGCTCTGTTCGCCACCACTGCGCTGGTGGGCGTGGGCGGCCTGATGTGGCTGCATCGGGCGGTGCCAGCGCTGCTGCGGCCGGCGGCCACGTAGTACAGCCCTGCGGATATTCGTTGCCGGTTCTGGTGACGATAGACGATAGATGATAACACCATCGTCCACCGTCCATCGTCCTCCGTCGGAAAAGAGCACCCGACTCCCAACTCCCAACCCCTACCTCCCAACCCCCAAACCGACGCCCCACCAGCGCGCATAGATCAGCGCCAGCTTGGCGAGCTCGGCCACCTCGACCCATTCTTCGACGCCATGTGCCTGATCGATCGAGCCGGGACCGAGCACTACGCACTCGCGCGCCAGCCGATCGTAGGCATACGCGTTGGTGCCGTAGGGCGCGATCGCCGGCGGCTGGCCCGACCAGTCGGCCAGCTGCTGGAGCCACGGCGTATCCATTGCTTGAAAGAATGCGTCGACGGCGAGCAGCTGCCGCATGGTGACCGGCAGCGGGCAGGCGCGCTGCGCCAGGCCGGCCAGCGCCGCGACGACATCATCCGCGCGCTCGCCGGCCACCACCCGTCGGTCGAGCGACAGGCTGCACGCATCCGGCACCACGTTGAGACCGCGCCCGCCGCCGATCAGCGTGACGGTGAGCGTGGGCGCGCCGAGCGGTGAAGCCGGCGTCGCGGCGGCCAGCCGGTGGTGCTCGGCGTCGAGCGCCAGCGCCAGGTGGGCTGCGGCTGTAATTGCGTTCTTGCCGAGCTGCGGCTGCGAGCTGTGGGCCGGCGCGCCGGCGATATCGAACACCAGCCGCACCACGCCCTTGTGGCCGTGAACCGGCCGGCAGCGCGTCGGCTCGGCGACCATGAGCTGGTCGAGCGCGATCGACTGACGGCGCACCCAGGCCGCGAACGCCGACGCGCCACGCGCCAGATTCTCCTCGTCGGCTGTCGCGGCGATCAGCAGGTTGGTCTGGGGCGTCTCGCCCGAGCGATGCAGCGCCTCCAGCAGCGCCAGCGCGACGGCCATGCTGGCCTTGGTATCGACCGCGCCACGCCCATACACCCGGCCATTGCGTAGCTCGCCGCCGAACGGATCGCCCAACATCTGCTCGACGCCGACGGTATCCATATGCACGTCCAGCGCGGCCCAGCCCGCGCCACGCCCCCGCCAGATGCCGTAGACGTTCGGCCGGCCCGGCAGAACATCCTCGACATACACTTCGCCGCCAAGATCGCGGAACCAGCCGGCGACCGCCGCGGCCAGCCGCGCCTCGCCAGGCGCACCGGCGCGCGGCCCCGCCTGCTCGGGCGTGACACTGGGGATCTGCACCAGGCGCGCCAGCCAAGTGGTCAATTGTTCGTCGGTGGTTATCATAGTGTCCTCTGGAGAAAAGCGTAGAACGTACGCAGCTAGGTGTATTGTCATGTTGGGCCGCGCATCAATGCTGTACCGCTCGAAAGCCCAGCTGGATGCTGGCCTGATACGAACCGCCACCTATTGTATCTGAAGCGAGGGTCTGCTATACTCCATCTATCATCCATCTAGCTAATGAGTATAAGCTGAACATCTGTTCCATCTATCATCCCAATGTCGGATGAGATACGGATCATCGATGTGTATCGCCTTGCAGGAAAGGGGAATGCGGAACGTCTGTTCGGTCTATGCGCACGAAGGAAAGCACTTTTTCCATCGACTTACATGTTGGACTAAGCGCTTCGCGCAGAGTCGCTCCCCACAGCCATCTGCTCATTCACGTTTGTCTTCTGCCATTCCTGGTGTGATCATTCCTCCTATCGTTATTCGTTTCACCGATAGGAGGTGTTCCCATGACCCCGTTACGCCAGCGGATGATTGAGACCATGCAGCTGCGCGGTCTCGCTCCACGCACCCAGGAGTCCTACCTCAGCGCCGTCTACCAACTCGCTCGCCACTCTGGCATATCTCCCGACCTCCTCTCCGAAGAACAACTCCGTCAGTACTTCCTGTTCCTGATCGTCGACAGACAGCTTGCTCCCAACACCACTACTGTCGCTCTCAACGCCATCAAGGTCTTCTACATCTCCACCTTGCGTCGTCCCTGGCCCTTGCGCGACCTCGTCCGCCCGCCGCTGCCCCAGAAACTGCCCGTCGTGCTCACTCCCGAAGAGATCTGGCGCATCATCGCGCAGGTTCGTCGCCCTGACTACAGCGTCTGCTTGAGCGTCATCGCCGCCTGCGGACTGCGTCTGCTCGAAGGCGTCGACGTGCAGGTCTGCCAGATCGACAGCGCGCGTATGCAATTGCTCATGCGCTCTAGCAAAGGCAATAAGGATCGCGCGGTTCCGTTGCCCTCGCGTACACTCAGTCTGTTGCGCGCGCACTGGCCGCGGCACCGCAACCCAATCTGGCTGTTTCCCACCACGCCGCCCGAGGGTCAGCGCCACGCCACAGCGGCCATGGATGAAAGCGGCCTACAGAAAGCCTTCCACAAAGCGCTATCGGCCGCTGGCGTGACCAAGCCCGCCACCATCCACGCGCTGCGCCATTCCTGGGCCACCGACCTGGTCGAAAACGGCGTGAGCATCCGCGTGGTGCAGCTGTGGATGGGACACGCCTCGCCGACCACCACGGCGATCTCCACCCACCTGACCCAGCAGGTTCAGCAGTGCGCCGCCAAAGCGCTTGACGAACTGACCGCCGGTATGCCATGAATACGCTCGGCGAGATTGTGCGTCAGTATGGAGCGGCGTAGCGCGCGCGCTAGGGCGAGCAGATGCCGCCGTCGCACGAGGCAGCGCTGCGGGCGATTGAAGCGTGTCGCAGCGCGGCGTTGGGCGGGCGGGTGTATCGCTGCGATGCGTGCCAGAGCAGCCACTAGCGCTATCACTCCTGCCGCAATCGCCACTGTCCGAGGTGTCAGCACGATGCAGCGCAGCAGTGGCTGGCGCACCAGCAAGCCTTACTGCTGCCGGTGCCGTACTTCCTGATCACCTTCACGCTGCCCTCAGACTTGCGTGATGTCGCCTATGGGCATCAACGCCTCGTTTACGATACCTTCTTTCGCGCTTCAGCTGCGGCGTTGCAACAACTGGCCAGGGATGAGCGCTTCCTCGGCGGAGCGATTGGCATGCTGGGGGTGTTGCAGACCTGGACACGCGATTTGCGCTAGCACCCGCACATCCACTTCCTGGTTCCACGCGGCGGATTGAGCGAGGAAGGGCAGCGCTGGGTGGCGAGCAAAGCCGAGTTCTTTGTGCATGTCAAGCCACTTTCCCGGCTGTTTCGGGCCAAGCTGCAAGCGGCACTGCGCGCGAGCGCGGTGTATGCCGAGATCACGCCAGAGGTCTGGGAGCAGCAGTGGGTGGTGGATTGTCGCAGCGTGGGCAGTGGGCGAACAGCGCTGAAGTATCTGGCGCGCGACATCTTTCGCGTGGCGCTGTCGAACAATCGGATTGTCAGGGTCGAGGACGGCGACGTGACGTTCACGTATCGGCAGGGCCAGACGGGCGAGCGACGCGAGTGTCGGCTGGAGGCGGTGGCGTTCCTGCATCGGTATCTGCAGCACGTCTTGCCCAAGGGGTTCGTGAAAGTGCGCTACTACGGGTTGTTTCGGGTGGGAGCGCGGCGGGCGCTGCTGCGGCTGCACGGGCGGTTGTGGCTGATGGCGGGTCTGGCGCGGCTGGAGGCGCTAGCGGAGCTGGAGGAACCGAAGGTTATGCGCGAACTGCGCTGCCCGAACTGCGGGGCGCTGCTGCGAGGGGAGCACGAGCTGGCGCGGGTGCGAGCGCCGCCGCGAGGGGAGCTGCAAGGGTAAGCGAGAGCGGAGCGAGAGCGGCGAGAGGAAGGTCTCGGGCGGAAGCCTGCGCGCACCGAGCCGAAAACAGGCGTCAGAAGCGAAGGGGAGAACGAAACGAGCGGCAGAGAAGTGGTAGAATGGTCGTGAGAATGGGAAAAACCGAGCGCGGGTCGCTGTGTAGGCGAGCGGCAGGTGGAGCAGGCGGCTGAGTGCGCGTTGACTGAAGCGCACGAGCGGCAAGCAGCCCGAGATGAAATTCCATAGGGCAGACGCTTCGGCTTCGTCCAACGGGATTATGTGGCGGCTGCGCGCCACATGAATCCTTTTTCGTTGGGCGGAAACCATCAAACCGGTACAAGCATGGAAGCCTACCAACCGACACAATAGAAGCGTCCGAATTTCAGGATCACCATGATGAACTTTCTCGATCCCTGTCCACTAGATGAACGGCCAAACTTTGCCTCAATTCAAGAAATGTGGCAGAACATTAACATCAGGCAAACGCCGCTTCAATCCTCGAAGGTTCAGGCGATCGTAGCTGCTTTCAATCATACCTACGATAATGGCGGCGCACGATTCACACGCTTTACCATCACGTATCATCCGACCTTGCACTGGTTCGCAGTACGCAACCGGTGGGATGATCTGCGCTTTTTTGACACGTTCTTTCGGGCGATCATCGTCCGTGCAACATTGCCGGAGTTTACGATTGCCCACGATTATTCTCTCACCACAGCATTCAAGGCCAGCACTCTTTTTACGCTCGATGGCGAGCTCGCGCAAGCACTCTTCCAAGGCGGCGCCTATACACGATTCACTGGGACAGCCTCTGAAGCCAAAGAGCTTGGGCGCGCCTTCGTACAAGCTCTCTTCGGTGATCGCTATGATGAGGTAGTCGTTTATCATTCGAATGTGGCATGGGCGGCGTGGTTCCGCGATATCGCTTGGGATACGACTTGGGTCATGATCGACCAGCGTCACCTGACAATCGACGTCTTATGTATAACGGATACTGATTAACGCGTTACAGTGCAACAGCGAGTTTCCGCCCAACACGCCCATGCAGCACGACCGCTTCGCGCGCGAGATCGTCGCTTTTTTGACGCTTTTGTATGCGGCGCGCTCGCGGCGGCTGATGGGCAACATCCCAATCAGCCAGATGACCTATTCTTTGATGGCGATATCCACGATTCGCAATTCGCCTATCTGTTCCAGCGTGACGATATTCCTTTTTGGATCGCACAATCCCACGACTATGGGCCGCGTGTGCTCGAACTCGCCTGTGGCACTGGGCGCATCACCATTCCAATCGCGTTAAGCGGGGTAGCAATTGATGGCCTGGACTTCTCACAGTCTATGTTGCAGCTAGCTCGTGAGCGCGCGATGGCCGATGGCGCCACTATCACCTTCCATCACGGCGATATCCGGCAGTTACCCTTTGATGCCGGCTATGATTTTATCTTCCTGCCAACCGGTACGTTCATGCACCTGCTGACACGCACCGATGCCGAGGCGTTCCTGAGCGGCGTGCGACGCGCGCTCACGCCGAGCGGGGTGCTGGCGCTCGATGTCCATAATCCGACTATGACGTGGCTGAAAGCCCTACCACTACCCACGACGCCCAAAGAGCGCAGCTTTCAGCATCGTCGGCCACACGAACGTATCAGCGTCACCACGACCGACGAGTATTATGCCGATCGCCAAATTATCACGCAACGTCATCAGTACATCTTCGTGGACGGCACAATGCGCGAAAGCACAGTGGTGCTGAAACTGTACTTCCCGGTTGAACTACAGTGGCTGTTGCACTACAATGGCTTTCGGATCGAGCAGGTGTACGGTGGCTATGGCCGCGAGCCGTTCAGCGCACAGAGTGTGCGGCAGATTATCCTGGCTCGTCCGACGCTAGCAAGAACGAGCGAACCGGCGGCACCAGATACCAAGTCAATAGCATTCCGAACGAATGTTCTGGTGCATTTTCATATACTTCATTTGACAGCTTTTGTCTACTTTGATATAATTATAGGTTGATTTCTCTGTGTCGTACATGTTTATTGCTCAGTAAGGATCCAATGACCACTTT